>ERZ1026868.247-NODE-247-length-41469-cov-31.455305_pt1 | contig 41469 bp, 52 predicted proteins | sample MGYA00380164_ERZ1026868 | MGnify/ENA primary metagenome ERZ1026868 (study PRJEB33269, sample SAMEA4719800) | human gut metagenome | biome: human-associated habitat; feature: organic feature; material: feces | place: Cameroon | collected 2013-10 ...
TATAGTATATGTTATATGATATATTATCAACCACTATATCTGTATATATTATATATTCTTTGATATGTGGAAATATATGTATATATCCATATATTATATACAATATACTACGAATGTAGAAATATGTGAATATATTATATATAGAGAACAATATATAATATATACATTACGCGCGCGCGAGGAAAATAGCGGCTCTGGATACGCAGACCGCCGGAGCTGCTGGACGCGTTTAATCCAGCCTATACCGTTCCCCGGTCACGTCATCGACGATCACGATTTCAGCGTGACATTGAAGCGCGTCAAGAATGCGCCGTAGCGTCTTGGGCGCGGAAACAGTGGTATGCGTGATCGACTGAGAGAACTGCGCGTCGGTCATTCCCATTTTCGCGCACAATTCGCCCGCGGTCATATCGCGTTCGAACAGCGTCTTTTTTATAATTCGATTCATCCTCATGCGAACATTTTATCATGCTTTTTCAAAAAAAACAACAACAATTTTTGAAAAAACGCTTGACATTTTCAATGAAAAATGCTAAAATGAATACATCAAATGAGGGAGGCGGGAACCAATGAGAGACCACACGGAGGATTTTCAGATGAACAAAAACGAAACTGACGCCCTTGTGATTCATGAGGTTTTAGCACTTCAAGCACTTGCGCAACGAATGCGCGAAGACCCCGAACGGGTCGCGAATGACTTGCAGAAATTCGCCGCCGATGTCGAGCGAATGTACTTCAAAAAAGACGCCGCCAGCGTTCCGAGCACTGACGGCAAGACGGACTAACATGGTTTAACGGATGGGGAGCGGCGCCCGCCTCCGCTCCTTCCGGATTCAATATATCAGACGCGGCGGGAAAAGTCAAGACATTTAAGGAGGAGAACATGGAATACACGATCACGAAGAACGCCGAGTTTGGCAGTTTAGAAGTACGGTTTGACGAAAAGCCCGCCGACACTGTGCGACTTGCGCTAAAGCGCCTGAAAATGCGGTGGCACGGGGTCAATAAATGTTGGTACGGCTATGCGAGCGAATCCGAGCTTGTGGCCGCCATTCTTGAGAATACCCCGGAAGAACAGCCCGCGACGGTCTGCACGGACGGATACATGGGCGGCGGTGCTGTGTACGGTAGCAAAAGCAACAAGGCGCTGTATGGCGCGGATCTCTCGGCGGCGATTCGGGCGGACATCAAGGCGGCAGGGATTAAGGGCGTAACCGTCAAGTGCAAGAGCTACTCCGGCGGGCAGTCCATCACGGCCACGATACGCACAAGCCCGGCAGATTACATCGATGAGGCGGACTATGTCGCGGCTTACCGTGTGCGCGGGAACTGGGTATACGACGGGGAGCGGTCTATATACATTGGGGACTTCTACGACATGAGCGCCGAGGAACAAGAGCGGCTGCGCGTGGCCGCGGCAAGATATGAATATGCGCGATTCACGACCACAAAGCAGGAGATCAACCAATATCACATTGGCCAATACGCGCATCTAACGACGGCGGCGCTCGAACGTGTCCAGCGGGTCAAGACCATCATCGAGGCGTACAGATACGATGAATCCAATTCCATGGTTGACTACTTCGACACGAATTTCTATTACGACATTTGCACCGCGCCGGTCGCGGCATAAATAAGCTCAGACTTTTAACAACATCAAACACCCGCCGCGGAGGTAACGAGGGCAGAGAGGATTTTTTATGACCACAAAGAAGCAGTACAATGAGTTCCCGCGGCGCAGCATCGGATCATCCGACATCGCCACTCTAACGCTCGTCGGAATGACGGCTGACCACCTAACTACTGAATTTCTGTATTTCGGCGAGGACGGAAGCTACAGCGCCTATATCATCGGCGAAAGGGATGTTGAAATCGGTTCCCACTACGAATTAGTCGCATCGTTCCGACGCTGGATGACGATTTACGACGACAACAGTTGCACCGCGACTTTTCACGGCGACAGCATTAACGTGTATCGCGCCGGAGACTATGGATGCATCATCCAGTGCATCGGCGACGTGGGGAACAGTGAGTGGTATTTGTTACCGCGCATCATTCGCGAGCCCGTCTTTCCCGACAAGTAAGTTATTTCACAGTTCAAACGACCGATTGCCGAGGGCGGCGGCTAAACCGCCCGGAAAGGAGAACCGACGATGGCTGAATACATCAAACGGGAGCAAGCAATACAGCAGTGCGAAAGGCACGCCGACTATACTGCGTGGAGCATTAAGGACGGCATTGAATCCATTCCCGCCGCCGATGTTGCGCCGATCGTGCATGCAGCGCTTTATTCGCCCGAGCAAACGCGGAAAGCGGCGTCGGATTTTGTGGAGGCCATAAAAAGGCTTGCAGAGAATCCGCAGAATCTTGAAAACTTGCAAAGCTATCTTGAGCAGCACTTCACGCCATGGCTGGAGCGGTACGCCAATACCCCGGAGAACATGGCCGCAGAAATGCTATCATTTGCCAACATTGATTGAGCCGAAACGGTCTGAAAGGACCGTCTGTCGGGAACGACCGCCCGGCACTGATGATGGCAGGTCGGAAATTTGAAAGGAGCCAATATATTATGTCCAGCGATACAAAACTTTCAAAACCTTTATTCGTCAATGGGAATTTCAACCGCGCCGGAAAGCGTTCTCACTTTGCATTTGTTTCCGTGTTGCCCGCGTCGCCGTATGATCTTCAGGTATGGCGCAGAGCCGGAGCGCCGGATAATAGCTACCCGATAAACGAGAACGATACGCATCTTCTGTACGTTGATATTGATGGTTGGATGATTCCCATCGGCTTGACGGCTGCACGGCTGGAAGCCCAAACAGGGCGGCATTTCCTGACTATGGAGCAGTTCGGCGGGGACGTCGGCGCGTTCTGGAGTGCTTGGACGAGCTGCAAAACGCCGGAAGAAAGAGACGCATTTAACGCTAAATATAATCCGCTGGAACAGGAATACGGGCGCGACCCCGCACGGCAGGGAGCATATGTTTCCGCTCTTCTAAACGCCCGAAAACAGGCATGGCAGGACGCAAAAGAAGATCCGCAGTGGTTCCCGAACTGCATCGGCGCGGCAATATGCGGAGAATTGGATAAGTGGCTGGAGGTGTCGGCGGCATATAAGGCGCGGCAAGAAGCAGAAGAACGCGCAGAAGCAGAAGAACGAGCAGCCCGTGAAGAAGCAGAACGCAAGGAGCAGGAAGCGCGGGAACGGGCAAAAATGGCCGCATACATGGAGCTTTTGCGCAAGCCCGGACGTGTGGAAGATGGTGCAAGGGCGGTAAAGGCCGCAGATGCTTTAGGCGTGAAAATCCCGCTCAGAACACGCGGATTCATGTTGGAAAAATTGGCCGCGTTCACCGTTGAGGACGACGGGCATGTGGAGCGCATTCAATACCGCCGCAACGGAGGCCGTGCATACAACGGAAGCGGCGTTTACCAGACACTCACGGAACTTTGCAAAGCGGCGCGGGAATACGCGCAGGGATGCGAATGCGGGCAAGTATCGTGCTGATGGGCTTATTGTTTGGTCACTCGGAAATTTCGTTGGCGCGTTCTACTATGCGCAGCCATACGTCAACGCCCAAATTCTTTTCAAGTGTCGGACGAACGCCGAACCGATCAGACAGGACGACGACAGCCCACGCCCACGCATCAACCTCTGCGGCTTGTTGATTGTATTCTGAAACAGAAAGCGCGGAGGATGGCTTGTAGTTTGACATGTATTCGGTATGGTGAATCTGCCAAATATGCCGACATTCATGCGAAAGAGCAAGCCATACTTCCGCTGTCCCCGGATTGCTGTTGAGGAAATCTTGACTAATAGCGATTCTTGACCCGTCCCGCGACAGAGCGCATCTTGTTGTTTCAGTTTGAAGCTCGGCAGGATCAGCCGCTTGAATAACGGGTTCCGGCACATTCAGGATTCGACAGTTCCAGCGCACCGCGGCTTTGGCCGTTTTGAAAAACTTGCTCATGCAGACAGTCTACCACATGAGCGCAAGTCAACGCAAGAAAGACTAAATCCAGAATTATAAAAACGTTCAAAAAGCCTATAAGGAGGTTTGTATTCCTATGCTCTACTACTACATGGACATTAACACCGGGGACAAAACACAAAGCCGAAACACGGCCTCTCGTTGGGCTGATAAAGGCGCGAATATCGCGTTTTACATCATGGGACGCATGGCGGCATATTGGGCGTGATTTTATGCCAAAAAACATTGTGAACTTTTGCCAAAAACGCCCTAATTTAGGGGAAAATGTGGTATAATAAACTATGTTCAGAGACACGGAAAGGAGCGTTATGAAATGAACTGCAAGCAGCACTTTGAGAATTATGTTTCAACCATCACGGTAGACAAATCTATGACCACGATCGCGAATTACGGGAATGCGGTTCGGATGTTTTTTGAATACAACGGTTTTGACGGTGAGATCAATACGGCCAGCCTTTTGAAGTGGCGCACTCACCTATCAGCCGACAAGGGATGCAGCATCACCACGATCAACCTGTACATACAACATATGCGGTTCTTCTGTGAGTATCTTGCGGCTATCGAGAAAGACTTTGAAATGCCGAACTTCCAGATGATCGCGCCGGACAAGCGGAAAGTCTCACGCGAACGCAATAAAGAATACGACCACGTTCTATCGCCCGATGAAGTTGTTGAAATACTATGCGCAGAGCGTCCGAAACGGTGCAATTCTGCAACGTGGCCGCGTAATAAGGCGATTCTCGCTATGTTCCTTACAGGCTCGATGCGCAATACGGAATTGCGGAGTATTCGCCCGTGTGATCTGGATTGGGAGAACGGCAGGATCCGGCTCGAAAACACAAAGGGCGGCGTTCCGCGATATGCGCAGTTTTCCGTCACCGCAAGAAAATTTGTCGCAGAATACTTACAGAGCGGCTTTAGACCGTCTGTAGCGCGTGATGATGAGCCTCTGTTTGTAACATATCCCATGGGCAAGCCGGACGCTTACAGAGGCTTTGAGCGGGTCGCAATGAGTACGCTTGTGGAACGTTGCGTTAAGTCTATTCTAGGTGAAGAGGGCATTCGCACTCACGCCTTGCGCCATGCGTCGGCATCGTTCATGCTGTCCAACAATGTACCGATAGACGAGATTCAAAAGGCACTCGGCCATAGCAATATCAATACCACGATGATCTATGCAAAGCGCTTCCAGACCAACGGCGAAAGCAAGAAAAGCGTGTTTGACGTTGCGATTGAAAGTTGCGATTGAAAGTTGCAACACTAAACAAGACTATCGCCAGAGATGCAAAAACGAGAAAAGACCTCCCGAATATTGGGAGGTCTCTTTTCGCGCAATAGGCTATCAATCCACGGTTAAAATATTGCTGAACACTTTCTGCTCGCGCACTTCGCTTTCGATTTTCGCCTTAATCCACGTTTCAAGATCGCCGCACGAATCAATGATCGCCTGTTTGGTGCGCTCGTTGAGAATCTTCAATACTTCATCCTTGCACAGAATGAACGCCGTTTTTGCGGCTTCCGCATCAAATTTCCCATCTTTTTTCAGCGCGTCAACAAAGGTCTGATTCGTGGCTTTCACGCAATCCGATATGACTGTTCCGGCAAAGTCAATCGCCTTATGCGCGTACTCGTTGTCGGTCTTTTTCTTGAGCGTAGAGATCAGCATCGGGATTCCGTAGGTGACGATGATTACGCACAGAGTTTTAAGAACGTATTCAAGCACATCTTTCCATTCCATTACTGTCTTTTTTCCTTTCTTTGCTTTGCTTTTGATAGTATTTGTTGGTGCTTACAAATCGGGCATAGCCGATTTAATTCTTGTTTTTATAGAGTTTCTGCGGGTATCCCCCACTTCCGATAAATGGTCTCGCTAACTGAAAAGTCCATTCCGAAACGCTCTTTCATGCACATGAGAAATACGGTGTCCTCAAATAGTCCATCGTACAGCGGCAAGAAATCCTCTGGAACGTCCTTCTTGCTGACCGCCTTGTCCTTGTGCATACAATTTGCAGTCGCTTTTCCGGCGATTTTGGCGGCCTTGCAATAGTCGGACTTCTCACGCAAACCGACCTCGTATAGCTTCTGATTGCCGCGTTTTTGGTTCTCACGCGACAGGAGAAGCAGCGCCTCGTGTTGCTTCAAGCCGATAGATTCTCGAATGGAGGGCAACACTTCATCGAAAACCCAGCTCTCAAACTTTTCCGCTGTGGGAAGTTTGCTGTGCGTGATAAGGCGGTAGACGTCACCTTCGGGGATGAATGACATCTCTACAATTTGTTCCGTCGTTGCGCCATGCTGGTTTGTAGTTTTTGAGACCCCGTCGCGTTTCGCGACACACCTACAATGACGGATGATCGCATCGCGTGGGTTTGCATACCCGAGCGCTCTTGCAACGTCTGAGCCGCAGAACAAGACGCGCCCGCTCTCTTCAATCGCTCGGATTGAACCAAATTTCTCGCTTGTGAAAACATCAATACCTTGCATCTGATTCTCCCTTCCTGCATCGTAGCGGGATATTATACATCGGATCACATGAAATCCCCGTTATCATTTGGTAACAAAGCGTCTTATCCCGCTGCGTTCTCGTCGCTTTCCGCAGTTTTGTACGCCGTACAGCGCAGCTTCTCCTTCCGTATCCCTGCAAGCTGCCAAAGCTCGACCGTCCATGCCGTATAGAAGCTGATGATGAACGTATCGCTATATCCCTCGCCACGGAACACTAAAAGCAGAGTTTCAGAAACGAACAAAGCGATACACGCAATGGCGGCAACCAGCAGCACTTTATCCCGCGTCTGTCTCTCCGTCTGCCGTTTCTTCGGCATGACTTTCACCTCATCTCACGTCAACATACTTCTTATTGTTTGTGATATATCCGATTTTTTCTGTGATGCGAACCTTGTACCAGCCCGTTTTTTCGTCAACGCCGATAATTTCAACCTCGTCAGTCGGGTATAGGATTGTGACCGTATCGCCCGTGACGGGAGTTGTCCGAACTCGCACAGAGCCTTTTGTTTTCAGCTTGCTTGCCGTTTTATCGTTATCCGCGCTTCCGTCAGGCTTCAACGCTTTCACGCTGCTCTCTACAACGATAAGCGTATGCCCCTGTCCGTTACTGCGTCCGACGTACACAGAGCCTATAGGAGCGTCTTTTGTACCGTCAAGGTACTTTTTATCCTCGCTCGTCTCAAACTCGCCTGTAGCAAGGAATTTAGCCCGTATATTGCCAGTATAGACGTTGCCATTAGACGCGCCGCGCACGTTTACGCCGTTCAGGATATAGCAGACGGATACCAGCGTGGAGCAATCGCACTCTGCGGGTTTTGCGCCGTGGACTTTGCCGCCGTTGTTTTGTAGCGACGTTAGGATTGTCCACCTATCTCCCTTGTCGTAACCAAACAAGCGCGACTTCACAATATCTATCGCCAGATTTGCCGCCTTGCGTCCGATTTCCGCGTTCTTTGGGATGAGTACATAGTTCCATCCGCGTGTACGCTTGTACCACGCTCTATAGCGCAATTCGCGGCCTGTCTGATCGCCCGGTCTGCCGCCGCTGCCCTTGCCGTTCTCATCGCTGTAGGCTTCACAAATTTTCATGGACATACATCATACCTCCCTGCACAAATCAAGTGACAATCTCCCAGCCTTGCGGATACGCATCCGGCGGCCATACGTTATTGTCAATCAACGACTGATAAATTTTTCCGTTGTACCGCACCTTATCGCCCTTCATATACGCATTGGTTGAACCGGGCTGTACCCAATCAGGGATAACATTGGGATCTGGAATTAGCACAACCGCCCAGAGGCTAACCGCCGCTTTTGGTGTCCAATCGTCCTGCGACGTGTGCGCTTGCAGACACTTGTACAGCGTTCCTTCGTATGTGCGGCGTTCTCCGACCTTATACTCCATATTCGTCGCCCATGTCGGGAATATGACAAGAACCTCTGCCGCTTGTTCGTCCGTCAGCATCGCCCCTGCCGCGTCCATAGCGTTTCTAACGTTTTGCGCCGCATCGTACCATCTACCCATTTGCTTGCACCCCCAGTAGTTCAAGAGCCGCTTTCATGTCCTCTTGCTCATCAACAACGGCCTGTACCGTAACGCCATCATGAAAGAAAACATCGTCCACATAGGTATCGCCGATCTGCACGGCAAGATCATCGATCTGCACTGCGTTCGGGAAGTCCTCTGCGTTGTAGATGTTGCCCCAGATTATATTCGTCACAATCCCGTTTTCAATAATTGCAAAGTTCGTCGCGTAATTGCTCAACGCCATATTCTCACTCCCTTTCACTGCGCGGCTCGAATGATAACAATTCCGCTTCCACCAGCACCGCCAGAGTTGTGACCGCCGCCGCCGCCACCGCCGCCGCCAGTGTTTGTCTCGCCCGGCAGACCGTCCATGCGGAATTTATTTCCGTTGCCGCCGCCGCCCGCACCGCCAGCGCCGCCCGGACCCGAACTGCTCGCGCCATACGTTCCACCGCCGCCGCCGCCGCCTGCATACAATTCACCCGCTGCATCTCCAAATGCACGGGTGGTCGTTCCCTGCCCCTTGCCGACCTCAGTATATATCTCGTTGGTTGTCGAACCGTCCGAGCCGTCGCTGCCGCCCGCGCCTCCGGCACGCTTTGCCCATGTGTTGGAAGTCGAACCCGGCACACCGCCGCCAGAACCGCCGTTGCCGAATCCGTCCCCGCCATTCGCGCCATACCCGCCCCCCTGCGCCGTACACAGTTCACCGAAAGAAGATGCGCCGCCGCTTGTGTGCGCCGCGCCGCCCGCGCCGATCGTGACGGTATACGGAACGTTTTTCGCAAGGCTCTGCGCCTTGACGGTCGCTGTGTATCCGCCGCCGCCGCCCTGCCCGCCGTAGGAACCGTCGTTGCCGTTGCCGCCGCCACCGCCGCCGCCGACAGCAAAAATATCTATGTCCGCATCTTTTAGAAGTGTTAGAAGCCCGCTCGTTAAGAATTTAAGCGTCCACTTGTCGCCGCCAGAAAACAGATATTCGCCCGTATAGGTGAAAGACGTTTCATCAAATGTGCCGTTTCCGGCAGAATACACCGCAAGCAATCTGCTTAGTCTCATGCGAGCGCACCACCAATCAGCCATGCGTCTGTGGACACTTTCTTAATACAAGCTACAGCGTATTGACCCGCAAGTGACAATGCGCCATCGAGCGAATATAGTGTGACACCGCTCTCGGGCGAAATAGTGACCTTCCCTGCCCCGAATTGCGCAATCTCTATTTCTGTTCCAAACGGAAAATCTACCGTGCCGCTCGCAGGAATGGTCAAGGTCAAAGCCGTATCTGCGTTCATTGTTATGAGCGTCCCCGCATCTTCCAGTGTCAGCGTATAGTTGCTGGTCTTTGCGGTGATTGTAGAACATGCCTGTTCCGCACTCACTTTCGAATTGTCGTTCAGTGTCGCAACGCCGCCCGCCGTTCCCTTGGTTGCAGCCGGAATCGCCCCAATGTTCGTTGTTGCCTGCTGTTGCTGTTCCTGCGTTAAGGTCTGCGGATTGACGGATACAAGACCGCCATTTGTTGCCGCCCGTTGCTGCTGCGCCGCAGAAAGCGTCTGTGCGTTGACAGAGAGTGCGCCGATGTTGTTTGCCGCCTGTTGCTGCTGCGCCGTAGAAAGCGTCTGCGCAAGATTGTACAGAACCGCGCCCGCATTCAACGCCATAACATATACCCACGTTGCTACAGACGGTGCGCCGCCCGTGATACACCTATAAACGTTTGTCGTGCCGCTGTTGAGGTAGAAATCATTCGGACTTGCGGAAGCTACGCCGGAACCGGGAAACACCGTGGGGTTTGTAGACGTGCCAGTGATGCCCGTTCCGCTGTACCATGTGGAACCAGAAGCCCCCGTATAGCCTTGTGGAATCACAAAATTCAATATGGCACTCTCCGCTGTTCCGACGTTCGTAACGCTTGCAGCAGTTCCCGGAGCGCCAGTCTCAACAGTCCCAATCGCGATTTCCCCTGCCGCGCCTTGTGCGCCTTGAATCTGCCCGTTATCGACCCACACGCTGTTTTTTGCGTCCCAAATGTACACGGAGTACGGCACAGACGCTCCAATACTGTACGCATCGCCAGCAGACGGATTCGGCACCGCCTGTTGCAGTTCTTGTAGCGTGGCATATTGGCCGAGGATTTTAAGCCCGTCTCCCGTGTCTCCCTTTTCTCCGCGACTTGCGCAGAGCATCCAATACTGCTCCCAATTCGCAGATACGCCCGGTTCAATTCCATACGCGGTTTGCAGGGAAATGTAGAGTGAGCCGTCATTCTCTACAAATGTAAGAGCTGCATAGGTTTGTCCCGCGCTATATGCCCCGCCCATTGTCGGCGATACTTTCCCGATAATCGTTGTTGCCATCGTTTTTTGCTTCCCTCTCTTAATCGTTTTTTCCAAACATCCGATTCGACATGACGGCTACCGCCGTGGACATCTGATTGTATCTGTAGTCGACCCACACAACATCTCCCACTTGTGACCCGTGTAGTGTTGAAATGTACGGGACAAAAATTTCTTTCCCGCCCAAACTTTCTTTCACGCCCATCTCTTTCCCGTTCGGTGCTGTTGTACAAATCATTTTCTTTGATCGGACGCAGTTTCGCATCGCGGATTCAAGCCGCTCCCTCATGTACGTTTCTAATGCTTCTGCGATCTCTATTGCTTCTCTTTGCGTATTCATCAATTCAAAGAACACCTCTCACATTGGGACGCTCGTTATCGTGGCCACCGGGAAATCCTGTACGCTCGTCGCGTTGATTGTCATTTCCCCCGTCTGCGCTATCGGCCTTGAAAACCCGTTCACAAGATACCGTTCCTCCGGCTGCCCCTCTTTTCGGGGATCGCGAATCGTCACAAGATTGTTTTCCGAGATATGGAACATCTGCGGGCATTGGATGGATACGGATTCTTGCAAGATAGTCTTGCGCTTCAGGTAGAACACGGCAGAATCTACGCAGACCTCTTTTGTATAGTATCCCGCTGATTCGATTGTGTACGTTTTCAGCCCGATAAGATTTGCGTTTGTTGGTGAGGATGGATCGTAGTTTGTTGCCCTTCCTGCAACCTGTCCGTATTCATCGAGAGATTCACCGCGTACAATGATGTCGTTGTAGACCTCGCTGTTTTTGACCGTGTATGTCCTGCCGAGATACTGTTTTCGGGTCGGTGTAAACTGCCACATGATCGGTTTGTTCGCGTCCGATACATCGTCCTGCGACGGGTCAACGCGCAAAGAACCGTTCGCGTCATAGCCTATCCACGCCGCAAGCATTCCCGCAAGTTCCAGCAGTATTGTCGCGTATGTGTTGTTCGCTCCGTCGCATCTGTATGTATAAGGCGTGGCTACAAGCGGGATTTTTGAACCGTCGGGAAGCGTTGTAAACTTCCCGTCATAATACTCTGTGAAGATCGGAACCGCGCTGTCGATTTTGTATCCGTTCCCTCTTTCAAAATCAAGTATGCTCTGCATGGCCTCGAATATACTGCTATTCACGGGGACTTCGTATATCCCGTCCAAATTGCCGAAAAGCGTTCCGTCAAGGTATGCCCACTTGTCTACAAGGTTAAAGCTCGCCGTCCTATCGCCCGGTTCATCCGTGTAGTTCGGGTCTTTGATATAGAACACGCCTTGCGGTAGATAGAAGTCGCTCCCATCCGCAAGTGCCAGCCCTTCATCTAACGCAATTTGTTGTCCAAACCAGAGCTTATTGATGTTATACTCGAACCGCGAATCAAGGTTTGACAGCCTCACGGTCGCCTGCCTGCGCACTCCGTTTTGCAGATTTACATTCAACGTGCCATCTTGCAGGAACGCCGCAGACCTTTTAGCTCTCGTATTGGCGTTATTATCGAGGGCAAAAGCCGTCGTTCCGTCCGGGTTCAAAAACCGCAGCCGCGCCCTCTTGATAATCGGCCTTTCCAATGCGTGAAGATACATCTGCCAACGCTCGGCTTGAATGTTGCTCATTCCTCGTTCACCGCTTGTTCTTTGTCCATCGTTCGTTCTTCTTCCAGCTTCTTTGCAGTTCTTTTGTACGGCTTAATATCCTTGCGCGAGATACGGAATTTAGCATCGCCGCAATAGAAATACTTCCCGTCCATGCGTTCTACAACACGTTCCGTGCCATCGCTGAATTGCAAAACTATTTCTTCCTGTTCGAGTTCTCTAACCTTCTTCTTTTTCGACATTCCCTTCACCTCCTGCCTGTTAATGTGGCGTTAAGTTTCCGCAACAAGTTTACCGTTCCTCTCAATTCGCATCTTCGCCGGGACGAACATGGAAGTGTACTCCTGCAACAACATTCCGTTGTCGTTCACAGAAAGAATCGAGCCGCCGACATACGGCTCCGGCGTAGTCCATTCCAACGCTCCCGTGCGCGGGTTTACCGCTATCTTCGTGTTCACAATCTCGTCGCTTGCCCACAATTCGCCGCCCTGCAAAGCAACAATCGGAACATCCCGCGCATCTCCTGTTTCCGTCCACGGCACGGTAATACTGTACGGCTGCACCGCATATCTGTCTCCGAGCTTCGCCTTGATCGGAGAATCAATGTCAATCTTGTATACCGCGCCTTTTCGCGTTTTGAGATACAGGTTGTTTTGCGACGTGGACAGCGCCATGAGCGCGTCTAATTGCTCGTCCGTATCCGAGTATGTGTTATTTGTGTAGTCAACCTTGCCCAAATATGCGCTCAAAGTGCCGGACTTATAGTTCCCCGTTTTCGGCTGTTTCAGCGGATAGCGCGTGAAGTTCTCAAGCATCTGCGGGGAATTGTTGTTTGACATTTCCCCTGTCTCGATATTGATTGAGAACCCGTATTCTGCAATCGCTGTTTCGTTCCCGTTTGCGTCCGTCTTGCATTCTACGATTGAATACGACCAGTAGAACGGCGTTATCTCGTTGCTCACGAGCGGGTTTGATAAAAATTCACCATCTCCCGTGGAGTACGCACGATACACATACGGAACTTGGCTCTTTGCGCCAAAATCAATCATGGCAAAGATGCCGAGCGGAACGTCTACCAAATGAACCTGTTTGTTTTTCCCGATTTCTTCACGATAGATGGAGTACCCGCTGAGATCCAGATTGCCGCCGTTTATACTGCCGTTCTGGAAGTTGGCAAGCATCAGCGCGTCGGCGTTCCATTCGGTGTGGAACGTTCCGTTCAGTACGGACGCAATTTCGTCCGCGTCCAAAGCGCCGCTCTTAACATAAACGCACTCGCACGTCTGCGCCCCCCAAATTTCAACCGAGTAAATCGGCTCTTGGTATGCGCTTAATGCTCCGTCGTATGTGATTGTCTGGTTGTAGTATTTTCGATAGATATAGATGTGATCTGGATTCAGAGCGAATATCCAACGTCCAACGGGCGATTCGGTGTATGCCTGTTCAAACAAAACAGTCTTTCCGCACTGTATGTATACCTTATCAGCCGCAACGTATATGTCTAAAGTTTTCCCACCTAAACCGACGCTGATAGGTTTGCCGCCGCTCTGCGTGAGATTCGTGACAAGGACAATGGCGTATTCGGGCGAAAACGTCATAGTCTGCCCATTTACATTGTCCCATTCGATATTGCTATTATACTCTAATTCGCATTTGTTATCAACAATATGGTACTCCCCAACGGGCTTTCCCGGAATAGACGCGGCAGATTCCCATTCGAGGTATACCCCGCAGTTTCGCCTTGATTGTGTTGCGGTTAAGAATCCTGCATATGTTTTTGTTGTGTAGTATGCAGAAAAATTCAGCCAGCCAGTAGAAACATCAATACCGTTCTCGGTCTGTACGTCGAGGCGAATACTATAATCCTCCCCGCTAAAGAATCCGTCGTATGTGGTTTCCAGCTCATTCACGCCGTACAGATTTCCACTATCATAAAATACGTCCCGGCCATCGTCTCCGCTTGCAATCCTCCACCTTGCCCAATTAATAGTGTCCCCTTGCGCCTGACTGTAGCTTGCCGAAAACGTATAGCTTTTCCCATGTAGCGGATCTGAAAACGGATTGATAGCAAGGCTCGGTGCGTTCCGCGTCACAAAAGCGTTCGCCGACGTTTGACGCACTGATTCATTGCTTCCCGCCCCCCACCATTGCGTGATGATATACTTGTACTCTTTCCCGTTCTCAAGGCCGCTCGTCATCGGCAGAATCGGTTTCGCGGTGAAAAATACCGGGTTGCCCATCGGCGATACCCCGGAAAAGGGGACGGCAAGCGTCACCCTTCCCGTGGAATATACGAACGTTGAGGACGAATCATTTGCGTATATATCGATTTGGTATGCGACCATCTTTGAGCGACCGTTTACTTGCCACGTCGCAACAAACGGCTCCGTTGCATCAATCGTTCCAGAGCCGATTCCGCTCAAACTGGACGGGACAATATTTGTAGGTTGAAATAGCATCTAATCTGTTCCTCCCGGTTTAGTACAGGGGATTCGTATGAATACGCAGGGTTTGCAAGACTTCCGACAGCGGCTTGTTAAGCATGTCGCTTCCAATCTGCACGCCGTTGATATATGTGTTCCCGCAGTTGGAATCTCCATAAGAGGCCGGACTGTTTTTAATGACGCTGTTGAATGCCATCGGGTCATACAGTAGCCCCAACACGCCCATCAGCTTTTCATACTGCGCGTTCGATCTCGGTTGCAGAATCTTTCCCGTCAGCTCCGGGCCAATGACAATCTCGCTGTCATCTATGGCCTTTGCCATCAAGCCCTTTTTGTCCGCAACGCCGCCAACGTCGAATGCCTGCATCGTGTTCGTCTTTCGTGCGCCGCCAAAGCCGCCGCCCGTAATCTTTTTTCCCGACGCTCCTGCACCCGCTCCAGCGTTTCTTCTGCCGCTGCCGCCGCTTCCACCGCTCGCACGTCCCCCGTCTCCTGCGCTCTTTGCGTTTTTGACGGAGTTTTTCGACCATTCCGCGCCTTGCTCAACGTAATTGCGAATATTGTTTTGCGCCGCCGACACCATTGCTGCCAGCCCTTCAAGAGCAGAAGATACGCCAGAAACGGCGTTTTCAAAGCCCGGTATGCCGCTGTCTCGCATCCTGCCGAGAATGTCTGTGATGTCGTTCACAGGCGCTTCCAAACCGTCAACGATATTGTTCCATTCTTCCTTGAATGTATCGAGCTGCTTTTTCAGTGCGTCTTTCTGCGCTTCCAGACCGTCTATGATCGCGTTGAACTCTTGATCGGCCTTGTAGTCGGAGAGGTTCTTGTTCGCCTCGTCAAGGGCTTTCTGTGCCGCCAGAACGTCCCTCTGATCGGCCATCCATTCCCACTGCCCCGTTGCGGAATTGTAGTAGCGGACTGTTCGCTCTGTCTGCGCCGCAATGAGATTCTTTGTGGCTTCTTCAACGGCAAGCTCCTTTTCAAGAAGCTCGTTCGCTTCTTCCTGCGCTTCCCGCTGCTTTTTCAGTTCGTCTATCTGGTCGTCAATCGCGTCTGTCTGCTGCTGGACTTCCTTTTCGGCGTGGTCAATGTACCAGTTTACCCATTCTTTTAGTTCGGCAAGCAGGTCTTTGGCCGCGTCATCGCCGCCGCCTTTCTTCGCGCCTGAACCTTTGCCCTTCCCGGAACTGCTTCCACCGTCATACTGCAAGCCGCCGCCAAACGCCGGAATATCTATATCGCCAGAACTGCCGCCTTTGAGTATCTTTTTGGTTTCGTCTGCCGTGTACACTTTCGCGCCGCGAGACAGGTTGACCATCGTAGGCAAGCCGCCGCCAGCAATGAACGCTCGTCCATTGTCAACGATGAGTTCCGGGTGCTTCCCGTCGCCGCCCTCGTCATTCACGATTGCAGCGCCGCCCTCAAAGTTTTTTGTTCCTTTGGCTTTGAGTGCCGGAATAACGCCGTTCGTTACGACGTTGTACGCGATCGTCTTTCCGTCCGGCACGGCCTTAATAGCGTCAGAAAGAGATTCTATCGCCGCTTGCGCTTCCGGCGCGTTTGTATCAAAGTCGGTCTGCTTCTGTTCCGGGATTTCTTCTACTGCGTCCTTATATTCTCCGAGGAACGACAAGTCCCAATCGGGGTCAGACTGCGCAAGCGATTCAAAAACGCCCGCCAACGCTTCTTTCGTTATTCCGAGAACATCTGCTAATTGCTCAAACTGCGCATACGAATCGATGTTCCATTTCAAAGCGCCGCCGACATCTTCCAAACTCGCAATCAGAGAGCCGTTCTCGTCTCTGATTTCTGCGATGCCGTCCTTCATGCCCCCTGCGGCTTCGATGAATTTGTCTTTCAGATTCCATGCGCCGTTTTCAGCGTCAGAAAATACATCGCCCCATCCTGTTTGGATATATTCGAAAAGACCGCGCCAGTTCCCCTCAAAGGATGCGATCATTTCCGGGGATGCAAAGAGCTTTATGCCCTCTTGGAACGCCGCTGAACCGTATTTCGCGCTTTCTGCGGCATTTGCCATTTCCTTGAATGCCTTTGCGTAGCCCTCAAAGACATTCCCGCGAGCATCTGCATTTACCGCGTTTTGGTACGCTTGCAGGGCGGCAGTGGCTTCCTTGACCGAATCGGCGGCATCGTCCGCAGAATCCCCAACGTCATCAAATGCGTCTGCCTGTTTCCCCGTTTCTCTTGAAAACTGCGGGAGCAGGGAGTTCACAATGTCAATCGCAGTTTCCTTAAATTCGTCGGTCGCTCCGTCTGCGTTCTTGATCTTTTCAATGTACGCATCGAATGTTTGTTGACTGCGAATTACACCGTTGGAAACGTCATCAAATACCTGTTTTTGCGCCTTGGTTTTTTCGTATTCCCTAAATTGCGAATCGTATCTGTCTGCGGATTCGGTTAGTTTCTCATAGGCTTTTGTCAGCGTTTTGTAGCCAGCGCTTTCAAGCAAAGCCTCGTCGCCCGTTTCTTCCGCTTTCTTCTTGATCGTGTCAAGAGCGGTTCCTATCGCCCTGTAATAGGTTAATATGTCATCTGCGCCGCCGCTCTTGGGCATGAAAAACATTTCGCCGCCAGCGTTCACAAACGTCTGACTTGCGGTTTTCATGATTTCGGAGATTTGCCTTTGCAGACCAAAATCCCCGTAGTTCAGTCTGGATGAGATGTTTTGTGTCGGGAAGTATGTCGCTTCAAGAGCCTTTGCCGCCGTTGCTTTCGACGCAAAAGATTCCGTTACGGCAGATTGAATTTTTTCCCGCGTCAGTTCACGGTACGCCGCCGCCGCATTCTCCGCTGCCTGCGCTTCGTTGCCGAGAGCAGCTTGCAGCCCCTCCGATGCGCTCCTGAACGCCTGAGAACCCGCTTCTGCTGTCTTGTACTGCGCGTAGAGTTCCAGTATGGATTGCGCATTGTCTCGCGCGGCATTGGCGGCATTGGCCTGTTTCTCTGCCGATTCGTTCAGACCCTTTATGTAGTTGTTATGCGCGATGACTGCCGCAGCAATCGCCGCCGCAATCAACGTGATACCAGCGGTCGCAATCGCGGTTTTTGCAGACGTGGCAAGAGCCGCATCTCCGAGCGCTTGCGTTGTGTTCGCAAACGATGTAGAGTTCTGCGTCGCAGTTTTCGCTATGCGCCCATAATTGCCAATCACGCCGATCAGGTTCATCACGCCGCCGCCGACAGCGCTAACGGCTTCACTGATGTTTTGGATGGTTTTGATGATGCCGCCAAAGTTCAGCGCAAGGATTAGGCCGCCGATGAGCGTTAATGCCGTTCCCAAATCGCCCAATCCAGATATGATGGCCGTGATAACATCCAGCAAACCCTTGATCGAATCCGTCTGAATGGTGTTCGATATAAACTCCGTCCATGTGTTCTTAAGGATGTTCGTCTTGGCTTCCCATCCTTCAAGAGCGCGTGCGACTTCACCGTCTGCGCTTCCTGCTGCGTCGGCAAACGTCTTTAACATGTCTTTGTACATGTCAAAGTTCTGTACAATCGCAAGCAACTGATCGGTACGCAGCTTGCCGCCAATGTCGGCGACCATCGACATAAACTGCTGCCCTGTCAGAGTGCCATCCTTCATGGCCTTTGACAGTCCGGCAACAACCTCCATCGGGTTCACGACTTCGCCTGTCGCCGCCGCCGCTTCATAGGCTTCTTTGGAGTATTTTTTCAGAACATCGTTTAGAGACGTGATCTCTTCGGCAGTCCACGATACGCCATCTTCGATTTCGGTTTTCGTGTCGCCGATGATGTTCAGAAACAGCGCTCTCAACGCACGGGCGGCTTCCGTTCCGCTTCTCTGCGTTACTGCCGTGATCGTACCAATACCAGCGGCAAGCTCGTCAATCCCAACACGGGCAGCGGCGGCAGTAGACGATACAACGCCCATGCCCTCCGTGATCTTTTCGCCGGAGGTCGCAAAGTTGTTTTCAATTTCGTTCACACCATCGAGAACGCGCCCCAACTTCTCCATGCTACCGCCGTATTTGTACGCCGCATCGACAGAGAGCAGGAATTGATTCGCCGTTTGTTGACTCGTGTCAAAAACAAGCTGCGTTTTAACAGCCAATTCAGCAAGCGATTCAGACGCGTCCTTGTATCCGGCACGCGCAAAAGCGGCAACCGAACTCAAATACTCGCTCGCACTAACGCCATATGCAGAAGCGGTCTTGTACGCCTGCTTCTCCATGACTTTTAATTCCGCGTTGGTCGCTCCCGTTACCTTCGCAACGGTAATCAACTCGGAATCGACGTTCTTCATTTCAGTAAAGGCTTGTGAAAAACCGCTCCGTACCGCGCTTAATGCAGCGTTGCCGAGCATCTGCCATAGGACGATGCTCTTTGCAAGGATTGTGTTTGATTTTTCGCTCGCCGCCGCAACCTTTACTGTCGCCGCTTCCGCTGTGATTGCGCCGGAACTGTACTTTGCAAACGATTCATCGCTGATTTTCCCGAATACGCTTGTCTTTTCGTTGATTTTGTTAATGCCCTGCTCCCAATCGGGAAGTACCTTTTGATACCTCGCAAGGCTCTCTATCTGGTTTTGCAGCGCTGTATTCTTGTAGTTCTTCTCCTGTAGCTTCGCGGCCTTCTCCGCGTCGCGCTGCATTTGTTTCCACAGCTTTTCATTCGCCGCCGCAACCTTTTCCGCTGCCGTTACGCCCGCGAGCTGGAATACTTGTGCGCTTTCTTTTGCGCTTTTTAACGCTTCTTTGTCCGCAAAATTGACCTTAATGTTGACGGCTTCCGCGTTGAGCTTGTCCGCAAGGTTTTGTATCCGTACAAGCGCGGAACTCGCATCTACACTGTCTACCTTGACTTTTAACGTGATGATCTCTGCCATCTGATACCCTTTTCCTTCTTAAAATCCCCTGCTTTTCAGCGCTGCCGCCATAACACCGCTTGCACGCCCGCCGTCCAATTCGTTCTGCGTTTCCTGCATGACAGGTCGCGGATACGGTTGCCTATATCCAGTAGCACCCGTCTCAACAACATGGATGAGTGTTCCGCTCGCGTCTGTTCCCTGAAAGCCTGCGACATCTTCTATCGTCAGCTCGTGAGAAAAATTGCCGCCCGTATACTTTTCTGAAAAATTCGCTTTGTCGGCCAATCCCCCGCTGTCATATCGGCGCGTTGACATTGCCCAATCGCTCGCCGCATACGAATAGACGACTTTATCCATTTGTTCGCTTAACGCCTGTTTTGCGTCCTCGCATACCTCGTTTTTCAATGCGCTTGCTACTGCTGAATCAAGTTTTTTTAGCCACGATGTGTATTCTGTGGTCAGCGACATGTGACAACACCTCTGATTTGATATTCCAAAGCACCGCAATGTCACGATGTTTTGGAATATGCCCCACTTTTAGGGCGGGGCATATCGTACATGACTTGTTCTCTTGTTACTCGGTAACAGTGACCTGACATACCGCAGACAGGTTCGGGGTCACTTCCTCATAAGTGATAGTGATCTCCGTATCACCTGCCGCAACGCCCGTCACAACGCCGTTCTCCACGGTCGCGGTTCCCTGCGCCGCAGAATTGAATTTCAGATCGCTCATCAGCGGAACGGCAAGGTTGCCATCCTGCATCACGAACCGAACGGGAATTGCCGCCGTAGCGTTCTTTGCAACGGCGATCTCGCCGCCACCCAAAACTACCATGTCAACAACGCCCTCAGCGGCATTGATAGGCTCATACACCATGTAGATCAGCGACGGATTGCCGGACGTGCAGGACACAGCAGCCGTATTGTCGTAGGCCAGCGCCTGACCGTTGAGAACTCCGGTCGCCGGGGTGGTCTGGTTGGTCTGTACGCCGCCGCCCTCGCCGGAGAACTGGAACCTCGGAACGATGATGTGCCAGTACCCGACAAGGCTACCCGTGTTCGCGCTTTCGCCCTCAATGGCCGCAAATACGGGCATCTTAACTTCTGCCGTGCAGATAGTAGGTGCAAACAGCGCCTTAACATCAAGCTCGTGGTTCGTCGGCTTGGAAATGTAGTAGCGAACGCTGTACTGCTTTCCGGTTTCGGCGGTAAAGCCCTGCACCTTCTTTGTCTGTGCATCAACAATGTAGGGCGTACCCTCGCCGTTGATGTAGCAGACAATCTTCGAGGACGCATACGGAGCGACAGGCACGCCCGCCACAGTGAGTTCAGTACCCGCAGCCGTGATGATCTCACAGGTCGGCGTAATGCCGTTGTATTTCAGCGTGCCGCCCGTCTGCAACTGGTTGTACATGAGATCAACGTCCGCAGCCGTTAGCGTGATCGCAAACTTGGAGCTGTCCGGCAGCGTGATAACCACAGAATTTCCAACGCCAGCGGTCAGTTCGCCAACGTTGACGCTCGATGCAAAGTTCGAATCAGACAGTTTGTTGGTGTACGCAAGAAGTTTTCGCGTACCCAATTCATAGAATCCGACTTCATAAATCCCTTTGAGGAATTTATAAATCTTTGCGAATTTATCCATATTTTTTGTTTACCTCTCTTGTGTTTTGTCCTTTTACTGGATGCTTCCGACCTTGCCGAATTGTCCGAGCATTTCACCCTCCGACACAAACTGCGTTCTCGTGTCAACCTTTTTGTCGAAACACCACGACGGATACGGGTTCCCGTTCTTCCATGAAACGTTGCCGCTCATTTCGCCAATCCCGCATATCAGGTGACTAATATGCCTGTCAATCGCACGTCTCCGCTGCTCAAACGCCTTGATCGTCCAGCCCCATAGCTCGCGCACAGTGGTATTTGATTGAAACGCTACGGAAGCAAGAAGATCATCAAACGAGACTTGCAGTTTTTCGCCGTTCAATTCGGCTCTGTCGCGCAACGCTTCCAGCAGTTCCGGGTTCTCGGATTCGTCTGGAAGCGTTTCTCCGTTTTGCTCCGCGATTAGCTGCCGCACTTCTCTAAACTCTTTTGTGCTAATGTCAGAAATCACTTCGCCTTGACGGACACGGATCCCAATCAGCTTTCTTTGATCGTTTTTGTCCAATAGCGGTGCAATGCCGTCACTGTCTGAAAACCGCAAAGACAGTCGCAACACGCCCATCATACGGGCAAAGAAGCCAGATTGCTGATTGTTTTCGCGGGCGTCATAGTCATACGCCCACAAGCACGCCAAATAATTCATCGCCGCATAAACCGCAGGGAGCGTTCCTTGGCGCAGAAGCAACGCCGATTTACAGGCTGAAAACGTCTCGTAATCCTCTACGAGAATTGGATGAAAGCATAGGCCGTACAGTTCTATCGGTTCTTCTCTCTGTATGCCCCTGCGTCTATCTGAAAAGGGATGCACATTCATATTCTTCTCTTTCCTGAATCCCCTAACATTGGAAGTGAAACAATGACTTGTGTTATGTTAAGACTTGCTGTGATATGCTTAAATCATCGGTTCGTTGCTCGATTTTTCGCCCATGATGGTCATTCCCATCACAAGCTGGTATCCTACATTGTGCAGATCGTCCGTGATGAACCGAATACCGCACTCGCTGTTTTCCCGGCGATTGAAATAGATCGTACCCACTCCAACGCCAAAGTTCACGCCGTTCAACGCCTCAACGATCGCACAGATGATAGCCCATGAACGGGACAAAGCCGTTTCTTTCGTGTTCGTGTCGTATGCGTTACTGCACATCACCCGGAACACAATCGAAACGTCAGCGCGGAAATCGCTGGTCGCTGTCGTTTGCCCCATGAATGCGTACAGCCTTGTCTGCGCTTCCTGCTGTGCTTGTGCAACCGTGATTAGCGGAAAGATTCTGTATCCTCGCTCTTTGTCAGGCGGGTTTGCCGGATTCTCCGGGTCATATCGCAGTTTTTTCTTCTGCTCAGGCGTTGGTAGCGGCATCGATAAAGGGTTAGAACAATCCCAATATAGATACCGCGCAATTCTCGCTCTGGGGCATTCATTGCTCTCAAACGGCACATGGTTCCTCGCGGGCATGTCAATCAGATAGTCGAGAATGTTGCTTAATAGTTTGTCAGCGTCTGGCAGTGTCACATAGCTTTGTATGCGCTTGTACGGCTCGCAGTAGTTTGGCGTGTTCATCGGCTCGTCATTCCCTCAACCGCTTCCCGCACATGGGACAGTATTTATTTTCGATGGTCGTATCAACAACGGCCGGGATGTCATAGTTTTCCCGCGATATTTCGTATATAAGCCCGCAGTATTCGCACCCGTTTTCGCGCTTTTCTGCTTCGTCCTCATACTCTCTAAGCCGTTCATACACCCTGCGCGGATCGCATTTCTCGTCCCCACGGCAATATGGGCCCGAACATTGCGCAATGTTACAGAACAGCCCCTCTTTCAGTGTCAACCGTTCCATCTTCTATCACCCCGCCGCCCGCTGAATTTTTGCAACGCTTTCAAGAAAATCGCTCAACGAATCCGCATCAACAGGCGCATTGAACGCCTGCACAAGCCGACCTACTACATCGTTTCGCACGGACATTTGGGAATTGATCTCCGTATTCAGTATCTTTTTGAACACGTGGAAGTCGTTCAGCAATTCAAAACACTTGTCCGCGCACGATTTGTTCTTCTTTAGCCGATCAATCTGCGTTTCAATGTTCTCCCACCTGTCCACTTCATCAGCCGACATGCAGAACGTTATATCCTCGCCGTCCGCGTTTTTAACGGGGTCAAACGCCTTGTTCAGATAAAACCCGACAAGTACGCCAGTCTCGAACATGATTCGGCGAATCTGCAAAATCTGCCCCATATCCGGGAGCGGCTTTTGTCCGTCGCTGTCGTTGATTGCGACCTCCAGCTTTCCGACGCAAAGCGGCGCGACAAGCTGTGCAAGTGCCACCTTTTTTACAAGCGGCATATATGTGTTTGCGTTCTGAATATCGGATTCCGTTAAAATGTGTCTCTCCATGCGCTATTCCTTTCTTCTGCACGGTTTTTCTTTCTTTGGAAGTTGCGTTACTCGTCGGCTACCGGGAGTTTTTTGACCTTGTACATCAGCGCATCCAAAAATCCGTTCCCGTTCAGTTCGTTGTGATATATTTCGTGCATTTTCAATATATCTTCCAGTTCCTCCGGGTGAATCGTCCCTCGCGCTATGTATTGCTTCCCTAAACTCTTGATCTTTTCGTACAGGAGCATTCGCACCCCTGCTTCAATCCCATAAGCCCGCGTCTTTTTGCTTGCTTTCCTCGCCATCAAACCGCTCACAAGAGCGGAGAGCGCACCGCTTGAAAATATCGCGGCAATGATCGTTGCAGTAGAGCCATCCATTCAATTTTTTTCCACCTTATTCTTAATTTGACAATCTCCCGCGCCCTGCGTGTTCTCCCATCTCTGCGTTACATGACAGAAATATGTGAACCCGCACACACTTTTCGCGGCTTCCTGCGGCGTGTTGTACGTTTTCCCCTCTTGCATAAGCCGACTGCACATGAGAAAATTGAATCGCTTATCACGCACCGCATACGGACACTTGTACTCCATATCTTGCTTAATACCCCGTCAACATGACGCTCGCTGTCGCTTCTTGACCTTCGCACACCGCCCTGACAACAAGCGGACGTTCACTCGGTTTGTAGCAAGTGAGCGTTACAGCGTTGCCGTTTATCACATACCCATAACATTCATCCTGCACACCATGAAATGAGAAGGTTATCGGTTTGTCCTCTTGCAAAATTCCGTTTTCAAAGTACCCGGCGTTCAATGTAACGCTCATGTACTGCTCTAAAGACAGCTCGGAATTGCCGAGAAATTGCACATAGTTACCCGTCGTCTGTTCGTTGACCTTGACCGCAAAATGGGAAACGATGTTCTTGTTTTGTGCAAGTGCGCAGGTGATAATCGCTTCACCTACGCCCACGCATTCCAATTCGCCGTTAGAATCGATTTTAGCCACGGTTTCATTAGAGGTAGACCAAACATATTCATACGGGTGCAAAACGCTGTCAGGGGCGCTCTGGTTGCGCAAGGACGCGGCTTGTAGCGTCTGCTTTTGTCCCACACGCATTTCACGCTGTCCCGCGATGGAAATTGCCCACGAAAACGCTTTCCCGTTCGCTACGCTGTTCTCTAAATCATCCGTTTCATTGACCTGTCCCAATCGTGCGTCAAAACGGATGACGTGTACCGAATCCGGCGCTTCCGTGTACTCGCGGATGAAGTTTGTTACGCCTGTTGCAAAGTACGCATCGCCGCCGAGAATCAATCGGGAATTGTTGTGAAAGTCTCGCGTCGCTTCGTTGTACTGCATGTAGCAATGCTGATATGTTCCCGCCAGAATATCGTACTCCGTCGTCACGTTCGCGGACGCAAGAGCCATGCCCTTACTGTACGCCATCGGCGTTTGTACGACGTTCCCATAATAATCATAGGTGCAGTAGTAGCAGTTGCACCGCCGCATGATCGCACTCCCAATCACCGAACCGACATTTTGCGGGTTTATCACTATCCAATAGTTCCCGTCAACGTACAGATACGCGCCGTTCGGGATTGAATCAATCGCCGGGTTCTCAATGATGATCTCCTGCCAGTCGTCCGACAAATGCTCACCCGTCGTTGGGTCTAATACCGCTGACATGCGGAACCGAATATCCGTCCATTTATAAAAATCCGAATAGTCGACGCCCTGTATTTTCCCCGCAAACAGATTCGAGGAATATTGCAGATGTTCTCGCATGAATTTCTTCGTGCTGTCTGCAAAATACCGTTTCTGTTGACCACCAATGTAAGGCGCGTTCGACGCTCCGCACAATGAAAAGGGAGTGCCTACGGCGGTCTTTATGTTTTTCATAACGTTGTCCGACATTTGGCACTCTCCCTATTGTTTCACGGATTGAACGGTTTCCCCTTTGGCGCGACCGCTCGATATTGGATATTCTGTTCGTATTTCGCAAGCCGATCATTCAGCGTTGTTTGTACCGCTCTGCGCTTCTGCTCTTGTGCGGAAGTCCATGCGCTTTCTGTTGACGCTCGCTTGAACGTCTTGTCTTGAACGGTCGGCGTTCGGTCAAGCCATGAACCGCTAAAGCCAAACTCCCACACGCACGACAGGCACAAGCAAAGGATCTCTTGTATCTCATAATCGAGGTCGTTGTCAAACGCGCCATCTGTGTAAAAATCAAGCTCAAACACCGTTCCTGCCGCTATTGGCTTCTCTGCGCTCGCAGGGATTGTAACGGTTCCGCTCTCTGCATCGTATTCTATCGCGGGGACGGGGGAGTACGTTGTGCATCCAAACTTGTCCTCGGAAAGAATACCGCAGTTGCAAAGCTGATAGCCCGTCTTGCCCGTCTGCACCGTTACGGGCGCTTCCGAACTTGTTTCTGGCATGTATGTGTATGCGTCAAACGCGGCGTTCTTGAATGAAAGATACGCTTTCATTTGCGGAGGACGGTTGAATTTGGGGATTGCCGCCAGCAGAACTTGTGACTTCTGCCGGAAAAACAATGCCGCGTTCTCCGTCATTTCCTGCTGCCAGTTAATGTCATTAACGGTCTTAGAGGACATCGCAAGCGTCAAAATGTCCGAAAAAGATGTTCCCATATCTGGATGCCCTCCGTTGTCGTTGGATTAAAGCTCGTCGGCTTTCATGGCTTCAAGGACGTTCGCAAAGTCTCCGCGTGAATCCTGCCCATCCTTCTTGGAAAGTTTGTTTAATGCCGCAACAAGTTTCCGCGTAACTCGCGGGTCTTTGTTTTCAAACGCCGTTGTGATCTGCGTCGCGACCATCTGTTTGTACCCGTCGCAGAGCTTCGGATACGCTTCAAGCAGCGCGTCCGTGTTCGTGAGCATATTGCGGAATTGCTTCTCCGTCAGAAACTCTCCGTCTTTGTAGTCAACGCCGTATGCAACTCGCTCCTCATCGGTCAAACCGTCCAATACAATCAATTTGCGCTCCGCAAGCAACATCTGTACAAATGCGTCGCGAAAATCACCGAGAAACTGCTCCTTCGTCACGGTTTTCAAGCCAAACTGCCCGGTAATGGAACCGTATCGCGCACCCACGCCAAACTGGATATAGTTGTCGGGAGAGCAAGCGTCTTGAAACATTAGATGAACGACGGGCGTTTCTGCGGAAATCTGAACAACTTGCGGCTGCTGCTTCGACAATGCACTCTGTACCGCAGATTCGATGAGCGCTTGAACCTCTTCGGCAGAATACGTCCGTGGCGCTTGCGGTTCTTTCACGTCCGCTTTTTCAGCCGCCAGTTCGGGCTTTTCCGCTTCGTCATTCGTTGCCGCTGCTTCGTCCGCTTCCTTGGTCTCCTGCGCTTCCTGTGCTTCCGCTTCTGCCGCCAGACGCGCCGCCTTTCGCTCTTCTTTCCGGCGCTGCTTCTCTTCTTCGCTCAATTTCTGATACGCCATGTTTGCATTCCTTTCTTTCTTCGCATAGCATTTGTTCCGTTTTTCAAATAGTGCGGAATGGGGGAGTTGCACCCCCCTTTTTTTCTCTTTTCCGCATGAGGGAGACACAATGCCTCCCTGCGTTTCGTGCGTCTATTACGCGATGCTCGACATAACGCCCATCTTGCCAGCAAGAACAGGTTCGGCCGCAACAGATGCCGTCATGTTGATGTCGATACTGGTATCACCAGTTCTATCCGGGGTCATCTCTAGCACAATCGGGTCATCTTCGAGGATGACATAGACAGGAGCGTACTGCTCGCCCGCATTCGCGGCCATATAAATGGTGTTGGTCGGCAGCATTTCCGTCGCATTGTCAAGGTTGACCGTGCCAGCCGCATACGCATTGGTGAGTTCCACCATCGGAACGCCCATCGCAGTCCCGAGATACCCCTTCGCGAACCAGTCACGCCCGAGAAGCGTAGACAGAGCCGCATCCTGCGTAGTGCCGCTCGGCAGCACCTTGGAGAGAGCCAGCCAGTCGCCGTATGCGATAATTCGGGTTCGATCAACGCCGTTCGCCTGAGACACGGCCTTTGCGAGACTAATCCAGTTCGGCGTTGTGTAGCCCGTCTTTTTCAGATAGGCCGGAATCTTCGCGCTGGACGTTGCGGCGGTCATGGCAGCGTTCCACAGAGCAAGAATCTTGTTGTTCAAGCCGCCAGCCAGTGCCATGTAGTACCTGCCAATGTCCGCGCCGCCGTTCTGATTGCCAACGAGCTGATACCACTTCACCTTGACAGCCGCGCTACGGGGCTGCGGATTGATCGTCACGTTGCCGTCGTACAGATAGTTCTTCGGAACACTTCGGGAAGCGCCCCACGAGGAATCCTGGAACATGAAGATGTCGTTGGACTTGACCGTGACTTCATACGTCTGTCCGATCGCAACCTTATCAACGAAAGCCAGCTCGCCCAACGCATTAGACGTGGTATAGGGCAAGAGCGGGCTGATAACTTCCTTCACGATGCCGGACAGACAGCGCAGGAAGTTCGGGTCGCTCATGTACTCGCGCTGATGCGACAGAAACGCCGCATAGTTTTCAGGCGCGTTCTTGCCTGACTGCGCAGCCGCCACCTTCGCGCAGAACATGAGCGTTCTGTGCGTGAGGTTTTCGTTCGTCTTGCGGTATACGTCCTCGCTCATGCGCGGCTCATACGTCTCATTGGGACGGAATTTCTTTGCCATCTTGCCATGCTCGTCCGAAAGCAGCAGACGACCGCCAGCGATGACATCATTACGCTCGTCACCGTCGCTTGCAAAGAGCGCGGAGGGCGCAGAATTGAGTTTCAAGGATTCAATAGCCATTCTTCTCACTCTCCTTCTTTACGCGGCAACGTTGACGTCGCGGCAAGCCATAACGTCATAGACAGTCATGCCAGCCCAACTACCGACCGTTGCAACGGCGCTGTCAATCAGCTTGAAATACGGAGTGCCAGCCTTGGGAACCGCCGCCGCAGGAACAAGCAGACCGTTTGCAATCGTGAAGTACGTCTTGGTGTCAAGCGCGGCAGACAGATTGCCGAGGCCGAAACGATAGATTTTATCATTGTCAAAGTAGATTCTGGTGAACGTGCCGCGCATTCCAGCGGGAATATGCAGACCGAGCGTCTCCGAACCAATCTTATAAACGTGACCGTTCGCATTGCCAGTCTCAACGTCAAACGTGTTGCACGCATAAATTCCGTCAAAGTCGGTCGCACCCGCCGCTTTCATAATGTACGCATTGGTGTTTTTTACGCCCGTGTAGCCCTCTGCGTCAAGGTTTGCGCCGCGTACACACAGGAGACCCGCCGGGCAGTCAGCGTTCGCGTTTTCTGCCTGAAACAGTCCCGTGATGTTCGCGAGTTCATCATACACGGAGTTCGAGCATTTCACCTCGAACATGGTGTTTGCAATGATCGCCATATATGTATTTCCCCTTCTTACTTGTTGATGCGGTTGAGCAGTCCGGGAATGCCGCTCTGCTCTTCCTTAGAGTTCGTCCGAATGCCATCAAGCCACGAAACCTTCTTAGCGTTGCGCTTGGCTCGAACAGCCTTTTCGTGATCCCAAAGCCGAGACTTCACAGCGCTACAAGCAACCTCAGCGCCGCAAAACTCGCCCTTTTCGTTTTCGCAATCGGTGAACTTGTCCGCGTTCGCGTCCGCAATGATGTCCTCGCAAGCCTTTTCATCAAGTTTCTCGTCGGCTTCCTCGTTGTATGCCTCAATCTCTGCATTGATCGCGGACAGAATCGACGCTCTGCGACGCGCATTTTCCTTCTTCTCCATCGCGTCCTTCTCTTCTTCCGCTTTCTTTGCCCGCTTCTCCGCTTCCTCTGCCTTGGCTTCCGCTTCTTTCAACTGCGCATCCCGTTCCTCATTCGCGGCGAGAATGTCAACGTTGACCTCTTCGCCAGTCTCGAACTTTGCAACGGAACAAAGAGAAATCGGCGCAATGCGATTCTTCACAATCTCATCGCCATCCTCCGCATTTCTCGCGTAGCCATACAGACAGCCATCAGCCTTGGAGAGCAAGGCAAAATGCAGACCTTCATCATCGTGTCCAACGATGGTGTAGCCCTCAAACTGCTCCTTCATCTTCGAGAGCAGCGCCTTGTTAAAAGCCATGTGCTTTTTCTCCTTCTTCTTTTCTTTGTTTGCGGTTTTCTTCTCTTCGGCAGCGACGCGCAGCTTAAATTCTTTTAGATCGCTGCTCAAAGACAGCCTTCGGATGTGCGCTCCGGCAACGGCGGGTGTCACGTCTTTTCCTAAAATCGTCGTCCCTAAAATCTGGTATGACGTGAATACTTCCGTGTCGCCTTCCGTGTACATATCCTTAATCAGCGTCTCAATGCTCACTTCCATGCCGTTGGCTCCCTGTTCCACCAGCATAGCCGTGAGTTCAGCGGCGTAGTATGTCCATATGTTCCCCACGCCGACGAGCCACTTAACGCCGTCTTTTTCCTCAATTCGGATGTCGCCATCGCTCTTGAACCAGCCGACAATCCGCTCTGCCGTTGCGTCCGTGAACGATGCGTACTCTTTTCCGTCAGCATCTCGTTTCGTTCGGAAATTGTGACCGTCACCGATTTTGTTGCCGCCCTGCGTGTAGGCGACGAGAATCGGCGTGTCAACAAACAGCTCCCTGTGCGCTTCGAGGTTCAAAAACTTCCAGTTGTTTCTGTTGACCGCGCTGTTGAGCAGCCACACCTCGACGCGGAACAAATAATCGTTCTCACGCGACAGTACGCGCAGCTTGCCCGTAGAGCTTCGATATGCCGAGCCGCCGCCAACGGACTTAAATTTGCTCATTGTCAGCACCTCCGGCCTTTAGATGCTCAATCCAGTTGTCAAAGCTCGTTCTGGATTCGCTCTCGTCCCACATGAACCACGCGGCAATGAACCTCGTGTATTCCTCTGAATTGCGCAGCATCAATTCTTCCGTTTTGAGCGCCATCGGTCGAAAATCCGCGTTATCGGTCGCGTTTCGGAAATCTTCAAGCGCATCCTGAATTTCGTCCATCACGCCGACGACGATCTCAAACGCCTTGTCCATGTCCTCAATGGGTTCAACAAGCTCTGGTGTCGCGCCGTAAATCGTCATCAAATGCCGTTCGTGCAGCATATCCGAAAACTCGTCAAAGCGCTGCGCGAACGAATGCGCAAGGTCGTGAATCATCCGAGACGTGAACGGCATCGCCGCTTCGATGTACACCCATTCCTGTACCGTGTCACAAAATCTTTGCGCTGTTTGGTACGCCATAACCACGCGCTTAGCGGGTTCTTTCAGCGGCGCATACTTCGGTTTTTCGTACCCGAATATCTCTCTCGCTTTTGCCATTGCCTTACCTTCTTTCCTTTTTCCGTAGCCCGTTTGCAACGGCATTGTGATGATTTGTTTTAATCCATATCCACTATCTCAACGATCTTCAAAGACTGCGCGTAAACGATAGTCACAAGTTTTCCGTCCCGCTTCTTTCGCTTGATGACTACATCGTTGCCACGCGATAATATGCGCTCAACTTTTTGCCAGTCGAGATTTAGTTTCAGCCCGTCACTTTGATCTCTTTTTTCTTCCCGCACAATCTCACCTCTTGAAGCATGAAACTCGTCGGCGCAAGCAGTTTCTTCGCCGCATATGCCGAATAATCCAGCCATGACGTTGAAACAATCAAACGGAATTGCTTGATGAACGCTTTGTTGCGCCCCTGATCGATTCCAATCTTCGCGACAGGAACATTCATCGGTTTGTGCGTATGCCCGACAATCAGTGCATCAATGCCATCAATCGCCATTCCGAATCTCTCCGCTCGAACTGCGGACGCTGACGTATAAATCGAGCTGCCGTTTCCGTGCGTGATTCCAATCGTGTATACGGGGTTCTTGCTCCCGGCTCCTGAACGGTTATCGCCAATTTTGATTTTCAGAAATGCAAGGTTCTCGCGATATGTATCTTCAAGATCGAGTTTGTTTGCAATGTCATACATGATGTCCTGATCTGCGTCTTTTGCGGTTCTCGCTTCATGATTGCCGCCCACCATTGCAAGTATCTTGTCCCGGACAGGCGTTAGCATCTCTACCGCAAGTTTCTTTTGATCTCTCGGACGAATCGTTTCCTCGTAGACGTTCAAGACGCTTGTTTTCGTGGCATTGTTCACGATGTCACCAACGATAACAATGTAGGTATTCGGCACGTCAACAAGGCTTTTGCAAAAGGATTGCCACGCCGCAATGTTGCACTCCTGCGCCCCGATGTGTACATCGGACACTGGTATGATCGTGATGTCCTCCCGCTTCGGGAAAGTCCTAACGATCATGTCAAAGTCGTTTCTCATTTTCCACCGCCAAACCGTTTTTTTTAGGTGTTAATCTAATTCCTCACTACTCGGCGCATCTTTCGCGTCCTCGTTTCCCTCCGATTGCGGCGTGTCGTTCTTTGGTCTGCCCGGTTCGCCACTCGGCGGCAATCCCGCTTCGCCGCTTTTCGCTGAATATGTGGATATGAGCGGCAATCTCTTGTCCAGTACGCCGCAAGCGGAAACTGCGTTACTGATCGCCAGATCGTCAAGGAGCGAGTGTCCCCTGATCGCGTCATACCGCAACGTTTCTACCAGCAGTCCGAGCGTCATGCCATCTTTGGCCGCTTTCAAATCGTCTTTTTCGCTGAAAATGTCGCCGAACATCTTGAAACTCCAATCGTATTTCAGATTGAGTTCCGAATATACGCGGTTCATCATCCGCTCAAACTGCGCGTAGATCATTCGCGGAAACTCTGCCGCAAGCTGCGCCGCAATGTTGACAAGGCCGACACGCGGCTCATCAGACGTTGAAATGATGCCGATTCCCGATTTTTGAATGAGATATTTGTATCCCTTAGAGCTGATGTCTGCCGCGTTCGGTGCTTCTGCGAGCTGTTCAAGGTGCATATCCTTGAACGGTGCCGAAAAGAACCCGATGCCTGACGTGTTATTCTGTGAAAGCATCGAATACCACAGCGTTTCATACGCTTCTCTGGTCGCAGGGCTGATTTTAATCGGGTCTGCTATGCTTGGTTCGTCCGTGTCAATAGTGTCCATCTCTGCCAGAACAAGCGACACAAGCGGGTTTTGCAGGATGGAAAGCTGTACCGCTTCATAGTCGGCCTGCTGTACGGCGCTCATCAAGAGCCCGGTAAACGGCGATACTTCCTCGACTGCAACGTCGTCAATCTCGAACGTCCAAACATCTTCAACGGGCAGCGTCACCCAATAGAACCACGTCCCGTTTAGCTCGTATACGTCGGGATTCCCCTTGATGTTCCTGCGCCGCTTTTCCGCATTGAATTTCTGCAAGTCAAACGATGCAAACACCGTATTCTTCGGATTATCGTATCGCGGTCGGCTCTCAATGAACCCCGACATTTCATACACATAATCCGTGAATAGGTCGCCAAACTGCCGCCAATCAGTACCCGGCTGCAAAAAGTACATCATGTTGAACATGATCGTGTACTTCGAGACATTGTTGAAGCCGACGATCTTGCACCAGTCAGACGGAAGCTGCTGCATGAAAATGTAGTCACAGGAATTGTGCGCCTTGTCTATTTTCTTGCGCAGATACATATGCACTTTTCCGCTGATACTGCACTGTCCGTTGATCTGATGCGCTTTCTCTGCCGGGTTCAATTCCTTGCAGATTTTTTCAAGGAGCCGCCATTCGCGCAAAAACTCCTTGCTTTTCGCCTGTTCTTCGTCAAGAAAACTCGGATAGTTGTACCAGCGATAGGTTAGTACGTCCTGATATGTTTTTCGCAGGTTGAACAGCGGATACGCCGAAAACTGCGACCATCGCATTGTCTCCCGTAGCGGCGTTTCATTATCCTGCGGCGCTTTGAGCATTTCTGCGATCTTATCTTTGTCCCATCCAATCGCCCGCGACGAGATGCTCTTTACGCGGCTGTTTTGAATGTACGGATTTCCCGAATATGCCGAACCGAAAGAAGTGCGCGAAAACGCAGAATATACGCCGCTTGCAGGAAGATTCCCGTAGGTTTTCTGCAATGCCGCGTAGTATCCTGATACATTCGTATGTGCGCTTTTTGCGCCGTTATTCGTCTGCTCCAACGCTTCCTTGCTCCCTCTGCGCCTCCGCTTTTAGCTCACGCTCAAACTCTTCGAGAAACTGCATCTGCAATCTCTCAACCTCTTCTTTTCTCTCTTCCGCGTTTTCTTTGGCCATCGTCCGAAAGCAGCTTGCAATGAACGCGATGTCCGTTTTTGACAGAAGATTCAATTCGTCGCCCGTGATCTCGTGTCCGTCATCGCTCGGCTTTTCTTCGGAAAACGTGAGTATGTAGTCCGGTCTGATTAGGTGAAACTTCTCGCCCAAAGCCGCTTCAAGGCTCTTCTCGTTAAACGGAAAGGCGAAAATCTTTCTCGTTCTCAAAGTATGTTCCCGCCCCTTCTGCCGATACATCGCGGCTTGATTGCCGGAGTGTCGCCGCCGTTCGGATGATTCGTACCGCCGCTAACAAACGACACGCTCCATTCCTCCCACAGGTTCTTTTTCCTGATGCCCGCTATCCGGCGCTCATCCTCCAAAATTCTGATAACGCGCAATGCGTACTTGACTGCCGACCACATATCGCGCTGTATCGACTTGCTGATTCGCTGCTCTGATATGCCGTAGCCCGTGACTTTTTTAATGAGGTTTGAGATTTGCGTACACAACTCTCGCGTCTTAATGTACGGACGCGCTATTGTGCGGTCTAAATCGTCCGTTTTAATTTTGTTGCGGAGTTTGTACGCCTTGATTCCGTCATACAGATTCGTCGTCAGTATCCGAACGTTTCTGTGCTCCCATTCGCGCTCTGCGTATTCAAGCATTGCGCCGTCCGAATCGTGCGTTCCCGTAAAGCCTGACGTTGCTACGATCGGATAGATGACGGGAAGCGCACCGTCCAGCTCTAATTCCTTGTGTTCGTGATTCATACAGCACAGGGGCGGCAATCCGTCTCCGAGGTCTTTGTGCAAGTCCTCTACAATCGATGTGCCGTATGCCCTCGCATCAATCGCGATATACGTTGCGTGTTTCCCCGGTGCTGTGAATCTCCACCAGAGCTGCTTTAGCATTCGCGCTTGTGCTGCGCTTTCTCGCGGAGGTGGATTGTCGGAAATGTATACTAACTCTTTCAGATAGTGATCTTTTTTGTAGAAATCGTCCTGCTCGGTGCACTTGAATACGGCGGCGGCGCATTTTGCATTGTTGGAACCGTCTCTATAGGAGTTGTCGTACCCAATCACATACAGTGCGTTCGGGTCGCCGCAATGCTGATATTCCATCGTGAGAAGCGTCTTGCTTTCCGTTAGAACAAGGTCGCTGATAACTGGATTCTCGGACGAACCCGTCCAAAGCGACAGCATTTCACGCGACCATTGCTCCGGGGAAAGCGTCCGCTTCAAGTCCTCTGCCCATGTAATGTCGCGTATTCCAGACAGAATCGCGATCTGGTAGGGATAGTCTGCAACAAACGCGCTTCGTCCCTCTCCGACGCATTTAATGACCTGTTTTCTGATCTCGAAACTCTCGTTTTGCTGGATCCCTGCTGATGTGATATACTGCTTTTGTATCTGAGGGAACAGTACATCATCCTCACGATTGATTCTTCGCTTCAATCGGATGGCGGGAAGCACCACTTCTTTGAACGTTTCATGGTCGAATTGCTTTCCCGATTCCTGCTGTGCGCATTCTTCCGCAAGTACCGACGTTGCATTAGAACCGCGCATCGTTGATATGTTGATTTCAGAACCGTATTTTGTTTTTAACACAAAACGTTCTTCCGAATCCGCGACAACATCCCAAAATGAACACAAAATCGGATAGTTCTTTTTCAACGCCTGAAATGTTTTTGAGCAAATTGCGGCTGTCTGTTTCAGATTCGGCCCGAAATACTGCATCGTGATTCCCGGCCACAATACGCCCATCACAAGGCGTCCCTTTAACGCTTCATGGGTCTTTGTCGTTCCTCGGCTTCCCGTGATGAACACCTGCTGATACCGACAGAACGCCCGCAAATTGATTCTCTGTATGATTTCCTGCGAATAGTCCGGCGTTTCCGCTTCGCACAAATCAACGAATTTATCTGGATACCATCGCCAATACGACACAAGCAGTGCGCACGCCTCATCGTCATACTGGTCGTAGTCTATCTTGCGCTCTGTTTCCTTATCGACCCATTTCTTTAGGTTTTTGCTGTAGAACTTTCCTTGTGGCATTCCTTACGCTGTCCCTCTCATTTCTCCCTCATGGGTGGCACTTCGCCTAAATCGCGCATCGCTTTTATCTCGCTTCTGGTCGGTTTTGTTTGTAGCTCGTTGAATCGATCTTCCACTTGCAGGCTTTTCGGCAACTCCGCGAGCTCCGCTTCTCCCGCATTCGCCCGCATTGTGTTTTCTATCAACAGCATCATGAGATCGACAACATCAAGTGACGTATTATACGCGCCCTTGTCACCGTTGATGTACCGAACAACTTCTTGTTGGCTATAAAGCGTCACGCCCTTCTTTTCCAGCCTGTCAATCAGTGCATCCGGCCTCAACGATTCAAGAGGCTTTGCGTCTCCCGCTTTCATGGCCTCGCTTGCCATGACTTTATCTATCATTTCCTGATAGCGTTTTGCTACCGCGCTGTCTCCCGTTTCAATCGCCTTGTCGCGTTTTAGACGGAACACGGAAATGTCGCTCAATGCCAATTCCAGACGAGACGTGATTGCACCGCGATACTCCGCAGACAGCATTTCATACGTTCTATCAAGAATCTCGCAGTCCGCATCGCTGTATTCAGACCCCCACTTGCGCGTCCAACGTTCCTTTCGCATCGCAGGCGTTTCTTCCTGTTCTTCTTCCACGACCTGCACCGCGTAATCTTCTTCGGTTTCAAAGAAACCCTCTAATCGCGCTCTTTCAAACTCTATTTCCTTTTGCGTAGGTCTTTTTGCCATAGATATAAAGTGCAAGCTCCCCAATCATGCACTAAAAACCCGCACCTTCCGGCAGCCTCAATACGGTCATCGCCGGACACACCACTATTTTGTTTTCGTTTTCTGGATTTAAGATTGATTTATGTGATTTGAATTGATATTCGGATGCCGCGTCAGAAAGGAGGAAAAGACGCGGCGTGAAAGGAGGTTGATTGATAGAGGCTTGAAATTTTCAAAACTTCTCCTGCATATAACATACCACATAATATATAAAAATGCAACCAAACTGTGTGATGTTTACAGTTCGGTCACATTTTCTGCGGGTTATTCGGTTTTTGTGCTTAGTTTGAATGCGTACTTAGCTCCAAACGCTTCATCTGGTACTACCTCGCATCGCAGTCCGAACAACGTTTTGCTTTCGTCCGCTCGTTTGGAAACGTGCGATTCAAGGATTGCATACAGGCTTTCCGAAACCTCTATCGTATTCGGCTCTGCAAGTCCTTTCCTGCGCCTGTCATTGAATGTGCGGATGAACTCTACATAAAACTCATTTAGTTCCATCGGCTCTTTTCGCCTCCGCAGCCGCATTCACCTGACGCATGATTCGTTTCATGTCATCCGTTCCATGGATACGAATGAGATCATCCCGGAACTGTTGCCTGCTCTTATAAAAGCTGCATGTGTCCTTATATCCGCAAACTAATTCCGTCAGTATCTTGCAGCACGGCGGCTTGCAATCCTTGAATCCAAAGCAATCTTTCTTGTACGCCATTACTCGTTTACCTCCTGCCAGTTCCCTTTTGCAACGTAGAACAGATCGCCGTTTCCAGCGTCGATCACCGCCCCTCCGTCGTTCAAAATATCAACAAGCGCGTATTTCACGCCAGCGGTCAAATTGTTGGTCGATTCTAACACTATAATTCTATCACACATCCTTCAAGCCTCCGTGTTATCGTTCAGTAACAAGCGAAACGTTTCTCTGCCTCGCGGCGTGATAAGCGTCTGCATTCCTGCCCATCTGTTCCGTTCGCTTCGGCACTCCTTCAGCTCGAACAATCCGGCATCAACGTGTTTCTGATGCGGAAGTATCCTGCCCTTTGCGTCGCGATAGGCATATCCATTGTCCGTCAAGAATGCGATAAACCGTTTCTGTCCGAGGTGGAACTCCTTCGCCGTGTCCCGGAAATTGGTCAGAAGTTTTCGGTCAACTAAATCATCAAAATACTCCGCTTTCGGCTTCATCAGGAGGTTTTCTTCCGTCAATCCGCTTATCTGTCTGTTCTTTTCTTCGATAACGTTCTGCGCGACAATCAAAGCTCTTGCCAGCAGTTCCACATCCGACATGGTTTCTTGTCCCGCGATATACCCTCCGTTCTTCCTGATGGAGGGGATAACTTCGTCGAACACCCAACGCTCGAATTTGTCTGCGGCGGGTAGCTTTGAACGGACAATCAGACGGTATACGTCTCCTTCTGGAATGAATGCCATTCCAATTTCTTTGTCGGGAGACTGCGGGTGAGGTATACGGCGTTTTACCGTACACCGGCAATGGTCAACAATAGCGTCATTCGGTCTTGCATACCCCAATGCCCTCGCAATGTCCGAGCCGCAAAACAACGGCTTCCCGTTTTCTTCAATCATCCGCACTTCGCCGAACTGTTCATTCTTGAAAATTTGCATGTCACTACCCATATTTTTCTTCCTCCTCACATTTTTCTTTTTGCGTATTCGGCCATGAGCAGCGCTTCTGCCATGCCGTCGTTTTCTTTTGTGCATCGCGCTGTCGGCAACAGCGAAACCCCCGGAAACAACCTCTTGCAGACTTCAACCGACTTTTCTTTTCCCTGCTTGCTTAGGGAAAACTCTTTCTTCCACGTCTGCGGCGGCACAAGCTGATACGGTATCCTGAATGCGTGTAGCACGCCCTCGATAAATCCTGCTGATTTCCCGAATGAAAACATCGAGACGGTCCCTTGTCCCGGCATAGCTCCCACTTTTTCAACGCAGCACCGCGTTTCGTCTCCCGCTGAATAAAACCGTTCGTTAAGCTCCCTGCATACATTGCACATGCGCTCATCCGTGTACGGCATTGTCAAAACTTTGTCCTCGTCTATGTACGCGATTGCGCCCTTTTTTCCCGGGTCAATCCCAACGAAAATCATGTGTTTCATTTCTTGTCTCCCTCGCTTGATGGTTCGATATGGTAAACGCTCGTTCACCAACAGCGGATGTTCTTGTAAAACATTACCTTGATTCCGTTCCGTTCCGCGATTTTCTTCTCCCGCCTTGCTCCCGCAGACTTCGCCCATCCCGGCAAAAGACAGATAATGTCGCTCTGCAAAAGCATCGCGTCATCTATCGCGACATAATCCGCGTATTCCATTCCGAGTGGCAGCCATGCCGGATTTAAGACGATATAGCCGAGATGTTCAAGAACCATTTGCGCTTCTGAAAATTGATATTGATATGTGCTAAGAACTGATGAAATCGCGCCGGATATGAATACTTTTTCTCGCTTCTTCGTTCGCTGACACCTCCTACATTTCCGCTACTTCCATGAACAAAAACTGGTCGCCTCGGAACAGCATCGGAACCTCTCCCGTTCTGCCGTTTCGGTTCTTCGCAACAATCAACTGCTCTGAACGCATGTCTGATTCTGCGGCAAAATCGCGCTCCCCGTTCAAGAATAGAATAATGTCCGCGTCCTGCTCTAAGCATCCGCTTTCTCGCAAGTCTGACATGACGGGCTTTTTGTCGCTTCGCTGCTCAATTCCACGGTTGAGCTGCACTAACAGCAGTATCGGACACTTCATTTCCTTTGCGAACGACTTCAACGCCCTTGAAACGTCTCCGATGTCCTGCGCCCTGTTCGAGTTTTTGCCGCCTCCGATTGCCATCAGACCGATATAGTCAATCACGATCAACCCAATCTGCCCCTCGCGCTTCTTCACGCCGTAACACTGCGACTTGATCTGCTGAACAGACAGACCGCTCCGCTCGTCAATGTATATCGGCATCTTGCAGATGCTTTCTGCGGCCTCAACCGCTTGTTCTGCCGCTTCTTTGCCCCCTTGCAGGATCTCTTTTCTTGATACCATTGCCGTATGAAGAATCATTCTCTGCAAGACTTCCGTTTCCGTCATCTCCATTGTGAAAAACACAACGGGAAGTTCTTTTTTCGCAAAACTCACGGCAATGTTTGACGCAAGCGACGATTTGCCCATTGCAGGACGCGCTCCGAGAAGTATCAACTGCCCCGCTCCGAACCCCCCGGTGAGATAATCCAGCCTCGAATACCCCGTGTTTGTTCCCTTCGCGCTGTTTTCTCCCATCGCCGTCAAAGCGTCAATGGCCCTCTCGCCGATTCTAACGGCTTCTGACGCGCTTCTTTGCGTGATCAGGTCAATTATCCTTTGCGCTTCTAAAAGCCCGTTAGAGCCGTTCTCCGTAAGCGTGATGGCCTTTGAAAGACCTTGTATGAGCTGTCTGGACGCCCATGTGTGCTGTAGCACCTCGATGTATCCGCGAATGTTCGCCGTTGAGATGACGCTCGTAACGATTTCGGAGACTGCGCCATAGCCTCCTACATCGTCGATTTGTCCGATTGCTTCAAGCGCATTGCAGACGGTCACGAGGTCAATGACGCTTCCGGCATCAAACAACTGCTTCTCGGCCTTGAATATCTTCTTCGTGCGACCGTCTACAAAATCGTCCTCCGTGAGTTCCGAGAATACAATTTGTGCGCATGACGGGTCGATCATTACGGAACCGACTACGGATTCCTCTGCCGTTATCACTTCATCGATCATGCCCTGTCCCCCCACAATATCCTTTTCGCGTTTTGCAATGTTTCTTGTCTCTCGATCTCGCGCACGGACTTCCCGTTGATTCGCACGGGCGCACAGCACGATAGGATTCTGTCGTAGATTCGCCTTTCCCGGATGCTCTGTGCGCCCTCCATGTCGTTTGTGCTGATATTCGTGGTCACAATCAAGGGCTTCCGGCACTTCGTTCTGGCGTCAACCGTATCAAACATCCGCTCGAGAGAAAACGACGTGTCGCGTTCTGCGCCTATATCGTCTATCACAACGAGGTCTGCCGCTTCCACTTCCGCAAGAAACGCTCTGACCGCGTTAAACTCTAACCGAACAATCCACGTTGACGGGAACATCAGAACCTTGCAGCCCTTGTCAATGAGCGCGTTTGCGACGCAAGCTGCGTAGAACGTTTTGCCTACTCCAACGTCTCCCGAAAGAATCAGCCCGACGTTACCCCTCTGCACTTCTTCCCAATGCGAAACATAGTTCAGCATCTTTCGGCGTGAATCCGGGTCGTACTCTTTGTCGCTCGCAAATGTGTATCTTGCCCACGCAGGAGCGGTCTTGAAACATTCAGCTCGCCGAACTTCTGCCGTTTTCCCCATTTCGGCGGCTTTTCTTGATTCACGCTTGCACCTGCATTCCCGCGTGGCGATGTCCCCGATATGCAGATTCCCGTCGAACATCGCGTGAATTGGTTCTACAACAAACGCTTGCGGCTCTCCGCACTTTGGACAGACAGGAATTTCACAGGTACTCATAGCCCTTGTCTGTCGTTCCGTAATAGTCGGGGTCTCCATATTTGCGTGTGCGCGTTGTGGCTGATGTTCCGTAGTGTGTGTTTTCATCCCGTGGTTTCTCCCATACAGCGATCATTTTCTGTTTCCAGCTTTTGACAGGTTTCCCGGTTTGGTCTTTCCAGCCCGCCGCATCGTAGTAGTCCCAAAACTGCTTTGCGTCCACATTGTTGTTTCGTTCCTTGCAATAGGCTTGCACTTCTTCGAGAGTTGGAGGCGTGAATTGTTTGGAGGTCTTTTTGTTGTTTTCGCTTTTCTGTTTTGGATTGTATGAAGGGGTGTTGGTGGTATCTTTTGGTCGTTCTTCCCCTGATTTTTCCTCGTTTTCAGGGTTTTCGGTCAAAAGGGGGGCATATACCGTAGGTATAAGGGGGTTAATATATATCTCTTTAGTTTCTTGAGTATGAGAGCTATTAGTATCAACGTTAGTAGTTTTTAGTACCCTATTAGTTTCTTGAGTGTGTAAGTTAGTATTAGAGTTATTAGAGTTAGTAGTAGTAGAATTGTTATTATTATATATATTATTATATTGTCGCACCGTTGACGGTTTTTCCGTAAACGGTTTTTCCGTAAACGGTTTTTCCGTAAACGGTTTTTC
>ERZ1026868.248-NODE-248-length-40606-cov-9.173830_pt1 | contig 40606 bp, 25 predicted proteins | sample MGYA00380164_ERZ1026868 | MGnify/ENA primary metagenome ERZ1026868 (study PRJEB33269, sample SAMEA4719800) | human gut metagenome | biome: human-associated habitat; feature: organic feature; material: feces | place: Cameroon | collected 2013-10 ...
CTAAGAAACTCACGCACAATGCCGACGATGCTCCCCGGCTCGTCATTCTTCCTCGGAATCCCCTACGGCAGGGCCAAGGAATATGTCAGCGCGGGTCTCGGCCTGGCTCTCGCCTCGGACTACAACCCAGGTTCCTCTCCGTCAGGCGATATGCGTTTCGTGATGGCCTTAGGCTGCATCAGAATGCGCCTCACCCCGGCCCAGTCCTTCAACGCCTGCACCCTCAACTCCGCCTATGCGATGGGTGTCGCCGAGGATCTCGGCTCGATCACCGTCGGCAAACTCGCCAACCTGATCGTCACGACCCCCGTCCCGTCCCTCGCCTACATCCCGTACTGCCACCAGACCCCATTCATCGCCAAGGTGCTCCTACGAGGCAAACATATTTGTGAATAGTTGAACATACGGGATCTTCACCGACAACGACGGCAGCATTATCTCTCGAAAATGCTGCCGTCGTGTGATATTTTTACCTCGACTGGAGCAGTATTGCCTGTTTTCGATCCTCTGGCCACACCTTAAGTCACTCCATTCTTTATAGTTCTAATTCCTTCTGAATGAATAGAGGATAGTGCCTTCGACCAGAGTCCCCTTAGCCTTATCTAATAAAGAACATTCAGACCCGCACACAAATGATCCGTCATCAAAATCATAAATGCCAGCCTTTTTCATCGAATGGACAATATATGTTCCATCCATAGAAGTCTCCGAGACAAGCTCAAATATCTCTGTCGAAAGCTTAGGATTCTCCCCTCCACCACGCCATTTCCCTTCTATGTCAATTCCTTGATAGCGAACAGAGGACAAGACATATTTCCCATCGTTTTCAAGTATGACATAATCCGGAACCACTATCTTGAAGAGCAGTTTATCATCATCACCCTGCGTTGAAACCTCAGCCTTTCCCCAAGATTCAACGTAGCCGGGAATATTCTTGAACTCTTCCTTCAAATCACTTCTGCCTATGCCATCCTGATCCAAATCAACTATAGGCCCGGTCCAATAAATGTCTGTCAAAGAATATTCTCCACACAGCATATCCTCAAGTCTTTCAAAATCAGTCAGGGCATCACGCTCATTCGAGCAGGACACCAGACTGATTCCAATAACAGACACTGTCAAAATCAATTTTAATATGGTCATATGTTTTTTCATAACAATATCTTCTTTCCGACTGCAAAGTCGGGGAGAAAGATTGGTTATACAATAAAAAAAAGTTTTACTTTTAGCAAACGCAACTAGCGTATTGTCAACGATTTACAAACTAGTCAAATATCGCTTTCTTACTTTTACCCACCAAATTATTAATTATCAATACATTAGCCTACAGCCAATTTACAATAAAATTGCAACATACTAATTATCAGCCCAATAGTCTTATCAAGATATTAATTCCGAGAAAAGGTTCTGATATTTGCTATCTAATTTTGCAATTTTATCTTTGATATTATGCCGTTTTGTGTAAACCGTGCTAACATTATAGCCCATCATTCTGGCTATCGCCTTAGTGTCGAAACCGAGGATTAAGAAGGCAATAAAACGAAAGTCTTTCTCGGTTGTATTCGGCATTTCTGTGCGTAATTATGTCATTATTCCGTCAAGATTATCATCAAGCACAGACTCAAGATCCTTTTGGTTCGGCTCATCCAATATAGCAAGGATCTTTTTAACCTCCAGATGCGCAAGCATATTCACACGCGGAAGAACAAGTCGCTGACTATCAGAACGATGGTGTTTCAGGCGCGAACGATTCCATAAAGCATTGATTATTAAGCGGTGGATCTTCACAGGCTAATTATCAATCAGTTGCACAACGCTGGTCTTCCAATCTGACTACCAGCATCTTATAGTACATTAATAATAAACAACTTAGGCACCAGTACATTTTTAACAGGCCTCAATAACGGTGCACTAATCCAATCAGGTGATCATACAATGCTTAAACACGGGTTCGAGGGTTTGATCCCAAATTCACCCGATACAAACAATCCCCTCACCCGGCGCATTGGGAGAGGGGATGAAACATCATCTTGTAACAGACCGTTTCTTTCTCATCCACGCCAGCTGGTCACGGCCAGTGACTCGGGCGAGAGGATAAAACGTCATCTTGTGACAGACCGTCCTCTGCATCTATGCCTACTGGTTTCTGCCAGTGCATTGGAAGAGAGGATGAAACCTCAGGGCTTCAGAGCTGGCAGCAGGCTACAGATCCAACGTGGCGGACTTCAGGCCTTTGGCCTTGACGGTGAGTCTGGCGGGGCCTTCTACGCCGGTGCGGGAACGGACTATCACGGTGAGTTTACCTGAGAACAGATGCATCTTTGGCAGATGAAACAATTCAAGGGAACACGGATCGCCATTGGCTATGGCACGGAACTCTCCGGCACCGGACACTGTGGCGAAAACTTCACGGGTATCGGTCGGGACGGGGTTACCTTCCTTGTCAACCACGCTCACGGTAACGTAGGCCAGGTCCTCACCGTCGCGGACAAGGGTCTCACGGTCACATTCAAGACGCAAGGCATAAGGTTTGCCGGCGGTCCGCAAGGACTCTGAGGCGGCCGGATTGCCATCGGCGTCATAGGCCACGACACGGACCTCGCCTTTGTGGTACACGACATCATCCCACATCAGGCGATAGCGTCCTTCGACATTCTCATCCTGCAAACCATCGCAAGGATGGTCCGGGACGGCCTTCGAGCGACGCCCCATCGAGACACCATTGACGAACAACTCGGCTTCCGGCCACGAGGTGTACACATAGACAGGGGTGATCTGTCCCTCCCGGCCTGGCCACGTCCAATGCGGCACGATGTGCAGTGTAGGGCTGTCAGTGTTCCAAACACTTCTGTAAAGCCAATATCTGTCCTTCGGGATGGAGGCGAGGTCTATGATCCCGAACATCGAGCTATGGTTTGGCCACGAGTCTGTGTCATAAGGACTTGGCTCGCCGAGATAGTCGAATCCGGTCCATACGAACTGCCCGAGAGTCCACGGATAGTCATCGGCCAAGGCGAAATCCACATCAGGAATATTGGACCATTTGCAGGCCTCAACATCATAGCCGGACGATTGGTGGTCCTTATGAATGGCGCTGAAAGCCTTCTCGACCGGGAAATGATATATTCCTCTTGAGCTGACCGTGGACGCGGTCTCGGATCCAAGGACAAGTCCTTGAGGCAGCATCTCATAGCACTCCTTGTAGCGGAAGGTACGGTAGTTTATGCCGGGAATATCCACAAGCGCGGCGAAACCGTTCGTAAGCACGCAGCTGACCTGGTCCATTCCACAGGTGACCGGTCTCGTCGGATCCTCACGGTGGCAGATGTCCTGAAGGAAGGCGGCTGTCTTGTAGCCCACCGGGCTGCACTGGGACGGAACCTCGTTGCCGATGCTCCACATCACCACCGAAGGGGAATTCCGGAACGAATGAAGCATATTCATCATATCTCGTTCCGCCCATTCGTTGAAGAACCTGTGATAGCCATTCTCGCACTTGGCGTCATTCCACTCGTCGAACGGCTCGACCATCATCATAAAGCCCATCTCGTCGCATAGGCTGACGAGCTCAGGGGCGGGAGTGTTATGGGATGTCCTGATCGCATCGCAGCCCATATTCTTCAGCAGATCAAGCTGATGCCTCAACGCCGGGACACTTATGGCAGCGCCGAGCGGCCCGAGGTCGTGGTGATTGCAGACACCTTTGAATTTTCTGTGCTCCCCGTTCAGATAAAATCCTTTCTCAGGGATGAACTCGATGGAGCGGATGCCGAAACGTGTCTCGTACTCATCATTCACCTTGCCGCCTACAATAATCTTGGTCAAGGCCTTATAAAGATGCGGATGCTCAGGAGACCAAAGCTTCGGAGACTCCACGGAGAATTTCTGAATATGTTTGTCCCCCTTATGGTACAATGACACGGAGCGCCTTGAAGCCACCTTATCCCCATCAGGAGAGAATATGTCGGTAATATATTCAATGTCAACATTGTCCAGATCCGACTCAACAGTGATGTCAAGGGACACGGTAGCCATCTCCTCGCTAACGAAAGGAGTCGTCACGAATGTGCCCCACACTGGAATATGAGCCTCCGGAGAAGTGCAGACAAGGTGCACATTCCTGTAAAGTCCGGCCCCAGGGTACCATCTTGAGGAAGACGGAAGATTCTCCAGCCTGACAGCCAGCACATTGGTGCCGCCTGCGTTCAGATACGGAGTGACATCGCAGTGGAAAGGACTGTAGCCATAAGGCCAGAAACAGACCTCGTTCCCGTTCACGTACACCCTTGCCTCGCTCATCGCTCCATCGAACAGAAGTTCGGCCTTGACTCCGTCCGGCACGGAAAACTCTGTCCTGTACCATCCGATGCCGGCATACGGAAGCCCGCCGGTACGTCCTGTCTTCAATGTCGCCTTGGTCTCCATATTCTGAATGACCTGCACGGTCTGGAGATCATTCTCTATGCTGAAAGGTCCGGTAATTGCCCAGTCGTGAGGGACACAGACAGTCTCCCAGGCCGAGTCATCGAATGCCACGGCGGAAGCCCCTTCGGCCTCGCCGAGATGGAAACGCCATCCGGTCTTCAGGGTGATTTCATTACGAGGAGAAGGCGATGCCGTCCCGGAAGCAGACACTGGCGCGGCGTTCACCAAAGTCGAAATATTCATAAGAATACCGGCCGCAAGGGCCACGGAGGAATATTTTGGTAACATATTATTCAACATTTAACACAACCTTGCTGTCCTTTACTATTATGTGGTATTCGCCACTGTCCAGGAATCTTTTCCCGGTCCTGTCCACAAAGGAGAGATCCCTGTAAGGCTCGATCTCGAAAGTGAATGTCTTTGACTCTCCCGCCTTAAGCAGCACCTTCTCGAAATGTTTCAACTCCTTGACCGGGCGGGTTATGGAGCAGACGGGGTCACAGATGTACCACTGAACGGTCTCCATTCCGTCCACATCACTTGTGTTCCTCACGGTGACAGAAGCCGTGACCTTACCGTCTTTCGCGACGCTGTCAGAAGACAATGTCACAGGCGAATATTCAAACGTGCTGTAGCTCAAGCCATAGCCAAATTCGTACATAGGTTCTATCTGAATATCCTTGTACCATCCTTGGGTTCCCCGACGGGCGGGATTTCTACGGTTGTAATAGATAGGGATCTGACCTGTTGTGTAAGGGAATGTCATCGGAAGCCGGCCGGAAGGGTTGTACCTGCCGCTGAGGATTCCGGCAACGGCCTTACCAGCTGTCGTGCCCGGCATCCAGATTTCCACAAGAGCGTCCGACATAGGAGCAATCCGTGAAAGATCGACCGGCCTTCCGCTTGCGATCAGAACCACGACAGGCTTTCCGACAGCCTTAACACATCTCAGAAGATCCTCCTGGACCTGCGGCAACGCGATTGAAGACCTCGAACAGTTCTCGCCGCTCCATTTGGTTTTCTCACCAAGACAGAGCACAACGACATCCGCGGACTTTGCGGCCTCGACGGCCGAGGCCACGGAGGCCTCGTCAGTCTCCTCAATACGACAGCCAGAAACGCTTGTTATTTCAGCCGAGCCGAATTCCTCCTTCATTCCAGACATGATGGAGATGACTTCGGAATCGCGTCCACGTGCCACCCAGTTGCCGATAAGTTCCCCTTGTGTGTCGGCCAAAGGCCCTATGAGGGCGATTTTGGAGACATTCTTAAGAGGAAGAAGCGAATTGTCATTCTTCAGAAGGACCATCGACTCCTGAGCGAGACGCTCAGCGTTGGCAAGCGCGTCTGGCTGAAGATATATCTCGTTTTCCGGTCTTACTTCCGTGTAAGGACGCTCGAAAAGGCCAAGTCTGAACTTCATCCTCAGAACCCTGCGGACACACTCATCGACAGTCTCAAGGCTTACCCGCCCGTCCTCGATCAGTTTCGCCAGATGAGTCCTGTACAGATTGTCCATCATATCCATATCAATTCCGGCGTTTATAGCCTTCTCCGCTGCCTCATAACCATCTTTGGCGGCACCCTGGTTGGTAAGCTGTATGATGGCGTCCCAGTCGGACACGATCATACCGTCCCAATTCCATCTCCTTTTCAGGACATCGGTCATTGTGTACTTGTTGGCGGACGCAGGCACACCGCTGATGTTGTTGAACGCACTCATCACAGAAGCGGCGCCGGCCTCGACTCCGGCATAGAACGATGGCAGGTAGGTATCCCATAGAGACTGATCAGAAATCTCGGTGTACACGTAGTCCCGGCCGGCCTCCGACGCGCCGTAGCCGACAAAGTGCTTCAGACACGCGGCTATGCGTCCCTCAGCCGACAAGTCCTCGCCCTGATAGCCCCTGACGGCAGCCTGGCAGAACATCGATGTCAGGTATGGATCCTCTCCATAGCCTTCCATCACTCGTCCCCACCTTGGATCACGGGCGATGTCAACCATCGGGGAGAATGTCCAGTCAACTCCGCAATAAAAGGCCTCTTTTCCGGCATCGTGGCTTACGGCCTCAACCAAAGACGGATTCCAGCTTGCGGCCTGCGCAAGAGGCACAGGAGCCATCGTACGGTATCCGTGAATGACATCGTGACCGAAAAGCATAGGAATGCCAAGCCTTGTCTCCTCCATACATCTCTTCTGCATCATATTCCGCAGGTTGGCATCGTCCGAGAAATAAATCACGGATCCGGCCTCCGCGGGAACGGCTCCGACCATCTCCCGAAGGTTGTTGTCCACAGTGTTACGTCCAAGCGTGTACTGGTTGAGCTGCATTATCTTCTCCTCCAATGTCATACGGGAAAGAAGATCCTCAACACGCTTCTCAACCGGAGCCGAAGCGTCCTTGTACAGAGGGGTGGCGTTCTTCTTCACACGGGCATCAGCCGGCATAGCCACCGACATCATACAAGAGGCGGCCACAATCAGTGAAAGTGTTCTATTTCTCATCATCATAAATATGTTTTTTCTCATTGTAGTAATCACGCATAATGAACCAGGCCTGTTTTCTCTGTCCTTTGTCGGAGACCAGTCCCTTCCTGTTCCAGCCATCCTGATTTGTCGGATGGAAGCGGAACGGCGAACGGAAATCAAACAGGATCCACGGAGACACACCGGCAAGGTTTGGTATCTGGTCGAACATCTCAAGGTTCTTCCGGTATTGGTCAGCCTGAAACTCCTCACTCCACGAGCCGGCCCAACCGGCATCGCCGTGCTGTCCGAACTGAGCCTCACAGCCAAACTCCGAGATGATCACAGGCTTGCCCGGAGCCACATTCCAACGACATTCCGAAGGATCGGCCGGCCAAGGGGCGTACCACCCCATATACTTATTGAACGAGACGACATCAAGGTCATCCACAAAATCATCCTCGATCCTGAACTCGCCGAACTCTTTCTTGAAATACACATTGTCGAACGCGGCCGTGTAGAGCCTTGTCGAGTCCACACTTCTTCCGAAAGCCAGTTCCCTGCGCAGAAAGGCGTTCCTCGCCGGAGACGGCCGTGTCTCGTTGGCGACACCCCAGAAACCGACAGCGCAGCGGTTCTTGTCCCGGTACAGCATCTCGGAGAACATACGGAGAGCCTTTTCCATTGTGGCGGCGTTCTCAAAATCGATGCCCTGCCACACCGGAATCTCCTGCCAAAGGATGATCCCCATCCTCTCCGCCATTCTGACAATATATTCATTCTGCGGATAGTGCGCCAGACGCACCATATTGACGCCCAATGCCTTCGCCTCGGAGAGAAGCATACTGGCATCCGCCTCTGAATATGCCCGCCCCATTCGCTGCGGAATCTCCTCGTGAAATGAGACACAGCACATAAACGTCGGTTTCCCGTTCACAAGGACGCGTGTCCCGTCAACGGAGATATTCCTGAAACCTATCTGTTCAGACACCGCATCCTCCTCGGCGGAAGAACCTCCTCCGGTGTAAGCCAGTCTGACATCATACAGTTTAGGCGAGTCCGGGCTCCACCTCTGAAATTTCTTAACCCGGAAAGAGGCTTCCCCATAGCCATCCTTATCCAAGGATATGCTTTTGGAGACCTTCAGTTCAGGAATAGAGACCGTGACATACGAGCCTGCGGGAACCTGGGATGACATCCGCACATTCGCGTTGATCACGTCAGGGGCGTTCTTGTCCAACTGAACCATATAATCCTTGATGTAGGTGTCGGGGACAGACACAAGCATCACGTCACGGGTGATTCCGCCATAGTTCCACCAGTCAAATGACATTGCCGGTATGGCATCGACACTCCTTCGGTTGCTCACCTCCACGGTCAGGAAATTATCGCCTTCGATGACATCTCCGGTCACCTCCACCTGAAACGGAGTGAAACCTCCTTCGTGGGAGGCTATCCTCTTCCCGTTGAGGTAAATAATGCAGCGGTAGCTCACAGCACCGAAATAAAGGTAAAGCCTATGTCCGGGCTGGACCTTGCCTATCTCAAAATGCCTTGCATACCATACGGTTCCCTCATAGTACTGAAGCTGCGGCAGTTGGCTGTTGAAATCCCCCGGGACATCAAGACGAAGCCCGTTGTCGAATGAATATTCAAAAAACTCCTCAGGCTTTTCAGGCTTGCGGTTCTCCCAGACCTTCTTTCCGCGCCCTTGATCATAAAGGTCGATGATCGCGTCCCACTTTCCGTTAAGAAGCGTGTAGTCACGTCCATAGACATTGATCATCAGATCCGGAGAGCCATAGTCCTCCTTGTCTCCGGCATTGAGCGGCAGCATCGCCGCAAAGGCAAGGATAAGAGTCAGCAATTTAGACAATACGTTGATTTTCATATCCTTATCTTATTTCATACTTATAAAGGGCGAATGAGTTCTCTGAAGGGAGGGCGAATTCCACCAAGCCGCTCCCTCCTGTGATGGCACTGAAAGCGGAACCGCTTCCCGCAATGGGTGTGAAATGTACACTCATCCCTTCCGGAAGCCACGTGTCGAGCCTTGCGCCGCCATATTCATTCTTCTCGCGGAACACGAGCATAAAACCGGTCCGCCCGCCATCGGAGATGGACTGAAAGCCAGTCCAGGACCTACCGGAAGGCTCATCACCTATCGGCAGGATGGTTCCACTATGGAATTCATTCATCACTGTCTTGTAGGCCTTGATGACTGACGACAACCTGAATGCCGCCTCCGGAAGATTCGAGGCTTCCATCCAGGCGAGGGGCTGTCCGGCCATAGCGGTCGCGAATATGTACTGGAACGAATATGAAGATGGGGCGAACGGGTCACCGGCATATTCATCCGCATTCCGCCATTTGTTGAGGAACTCGACCTGAAGTTTCTCCGCCGGGACATAGCGGCTCAACTGCCACAGGTTGCGGAGTGTCCAGTATGGGTAATAGTTCCGCCAGTCAGTGTAGCGGTTCTCCAGGAATATGTTGCCATATTCATTGAAGAAATGATAACCGCCCCGGCGTCCCGCCGTCACATCGAGGTTGAAGACCACGTCATTTCCTGTCTCGGCAAGTACAGTGTCGAAGAACCTGCGGAGATTCGTCTCCGCCATTTTGGTAGGGATGGAGAGCCCGTCGATCTTGAACACCTTTATTCCGTACTCCTTGTAAAGTTTCACAACGGCATCCGCGTCCTTGCGCCAGTCCTCGAAGTCATTCTGGACACTCGGGTTGAACCACAGTCCGAGCTCGATGCCAAGTTCCCGGGCCTTGTCAACTACAGGCTTGAGCCCGCGTGGGTATTTGTCCCTCGCCGGAGTCCAATACAAAGGGTTGTCCCAGATGTTCTTGAAAGAGCCTTTCGCCAACGCCGAATTCGGGCTTTTGCCTTCCTGCCACCCGTCATCTATCTGGAAATGAGTGATTCCCAGACGCGCGGCCTTCTCAAGTTCAGCGATGCAGAACCGCTCGTTGACCTTGGAATCCTGACTTCTGTCACCCCAGGTGTTCATCATTATCATCTCATCCCTGTCGGCGTGATGTTCACGAATATGTTTCTGATAGTTACGGAGAGCCATAAGAGGAGACAATCCGCCTTCCCCGAACACTCCGGTCACACAGGAGTACAGCCTGACCATCCCGTCGCCATCGGCATCACCTTCAGACGCTCCGATGCCGGCCACGGTGAACTTTCCGGATTCGCAGATGAAGTCGGCCTCAGGATTTCCAAGCTGCACCGCCGAGCAAGGAGCCTCCTTAAGAAAAAAGAAACCGTTCCCGTCCACAGCGTCCCGGGCAAAGAGCAGGTTGCCTTTATAGCCCGTCCTGCGGTATGGGATGAATGTACGCTCAGCCACAAGGTTGTTGTTCCAGTCTGTGACATCGAAGAACTCGACGGTCTTTACCTGCCAGTGCAGACCTCCAGGGTTAAACAATTCAAGATGACGGGACTTGCTTTCCTTTTGCCGCTTTATGTCATCGGTGGACTCTATGTTCTTGTTGTCAGCGGAATTGGCAAGCCCTTCATCCTTCACAGAAGTCAGACCTCCTGCATAATTGTCACAGGCGATGGCCGGGCAGTTCTCATACACCCTGAACACCCTGCGCACACGTATGCCGTCCATAGAGAACGTCACCTCGGCTTCCAGATGCTCAGGATGGATGCCGTCAGACTTCACCTCCCGTACTTCCAGACGGCCATCCAAAGCCTTTCCGAAAGGTTGCCCGACAGCAAGAGCAGGCTCCGGAGAGTCGTTCACGAACACCCTGCCAGTGCGTTTGTCCTTCACAAAAGCGTTTATGATGTTTCCTCCGTTCCAGAGGAGCGCACGTTCAATCAGCGAATTACCTACATACAAAGTGTCTGCCGTGAGATGCGCGTAGCACTTGCCTGACGGAATGACATCGGTTTTGAAAGCGTTCTTCCCGTCGGCAACAGGCTTTAACGCCGGCGCGGTCTCCAACAGACGGTTCGGAAGATTGAAATTCTGGTCGGAAAGGGGGACATCGGTCCGACCGGCTCCGGCTTTCATCCTTTTCTTCAGTTCCGAAAGATGTTTTCTGTACACGCCACGTGGAAGGCAATCGTTCTCCGAGCAGATGGCGGCCGCCATACCAACGACCTCACCCATCATCCCGGTGGTCCTCATAACACGGACAGTCCCCAACGCCACGTGTGTGCAGCTGATGTCACGGCCCGCCATAAAAAGATTCCCGATATTACGTGAATATAGACAACGGTACGGCACGGCATAAGGATGGATCCAGTCGTGGACAGTGGCAGACTTGAACTCATTGCCGGGGAACTTCGCGGAATTGTCCGGATCGGGGAAATGCAGGTCAATGCTCCAAGTCGTGGTGAAAGAAGCGTCCTCATAAAAGACATTCTTATCGATATCCTCCTGCGTAAGTACGTGATCGCCAAGGAGCCGCCGGGACTCCCTCTTTCCGGCGACATACGCCACCCAATCCAGACTCCTGTCTGTGAAACGGCTGTCGCCGGAATGGTTCTTCAGCCAACTCCAGTTTGAATATATCACCAGCAAGCCATAGTCACGGATCCGTTCCGCATCGGTCACCTGATCCCTGTTCATACCGATCTCCCATTTCCATTCCCCCATAGTCACCTTCTCGCAATTGGAGGCGTTGAAATCCACTCCATAGGAAAACTCAGGGAAGGATGTCTTCTTCCCGCATTTCCTTGAATACCACTGGACGGAGGCCCCCATAACCATATTGTCGGATTTCTCCGGAGCGGAGCGCTCGCCATATTCATCGCGACTCTCGCGGCCCTGCGTCCAGTCCGCGCCGGCAAGGTAACCAATGTTCCCGTCACCCGTGCAGTCCGCGAAAAGAGGGGCGGTCAGGCGAACCTCCGCTCCAGTCTCTGTGTGAACCGCCGTCACTGAACGTATAATGGACGACTCAACGTCCACACCGACCGCGTGATAAGGAATATAAAGGTCTATGTTGCTTTCCGCATCTATGAACGCCTGCTTCTTCCAGTCCTGATAGGACTCGGCGGGACGGGCGTTGCCTTTCTCTGTATGTCCGAACTCCCTGATCATCCGTCCCAGACCGGCATTCGGTTCCATCTCCACATAGCCTCCGAGATGCACCCTGACCTCAGAGCTGTTGTTGCCGCCGAGAACCGGACGGTCCCCCACCAAAGCCACCTTAAGTCCACTCCGGGCAGCGGTCACGGCGGCGCACATTCCTGCGATTCCGCCACCGACCACAATGAAGTCATAGTTTTTATCCTTCTTTTCCGGAATATTCATAAGGCTCTTTCTTGCGGAGATGTCCTCCGGCAACACCGCCGACGCTTCCTTCGAGAGCATCAGCGCGTCACACCGGCCATCGAAACCGGTAAGGTCACGCAAACGTATCTCTGTAAGACCTCCCTTAACCTTCACGGAGCCGGCGTACTGCCACTCCCAGGAATTTCCGGTCACCCCAAGTTCGGCGGACAGGGTCTTCCCCCCCACCACAACACGGAATCCGCCAGGGCCCTTGGAGGATGTCCACGGAGAAGTCCAGTTATAGGTACGGGTCCAGATATGCCAAAGTCCACCGTTCAAATCAACCTCGGTCACGGCATCCTCAACCGGGACACCCAAGCCGTGGGCCAGCAGGTACGGTGACCCCATCTGGTCCATAAACTGCTGGTCCACTTTCCAGCCCCCCTTTTCGGAGAAGCTCTCGGCCTCGATGAGTATGGTATCACGGTCCGCGCCCTCGCACGCGAACAGGGAAATAGTGCCCCAAGACAAAACGGTCAGGAGCAAAGACAATATAATTCTATTCCGCATCAGGATTCATTTTAAATTCTGTAGGAGACTGACCGAAATGGCGTTTGAAGCACACACTGAAATATTTAGGATTCGCGAATCCTGTCATTGTCGAAATCTCGGCGACCGTGTAGTCCGATTCCGTCAGCAACTGGCTGGCACGTTTCAACCGGATGTCCAGAATGAACTCCTTTATGGACATCCCGGTAAGGTCATTCAATTTCTGGTACAGACGGGTACGTCCGATGGCCATATCGGACACGAAATCGTCCACACTATAGTCTTCGTTCTCAAGATTCTTCTCAATAAAATCGACAGCCTTTTTCAGCAGTTCCTCATCAACCGAGGAGATGGCGATGCGGGACGGCTCCGCTATGAACTTCTTGCTGTACAACTCCTTAAGCCTGTTCTGATTCTTTATCAGATTGGAGATCTGCTTATGGAGGAACTCTATGTTCACCGGCTTGTCTATGAACACATTGGCCTCGCACTCCAATGCCTCGATTCCCGCATTCTGATTCTCTCCAAGAGCGGAAAGGGCGATTATAGGAATATGCGAGGTCTTTATGTTCGAGCGGATGCCACGGCAGACCTCAAACCCGTCCGCCTCCGGCATAACAAGGTCGGTTATGACTATCTGAGGCATTATCTTTTCCACCTTCGCTAAACCATCAAGGCCGTTGATCGCCGTATAGACATTATAATAAGGGGACAACCTCTGTTCCAGATAATTACGCAGTTGCGAGTCATCCTCTATCACAAGTATGTCATACGGTTTTCGTCCTTTTCTCTCAGATGAAGAGACCTGGCCGTCCATATCAGAGAGCATACTGTCAATCTCCGAAGTCGCATAATCATAGGCCTGTCCCTCGCCCACTGACATATCCTCAGCGTCCTCTCCGCACGGGACAAACGGCAATATGACCGTGAACGTCACCGTGGAATCGGCTGAATGCACGGATATGCATCCGTTCAAGTCATTGACAAGTTCCTTGACAATGGCAAGGCCAAGCCCGGTATGGGAATCGAACCCGGTCTTGACGGCACCGTCTCCATTGAACGGTTCGAATATGCTTGTGTACTTTTCCTCCGGGATGTCCTTGCCGCTGTTTGTCACCACAAATGACAACCAGACCGAATCCACAGGCACATCCGTCCTCGGAACGTTCTCCGAAGCGGTCCGACTCACACGGACACTCACATAGCCATTCTCGGTGGTGTACTTGACCGCGTTCGAGAAAAGGTTCGTGAACACTTTCTCGATGACATCATAGTCAAATCTCGTGTGAAAACCATCCACCTGCGAGATGAACTCCGTCTCTATCTGATGCTTGCCGGCATAGAACTCGAACAGGGAAAAGATATTGTCAACAAAACGGACGATGTCTCCCGGCTTCCGGTCCATCGGCAGTTTCAGGGTCTCTATCTGCCGGAACTTAAGCAACTGACTTATCATATGTTGGATACGGACCACATTCTTGCTGATAAGTTCCACGTAATTGCGGTACGGGGCATCCTCCGGGATAAGGGTCTCCAACTGTTTTAGAGGATCTATCACCAATGTCAGCGGTGTCTTCAGGTCGTGGGAGATGCTGGTGAAGAAATTCAGCCTCGCCTGCGTCAGCTCCTGAAGGTTCTTTTCCTTGTCCTTCTCCAGCTCCAGCTGCTGCTCAAGCATCTTACGCCTTGTCATATATGACCAGACATAATAGACAGAAAGCAGCAGAAGCACAACATAGACCAGATACGCGACAGGTGAAAGCAACGGATAAGGCCTGACCTTGAAAGTCAATGAGCTGACACGATCACCCCAGACTCCGTCATTGTTCGCGGCTTTCATCTGGAACGTGTACCTGCCGGGACGCACGTTCACGAAACGGACATATTGCTGGTTCTTTGGAAGCACTGTCCATTTGTCTGAGATTCCGAGCATACGGTACGAATAGGTGTTCCTGTCCTGCTCAAGATAACTGTCACACGAGAATCCTATGTCGAAATTGGATTGCCGGCTGGACAATCTGATGACACTTGACCGTCCACGCTGGCCATCAAGCGTGGCGACAGCCTGCCGCAACGGCCATCCATTCTCTCCCGGATGCACAAGATGGTCATTCACGCTCAACGATGTGAAATACACCCTCGGCTTCAGAGGATTTGTGCGGAAACGTTCCGGATTGAACATTATGAAGCCGTTTGTGCCGCCGAACAGCATCTCTCCCCCGGTGGTGCGGTAACACGAGCGGACATAGTACGCACCGCATCGGTTAGGGATGTCAATCCCCGCTCTCCTTATGGATCCTTCCTTATGTGAATAGCGGAACAATCCGGCGTCAGTGCTCATCCAGACATCTCCGGAAGCGGGATCCTCCAATATTCCGAAAACAGTACGGTTAATGAAATCGCCGTCATCGTTTGAATTATAGTTCCGGTACGTCCCGTCAGGAGCGAGCATATTCACACCACCGCCCCTTGTTCCGAACCACACTCCGGAGGTTGATGTCCTGCAGAAGCAGCAGATGTTGTTCGTGGCGTGAGGTTGGTCCGAAAGATAATACCTGGCGGTAAACACACGTGTCCTGGGATCCATCACATAGATTCCATCGTGCGTCATCAGCCAAAGGTTTCCGTTTGCGTCGTGGAAAAGGGTCTCGACCCGAAGCCTTATCTTCCTGCCGCTCTCATCCTTGAATATGACATTCTCAACATTTCCGGTCCGGCGGTCCCAGAACATAAGCTCCACATCCGGATCCGTAAGCCAGAAACCGCTGTCGCCCTCCGGCTCGAAATCATAGACGGCGAGCGGCTGCCGGGTTCCGGGCTTGAACAAAGGCATCGGTGTCACTTTGCCTGTGCCCATATCAATAACGCTGACTCCACCGTTGAACGCGGCCGCATACATAAGTTTTCCTACCGGCCGCAGTTTCTTTATCATATTGGAAGGCAGCGCATTGTCTCCTCCTGCACCTTGCCGCCAACTTGTGAATGAATTATCTGTCCGGTTCCATCTTGACAGTCCGCCTCCTTCCGTGCCTATCCAGAGGTTCCCGTCGCCATCCTCAGTGAACGCGCTGACTATAGGGTAGTTCAATCCCCCGGGAGTCGGCTCCATATACCAGACATTATTGTCGTGGAATGTCTGATACGCCAATTTCCCGCCATAGGTCCCTATCCAGACACCACCGTCAGGATCCGGGTATATGGACCACACGGAGTTGTTCGGAAGCGAGCATTTGTCAAGAAGGCTGGAGACCAACAGTTTAGTCTCGCCGGAGGCGATGTCGATAAGCAGGAGTCCTGACTGGGTGGCCACCCATACGATGCCGTCAGAATCAATGTAAAGTTCCTTTGCGTCGCTGGACTTGCCATAACTATCCGGCAGGTTGAAAGTACCGACCAGCTCACCGTTCTTGCCATACACGAAAAGTCCGTTCCGCCTCGTCTGGACATAGACGTACCTGCTGTCCTCGACCACGTCCGAGATCACTGCGTTCTCATCATCGCCTACCGTGGCGAAATCCACATATCTCCCGTCCTCGACACGGAACAGCTTATTATAGGCACCGACATAGACATTACCCGCGGAACAAGAAAGATGAAGCGACATCGGAGACACACGCACCGTGTCCGGAAGAGGATAAGCCCCCTCCTTTCCGCCGTTCCCGTAACGGATGACATTGTCGTTGAGAATCAGCCAAAGGCCTCCTTTCATATCGGGATCAATGGCTCCGACATCACCAGCCAAAGACAGGGAAAATTCCTGCCGCAGATAATCGAACGCGTACAGCCCGACGCTTGTAGCGACATAGATCCGGCCATTCTCATCCCTGACCAGCTTGCGGTAATCAGCAGGAAGACGATTCGGGCTGGACACGGCCATATTCTCGAAAGAATGTCCGTTGAACATAAACAAGGCATCCGTGCCGCTGAACCATATCCTACCGACGGTGTCTTTGACGACACTGTTAATGCCTCCGTAATAGGAGGTTTCCGGCATTTGATGGAAACGATAATTCCTGATGTCGATGGCATACGATGACACCGACACCAGAAATGACAATATGATCGCAAACAGTTTCATATCTTATGTGGTGATATCCTGTCACAAAGATAAAGAAAACTATTCAGAATCATTATTTCACGGAGACTTCCGAAAGCTTCAACCATCCATCGGACGTATATTCACCTTTCGCGGATGTGAATATGCCGATCTTTTTGTCAGCGGACGCATCGTCCACGATCCCTACGACCCAGACATACTTCCCGGCCGGCACCCCGTCCGGATTCACTGTGAACGAATACTGCTTCGGAGAGCCTTTCGTCCATTCGTGAGGCTGCGCGCTCTCGTCGTAGAACATCTTGACCACCTTTTCGCCGGAAGGGTCAAGAAGGGCGAACGCAACCTTGTACTTGTCCACAAACGGTTTGAAGTTGGTAGGGCAATAAGCGTAGCCGACGTTGGCCCATTTATGGGTTATCTCTGAATGCTGTCCGGCAGACAGTTCCTTAGGCAGGATGACCTTCGCGGGATAAAGCCTGTAGTTGCCGTCCTTTATGAACTGCTCCATAAGGTCATAGGCCTCGTTGAACCAAGACCAGGTCTCGCTCACGGTCACATTATCGTTGTAGCGGAAGTCCATCATATTCGCCCTGGCCTCGCGCGCCATATCAAACTCACCCTTGCGGACATCAGCCCAGTCCTTATATTTCTCTGATTCCCAACGCATAGGGGCATCTCCGTGAGAAGCCTTGACCCAGCCTCCCTCAGCGATGATCGGAACAATATAGCGGTACTTCGCGGCGATGTTCTTCTCCCAAGTGCCGTAATAGGTCTTCATTCCGAACGCACCGCTTCCGATGCCGAATCCTTTGTTCACAGCCGATTGCACCATATCCTCCGAATCAGGATTGACCCCGTCCGTGGTGGAGCCGAGAGAACGATGGTAGTTTATGAATATAGGAATCTTGAACTCCTTGGCGAAAAGAGACGTGACCCACTCGAACACAGGCTTCTTAGGTGTCTCGTCACCAGTGGAGTAGATGCAGCTGTGATACTCGCCCCATTTTCCGATTCCGACTCCGTGCACGAATTCATAATGATCAGGATCATTGATCTCCTGAGCGAAATCGTGGACGAACTTCTCATAGCACTTCTGGAACACAGGGTCATCCGGGTACGGAGTCCAGACCTTCATCGATCCGGTCTGGGTCTCATAGCCCTTGGCTCCCTTGTCCCGGATATAGAGCGGAGAGCAGAACTCGTGCTTGTCACGGCTGTCGATGGCATAACCAAAGCCAACCCTCATATTGCGCTTGCGGGCCTCTGCGATAAGACTCTTGTAACGCTGGGCATAGACAGTATTGCAACCATCCTGCCAGACATACACACCCTCTTCAGGATTAAGTTGCGCCCAAGTGGTCCTGATCAGAAGAGTTGTGGCATAACTTGTGACATCCACAGGACCTACCGACGACTCCATAGAGTCATATCTCGTCCAAAAATCAGAAAGGTCGTTTCCAAGCCCGGCATAGAGAACCCAGCCGCAAAGAGGATTGCGAAGGACTGTGGTCTTGTCCGGGGTTATATTCATTGTCACATAGTTGTCAGGATCACGAGACGGATCCTCCTCTCCTTTTGATCCGGAGCAGGAGGCGAAGAGCAAAGCCGCAGCTGCACCGGCCAGTATAGTACGAATGTTCAATTTCATATTCATAAAATATTATTTGACAGCGACTTCGGCCACTTTCAGCCATTTATCGGCGGAAAGTTCGCCTCTTGTGGCAAGCTCGATGGCAGGGGTGTTGTCCTTTTCCGTGTTGACGATGGCGACGGCCCAGACATAGTCACCGGCAGGCACCTTGACTGTGAAGTCAGTCTTGTAGTCGAAAGACTTCGAGCCGGTCCACACCGAAGGCTCGCAATTCTCATCCACCTGAACCTGAACGGCTTTGCCGCTCTTGTCAAGCAGCGCGAACGCCACCTTGTAACGATAGTTCCACTGCGGGATGTTGTTCGGGAAATACCCCCATCCTATGTTCTTCCAACGGTGTGCGAGAGACACTTTCGTCCCAGGCGACACGGATTCCGGAACGCTCACCAGCTCTGGATAGATCCTGTAGCCTCCTTCGGAGATGAACTGCTGGACGAGGGAGAACGCATCCTCGAACCACGATGTGGTCTCGTCTCCGACACGGAAATCCATCATATTGACCTTGGCGACCTTGCAATCGTCATACTCACCTTGACGGACATCCTCAGGATGGCCTTTGCGATAGCCTCTGGAGTCGTTCCAGTAACTGTGCTGGTTCACAATCCAGCCACCTTCCATTATTATCGGACGCTTGTACATCCAGGTGGCGGCGTACGCGCGCTCCCAATCCCTGTAGTAGTCTGACATACCGAACGCATCCTGCCTGAGACTGTAGCCTTTGCTGACCGCGAGGTTCAACAGTTTCTCACTGTTAGGATTAGCCTTCCCGTCGCTCGCCGGATGGCCGATCACCCTATGATAGTTGATAGCCAGAGGCACCTTCGTGAAGTTCTTCGAGTACACATCGGTGATCCAGTCCATAACCTCATATTTAAGACGCTCAGTGTTCTCGGTGACGGCGTTGCCGTTCTCATAGACGACATTGTGTCCCTCGCCCCATTTTCCAAGGCCATAGGCATCGACGAAAGCCGTGGTCTCGGGATCATTGAAGTCCTTTGCAAGTTCCACGATGAATTTCTCGTAGTAGCGCTGGAAGACAGGATCCTGCGGGTAAGGGGTTTTCCTCAAAGGATAGTTGGCGTTCTCCAGCCAATACGTGGCCCCGTTATCGAACACGAAGGAAGGTGTGTTCTCGCCTTGGTCACGTCCGTCCACAACCACACGGAAAGCGATCGGCAGCCCTCTGTCAAGGGCTCCGTGGATCATCTTGTACAGTTTTGTGGACGGGTAACGCCAGGCGTACACCCCATCGGAAGGATTGAACGTCCTCCAGTTGGTTCTGATATAGCAGGCTGACGCATAATCCCTTACGCGGACATTCTTTCCCAACTCCGACACGTAAACCTCCCTGTCCCAGTACGACGGGTCTCCCGAAGCGCTCCCGTACATCACCCAGCCGTTGAGCGGGTTATGCAGGACGGTTTTCTTGTCCACATTGAACTTGACAACCTTCAGGTCGGAAGGCGCGTCCGGGCTGTCACCTCCGGGATTGTCTTTCGAGCAACAGCACAAAGAGCACAGCGCAAAAAGCGCCGTGCCCATCAATGCCGCACCTGAAAATATTTTTTTCAGATCCATATTCAGAATATTATTCGCCTCGTTTTTCCATCCATATCCTCATATTGCGGAGGTCGAATATGATGAAGTTCGTACCGCTTGGAACCTTGAAGTAGTTTCCGCGGAGGTAGGAACCGCCTTCCATATCCATCCACTTGCCCATTGTCACGCTCTGGTCATAATTCGTGCCAGTCCATACAGGAGCGAACACGTATGAGTTGTTCGTGTTGTAGGCGTTGCCGTCGTTATAGCCATCGACCTTGAGGCTGGAGATGATGGCGAAGTCGGTACGTCCTGAACCGAGCACATTACCGGTATAGACAAGGATCTGAGGATCTGCGAGGGAGACGGTGCACTTGAGGTCCTTGCCTGCTGCGGACCAGCCCACGGACTCTCCACGTCCATAGATCTTATCGACTGTTGTTGTGATGTAGGCGTGACCATTGTCACCATCTGTAGGTGTCTTATGGTTAGGCTGCCAAGTCACCGTGAACGGCTTGAGATCCGTGGCCGGAGAATAGATGGTCGCTTTCGCCGTCTTCATATCAACCACAACACGGTACTGTCCGGCGGAAGTGATGTTCCAGGCGAACGGAGTCTCAGTCATCGTGATGTCAACTGTCTGGCCATCCTTCAGGGCTGTGGAGCCATCCTTTGGAGCGATATAGTACCTTACACCTTCGTACTCGACAGGGATCTGCAGGTCACCGATGGTGAGGTCGCCGAGCCAGGCGAACTGGAACTCATTCTCCAAGGTTCTGGAGATCTCCTCCTCATCGACAGCGGTTCCGCCCACGAACATCTTGTCCGCATCAAACACCGTAACCTTGATAGGTGTGACAACAATCTGAACAGTACGCACTTCCGGCATCTCGAATGTGGAACCGCCCTCCCACTGCGCGGTGACACGGAACTCAAGGGTGAACTGTTTGTTCACAGGAAGCCCCCATCTTTCGGTAGCCCAGGTATTGAGCTGCTCCACAGTGAAGCTCTGGCTGAACTCACCCGGATCCATATCGGTACGGATCACGGTCTTTGAGCCGAAGTTGTTTCCGAGGACATCAAGTTTGGTCTCGTATGAGATCATATAGTCATCACCCATATTCCTGGCCTCTGTCCAACTGAAGGTGACAGCGTCTTTCTTCAGGTTCTCCTCCAGGAGGACCACATCCTCAGACGATGCGGTCAGCGTGAGGTTCTCGTCCACCGGATCGATGTCGTGATCCATCGGATCCCATTGGCAGGACATAGCGGCAGCCGCAACGGCAAGCATTGACAACGCCTTATTAATATATTTCATAACTATCATCAATTAATTTAATATAATCCATTAATATCCAGGGTTCTGAGGGAACTCGCTGCCTCTGTTGGCGTCGAGGATCTCCTGAGGAATCGGCCAAAGGGTGAAGTGCTCGTCAAACTGATCGGCGATGGTCGGGTTGTACTTCTTCACACGGGCCACAAACACATCGGCTCCCATTCTCTCAAGGGTGAACCGGCGGCTCTCCTCACCGACCATCTCGCGGATGCGCTCGTTAAGAAGCTCGTCCACAGTAACTTCCGAAGCCTCAAGGTTTCTCACTTTGGCTCTCTTTCTGATGACGTTGAGAGCATCTGCCGCCTTCTGCGTGTCGCCCATTCCAAGATAGGCCTCCGCAAGGTGAAGATAAGTCTCACCGAGACGACACTTCATACGATCCTTGTACGAACCGGTAAGCTGAAGGTTGTCCTCTTTTCCGAAGAAGAACTTGGTGAGCGCAGGGAAAAGCTGGCCGGTTGACCAAGTCTTGTCGGTGATCTCACATTTCTTACCGAGGGACGCTGTGATGAGAGGGTTGTTGTAGTACCAGTCTCTCTTTATGCTGTACTTGGAGTTACGCATATCACCATCCTCGAAGATACCGTTCTCAGACGCTCCGGACACAGCACAGTCGTCAAGTGTGGCGCTTGTGTTCTTCGTGCCAATCCACCATTTCATTGGGGAGATCTGCGCAAGTCCACGTCCTCCAAGCGAGTCCGCAAGAGCGAAGCCGTTGATGGCGAAGTACTGAGGGTTCCACGCGCGGCGTGTCCAGTCATCGGAATTGGTACCGCCGCCGACCGTCTTATACTCGAACTGCATAACCCAGATGCTCTCTGTGTTGCCGCTGGTGCGGTTCTGATTGTTCTCGATGAACATATCGCTGAACGCGTCACCCTTCTCATTCTTGCTTGCGCCGAAGCGGGCGGTGTTGAGTGCGAAGTACTTGCTGTCGATCACCTTGTTGGCGCACTTGGCGGCCTCCTCGAAGCAGGTCTTGTCGTTTGTAAGATGTCCCTGGAAGTTGTACATCTCGCTGAGGAGGTGATAAGCGGCCCAGCAGGTGAGCTTTCCGGTCTTCACCTTGTCAGGATCGGTAGGAAGGTTCTCTGCGGCGAAAGTGAAGTCATCGATGATGTGCTGGAGGACTTCCTCCTTAGGGTCTCTTGTGAAAGAGAGCTTGAAAGGATTCTCGATGGTCTCCACCCACGGAACGTCACCATAAAGGTAAACAAGTGACCTGTAGGCATAAGCGCGGAAGAACCTTGCGGTGGCAAGAGCGATCTGCTTATCCTCCGGATAGTCCCAGTTGGTGTTCTTCTCCGCATAGATCAGGATCTCGTTGGCAGAAGCGATGAGGTTGTAGGACCAGTTCCAGTAAGACCTCACGAAACGGGTCGCAGATGTGAGCGTAAGGTCAGCGAAAGGAGTAAGGGAACCATCCTTGGCACCGTTTTGGTCCACGATGTCAGTGGCGATCTGGAGAGCCTCGTAGGCGCAGGCCGCACCGTGCATATAAGCGCCGCTCTCACCCCAAGTGTTGTACTCTGAGCGGGCGATGGAATACAAACCATTGCATCCGGTCTCGAATCCCATTGAACTTGTGTATGTGTTGTCCGGAGCGAGAGAGCTCTTGAGATCCTCATCAAGAAATCCGCTGCAGGAAGCCAAGGCTGCCACCGCAATGGCGGCGAGGCCGGACTTTAATATATTCGTTTTCATATTTCTGATAATATTCATATTAGAATGTAACTGTGAGTCCAAACATATAAGAACGTGCCGTCGGGTATGACGCGAACCAAGTGTTGTCATAGTTGAGCATCTGGCGCATATTTGAGATGACACCCACATTGTTGACGCTGACATTCACATCGACAGCGCTGAGGTGAAGCAGCTTCGTGGCCTTCTTAGGGATCTTGTAGCCGAGGGTCACATTCTTGAGAGAGACATAACTCATCTTCTTGTAGAATCCGTGGCTGAACCTGTTCACGTAGCCTGGAGATGTGTACTCAGCGTCTGGTGTCTCAGGAGTCCAGTATTTAGCACCGTGAATATAGTTGCCGGAGCCGAATGCCCACGAACCGATGTTGGCCACATTGTCAGTCATCCAGGTACCGAACTTGCCGTTGAGGAGGAATGAGAAATATAAATCCTTATACTGAAATCTGTTACACATTGACATTGTGAAGCTTGGCCTTGTGCTTCCGATGATGACACGGTCATCCGTGGAGATGACACCGTCACCGTTGGCGTCGTAAAGTTTCGCGTCGCCAGGCTGTGCGCCGGTCTGGTGCACCTTGGTGTTGCCATCCTCGTCAGTGAATGTGAACTCGTCACCTTCCTGCCAGAGACCCACGATCTTGTAGTCATAGTAAACAGAAAGCGGTTTGCCGATAAACCATTTGTTGTTCACGTCATCCAGGCCGTCACCACGAAGCTCTACGATCTTGTCCCTGTTGAGGAAGAAGCTGAAGTCCGTGTTCCAGGTGAAGTTCTGCTTTCTGATGTTGACCGTGTTCAACGAGAGCTCAATACCCTTGTTCTGCGTCTCGCCGACATTGTCCCAGATCTTGTTGTATCCGTTCATTATCGGCACGGTACGGGTCATAAGAAGATCCTTGGTGTTGGAGATGTAGGCATCAATGGAACCACCGAGCCTTCCGCGGAAGAACAGGAAGTCGAAACCGAGGTTGGCGGTGTAAGTGGTCTCCCACTTGAGGTTCGGGTTACCGATACCGTCAGAAGGAAGATAGGCCGAGTTCACGGCTGATGAACCGTCACCATAGATGTATTTCACACCGTTTGTGGCATAGAGACGGTCAAGGGTCTGGTATCTGGAGATGGCGTTGTTACCGTTGGCTCCATAGGAGAGACGGATCTTGAGCATATCGACCTTGTCGGTGTTGTCCTTGATGAAGCTCTCCTCTGACATATTCCACGCCACAGCGGCGGAAGGGAAGAAACCGAACTTGTTGTTGGCTCCGAAAACAGACGCTCCATCGGCGCGGCCTGTCAATGTGACCAGATATTTGCCGGCATAGCTGTAATTGAGACGAAGCATATAGGACATCATACTCTCCTTCCAGTAGCCGGAACCGATGGTTACATTCTTCTCGGCTCCGTCCATCTTGTAGAAGCTGGAGTCATCGTTCACGAAGCACTCGCCGTTCTGTGAGGCGGAGATGTTGGACTTCTCCTGGACAGAGAACAGACCTGTGGCGTCAAAATGATGCTTGCCGAAGGTTCTGTCATACTTGAGGATGTTCTCCCAAGTGTAGTCCGTAGTGTGGTTGTTGCTGATGGAAGCCTTTCCGTCAACTTTCTTACCTGTGACGGTGTTGCGTCCGTAATAGGTGCCGGTGAAGCTGTTGCGGTAGTTGTAACCGAACTGGGACTTGAACGTAAGGCCCTTCACAGGCAATTTGACCTCGACGAAACCATTGAGAAGGATATTGCGGCCTGTGCTCTTCTGATCGGCGTTGACATCCTTCATAGGGTTAGGAAGGTTGCTGTAGTCCATCGGCTCCTCATAGTAAGCGCCGGTCTCGTCCTTATAGATACCGTAAGGAGACTGCTTGATCGCGTGCTCAAGATTAGGGGTCACTCCGCCGGACTCACGGTTCACGAACTGGGTGGTGATGCCAACAGTAAGCCAGTCGTTAAGCACCTGGTTGATGTTAGCGTAAGCGCTCACACGGTCATAATTGGAGTTGTACACCACACCAGGATTGTGCAGATAGGAGACAGAGGCCATATACTGCGTCTTCTCGGTACCGCCAGAGAATGACAGCTGGTGATCCATATTGAACACCGTGCGGAAAACATAGTCCTGCCAGTCATTGGTGATTCCGAGAGCGTAGTTCTGCTTCTCCGAAGCGCTGATGACCTGTCCCGCAAGCGGATCGAGATCCTCGCCGGTAAGCTGCTTGGTGCCGAGACGGCCCATATCCTGCTTGAAGCGGATGTACTCGTTAGGGCCCATAGTCTGGATTCTCTGCATAGGCTGAGAGACACTGAGGCGGGTCTTGTAGGTAACCGACATCGTGCCTTCCTTGCCTTTCTTTGTCTGGATAAGGATGACACCGTTGGAACCACGGGAACCATAAATCGCCACGGAGGACGCATCCTTGAGGACGGTTATGCTCTCCACGATGTCCGGATCGATGTCAGCGAGACCACCCTCGTAAGGGATGCCGTCAAGGACGACCAGAGGGCTGTTCGTGGCTGACAAAGAGTTTTGACCACGGATAAGGAGGGACTGGTTGGCGCCAGGAGCTTCGGATGATGTCGTGATGGTGAGACCGGCGACCTGACCTGAGATACGGTCCATAAGGTTGCCGGTGGAAACCATACCGAGAGTTTCCTGATTGACGACAGACAGGCCTCCCGTGAGGTCTTTCATCTTCTGGGAACCATAACCGATGACCACGGCGTCGTCCAGATTGAAGGAGTCAAGCACGAGCTTGACATTGATGACGGAAGAATTACCGACGACAACCTCTTGCTCCTTGTAGCCAAGGCAAGAATAAACAAGAGCCGAGGCCGGCTGCGCACCGATAGAGTAAGCGCCATTGTCATCTGTGGTAGTAGCGTCCTTTGTACTGCCGCTTTTCACGTAAACAACGACTCCGGACAAAGGAGTACCGCTCTCATCGACGACATTTCCACTGATTCTCAGGTTCTTGTTCTGGGCGGACGCACTGAATGACATCGCCGTCACAAAACCGAGAGCCGCCAATAAGGCTGTTCTGATTACTTTAATCATAATCGAAAATAGTTTTGTTATTAATCAGTTATTTAACTATTGGATATATTTCTTACCTGATGGTCACCTTGGAGACTTTCATCCAGCCGTCCTTTGTAAGGGACGCGGCGTCAACCGCCATATTCAGTCCCGGGACATTCCCTTTTTCCGTGTCGGATATCGCGACAGCCCAACTGTAGTTTCCAGGAGCTACCCCTTCAAGAGAGACAGTCAGACTGTAACCCATAGGCTTGTTCCGCAACCAATCAGAAGGCTCCGCCTTGGTGTCAACGAATATTCTCGCGACGGTGCCGTCATCGGCGATGAGGGCGAAAGAAGGCTTGAACCGATGGTTCCACTGCCTGATGTTGTTCGGGCAATAGCCCCAACCTATATTCTCCCAAGTATGGGTCAAAGTCAACGTCTCACCGGACTTCGCCTCCTGTGGGACAATAACCTGCGACGGGTAAAGCCTGTAACCGCCGTGGCGTATGAATCTCTCCACAAGGTCTATGTTCTGGAACCAGGACTCGGTCTCGTTCCCCACACGGAAGTCCATCATATTCACGCACGCCTCCTCGGCCGCCTCCAGTTCCCCTCTTCTGACTTCCTCGGGATGTCCCTCGTGGTACTTTCCGGAAGGATCGATCCAGTAGCGGTGATGCGCGCCCGTGATCCATCCTCCTTCCATTATGATCGGAACCTTGAAATTCCACTTGGCGGCGAACGCTTTCTCCCACTCCTTGTAATATCCTGTCATCCCGAAGGCATCGTGACGGAGACTGTAACCTTTTGAGATGGCGCTCTCAAGCATTCCCTCCGAATCCGGATTAGGCTCGTCCTCCCAACCGTTGACCGTCTCCTCGGCAAGCACCCTATGGTAGTTCATCACAAGAGGAACTTCCTTGAAGCTCCGGGAATATAAGTCCGTAATCCACTCATACACAGGAATCTTATTTTTACCATCGAGGTATTTCATAGAATGAGCCTCACCCCATTTCCCGAGACCGTAGGCATCGATGAAGTCAACCTCGTCAAATGAATCGAACCTTGAGGCGAACGCCTTGATGAACTTTGAATATTTTTCCTGAAAGACTGGATCATCAGGGTACGGAGTGTACACCTCCTTGTCTCCAAGCTTTGACGCGAAAGCCTTCGCCCCGGCATCAAGCACATACCGTGGGGTGTTCTGTCCCTGGTCACGGCCATCCACAACGATGCGGAAAGCAAGGCGAAGCCCTCTGTTACGCACCTCTGTAAGAAGCCTGTTAAGACGTGAGTCCGGATCGTTCCAGAAATATTTTCCTTCCTCCGGCTCCATCGAGGCCCAGCTGGTACGGATGTACGCTGTACCACACCAGTCCGTCACCCTGACCTTTCCGCCAGGGACAGCGGCAGGAAACTCATCATAATGCTGAGCCTTGCCGAAATCCGAATCCCAGTTCCTTCCCATATACATAACCCAACCGTTGAGAGGGTTCTTTATGATGGAGACTGTGTCAGGAGCGATGTTGACCACCTGATACTCAGGAGCGCCAAGCAGGACTGTCGCCTTGAGGGGAAGATCGGCTGATGACGGGCCAACCAGAATCTCAAACTCGCCAGGATCGATGACAAAAGATCTTGACTTCACATCGTAGAACGAGAACGCGTCAGGTCCGAGAGTAACTGTCATATTCACTGATTTTCCGGCAGGAATGAATTTCTTCTCGTAGCCTTTGAGTTCCTTTACCGGCCTCGCCACGGACGCGGCCTTGTCACTGACATAGACCTGCGCGGTCTCATAAGCCCCGACCTTTCCCGTGTTGGTCACCGTGAACGAGACAAGCACGCTGTCACTCGCCACTCTCTCCACTTTCATTCCTGAATATTTGAACGAGGTGTACGAAAGACCATACCCGAACGGGTACCTCGGAGCGATTCCGCTTCTGTCGTAGCCTCTGTAGCCGCAGAATATTCCCTCACGATACTCAATCCTCTTGAACGGTGTGTTCTGTGTCTTCACAGGGGTGTTGTCATAATACGAGCCATACACCGGATTGTCCTCCCATTTGTTCTCGATAGAGATAGGAAGCTTGCCGCTTGGAGAGATCTTCCCGGACACGATTTCCGCTATGGCGGTTCCGCCTTCCTGACCGGTGTACCAGGCATAGAGAATCGCCTCGACTCCCTCGCTCCAGCCGTTGAAGTCAACGCCTCCTCCGGCGTTAAGCACCACCGTCACGTGAGAATGAGCGTCCGTAAGCCTGTTTATCAAGGATTTCTGCTCGGCCGGCAAACCGAACGGCCTGTCGAAGCCTTCTCCCTCGATGTCACTGTTGAATCCACCGCAATATATTATACGACCTGCCTTGGCCACAGCCGCGTTCAAGGCGGTCTCATTGAAAAGTCCGATCTTCATACGGGCGGTGGCGTCGGAAATATTATCGTAAAACTCGAAGCGGATCCGATAGGTCTGTCCCTTCTCAACGCTCTGGAAAGCCGTCCTTGATGACAGTGAATGATTTCCCCAATCCCCTGCCAGAAGCTGATCGTTGACAAACAGGCGGTAACCGTCATCACCGGACAACCGGAAACGGAGCGTGCCCGCCTCAGGAGCTGTATATGTTCCCTCCCAACGTACCGAGAACCCGTCCTCAGGCAGTCCTGCGGCTGGAGATTTCCGTCCCCAATCGAAGTTCACGGAGGCATCGGTCCTCACCAGCACAGGCTTCCCGGACAAAGTCTTGTTATCGTAATATTCAGCCTTAAATCCTGTGTGTCCGCCATCACCCAAAGGATGGACGTCAGATGAGATGTCAACATAAAGTTCCTCATCTGAAAGGACCTGCACATATTTCTCACCGAACTGCTTTTTGATGCCGTCCGCGATGGTGACCGTATGGAAAGGGGTCACGAAACCGCTGCCGCCACCGGTAGTGGTGACACAGGCGTTAGGGCCAAGGACAAGGATTTTCTCTTTCCTCTTGCCATAAGGGAGTTCTGAATTCCTGTTCTCAAGCATAACGACACCTTCCCTCGCGAGGTCAAGCGCGACAGCGGCATTCTCCGGATTGTCTTTTTCTATGCTTTCATCCAGAACTGGTTTGTCAAGAAGTCCGAAGCGGTCCAGCGTGGACAAGATATTATATACTTTTCTGTCGATGGTTTCCTCAGAGATGACACCAGACTTTATAAGAGGCATAATTCTCTCTTTTGTAAAGTACACCCCTTTAGGACATTCGAGATCAAGTCCTCCATTGACGGCTCCTGACGTGGAATATACAGAAGTCCAGTCCGACATAAGGATTCCGTCAAACCCCCACATATTGCGGAGTACCTCAATATTCATATAAGCGTTCTCGGTCGCGTGAACCCCGAAGACAGGATTATAGCTGTCCATCACCGCACCCACGCGCGCTTTCTCGACAGCCTTCCGGAACGCAGGGAAGTAGATCTCGTGGAGAGTCCTCTCGTCCACATCCGAACTTGCGTGATGACGGCTCCATTCCTGGTTGTTGGCCGCGAAATGCTTGACTGTGGCGATCACCCCCTCTGCCTGCACACCTTCTATATAATGCTCGGCGACCTCTGACGAGAGGTAAGGATCCTCACCGAAATATTCGAAATTCCTGCCGTTCATCGGGGCTCTGTAGATGTTGACCCCAGGTCCGAGAAGAATGGCCACACCTCTGGCCTTGGCATCCTTCCCGAGTCCGTGTCCGAGCCTCTCGGCAAGTTCCCTGTTGAAAGTCGCCGCTGTGAGTATTCCGGACGGATAAAGAGTGCTGGTGGTATTGTTACGGATTCCCTGAGGACCGTCCGCCATACGGATTTCCGGAATGCCAAGCCTGTCCACTCCACGCAAGACAAATGATGTCGCGGCACCGATGTAGTCGCACTTTTCCTCAAGGGTCATCTTCGACACCAATTCCTGCGCGCGGACATTGACCTTTTCCGGCGCGGCTATGTTATGCACATTGTCGCCGCCATTCGATGTGGCGGACAAAAAAAGTAATGGAAGAGTAATTAAAAACGTTACTAACATAAAAGTCTATGTGGTCTTTAAAAATCCGGCGGCAAAATTATAACTTCCGGAATATATTGCAGGCCGTTTTTATACATAAATGGTTCGATTTTGTACAATTACCTGATAATCCACGACTTACCAAATACGCAGATTTGCCGGAAAACGTCACAGGGCACAGCGGTGTTTGGACATTTAAAGACAAGTTGTATCTTTGTACCGTGTTGGTCCACCACAGAAAAGATCCCGTCCGAGGGTCTTGGACAGGATGTCGCGACCACAAAAAGCTAAGCAAAATGAATAACAGAAAAACATCACTCATCATCAGGATCATCGCCTTGCTGGCGGCGGGAGCACTTGCGGCCAATGCGGCCTTCGCACAGGAAAAGACAGGCGCTGCTGCGGCCTGCGACTCAGCGGTTGACACCACGCATCCGTGGTACGGAGCCAGGGTCGGAATCATCGGGGACTCGATCTCAGATCCGAATGTCGCCAACGGGCCGGAGAAATATTACTGGTTTATGCAAAGGGAGATCGGAATAATTCCTTGCGTGGTGGCGAGGAACGGACAGCAGTGGAACGAAGTGCTTCCGCAGGCGAATCGATTGAAAAGCGAGTACGGAGACGACATCGATGCGATCCTTATCCTGATGGGAACCAACGACTTCAATGCAGGAGTGCCGATCGGCGAATGGTTCACCGAGGAATACGTCCAAGTGGAGGCTGCCAACGGAGAGCCAAAGTCAATGCAGACAAGAAGGCACAGGATTCCGAATTTCGACCCCAACACATTCAAAGGCAGAATCAACATAGCCCTCGATTCCCTTAAGAATATGTACCCGGACAAGCAGATCATCCTGATGACCCCTCTTCACAGAGGCTACGCCAAATTCGGTGAGACCAACATCCAGCCGGACGAGAACTACACCAACAGGTGCGGGGAATATATAGACGCTTACGTCAATGCAGTGAAAGAGGCCGGCAACGTCTGGGCAGTGCCTGTGATCGACCTGAACGCAATCTCGGGAATATTCCCACTCAACCGCTCGCAGAAAGAATATTTCCCTCGTGACAAGGACAGACTCCATCCGACAGATGAAGGACACGGCAGGATCGCCACCGTCCTTATCGCCTGGCTGAGATGCCTCGCCCCGAGGGGGTGATTATTTTTGGCCAATTCTGAGTCTCGCTCCAAATGTCATTACGAAATCGAGCGGGCGGTCCTTGTAAACCGTCTGCACGGAAGATCCGTCATCAAAATGATAGCTGACTCCCGGCTCGACATAAAGGCCAAGGTTGCTTGTAAGGTTGGCCTGGACACCGGCCGCCGCGTTCAAAGACCACAACACCGGCTTGACGGTCAGGCTCGTGCTGTTCACACCGTCCTGCCTGACACCTGACACCGTCTCGGTCGTCCGGATCCTGCCGGAAACGCATTTCTCCGCCATTCCGCCGCCGCTGACATACACCCCGAACCTCTTTGATGAATATGCAGATGCGGTAAGGTTCAACGGAACACCTAAATATCTGAGCGTCTGATCACTCTCCGTCACAGTGGAGCCGGAAGTCTTCGTGAATGTGCTGCGCAATGTCGAATATGACAGACCGGACTCAACGCCGAACACCCGGCCCAAAGGCTTGTTGACGGTCAAGGCCACCCTCACCGGACGCCTGTGCTCTGACTCTGTCGTGACCGGAGCCGAGCTGGAGAACACCGAAGGGGACATAGAGCGGGTCTGAATATTATTGTTCGGCAGAGAGGCCGCATCCATAGATCCCGGATGATCGAACCCTGGATCAGACCCACGGTAGAACATCATCGGATCAAACGACTTCATATCACTGCTTGAGGTAGCGCCTCCTGAGAAAGAGACATTGACGTTCACCGGCGAGCTTCCGGATGTTTTTTTCGAGGCCGTCTCGGAAAGATACCTGTCCCAGCTTTCATATTCATAATTCTCACCCACCTTGCGGTTTTCCGTAGGTTGGGAATCTTTGACGGATGGGGTCTCCACAACCTCACACTCCGGCTCGGTCGGCAAGGACGCTTCCTTCAACTCCACCTCAGGGACAATGGTAGCCTCCGCGGCAGTCTTTTCCGTCCGCCTTGAGGAGGCCCCCGCCTTGGAACGGACACGAGCCTTTGGTCTGGCATCAGCGAGAAGGCCCTCTGCAGCCTGTGCGGCCTGGGATATTCCTTCATCATCAGCCGTCGGGGCTTCCGGGGCAGAGACCTCCGGCGCCACCGCCACGACATTGATCTGTCCCTCGGTGGAAGGTGCAGGAGAATCAATCAGCCTGACACCGACAAACGCTCCGACAGCCACGGCCGCCGCGGCCGCCACCCCTCGCCAAAGCCAAGGAGGGACAACTACCGAACGACGCTTCCGTTCAGGGAATATGGAAGTCTCGATGTCCTCCCACAGACCCTCAGGGACAGAGTCCTCGAACCCGTCCATCTTGTCCTTAAGATCATCAAACCATTTCTTGTCTTCCATCATATTCTTTTCTCCATCCTTTTCTTCTTATATTCATTGATCTGCCTCGCAAGCAATGCTCTCGCCCTATGAAGCTGCGAAGCGGAAGTGCTCTCCGAAATCCCCAGCAAACCGGCGATCTCTTTATGGCTTTTCTCCTCGAAAGCATAGAGGTTGAGCACCGTCCTGTAGCCCTCCGGCAGCGCCTGGATCATCTTCTGGATCACAGACGACGGGACCTCCGCGACATCCGGCTCCGGATCATCCTCCTCCTGGGTGTCAGGCAGATCCCACTTGTACTCGACCGTGTCATTCCTCTTCCGCCTGCGGATCAGTTTCAAGGCCTCGTTCACTGAGACCTGACGCATCCACGCCTTCAAGGAACCCTCTCCCCGGAACTCAAACTTGTCCAAAGAAGAGAAAATCTTCACGAAACTGTCCTGAAGCACGTCGCGCAAATCACTCTCCCCGGGCAGATAGCGGGAACAGGTGGCCGCAAGGTAACGCGAATAGCAGTCATAGATCCGCTTCATCGCACCCCGGTCACCTTTCCTTGCCTGCTCGACAAGACCGCGCTCCTTGTCTTCAGTAAGTTCTTCCATCAAAGTCAGACACTACTTTCCGGCCAACTCGAACCTTCCGGAATATTTCAGTGTGGCTTTCTTCTTCTCATTGTTGATTTCTGTCCAGTGAAGGGTCAACTCATCACCGTCCTTGACATCCGGCAGGAGCTCGTCAATCTTGAACGAGACAACCCCTTCGGCCGGGACACAGTGACCGTTATTGTCACCGTTCACATCGTGCCTCAGGTAGAGGCTGCGGCTCTCAGGATCAATTCCAAGATTGAGGATGTGCGGTTTCCTGTTCTCCGTTCCCCACCACGCAGCGAAATGAAGGGTAAGGTAACCGTCCTCGCAGACAGTGAGCCAATCCCCGATCAGCGAGATAGCGTCATCCGCTCCTTTCTTGAACTCATCGGTGTAAGGGACAGCCTTCTTGGTCAGGACAGAATCGATCCAATTGACCTTGACTGATTTGGTGAACGGCCCGTTGTTTGCTTCGGAAAGCTCATCATAATTGAGCAAAGCCCTTGTCTCGCCTTTGTAAGGGTTCTTCCAGTCAACAGGCAGAAGGGTTGTCTTCTCGTCCACCTGGAAATAAGTCTCACCTGACTCCAATGTCTTGACCGTCACGATCGCTTTAGGACGGATATCATCATAGGAAATGCCGTTGTCTCCCACAGAGCAGGAGGACACGGACGAAGCCATCAACGTGGCGGTAAAAGCCAAAGCGGCTAACTTGAATCTGAAATTTTTCATTTGTTTTGATATTTTTATATTCATTTATCACATTTTTCAGTCATCTAAATCCACCAAGACCGAATTCTTGCGTAAAAATGCGAAAAAAAATTTAACTTGCGCTCCATTTTGAAAAAGGAATATAAACGGACTTGCAAAGATGAAGAAAATCACCATATTCAGGGTGGGAATATCCTTGATTCCAATCCTGATTCTTGTGGCGCTTTTAGCGCTGAACATCAGCATATTCGGCAGCGACGCCATCCTCGGGGCGAGCCAGGTTGCCCTGCTTTTCTCGGCCGGTGTGGCCATCTGGCTGGCGATGTGGCTGTTCAAGGTCCCGTGGCAGGATTTCGAGGAGGCGATCAAAAGCAACATCGGCGATGTGACGACGGCCATCGTCATCCTTTTCCTCATCGGAGCGATCTCCGGGACGTGGACAATGAGCGGAATAGTTCCTACATTCATCTACTACGGAGTCAAGATCATCAGTCCCAAGGTTTTTCTCCTGACCGCCTGCGTCATCTGCGCCCTGGTCTCCGTTATGATAGGAAGTTCCTGGACCACAATCGCCACGATCGGAGTGGCCTTGCTGGGCATCGGGAAGGCACTGGGATTCAGCGACGGAATGATTGCCGGAGCCATCATCTCGGGGGCCTACTTCGGAGACAAGATCTCCCCGCTCTCGGACACCACCGTACTGGCATCCTCGATGAGCAAGGTCCCTATGTTCGAGCATATCCGCTACCTGATGTACACGACGGTCCCGTCAATCGTGATAACGCTCGTCATATTCACAATCCTTGGATTCTCCCACTCCGGAAGCGATTCGTCCTTGATCAATGAATATACCAGCGTCCTTGACTCGAAATTCAACATCACACCTTGGCTGCTGATTGTCCCGGCTTTGACAGCGGTGATGATAGCGCGAAGGATGCCCGCCCTCATCGTGCTGGCCCTGTCAACCGCAACGGCGGCCATCGCAGCGGTCATATTCCAGCCTGACATAATCCGGGAGATCGGGGCTTCGATCGCCGGAGACGGCTCCAACGCCAAAATACTGTTCACAGGAACAATAGAATCCATCTACAACTCCGTCTCCATCGAGACAGGCAATCCGGAAGTCAACGAGCTCGTGGCATCCAAAGGAATGCTCGGAATGCTCAACACCGTCTATCTGATCATCTGCGCGATGTGCTTCGGAGCCGCGATGAAGGCCAGCGGGATGCTGCACCATCTTGCCTCTATGATCCTTCCGCTGACAAAACGCAGGACCAGCCTCGTGACCTCAACGGTGGTGACAGGAACGGCTCTGAACGGGATCGTCTCAGACCAGTACCTCGCCATCATCCTGACTTCCAGCCTGTTCAAGGATGTCTATGAGAAAGAGGGCTATGAGAACAGGCTGCTTAGCCGCGCCGTGGAGGATTCAGCCACCGTCACCTCGCCTCTCTACCCGTGGAGCAGCTGCGGAATGACGCAGGCCACCATCCTGAGCGTGCCTACGCTGGCCTACCTGCCATATTGCTTCTTCAATCTGATCAGCCCGCTGATGAGCATAACGGTCGCCGCGATCGGATACAAGATATTCAGGAATGTCAAACAGTAAAGAATAGTTGTCTTTTTGCTCAATTTTGAGTATTTTTGAACAAATATTCGCACATAATGGACAAATTCAGAAAAATAAACAACTTCGACATCAACCTGCTCAGGGAATTTCCCGGATTGACTGAATATGACGGGCAGTTGTTCCTCAACGACACAATCGACGAGGAATGGCCAAGAAAAATCAAGAATTTCCCCGAACTGCCGGCGAAGATGCGTTTCACTGCTATATTCCTTTGCCTTGGAGGCAGCGCCCACACGAGAGTCTCCGGGAATGATTATATCATCAACGAGAATGATGTCTTTATGGTAAGCCTTGGCAATATCGCTGAGAAAATCAGAATCAGCAATGATTTCAAGGCTATCTCAGTCTCCATTATGCCGGACAGCAAACTGATGAAGTTCACCTACGGCAGCACCAGATTCCTGAGGAACTCCTTGTATGAGCCAAGCATTCTGACCCTCACAGCGGAGGAAAGCAAGAGGATGGTGTCGTTTTTCAGCACTGTGAAGAACATCATCCTCTATGAAAGTGATATGTTCAAGGAGGAAGCCCTGGAGGGAGCTTCAGTGATGCTTGCCAGCTATCTATCAGCGAGGATCGCCAACAAAAAGGAGGACGCCACAGCGCAGCCGGTTGTCACAAAATGGAGGAGCAATGAGATGCTGCGCCGTTTCCTGATCAAGGTCAGCCAGAACTACACGTTTGAGAGAAGCGTGCAGTTCTATGCGAAGCAGTTGTACATCTCACCGAAATATTTCGCCCAGATGATCTACAAGGAGTCCGGCAAACACGCGAAAGACTGGATACGCGACTTTGTCATCAAGGACGCCAAGACTATGCTCAAGAGCGGCAACTACACCGTCCAGGAAGTCAGCGAGACCTTGCATTTCGCGAACCAGTCTTTCTTCGGGAAATATTTCAAGGAAGCGGTCGGATGCTCCCCTAAGATGTTCAAGGAACAGATTACTTCTGATTATTCTTCAGAAGGTCACGGATCTCCTCAAGAAGAACCACATCGTCAGGTTTAGGAGCCGGTGCAGCAGGGGCTGCCGGAGCCTCCTCCTTCTTTCTCTGCAACTTAGCCAATCCCTTGATGGCAAGGAATATACTGAATGCGATGATCAGGAAGTTCACCGCCTCCTGAATGAAGTTGCCGTAGTTCAGGGTCACGGCCGGCTTGACAACCTCCGCGCCTTCCATCACAGCCTTGTGGAGGACGATCTTAAGATTCGTGAAATCGAAACCGCCGATGAGCACACCGACGCACGGCATAATGATGTCGTTGACGAGCGAAGTGACAATCTTGCCGAAAGCGCCGCCGACAACTACACCGACAGCCAGATCGACCACATTGCCTTTCATCGCGAAGTCCTTGAACTCGGACCAAAATTTACCTTTTGCCATAAATCAGTTGTTTTTAAGTGTGTTTCTAACAAATTCCTCCGCCTCGGAGAGGGTCTCGAACTTTCCCACATCGATCAGCCTCAACTCCTCAGGGACTATTCCATAGATCGGATGCTTGGCACATTCCTGAATATAAAAGTCCGTGATCGAGAAGCGGTCGCCCCAGTCATCCTCATCAAAGACTTTGAATATGCCGTCGGAGATGCAGTGGATGCCTGCGAAGGCATATTTCCGGAATCTTGAAGGATCAATATTCCCGTAAGGGCTCTTGACCTCGCCGGTCGCAAGGTTCGTCCATCCGACAAGCCTCATATCGTCATCGAAGAGGAAATATCTCTGAGTCTTGCGGTCGCTGACAAGGATGTTCGAGAGTGCGTCCGGACGAGCCTGTGAAATAAACCAGTCCACGTCCAGATCAGACAGGATGTCCACGTTGTGAACCAGGAACGGGCCTCCCTCAAGCAACGGACGGGCGAACTTTATCCCCCCTCCGGTCTCACGCAGGAAATCCCTCTCGTCCGAGAACCGGACATCCACCCCGAAGTCATTCTGCTCGTGGGTGTAGCCGATGATCGAATCCGGGAAATGGTGCACATTTATGACGAACTCCGAAATCCCGGCGGCCTTGAGCTTGGACACCACACGGAACAGAAGCGGCTTTCCGTCAATCGGAACCAAGGCCTTGGGCAGCGTGTCGGTTATCGGCTTGAGTCTCGTGCCGAGGCCAGCCGCGAAAATCATCGCCTTCATCTACAGGATCTTCTCAATGTCCAGTTCCCTGTGGGTAACCGTGATCTTTATGTCGAACTTGTCAGCCAGATGCTGGGCCAGATGCTCCGCGCAGTAAACGGAGCGATGCTGTCCGCCGGTGCATCCGAAGCAGACCTGCAAGTGCGTGAACTTTCTCTCTATGAAGCACTTCACGTGGTTGTCCACAAGATCATAGACGTTGTTCAGGAACTTTGTGACTCCCCCGTCGTCCTCAAGGAACGTGATGACCTCCTTGTCCAGTCCGGTGAACTGACGGTAATGCTCGTACTTGCCCGGGTTGTTGATCGCACGGCAATCGAAGACGTAACCGCCTCCGTTGCCTGTCGTGTCAACCGGAATCCCTTTCTTGTAGGCGAAACTGAAGACCTTGACTTCCAAGCGTTTGTCCTCCGCGATGTTGTTGAACTGGGACATTGTGGTGAGTTTCGTTAGTATCTCGTTCAGATAAGGATAGTCCTCGAACGGCTTCTGCAGAAGACGGCGCAGGTTGCCCAAAGCGTAAGGGACACTGGCAAGGAAATGCGGTTTCTTCTCGAAATATCCCCGGAAACCGTAGGCCCCCAGAACCTGAAGGGTCCTGAACAGGACAAACAGTCTGAGCCTCTCGTTGAAATGCTCCTCGTTGACCTCGGTGTAGCCTTTCAAAGCCCGTAAATATGTCTGCACCATTTCCTTACGGAGGTTCTCCGGGTAGCGTGAGCGGGCCTGCCAGATGAACGACGCGACATCGTAGTAAATCGGGCCTCTGCGCCCTCCCTGAAAATCAATGAAGTACGGCTCTCCGTCCTTCATCATCACATTCCTGGCCTGGAAGTCACGGTACATAAACGTGTCCCCCATATCCTGCATCAAGTCCGTCTTAAGCCTCTCGAAATCATCCTGAAGCCTTACCTCGTTGAACTCCAGTCCGGTCGCCTTCAGGAAGCAATATTTGAAATAGTTCAGATCGAAGAGGATCATCCTTTCGTTGAACGCCGGCTCCGGATAGCACACTGACCAGTCCAGCCCCTCGGCTCCCTTGAACTGAAGTTTCGGCAGCATCTCCATAGCACGGCACAGAAGGCGGCACTCGTAAGAGCTATATTCACCGCTCTCGCGCCCCTGGGAGACAACCTTGTAAAGCTGGTCATCGCCAAGGTCTTCCTGAATATACCGCATTCCGTCCTCGCTGACGGCCAGAACCTTAGGCACTTTTATTCCTTTGCTGAGGAAATGCGCGCTGAGGCTGATGAACGCATTGTTCTCCTCGCGGCTTGTCCCTATGACACCGATAATGGAGATATTCCCGCCCTTGAGACGGAAATATCTCCTGTTGCTTCCGGAGGAGTTAAGTTCCTCCGTGTCACTTACTTTCTGACCTGTATAACTTTCAAATAAGTTCCTGAGTTTGTCCATTAATGTCTAAACTGTTAATAGAGACTGTTGTAGGAAGCAGTTCTGTTTGAGTAATAATTGTATTGATTGGCCAGTTTCCCATACATCTGGCCGAGAACCTCAAGGTAAGGCTTTCCTTCCACAAGGGTGAGTCTATAGACAGTGTCATCTACTTTGTAGAAGTCCATCCCGTCCATCGTAATCGTGTCGTAGTCATCAGGAAGATCCTCGACAAGGGCTCCGGCAGGTGGAACGATGACCTCGTACTGGCCGTTGGAGTTGACGATGTAGAAGACTCCGTCCTGATAGTAGTACGGCTGGTTGGCGTAGGCGTAACTCTGCACGAGGCCGAGCCTGTCCGCAAGTGAATAGGCGTTGTTGGCTCTCGTAGAGTTCAAAGCGAACGAACTGTTCTGCGCGGCGATGGTGGCGTTGTTCTGGGCGATTATCCTGTTCTGCTCCTCGATGATCCTGTTGTTGGCATCGATGGCCCGGTACATCCGGTAGGTGTTGTTGTAGTAGGCGAAGCGAACCGACGCGAACACAAGATCTGAGATCGCCCGGTCGATGCAAACCCCGAACGGCGGACGGCATACAACGAATATGTCACCGTACGGACGGTAATATATTCCGTCATAGATGCAGTACTCGACTCCCCAGTAGGTCATTCTCCTATAGCGTGGAGGAAGCTTGTGTACCCTGTAGCCGTAGTAGTGAGGGTCGTGTCCCCAGAAGTGGCACGGACGGTCGTACGGCATAAAGTCACGGTCACGAGGAGGGATTCTGTGGACATTCCTGTCATCTCCTATCCTCATAAAATCGCTGCGGTTCTCCCTCATCACATCGTTGCCCCTTGACATATTCTTGTCGTAGGAGGTCAGGCCGCCTCGGGTGGCGTTGCCGACTCTCTGTGACTGCTCCCTTCTGGAGTCAGACCCGGAACTTCTTGCGGAAGTCGCCCTGGATGAGGATGATCCTATCTGTCTTGCGACCCTGCCGTTTGAACTTCTCGTCGAGGAGGACGACTCCCTGACAGACGATGAACGAGAGGATGACGAAGAGCTTCTCACGGATGACGACGACCTGTCAGAAGATGAGCTCCTTACAGATGTAGAGCCTGTCGAGCTCCTGCGATTGTTATCCTGCGAACTCCTCGACACGCTGGCACTACTCCTGCGGCCGTTGTCCTGGGAACTTCTCGACACGCTGGAGCCACTCCTGCGGCTGTTGTCCTGATAGCTTCCGTTGTCATTGCTACGGGAAGAAGACCTTGACGCAGAGGACGAGCTTCGCACTGATGAAGATGATCTGTCTGAAGATGAACTTCTTACAGTAGTGCCACCGCTCCTCCTGTTATTGTCCTGCGAACCACGTGAAACGTTCGCGGAAGATCTGCGGCTGTTGTCCTGCGAACTTCTCGACACGCTGGAACCACTCCTGCGGCTGTTGTCTTGGGAACTTCTGGACACGGACGAGCCGGAGCTTCTTGTGGAAGAAGAGCCGGAGCTTCTCGTGGAAGAAGAGCCGGAGCTTCTCGTGGAGGAGGAACCCGAACTCCTTGTGGAAGAAGAACTTCTGGACGAAGATCTGGTCTGGGAAGAAGTGGTGGTGCCCCTCGATCCGGAAGAGCGTCTTTCCTGTGAATATGAATCAACCGGTGATGCGATA
>ERZ1026868.250-NODE-250-length-40485-cov-19.709597_pt1 | contig 40485 bp, 68 predicted proteins | sample MGYA00380164_ERZ1026868 | MGnify/ENA primary metagenome ERZ1026868 (study PRJEB33269, sample SAMEA4719800) | human gut metagenome | biome: human-associated habitat; feature: organic feature; material: feces | place: Cameroon | collected 2013-10 ...
GCCGATGAGGGGAGGGGTGGTGGGTTTGAGGATGTTGGCTAGGGTTTGGGCGACAGTTCCGGCGTTGTTGTCGATTTTCTGCCAGTTGTCGTTTAACATCGTTTGGACATTAAATGTGTCCGCGCCGTCGGTGGACGGGTTTTTCATCAGCAGGTTCAGATTTTCTGTGTTGCTTGCCATTTAGGTCCCTCCTGCAAAACTGGATAGTGGCGTGGCGTTGAGTTCGGCCAGGGTCATCACCTCGTGGACCTCCCGGATGAGGAGGTAACGGTAGGCGTAGTTAACGTAGATATGCGCCGGGACTGCCCGGATGATAGCGTTTTTGAGATCCTGGATGTTCGCCGGGACGCCTACGTCTCCGATAAATTTCAGCGTGAGTTCGCCGGGGGTGTAGGAGCAGATGACGCCGCCCGCCTGCCAGGCGTCGCAGATGCTCTGCATGGTTTCTAAGCTCGGTTTCTGGGCGATGTTGTAGGCCGCTTGGATGGCCGCCCGCCGGTCGGGGAGGGCTTTGTTTTCGTCCTGTTCCAGGCCCAACAGGCGCTCATAGTAGCGCACGCGCTCGATGGGCAGCTCGTCAAAATTCTCGGCGTTGTAGATGGCAACGATCCGGTCCGCCAGGGCGTCCAGGGTCACGCCGCCCGCCGTCATCACAGCTTCGATCCAAGGGTCCTTTTGCAGCATCCAGTGGAGCTGTCGCAGAGCGTAGTCTTTAACCAACAACGGTCAGGGTCACCTCCCCCAGCATCGGCGTCTCCCGGTCGCCCAGGGCTACGTTGGTCGTGCCGCCCGCAACGGTGAGATTGCTGTGGTCCAGCACGCCCTCCGTCGCGTTGATGCGGCTGGCAATCTGGGAGTAGGAGACGTAGGTGCCGGTTTTCTCAAAGGCCAAGCCCCGCAGGTACTCGGTCAGGGCGGCCTGCACTTTGGTTTTCACGGTCCCGATGCTGGCCCCGTCGGCCAAGGTGATCTTGGCCACCACGTCGATGTATTTGGCCGTCCCCGTAGTTACGGTACACACCGCCCCAATGGGGGCCTCGCCGGTCCCGTCTCCGTTGTGGTTGGGGTCGATGAGGGCCTGCACCTGCTGGATGAGGGGAGCGCCTGCCGGTTCCTGGTTCGCGTCCAGGATGCACACCTCGACCGTATTTTTTCCCTGGGCCTGGGGGAAGATCTTCACCCGGCCCACCCCGGCGACAGAGGTCGCCCAGGCAATGTAAGCCTGTTGGTTGGCCCCGTTGTTGGGGTTTTGCAGGTCGTCGTAATAGCGCTCCCGCAGCTCATCGTCTGTCTCACTGTCGTAGCCACCAGAGGACGGCTCCGGGTTGGTCACGGCGGAAATCCCCGCAATGGTGATGGGCATGTAGGTGATCGTGTTGGCGTCCACGTTGCCGGTCTCCCCGGCGTTGTAGGCCCGCACGGTAAATTTGCTCCCGGCCTCCACGTCGCTGTCGGCGATGGCGTAGAACTGCACGCCGCTCTCGGTAGAGAATAAATCGCCCGCCGAAATGCTGCCCGCCCCCGTGACAACCTGCATCTCTGCCGTGGCGTAGGTGGCGTACTTGCGAATAACGCCACGGTGCTGTTTTACAAACTCATCCAGGGCCACCCCGGTGAGGTTGTCCACGTTCAGATTTGCTTCGGCGGTGGCAATGTCATCGTCCAGGGAAAGCACCGCCTGGGCGAACGCCGCCGTGAAATCATAGGCCGGGAACCCGGCTGTTTTCTGGTATCGGTCGGGGATGCGGGCCAGCATCTCCCGATGTACCGTGTCAAAATCAAGGGACAATCTGGATCACCTCCGTAATGCCGTCGTCGTTGTCTTCCAGGGTCAGCGTGCATTGAATGGTCTCACCGTCATAGCGCATCTGTCCCACGTCCCGGATGCCGGGGTTGTAGGCGGCGGACTCTGCCAGGTGGCGGCGCAGCTCCGAGAGGTCGTAGCCTTTCGGGGCCTTCTGGCCGATCAGATCCTGCACAGGAGCGCCGAAATCCGCCGGGTAAATGGGGGAGCGCCCCTGCCGCGTGCGGACCACCAGCTGCACCCACTCTTTGATGGCTGCAATGCCGTAGACCAGAACGGGCGTCCCGTCCTGCATTTTGAGTCGTTGGTTCTGCCAGTCGAAAGCAAACCCCATGCCGATCTCCGTCTCCGGGCGGGTGGCCGTCATGGCCTCCTGCTCCTGGGCGATTTGGTCAAATAACATTAGATCACCCCCAGCAGTAAGATCGTCTGCCCACCGGCAGACTTGCCAAAGGGGTCCCCCACCAGCGCCACGGTCTGGGGGGCATACACCTGCGGCACATGGTCCAGCGTCCGCAGCTGCTCCGCCCGCAGGATGATCTGCCCGTCAAAGGCGCTGACGATCAGCGGCCCGGAGTAGCTGACTTCCCCCTTGTTGTTCACCGTGCGGATGGGGGACTGGACCTTCCCCGCAAACCAGGCGTAGGTTGTGGGGTTGTCCCGCTCTTTGAATTGTTTTGCGATTTGATGCTCCCAGCTCATTGGTCACACCTCTCCATCGTTAGAGTCATCATGTGGATGGGGGCCAGCTCGTGACTCACGGAAGTTACCCAAAACTCGCCCACCTCATCGGGGATGTTCACTTTCATCCGGCACCCGGCAACTACTTTGTCGCTCCCGTACACCCGGCAGGAAAACGTCTCTTTCGTCCGGTTTTTCTTCCCCAGCAGGTTTTTTGCCTTGGCCGTGGCGCTCACCGTGTCGCTGTCCGAAAACGTCTCCAGTGCCGTCCGCTTGCCGTAGCGCTTGATGCTTGCCTCACTGGAGGCCACGCCCTGGATGGAAACGGTGTCGTCCTGCTCACTGTATACGGTGATATGGTTCCGCAAATCGGAGATATCCCAGGATACCTGTGGGCTTGCGATCTCCTGCATCACGTCAAACGCTGCTAGGTTGCTCTCCTGCCGGTACCACGCTGTGATACATTTCTGCGCATAGGAGCGTATAACCAGCGTGTTCCCCATCATGCGTGGGAAATAGGTCACGCCGTTCTCGCTGGTCACGGTCTCCAGTATCTTTTGGATGATGTTGGACGTGGTGTCCTTCTCCGTGCCATACACGGAAGAAATCAAATTCGGGCAGGAGATCCGCTGGATGCCCACTTTGTTGGCCAGCTGAGACAGGGCGTCTTTGGCCGGGATGTTGTTGAACTGCATGATCACGTCGTTGGTGGTCAGCAACCGCCCCGCATCGTGGCAGACGATGCTCATACTCTCGCTGTAACTCCCGCTCACGCTCTGCACCTGCCCCAGGAAAATGCACTCCCCGGAGGCCAGGTTGCTCACGCTGACCAAATCCCCGCACTGGATCCGCAGCGGCGGGAAGAATTTCTCCCCCCGTGCCTGCAAAACGGAAAACGTAAACTCCACCGCCACGCTCTCGCTGTCGTCGGTCAGCGTGGGAGAACCGCAGCGGTCCGTAATGTCCCGCGTCACGCCGTTGTTTCCCAGCGCTTGCCACACGATTTTATAGCGGTCGGGGTTTTTGTACGGGGTGTCATCCGCATACACCGTGTAAATTTTCTCCGTTTGCGGGATATGGATCACGGTGACTTTTTCATCCGCTTCGTCCGTGGTGGCCGAAAACCCGTCTGTCCCGCTGGAAGCGATTGGCCCGCCGGTGTATTTGGCGGCGGTGTCGCTGTACTTGACGTAGTTGGACGGGTTGACCGGCGTCCCGTTGACGTGCACCTCAAAGTGGAGGTGATACCCCGTCACGCCGCCCGTGTTGCCCACTCTGGCTATGGTCTGCCCGGCCTGCACGTTCTGGCCCAGCTTGACTCCGATGCTGGAGCAGTGCTGGTAGAGCGTCGAGATGCCGCCGCCGTGGTTGATCACGCAAAATTTGCCCCTGGCCTTGGACGTCCAGACCTGCGTCACGTTGCCCCCACGGGCCGCAACGATCGGCGTCCCGTTGGAGGCCGGAATGTCGATGCCCGCATGGTTGCTCGATGACATCCCGTTGGACGTTTTGAATGATTTCCGATAGCCAAAAGGGGACGATATGCGACTGTAACCCGGCACCGGCCAAATCATCTGTCCCATGTTCGTCCCCCCTTTAGTTCGGATATGGTGAGCTTACGCTCTTAAAATTCCAGCGCTGTGCCCGTTTGCAGGGCCAGCTTGGGTAAAACCAGTTGTGACTCCCGTCCCCGGCGTACCATTTGTACCGCTTCGGCAGCACCCGGCCCACGTTGGTCTGTCCGGCCTTTTCCCGGCTCCAACGGTCCAGTACGTCGGTTGCCAGGGCCACCAGGTCATAGCCGCCCGCTTGGCTGGTGGTAGGAAACGACGGCTTGTAAAAAAATTGGTTGGCTGCCGTTACGACGGCCTCAATGTTTTTTCCCATGCCCGCATCCACGCGGTTGAGGATACACCAGCCGATGCAGGCCACCTCGGTTTTGCTCTTGATGCCACGGGCCTCGCCCCACATGACTTTTGCAATCATCTTGGCATCGTTCGCTGTGTACCGTTTGGTAAATGTTCCCCCGCCGGAGGAGCCGGTACTCGCGTTGAGCTGTGCCGCCGTCTGGGTTTTCTCGCCCGCCGCGTCCTTGGGTTTGTCCAGGGTGGCAGCGGACCCGTTGGCAAATCGGTATTCCTTGAAATCAATGGTGTACCCGATGTCCCCGGCCTGGTCGAGCCAATACTCGAAATTTTCCACGGTCACAGGCAGGTTGAACACTTCCTGCCCGTTGTTGTCCAAATGGAGCGCCCGGAAGGGGATCTTCCGCTTGCGGACGGCCTCGATGACTCGCACATAGTGCCAGCCGTTGATGCTGGAGTAGGGGCGGAGAAACGAGTAGCGTTTCAGCGGGAAAAAGCTGGTGATGGAAAACGTGGCCAGTTTCATGTTGCCCAAGGCTTGCAGTTCGTGGTTGATGCCGTCGAAAGCCTGGTTGTCCTGGTCCCTGGAAAGCTGGATGCCCGCATTGGGCACCACCGGGAAAACCAGCACTTCCTCTTTGTTGTTGTAGGATAACGTGAAATCCATCAAACCACCCCCTGGGCCACCAGAATTTTGTTGGCGATGTAGGCCCCGGTCTGCTCCATAAACGCCCGGTTGCCGATCACGTTCCCCTGGATCGTCACCTGCACAGAGATGTTGTTGGCCTTCTGTTGCTTTTTGGCAACGTCGTGGGGGATGATCTGCGTCCCGTTGGGCAGGTTCATGATCTCGCCACGCCCGCCCTCATTCACACGGGTCAGACCGCCCCGGAAATACGGGGTGCCGGTGGCCTTGCCGCCGTTGGCGGAGAGGGAATATTGGCTTCCCGTGTTGGCAGAGCTGCCAAACCCCAGGTTTTTCAGGCCGTTTTTGATTTTGTCGATCAGGTCGATCATCGGCTGCAAAAACTCGCGGATTTTTTCAACGGCAGACTTGATTTTCTGCTTGATCTTGTCGAAAACACCAACGATTTCGTTTTTCATCTGGACGAAAGCGTCTCTGAGCGTCAAAACAAAATTTTTGATGCCGTTGCCAAGTTTGTTGACGAAATTCCGGAAGGTCTCGCTTTTCTGGTACAGCTTCACAAAAACACCAGCCAGCAGCAAACCGATGGTGATTGCAAGGCCGACCGGCCCCATCAAAGCCGTCAAACCGCTTCCTGCCAACTTAATGACGGCAATCGCACTTTTCGCCGCCTTGACCACTGTCATGACTTTTCCTGCAATGTCCGCAACAATGGAAAGTGCAGATACAGCCGCAACGACTTTCAGGATTAGTGGGATGATGGTGTCGGCGTTTTGAATTAACGCCATGACCACCGGCTTGACGTAGCCCCAGACGGTAGAAATACCGGTTTCGATCTTCTGAATTGCCGCCGTGATCTTGTCGGAATACTGGCTCACGTCGATACTCTCGATTTTTGCCTTGAACGCCTCCGACTTCTGCATGATCCACTCCAGCGCAGACCCGGACCGGATGCTCCCGTCCTCTGCCACGCCGAACAGCTCCCACAGCTTTCCTTTGGCGATCACGCTGGCCTCGCCCAGAGTTCCCGTTACCTTTTGCATAGCAACTTCGCTCTGCCGAGCTTTTACCAGTGCCTTGTTGTTTTCATAAAATGCCGCCGCTGCCCCTTCGTAGGTTCCGGCTAGCGTTTCCATGATTAGTTTGTTCCGGGCCGCTTCACTACCAGCAGCGGCCAATTTCTCGTTGAATTTATCCTCCGAAATGCCCGACCAGTTCAACGCATCGGCCAGAACGCCCGTGACCTTTCCAACCTTAGCTGTTTCGTTGGTGGCCTCGATCAATCCCTCAATAGGGAGGGAATCGCCGAAGGTGCCGTTTACGCCGGCGGCGATCCGCGTCCATTTAGACACGTCCTGTTCGTTCTGGGTTAATTTGGATAAGAGCTGGGATGCCTCGGTTGCGGTGTCGGTGTCGCCCAGAATGGCATAAAATTGGCTGTACGCCTTTTGCCCTGTCTCTGCGCTGTACCCAGCGGCCTGGTAAGCCGTGTTCAGCTTACCCATGGCCTTGCGGTATTCCTCGGTGGATTCTGCCAGGCCGATAAACCCGGCAGTGATGCCTGCGAACGAAATCCCGGCCAACGCCGCCGCCGCTTTCCCGATGCTCTTAATCATGTTTCCCGCGCCGGTTCGCACCGTGCGGGAGAACTTCATGGCAGAGCTGGCACACTTGTCCATAGCCCGCCGCTGTTCATCCGTGATCTTGCCAGCTTTTTTCATTTTGCTGGTGAACTGGTCGTTCAGTTTCAGGAGGATGTTAACATTCTTGTTTGCCACCGCTAAACATCTCCCTCATGTATTCAAGTTCCAGCTCCCAACCAATGCGCAAAAAGGCCAGCTCCAGCGGCGACATTTTTACCAGGTCGTTCAGGGGCTGGCCCCTGCTCGCAAAATGGGCGATGGTCGCTAAGTCCGCGTCGCCCCTGATTAGTTTTTTAAGGCTTCCTCCTGCCCGTCGCCCATTTCATCATCAAAGTCCAGCAGAGCAGTGGCGATGTCCATGATCTCGTCCGGGGTAAAGAGCTTCTCTACCACATCGTAAGGCTCCACGCACTCGCAGGCCTCCTGAAGCTGCCGATCATGCAGCAAAGGGCAAGCGTCAAAAATGGCGGTGGTCTGGAGCTTCATGGCCGTCTTGCCGTCCTCGATATGGCGGCCAAAGCCCATTTTCAGGTCGTAGTATTTATCGTTCGGGAGCCGCTTGATCTCCAGTTCCACGCCCTTGATGTTGATGGTTTTCGTCTTGGGCGCATTTTTCATGCTCTCTGCCTTGTTCAGCAGAGCTTGTAAATCAGCTTTTGCCATGTGTTTTACCTCACTCGATCATGTCCAGCATCTCGAAACTACCCGCCGTGAAGGGGACTTCCTCTTCCAGGACGGTCTTGTTCTCGAACTTGTTCAGGGTGATCTCATCCAGATGCACGTCATACAGCGCACAGCGCTCCGTGCCGTCGCTCTGGGGGTCAGAGAGGGACGCCACGATTTTCACTTCCGGCAGCTCGCCGGTCATGATAGCGCTCTGGTAGAGCTTGAGAATGGCACTGTCGAACTTATGCAGAGTCATCGTGCCTGCGATGGAGTAACCCATGTAGCGCTTCTTCTGGCCGAAATCGCCGTTGATGTCCAGATCCTCATAGTCGATGGTGGCCTTGGCTTCAAAGCTTTTCACGTTGGCCATGAGTTCCCCGTTGACCCACACGCGGCCAAAGGTGCCGCGAATGACCTTGTTGTGGCTGAATTTACCCATGTGTCACACCTCCAATCAGCCCATGGTAAAGACCATCCGCATGTCCTCCATGGCGTCCAGGATATGCGCCTGGGCTGCCACAAAGACCTGAGAACGGTAGGTCTTCTTTTTGACTTGTGCATCGGTCAGGGATGCCGTGGACGTTCCGGCAGCTTCCCAAGCCGCCCGCATGGCAGAAACGTCAATGGAGACGCTGATGCCCTCGCTGTCTACCACGTCCTCGTCTGCCAGGGCACGGAGATAGCTGGAAACGTCCGTCACAAAAAGCGCCTGATTGTCCGCCGTGTTTTTCACCCGGCCCAGGTAGCTGCCCTTGAATGTGCGGATGATATCCTCCTGGATTAAGTCCATGGCCTCGACCACCGCGATCTTTTTCATGTCGTCGGTCAGGTCGCCCGTCACGGTTTTCAAGGTGTTCACGCCGCGGGCGATGCGGATGGTGTCGTCATCGGAAAACAGGCACAGGTTGCCGCCGTCGATGCTGGCGTCCAGGCCAGTCACGGCCTCCACCGCTTCCAGGTCGTCCAGCGCCTGGAATGTCACGGCTTCGTCCATGGGGCAGGCGGCCAGGATACCGGCCAGACGTGGCAGGTAGTTGTTGATGTCAATGGCGGTCGATTCGCCCTTGACGGTGACCTTGGTGTTGGCCACGTTCACGATGTGGATGTCGTCCGCGCTGGACTGGCCGCTCACCAGCGCTTTCGCCTTGCGGATGCGCCGGGGGGTGTTGATCGACTTGACGTAGGTCACAAGGCCCGCCTGGAACGCCGCCGGGACGGCGCAGACCCAGTTATAGCTCAGCTGGTCCAGGATGGTCTGGGCGTTGGTCATGGTGTCGTCGGTGCCCACCCGCACGGCGATCACCTGGTAAGGCCCCGCCGCAAACGCACGGGAGAGAATGGCGTAATTCGCCGCCGTCCAGTCCGCCTGCGCCACCTCATCCAGCGCCGTGTAGGTCCGGCTCGTAAAATCGGTCTTGGTGGTGTCCTGTAAGATCACTGCCAAGATGCCCCTGGCAGACCTGGCCGTTGCCGTGGTCGCCAGCTTCTTAAACTCAACGGAGATAGTAGGTAAACCCATGATTTCATCCGTCCTTTCTGCTCAGTGTCAGGCTCTCCATGGTGGGGGCCTGCTCTGCGTCCCGGAGCTGATATGTCTCGACGGTCAGGGTGACGGTCAGGGTCATATCGTCCCGGTCTAACATAAATTCAATCTCATCCGGGTAAAGAAAAAACTGTTCTTCCACCACCACCGGCTCTTGCAGGGCCTCGGCTAGTTTTGCTTCCCATTCCAGCAGGGAGAGATAGCCCTCGCGGGTCCGCTCCCCAAACCGGATGAGTTCCAGCTCGTGGGTGTCGTGCTGGAGTTCGCCCTCGCGGGCGGTCTCGCTGTACACCGGCTGGATGTAGGTGGTTGGCCGCGTGAAGCCCTCGGTGATGTCCTTGGTGGTGGGCGGCTCGCCAAACAGGCTCTCGATCAGCCCGGACAGCCCCCGGATGGTGTCAATGATGCTGATTTTGCTCATAGCTCAAACCCCTTGGATAGCATTTCGTCCACAAAACCTTCCACATCCCGTGGAAACTCTCGCTTGAGCTGTTTCGTCGTGTCCGCCGCCGGGTGCTTGCCTGGGACGAATTTTTCTGTTTTCGTCCCGTTGACCCACAGCACGTGGCCGTGTTCGATCAGGTGGGCGTGAGGGGCCTTGTTGTACACGCGGATCTGGAAATCTCCGTCGTGCTTCTGCACGCCCGTCCGGCGGATGCCTTTCAGCAGGTTGCCGGTCTTCTTCTTCGTCACGGCCTTGGTCTTGGCCCGCAGCAGGCGGCGCCCTTTGTTGCCCTCTTTTTTCAGAAAAGCCTTGGCTTCGTCGGGGTAGACGTCCTGCGCCGTGCGAAACATGTTTTTTACCAGCTCGTCCAGCTCCCGCGTGTCCATGCCCTCAGTGCTCACCGAGTCTCACCTCGCAAAAAATTTCCAGGGTTTTGTGGTCGTGGTAGGGGTCCATGATGTACAGGATGTCGTAAATCTCGCCCTCGACCACAAACCACATGTCGGGCCGCAGATCGGGCCGCCAGCGGACGATGATCTGGTGCGTGGTCCGGGACAGCTCGGTCTCCGCCGCCCGTCCCGTCAGCAGGCTCCCCGTCATGGGGGTCACCTTGGCCCACACGGTGTCCACCGTCTGCTCTTCCACCGGGTACTGCCCCAGCTTGTCGCGGGTCTCCGCCTGGACTTTTTGGCGGATGACCGCCCGGCACTTCATGTCAGAGGCCAGATTCACTCGATACGCCACCGTCTGCCACCTCCTGATTTGCTGCCGTGTAGGCCCGTTCCGCTTCCGCCACCAGCTTCATCTGCACAATAGCGTTGTCCAGGCCCCGGATGCTGCTCATGCCGCCGGACTCCGTCAGGCCCCGGTGCTCGTAAAATTCCAGCACCAGGGCCTTGACGGCCAGGTCGTAGATCGGTACGTCGCCCTCCGGCTCCGGCACGCCTGCGTTGTCCAGGTACGCCTTGGCCGCGTCGATCAGGCTCAGGAGCAGCTCGTCCTCAAAACCACCGTCTATACGGCAGTAGCCCTTGACGGCTTCCAGCGTCACGGCCATGGCTCAGCCCCCGCTCTTGGGCAGGGTACCCAGCAGGAAGCCCTCCGGCTGCACCACGTTGCCGCCCACAAACACGTCACCCAGGATGGTGTTCATGCGCTCCACGGCCTTCACGGACTCGTCGATGCGGATGGAGTAGCCGCCGAAAAGGCCCAGCTCGTAGTTCACGGGGTCGCCGTAGATCATGTGGATGGTGTCGGCGCTGGCAGAGGCGGTGGAGCCGGTCAGCGCGGTCAGGGCGGAGCCGATGGTGTAGGGGACGATCAGACCGCCCTCGATGATCCGGCCCGTGTTGGCGTTGCCGGGGTCCTGGACGATCTCATAGACGCGCTTGAGTTCATCGTTGCGCAGGGCACCGATGGCCTGGAGGTCTTTCTTGTTCAGGTACAGCCGGGCCGAGCCGCCCATTTCCTCGTCGGTGCCGTAGGCGAACACAAACTCGTCCAGGAAGCCCGCCTTGATCTCGGTGATGTTCACCGCCTTGCACATGGCCCGGCCCGCGGTGTCCTTGGCGGTCTTGATGCCAAACATATCGGGCGTGGCCTGGCCGTCGCCGTTGTAGATCATGTTGGCAATTTTGCGCCGCATGGCCTTCATGGCCAGGCTGCGGATCTTCTCCTCGTAGGCGATGGGGGTCAGCTTGGAGAGGTTGCGGTCCACAAAGGTGGTCACGTTGACCTCATAGGGGCTGATTTTCACCGCGCCGAATGTGGGGTCGGAAATGGTAGTTCTCGCGGTCCCGGCCAGGGTGGCGATTTTGCCCGCCTGGGCCTCCGGCTCGCTGTACAGCAAGGGTTCCAGGATGCCGTTGGTGCCGGTCAGGTCCTGCACGGAGACCTGGTCCAGGATGCTGGACACGCCGGGCAGGTTGTCCCGGATGCTGGTGGCCAGTCTGGTCGGCTCCAGCAGGGTACCGGTAGCCAGGGTCACGGAGTTGCGGACTCTGCCGCCCAGGCCCAGGCCGTCAATGACCTCCTCGATGGAAAAGGTGATCCGCCCGCCGTTGCGCAGGGTCTCCGCCCGCTCTTCAGCCCGGTCCTTCGCGTCAGGGTCCATGGCAGGGGCCTTGGCCCCGGCAAATTTGCCCTCCTGCTCCAGCAGGGCCTGATAGCCCTCGATCTCCGGGTTCAGGGCGGCGGCCTGGGCCGTCAAATCCTTGCCCTTCTCGATGTTGTTTTCGGCAAAGGCGCTGTCAGCCTGGGCGATCAGGTCCGCCCGGCGGTTCAGCGCGTCCATGTATTTCTGTCTGGTGGTGCTGTTCATCTCGCAAAACCTCCAAATCTGATTTTTTCTAACTCCAGGCGGGCTCTGGCCGCCGCGAGTTCCTCGGTGTGGTCGGTGGGGTCCGGGGCGGGGTCGATTTTGCCCCCGGTCCGGTCCGGGGCCTTGCCCTCGGCCACCAGTTTGTCGTATCTCGCCCGCAGGTCGCCGGGGGCAGGCACGGAGGCCGACGCCGCCAGCGCCCGGATGCCGCCGGACCCCACGCAGTTGATGATGGCCGCCGGGTCGATGTCTTCCTCGCCGGTGATCTTGTCCACCAGGCCCAGGGCTTTGGCTTCCGGGGCCGTCATCCAGGTTTCATTTTTCATCTGGCGTTTCAGCTCGTCCCGCGTGGCCTTGCCGCTTGCCTTGATGGTGTAGGCATTGAGCAGGCTCTCCGTGATGCTGTCCAGCACACCGATGCTGTCCTGGTGGGCGTAGCGGTCGCCGTCTGTCTGCACCACGGGCAGATGGATCATCACCTGCGCCACGGGGCTGGCGTGGACCTCATCGGCCCCCAGCATCAGCACGCTGGCCGCCGACGCCGCAAGGCTCTGCACCTCTGCCACCGTGTGGCAGGCCGCGTTGCGCAGCACGCTGTACATCTCAAAGCCCGCAAACACGGACCCGCCGCCGGAGTTGACCTCCAGCACAAGGTCCTCGCCCTCCGGGTTCTGGTCGATGGCGTTGCGCACCGCCGCCGGGGAAAAGGCCGGGATCTCAAAAAAGTCGTATAAAAAAGCGTCTTCATCGGCTACTACATAGCCGTTTAGCTGCATCCTCATGTTGTTTTTCCACCTCCTCCGGTGTTCCGCTGGACGCTGAGCTCCTCAAACAGTTCCAGCGGGATATGATTCAGGTCGGCCAGCCGCACGTCGCCGCCGGGCACGTCCGGCAGGTCCTCGTGCTGCCGGATTTCGTTCACGCTGTAAGCGCCCACGTTGCGCATCTGTGCGTACCAGTTGGCGCGGCTGGCGTGGTCGCCGCGCAGCTCCGCCATCATGTTGATGTGCAGTTCCAGGCCCTGCCGCCGCTGGCTGGGGAGCAGAAGCTTCCAGGTCTGCTCCTGCTCATACTGGGTGATGATGGGGTGCAGCGTCCCCGTGACGTACTCGATAGCGTTCTGCTCGTTGCTGCTGTAACTCTGTTTTCCGGCGTTGAGTTTATAAGCCGGGACGCCGAAAAAGTTGCAGATGTCCAAAACGGTCACGTCGTGGTTGCTCACCCATTCCGCGTCTTTCATCGTGGCGCTGATGGGCGTGTACTTGAGTCCGTGGTCTAAAATCGCCACCCGAAATCCGTTGTCCGGCCCGCTGTGGGTCTTCTCCCACTCCCGGCGCAGGGCGTCTTTTTTGCTCACGTCCGTGGGCTTGTTGTCCTTGCCCTTCACGTAGCCACCCAGATCCGCGTCGGTGGATAAAACGCCCAGCGGCTGGCCGCCGTTGGCGTAGTAGCTGGACTGATACCCTTGGGCGTTCAACCCCGCCTCGATGACCTGCGCCGCCCGCTGGAGCACCGACAGGCAGTGCAGGCCGTCCCGCGAGTAGCCCTTGTAGTGCAGGACGTCCTCGTTCGGCAGCCGCATGGCCCGCCCCGTGTAGGGGTGGCTCACGTCGTACCAGATCTTGCCCGTGGTGTCCTGCCACGGATACACCAGCTCAGCCGGCAGGGGGATCAGCTCGACGGGCTCCATCGTGATCGGATTTCTTACGATCCAGTCATAGGCGTTGCCGCGGGTCAGGCGGTTGATCTCCAGCATCTTCCGCCGGATAAACGGCGTCATAGCTTCGTTGGGCCGTCCGTTCAGCAGGTCCAGGACGGGCGGGAACAGCCGCTCCCTGGTGTCCGCCTGCATCGCGTAGCTGTTCATTTTTCCCACGGAGTCGGAGATGACTTCGATGCACCGGTTCACCGCCGCCAGCTTCATGGCCGCCGTGTCTCCGGTGGGGATGCTCCCCGCCAGGCCCGTGCTGGCCAGGGTCACGACGTTGGCCACCTCTCGCGTGGCCTTTTTCGCGGCCCCGCGCACATGGTCCAGGATCATCCGTCTTCACCCCCGTCCCGGTTTCCGGTGCTCAGCAGCAGGCCCAGGCCCACGGATTCGCCGCCTGCCACGCACACCGCCGCGGGCAAATGCCCCGCCAGAGCGATGCCCACCACAATGGCCACCAGCCCCGCCACGAAAAGTGCATCCGCGACAAGCGAAATAAAAAATTTCTTGCGCTTCATAAACGCCCCTTTCTGCTCTTCTGCTTTGGCGTTCTCCCCGGCGGCCCCGCGGACTCCCCACGGGGCCGGGAAACAGGAGGAAAGAGAAACACGTACCGGCAGCCAAAGAAGGAAAAAGAAAGCCGCCGGGGAGAACGTCAAAGGCTCACAGCGTAAAGTCTCCCGCGCCCAGGGCGTCGGAGAGGTCGTTTTTGTTTCGGTGTACCAAAGCCCGTGCCAGCGCGTTCATGGCCGCCGCCACGGGGTCGATGCGTTCTGTGTCGTCTTTGTGTTTTTTGGAGAGTTTGATGTCGCCATAGTTGTTCTGGATCTCCACGGCATTGGCCAGGCACCACAGGGCAAGCGGGGATTCCTCCATCACGATGAGATTCTGGAGCAGCAGCTCCCGGAACGTTTTCACGGCCAGGTTTTGGCCCGCGCAGGTCTGGGATATCTCCACGCAAAACGCCTCATTGTTGCGCTCGTCACACATTTTGATGGCGAGGTCCGTGGCGTTGTGCCCGTCGTAGTCCACCTCCTGGACTTCCCACCGGTGTTCTCGCTCTCCGGCAGAGATCCAGTTGTCCACGTAGCTGTTGTCCGTCACGTCTCCGGGGGTCAGGGTCACATAGCCCGCCTGCGCCCACGGGATGTAAGGCACCCGGTCGCTCTGCTCATGCCGTTGGGCCCCGCCCTCCGGCATAAAGCCATGCATTTTGAGGGCTACCCGCCCGTCATCCAGCAGAAACACCGCCGCCACGCCAGAAAGGTCGATGCGCTTGCCCAGGTCGAACCCGCACCAGCAGGCCAGCCCGTCGGTCAGCGCCGCAAACTCTTCCGCCGGAATCATGGCCCGCTTTGCCAGGCCCATGCAGTTTTCATCCAGGTAGCGGTTCACGCTGCCGGTCTGCCACTGGCACATCCGGCGGGTGAGAAACTGCCGGATTTTATGCGGGTCGTTGGAGCCGTAGGCGGCGTTGTACTCCGTCTCGATCTGCTCCAACATGTATTTGGAGTAATCGTTCGGGTATCTCAGGCAAGGGTTCGCCCACGTCCATTTTTGCTTGTCGTGGGGGTCCTCGCCGACAGGCAGCTCCCGGATCATCACAAAATACGTCTCATCCGTCCGGTTTCTGTCCAGGACGTTCTTGGCGTATTCCTCCTCGACGTAGCAGGGCTTACTCTGCGCATCGTCACCCGCCGTCGTGATGACGTCTAAAAGCGCCTGGGGCCGCTTGCCGAACGAGTTCAGTCCGATGTCGTAGATGTCCGACGTCGGGTGGGCGTGGTATTCGTCCACCACGAAGTAAGAGGGAGCACCGGAGTCCTTGTTCTTCGTGTCTTTGGAAAGCGCCCGCATGTACCCGCCCCGGCTTTTGTGCACCACGGGGTTAGAGCGGGGGATGATCAGCCGCTTCTCAATATTCGGCGACGCCTGCGCGATTTTTTTCGCGTCGCCAAACACCCGCATGGCCTGCCCCCGGTCCACGGCAGCGCACTCCACCTCCGGCTCCATCTCAAACACCGCCAGCTCCGGGTGATACGGCGGATACATCGCGTCCCCACACAGGTGGTAGAGCGCCTGCCCCGATTTCTCGGTGCTCTTAAAATTCCCTCGCGCCCGCTTGTTGTACGTCCGCTTAAACCGCCGCGCCCCAGTGTTTTTGTTGACCCAGCCGTAAGTACAGCCCAAATCAAACACCTGCCACGGTTGCAGCTGAATGGCCTCACGCTGCTCCACGCCCCGGACCTGCACGCACTGCCCGAACCATCGGATGATCCGGTCGGCCCGCGTCGTGTCAAACACAAAGGGAAAATCATCTGTCCACTGCCGTTTCAGATCGTCCAAATGCCGCTGACAGGCTTTGATCTCATAGGGACAGCACATGTCGTGCAGCCGTCCCTCCGTCACCTGTTTGGCATAGACGCTCACGGGGTGGTGCAGGCCCGATTGAATTCGGACGCCCATCAGTCCCCAAACAGATCCCCGTCGGGGTCTGCCTCCGCCTCTGCCGCCGCCCGCTTCCGGGCCAGCCGCGCCCGCGCCTCCGGGGTCAGCCCCAAGACGTTGGCGTAGGACAGCAAGGTCTTCTCATGGGCCTGGAGCCGGTTGAGTACGCTGTCGATGTTGGCGATCAGCTCAAACCGCATTTCCAAGTCGGGCTCCGCGTCCGCCTGGGCGATCAGCCCCCGGCACAACGCCGAAAGGCTATCTTTCCGGGCGAGAGACGAGCAGTACACCGCCAGCATCTCCGCGTCCAGCTCATCCAGGATGCCCAGCCCCTCCATCCGTTTCAGGATCGAGCGCCAGTATCCCTGCGCCGTTTTATCGCCGCTGAGGCTCTTCGGCATCTTCATCGCCCTCATCCGGTCCGGCAGGCAGGACTTCTCCGCCGCCTCCCGCGCCGACTTCTCCGCTTTCGTCAGATGCTTCGTCATCGCATCCGCGCTCTTCACGTTCGCTGGCATGTCCGTTCCCTCCCTTCACCAGTTCTCCCAGCGCCGAAAAATAGAAATCATACAGCTCCGCATTTTTCTCAAACGAAAACTGCTCCATTTTCGGATTCTCATTGAGGTTCGAGCTGGTCTCGATCACAAATTTCCCGGCGTCGGTCTCAAACAGCAAAATCTTGCTGTGATTCTGCACCACGGTATAATCCCACCCGTTTTTCCCACAAATCCGGTCAAAAATCTGGTAATACCCATATTTCAATCCAGTTTTGCTGTCATTCTTCATGAACGAACCAATCAGGAAATTTGCTTTCTCCAACCGCCCGCCGGAGTGCAGCGCATTCAGCGCCTGCATTTCCTTTTTTCCCACCCGCAGCGTGGAGGCGGTCAGCTCAAAAATTTTTGCCCGCTTCGCAATGAACCGCACAAAGCTAATGCTAGAGAATCCGCCGGTCGAAAGAAACTTGTAAACCTCCCCATCTTCCGGCAGCCTATCCAGCAGCCCCTCAATCTCCCGCACCGAGAGGATGATGTTAAAGAGCTTGCGCTTGTTGACTTGTCGCAACATCCGGCTTCCCGCCATTTTGCTTCCACCTCCGTCCGCTGATTGGGGAATTTTTCTCTCAAACGAGTGAGCACCGGGGTCTGGGCGCAGATACTCAAAACTTTTTCGAGCCGGGGGGATCTGCGCGGCTTCGCCGCTGCGCACCCGTGCGCCCCTGTGAGCCTGCACACGCTCGCGCATCCGCCAGCGCGGACGTAGCCTCCCGCTGTCTCAGCGTCGCTCCTGAGCTTGTTCTCGCGCCGTCTTCTGGTCGTGGTGGAACTTGCACAGGCTTTGGTGATTCGCTGGGGAAACAAACAAGTCCCAGTCCCCACGAAACGGGACGATGTGGTCAACCACTGTCGCCTTGGTCCTCCAGCCTTTGGCAGCGCACACCCGGCAGAATGGCTCACGCACCAGTTGGGCAGGCCGTAGTCTGTCCGTCCAGATCGGCTTGCTGTACCAGCTGTGATATTCTGCGCTGGCACGCTTCCGGCTTTGCCGTGGTGCTGGCCTATGCTTATCGCACCAGCCGTCACGCGACAGTTCCGGGCATCCAGGATGACGGCAGGGTTTGAGCGGTCGCTGTGCCATGGGCTATCACCTCCAGGCCCAGCGCAAAAGAAAAAGCCCGCGCCAATAGTTCCCCGTGTGGGTTGCTATCAGCTCGGGCTTTGCAGCGCTGGCCAGTTGTTTTATTTTTTCAGCCGGGCAAATAAAAAAGCCCGGGCTAATGATCCCCGTCATCGGGGTTATCATCAGCTCGGGCTTTCAAAGCACTGGCCATTTATCACGTTGACTTTCACGATGCGTTTGCATCGGCGGCAGTACAGCTCCAGGTTTTCCGCCGTAGTTTCCGGCAGGATATGTAGCAGATACCGCGGGTGTTCGCAGGTCGGGCACAAAGCCCAGCCGTTCTTTACTGCCATAATCTTACCATGATTTACCTGTCCGTGCAAGTCTTTTTCCCCCTTATTTACGTTGTTTCTCCAACTAACGTATTATTTCCAAGATCAATGTCGCGCCCGCGTGCGGGCGTGCGCGTGCGCGTTACCATATAGGCGGCGTAAGTGTACGCTCCAAACTGGTTTGATATTTCAAACCGGTTCATCTGCACGGCGTTATCTGGGATACGGATGATGCCGTTGTCTACCATGGTTTTCTCCGGCGGCGGCAACTGTGCCCGCAGTCCATTGGATACGCCCCATGGCACTTTGTCCAGTGGTATCCCGTCCGGTGTCCGCCGGTCTTTCGTCATATACTCGCCACGGCGATGAGGTGGCCAGTCCTGGCAGATGCTTGGTTCTGCGTCGTTCTGCGTTCCATTTCCCCAAATGCGGAAAACCTCGCTTTTTGTAATATCCGCATCCCGGAATATCACATGGAAATGCCACCGTCCGTCCCCGTGTACGGTTTCCACGCAGAAAATGTAGTCGATGATCCGCCCCTTGGCTTTTTTCAGCCGGTTCATAAAATTCTTCCAGATTCGCCGCGCATCTGCGTAATTCCGGGGCAAATGGTCATCGTCGAATGTCAACGTATAAAACGTTGCATCCAGTCCTAGCAAGCCAACAAACAGCTCCGCCCTCTCTTTCGGTTTGCGGCGAAATGTGGTTTTAGTCTGGTTGATAATCCTGTTCTTGTCCGCCCGCTCCCCAGGGCTTTCCACCGCCCTGTGCCAGGGGCGCACATACCGGCACTCTTTGATGTAGCTCCCTGCTTGCTGCCTCACCGAAATCCACTCAGCCATTTTTTGCCACCTCTTTCCCGTTATTCCAGGCTTTCACAGCGTCCTCTTCCACGCTGTGCGTTTGTGTGCTGGATCCACACGATTCGCACGACACCCACCACATTGGGTATTTCTGGTTTCGGTGCGAGTCGTTCAGCACGGCCCCGCCCCCACAAAAGGGGCAGGGCGTGAAACGCTTACTCTCCATAGATTTCTGCTGCGATCTCCCCCGCACAGGCGGCGTAGCCTGCCATATCAACCCAGTTGTCCTGGTGTTTCGGGTTGCCCTTGGCCCTGCCGATCTTTAACAAGATCATCATGTTCGCTACATCAACCGGGCTGATATCATTCCCTGTGTAGGCAGTCCATAACATAGCGATTTCGGAAAATGAGTCCTCTGGTTTTCCATATTGGTCCTGCCTGTCCCTGCAAACGCAGGCTTCTGCGGTTTCCAAGATCGTTTTTCTGTTAATCTCCATCGTTGTCTCCTCTCTCTTTGAACCAACTAAGGTCCGGTGCAGGCCCATACTGGGCCGTCATCACCGTTTCCCAGTCACCCAATAATTGTTCGGCTTCTTTTTCCGCTTCTTTTTCGTAGTCATGCGGCATTTCCGGGTCGGCGTTTCTGTGTGCATACCACATATTCGTGTAACCACGCCGCAGGGCCTTATTTTCGTCGCGCAGGGATTCAACATCCCGTTTCAGGATATCGTAGTCACCCCTGTTGTACGGGTCATTCCATACGAGCACGGCGTCGAATGCATCTCGCACGGCAACCGCCCTGTATCCGCAGGATTCGCATTGGATATAGAAACGATTTTCCCTTCCCGGAATAACACCGAACTTTCCCTCTGCCCCACAACGTTTGCAGGGTTGCGGGATAAAAGGTCGTTCTTGCTGTTGGTCGAATTTATTCATTTCCCAACCTCCATCTCCAGCTTTTTCATTTCGGCGATAGCCAACGCCGCCTTGTGCATGGCTTTGTGTTCGCCTGCTTTCGCCACCACCTGCACGGTTTCCGCCGTGCAGATGATAGACAGGGCCACCAACCAGAACACCATCCAGGGGTGTGCTAACATCCATTCCATTATTCCACCTCCGTTTTTAAGCAGCTCCGAATTAGGTGTGCTATAACCTCGATAGTCCATCCGTTTCCGAGGCATATATAGGCTCTAGTGTTGCTGATAACGCTGAAATCATACCACTCCGGGACGGTTTGCAATTTCATACATTCTCGCACAGTCAGTTTTCTGATGTTGTAAAAACCGTCACACAAATCCACAGGATATTTTTCCTGATTTATGGTAATCATCCCATGTTGAACCTCATAAATTGGTTTTCTCACGGAGTTAGCTGCATTGGCACAAACACGTTCTGCTATCATCGTGTGTCTGTGCCGCGTGATGGTATCTTTTGGAGTAGCGTTGGCGCATTTTGTCGTAAGCGCATACGCTTTGCCATCACAGGTGGTGAGCGGCTCTGCGCCCTCTGCGCCCATTGTGTTCTCTACAATGTCCCTCAAGGCGATTTTCCGATCATTCGGTTGCAAAATATCAACTTTGCTGTACGTTCCATCCTCGTTGCGTTTCCCCACCCAATAGAGGCGTTGTCGATTTTGTGCGGATACAAGCGCAGAATTGATGCAAACAGCTTCAAATCCAAACGCTTTATCAATACTTTCTCTAATGGCCTTGCTCATGCTCTTGTTGTTTTCGTAGATGAAAAATTTCGGCTTCGCTTCTTGTAACGCCCTTACATACTGAGAAAACAACTCCCAACCGATACCGCTTGCCTCAGTTTCCCGATTTTTGCTTTGGGCTATCGACCAGTATGTACACGGAGACCCGCCTATCAAAAAATCAACATTCCCAGCGTAGTTGGCGAAATCTGCATTAAACACATCGCCATGCTGGTAAATGTTCGGGAAATTATGGTTAGCTGCCTTGATAGCGTACTCATCAATTTCATACGCATCATATCTCTCAACCTCTACTCCTGCTGTTTGCATCGCTATCATCCCGCACGCCATTCCGTCGAAAAGGCTCAACACCCTCATTGTTCCACCCCCGGCGGTTCCGGCAGGAGCATCCAATGGGTTGGCTGTAAGCCTCGCGCCACGTTATCCAGCACCCAAATGCCTGCTACAAACATGCCCTGGCAAGCCACATTCCCATCACTGCACAGGATGAGTTCTCCTTCAGGCGGACTTTCTTTCTCCACCGGAATCCATCTGGTTCGTTTCAGTGCCTCCATCCCCATCCGGCAGGCCTCATTCAACGCTTCAATGCTGTCGTAGTGTTCGCGGCGTTCCGGGTTCAGGATTTCAATAGCACGTTCAACTGTCATTTTTCCACCCCTTTGCCGTATTTGCAAAAAAATTCCGAATCATCTGGGCAATCAGTTCCCAAGGCATAGCAAAAATTTACCCCATCATCGTGATGATGGATGCAATCGCTACATTTCACAATTTTCTGCGTTTCATCCAGCGCCTCCAGAATAGTCTGATAAGCCTCCCTCGCCCCAGGCATAGGGGTGTTGTCGGCGTGGCGTTGGAGCCACACTCTTGCCTCATCAATCGTCATTAGGCACCTCCCGCATATCCGCGCCGCAGTTCGGGCAAAAATTCAGCCAAACAGATTCGTTCAGTTTTTTGCAAAACGGACAGTACGGCTCATCAACCTCTCTGCGCTCATCGCGCTGTATAGTGTATATTTCTGGATATTCGGTACCCGGGTTCGCCTCTCGCCCCGTGTAGTACTCGAATCCGCCCTTCTGCTTATGCACCCAATTCCATCTTCCCCGCCTCACCGGGGCCACATCGGCGGCAGGAAAATTGTCGATTTCGTCCACGATGCACTCAATGCACCCCTCACCAGGTTCATCGCAACCGGCACAACCCTCCTGGAATTTTCCGCCGTAGAGATGCTCTTTCAGCGTTTCTCGCTTGATGTATTCAGCCATCATCTTCCTCTTCTTCTCCCGGCATCTTCCAGTCACAGGGGACAGTGATGTTCAAAACACAGTCCCCCTTTTTGTCGACAAAATGGCAATTGTCGCAGTTGGTTTTTTTGGCACAGTATCCTTGCAACCGCTGGAATGCTCTTTCAATGCAGCTTTTCACGTTTCCTACCCCCTCACACAAAAATTTTCGGCGGCTTCGGCATGTGCATCACCGTAGGACGCCACAGGTGGAGGCACAGGGGATGCAGGTTCACATAGTCCGCTTTGGCAGGGTGGTACTCCACCACCATCTCATCTTCACGGAAGAACATGCGCTTAATTTCGCACATTTCCTCCCATGTAGGAGCTCTCTTCCGTTGCCGGTTAGCCGGGGACACGCTAACATGTTCCCAACCTCCACCGTTGCTTGCCACAACGTTAAACATTTTCCCACCGACAGGCACCCGGAAAACGCCGTTTCCAGCGTCTCCATTGCAACCGTAGTATTTGCGTTCAAATTCCGTATCACGGTATTTGTCCAACGTATGCAAGTCTTTCATTCCACATCATCCTCCAACTTTTGCTTCAGCTCCCTAATTTCCCGTTTCAGCGCTTTGATCTCCGTCTTATACTGCGCCCAAATCTGGTAAATAAAAGCAGCCGTCTCTCGGTGCATCTCATCGACCTCTCTCGCCGATTTCCCCCACGACGATTTCACCAGCTTCCGGCAAATCGTGTGCATTTTCTCTTTTGTTACCATTCTCCGCCACCTCTCACGCCCGTTTTGGTATATTTATTCCCGTGCCGGTCCACGTGCTGGGACGGAGCATCTGCGCACGGCCAGTGCAGCCGTTCCCACAAGATTTCTTGGGCGATCCGCGCCCGTTTCGTGGCGCAGCCACTCGGTCCCTTTTCTAGGGCAGCCTGCCGGAGTACATCCTCCGGCAGGCTTTCCATCTCGCGGCGCATCACTGCTCCCCGGCGGGCAGATCCAGCCACCGCCGCCAGCACTTGCGGCAGTCTCCCTCGCCGTCATCCAGGCACTCATCTTCCGGCACGTCCGGGGGACAGGGACCGCCGCCCAGGAGTGCCGCGAGGGCGTCCACGTCCATCTCGCGCAGGGCGTCGGCGTTGGTCTTTGCCGGTTTCTCCCACCGGTCCACCTCCTGGTACAGGCGGCTGGAGACCACGCCCGTGGATTTCTGATATTTCCCATCGTATTCCCGCAAAATTTCGCCGCAGACTGTTTGGAAAAACACCTGACAAATTTCCATGCCAGGGTAAACCCTGATGGGGTGCGCGGCCAGCAGCTCTAGCGTCCAGCGTCCGGAAAATCCGATATCGCCAAACCCAGCCGTCACATGGACGGCAAGTCCCAGCCGCCCGATGGAAGAGCGCCCGATGAGCATAGGCACCAGCCCGTGCGTTTCCGTGTACTCCATGGTGTTGGCAAGGTACAGCTGGCCCGGTTTCAAAACCAGCCCCTCCGGAGGGATATGGATGAGATTCGTCCGGTTATCCTGTTTGGGATCTAACACGGCCTCCCGGTACACCAGCAGATCCTCATCCAGGCGCAGGTTGTAGCTGTTCGTCCCCAACCGGGCCTCAGAAAAATCCTGGATTTTGATCTCTCCCGTGGAAACTCTCTGCTTGATCTCATTCGCGCTTAACATCATGTTTTTTATCCTCCTGTGTCAAAATGGTAAATCTTGCTTTCCAGTCAGGCCCGCAGGCGAGACTTTATCGCCGTGTGTAATGCAGTTTGGCATGCACTCTTCCAGTTTTTCACCGTCGATCTCCCGGAATTCCTGAGTCGGGCCGTCAAACGTGAATGTAATCAGCCCTCCCGCAGGCCCTTTCCTGTTTTTAGCAATGAACATATCTCGCGGCGGCGTTTTCCAGTCGGATTTACGCTTATACAACAACATCGCCGCATCAACGTCCTGCTCGATCTGTCCGGATTCTCGCAGATCAGACAACGTTGGCGGGTCAAAATCCGTCTTGTTCTGCGACCGCCGAAGCTGAGAGTTAGCAACGACCAAAACTTTTAACTGCCGTGCGATGCTTTTTAGCCCCAGCGATATTTGAGACACTACGTCCGTTCGATTTCCCTGATTGATCCAGCGCTCCGGCGTCACGATTTGCAGGTAGTCGATGTAGATGATGTCATACCTGTTTTCCATCGTGATATTTCTGACATTTGTCACGGTCAGCCCGTTGGCGTCAATGATATCCAGGTTTCTGCCTGCAAAACTCTGGTTGACAGAAATGATTCTATCGATTTCCTGTTTTCCCAGCTGTTTTCGCTGAAGCCGAAGGGAATCAACGGAAGCCGATAGCGCTAACAATCGGTCGTAAATTTCCTCTGTCGATGTTTCAAAACTGAAGTAGCCGACTCGAAACTGCTGTGACTGATCCCACGCGATTTGCAGCGTCAACGCCGTTTTGCCAACGCTGGGCCGGGCGGCGACGCAAACATAATTCCCAGGCTTTGCCATGATAATGTCAGAAAGTTTCTGGAAATGCCAGTTGAAATAGTCCGGCGGTTGGTCTATCCGCTCTAATGCCTGGAGATAGCCCTCATACGCCGAAACGATCTCCACGTTGGTATTTCTCTGCGTGATCTTATTCAGGCGCTCCATGACCTCCTGGGCTTCTTCGGTCGTTTGGCACTTCGTCAGCGCCAGACCGAGCTGATGGTAATCATCCAATGTCGCTTTTTCGATAGCGATCTTGATATACTCGCTGACGTTGGCCGCCGTCGGCGTGACCTCCATCAGTTGCATCAGCGTCTCTCCGTAACCCGCTCCCATGGCATTGTTCACGGTCACAGGGTCTACAACATCGCCATTTTGGTACATCGTTTTGATCGTCTGGAAAATCGTCCGGTACTCTCCGGAAAACTGAGTGTCGGTCATCTGCGTCACGACCTGGCCGACACATCGGCTGTCGATCAGCATGGATCCCAAAATGGACATCTGTGCATCTAGCGCTTGATCCGGGGTTAGGGAAGTCTCAAAACTCATAGCCGATACGCCCCCTCCGGCTCCGTCTGCCCGGCGCCCTCGGTTTTGCTCGGTGCGGGCTTTTTCACGTCCTCCCACCGGCGCTGATTCAGCCAGGTGGCCGCGTAGGGAATGCCGATGCCACGTTGCCAGTCCTCGCTGTTGAGCTGGTTCATCAGCCCCAGCGCCATGGTCCGCAGAAGGTCCTCATCCGGTCGCAGGTTGTCCCAGGCCCGGATAGCCGCCTGCTTATTCTCGCCCCTTGGGTAGCTCTCCCAGAAGGGCTCAAAGCGTTCCGGCTTCCAGTCCGGGGCCGTCTTAGGCTGTCTGGATTTGCGCCGACTCCGTCCCCCCGTGGGGGGACTATAGGGGGGTATAGTATTATTATTTACGTACTTAGTACTATAAGTACTTAATTGTGGCTGATTTTCCGTTGACGGTTTTTCCGTCGACGGAAAATCGGTAAACGGTGAATCTACGTCCCCCTCCACCACCGTTTGCCGATTTTCGGTCAACGGTGTCTGAGAATCCTGTTCGATACCCAAGGGGATTTCTCGAATCACGTACTCCATCCGTCCGAACGTGCCGCCATCATCGTGTGTCTGCTCCCGGCAGACATACCCGGCCTTCTCCAGTTCTTTCAGTGCAGAGCTAATTGCTGCCTTGCCGTCCTTGCAAATCTTGGTCAAGCCGGAGACGCTGTACGTCCAGTCCTCCGGCAAGCCAAGAATTTTTGACAGCAAACCAACAGCTTTCAGACTCAGGCGTTCGTCGCGAAGATGGTAGTTCGCCATGACGGTGTAATCATGGCTCTTCTCTACCCTAAAAACTGCCATTTGTTACCTCGATTCGCTTTACATACCGCCAAAAATGCGGTATACTTACAACGTACTCAATCCATAATAGCCATATGGATCCTCTGTTCAGGCATCACAGGCCGCTATCCTGTGATGCCTTTCCTTATGCCCTAATCTGGCTGTACCGCAACTCCTTGGCGATATCACAAGCAAGCCACTTTTTCCGCCCATTGATATCAACAGGCAAAATATGCGCGTTGTCCAGCCATTTCTTGGCGGCCTTGTCATCTTTCAGGCCCAGGACCATTTTCACGTCCTGGATATCCAGGCAGAGACAGCCAACCAGCGCCACAATGTCATTTTCCAGCGGCTTGCTTTTTACCTGCCGCTTTGGTTCGGCGGCGGGTTGCCCCAGCAGGGACGGATTGCAGATTCTTGTCACTCTTGGCATTTCTCGCGCCTCCTCTCCTGGGTTCAATCCCCAGCTCCGCCAGCCAATCGTATGGCCGGACATCGTGCACATGATAGTGCCGTGCGATGTCCTTGATCGGCATCCCAGTCAGGTAGACCTCCATGAAATCTTCCGGGATCGGCTTTTTTGCCCGCTTATACTTCACGGCTCCATTCTGCGTATCCGCCCGCCGCCCAGCTTTGACTCGCTGGCAATACTGCCCGCCGGTACAGTTTGCCTCCTCGCAGGTAAGGCAGGCGTTGATTTCCTCCGGTCCCTCAGAGTGCCGCATCCTCACGGTGCCTTTCGGCGTGTCGCTCGGTGCCTCTTTCCAGGGTTTGGAGGCCGCCGTTTGGACCAAAATTCCGTTTACCCTCACGCTCATTTTTCCGTCTCACCCCCCATTCTCGGCTTCCGTACCACGGCGTCCCGGCGCAACGTGGGCAGGTGTAGTGCTTGGCGCCCTTTTCCAGCACCGACACGTTCCACTCAAGCCCACACGTCCGGCACAGCCTTCTCACAGCACCCGCAGGGGGATCCCCGCACGGCGCAGGGCCAGGTTGACCTTGCCCTTCCGGGTCTTGGCCCGCACGGCCTTCTCACGGCTCTTAGCAGCCTTGACTTCGGCTTCCCAGCGGGCCTTGGCGTTGGCTTCCAGAGTGGGCTGCATCACGCGCATGATGCCCTCGATATCTGCCCACTTCCGCGCCTCAGCGCGGGCCTTGATCTTCATAACTTCGTTCATCGTATGATCTCCCTTTCTTCGAGCTTGGCAGCTTCGACCCGGTAAAACCGGATTTCGCCACCTCTGATTTTTCTGGTGATGATCTGCCCCAGAAGGTTCCGCCGGGCGGAACGGTACTCCGTCCGGCGGTGATCCTCCCAGCAGACACGCCCGTTATCATCCAGGCGGACGTGCCTAATTCGATAAATCACAGCTCTTCCTCCGTCCATCCAATAGCGTCGATCAGCTGATCAGAAAATTCCGACAGAGTCAGAATCGCTTGGCAGTAAATTTCCGGCAAAAAAGAATTTTTGACGATCTCTTCCGCCGTTTTGTGATCATCCACCGGCAAGTCACGAAATTCAAGCAAAAAGAATGCTATCTTTTTCGTGATCTTCACAGGGATACATTCGTCCCCGCTGTCGCCAACGATTTCCCGCATCCGTTCCTGCATGTCATTGGCATGATCCTCAAACAGGCTGCGTGCCATCGCGAAAAGTTTTTCGCGCGAGGGTACCAGGCAGTAACCGTCTTTCTCCATCCTGTTTCCTCCTCTCGGATAAAAATCTTGGATAAATCTCGGATACATCCCAGCTTATCCAAGCGTGGGGTGCAGCGTTTAACGTCCGCTGCCCAACGACGCATCAAGAATATTCCACTGCCCAGAGATGATCCAGGTTATAAACGTCAACGCAATCATCTCCTTTTTTCAGAAAAAGTAACGAATCAATTATGCGGAAATTATCCCAATACCCATCAGGGATTTCGCGTACTTCCCCTGTTATCGATACGATTCTGAGTTTTTTCTTTTCATCCATCTTCTCACCCCCCGGCTAGCGCCTTACGACGCTGGCCCTTTCTTTTTCCTTCTTGGTGCGTTATACTAGCACCAAAGGAGGAATTTGCATGGATACAGCAGTTATTTCGTCGATCATCGCCGCCAGTTCTGTAATTCTTTCAGCCCTGATTTCCTTCGGCGTGGCCAAAATGACCGCGCAGAAGGAAATCGAAAAGCTGAACGAGCAACAGAAGTTGCAGGATAAGGCAGATAGAAAAGATGCATTCTCGCTCATGGTAAAAGCCGTAGATTACTACATCCTGCAAGTCCGGCAAGGAACCATGGCGGCAGAAGTGGAAACACCTTCCAAAGCAATTTCGAGGGCCAGAGTTTTGTTTTCTAGTCCCATCGCAGAAGCGATAGATGCCCTGCAAGCGTCGTTCCAGAATGATGACGATTTGGATGATCTGAGACGTTGCCTAAACAAGGCGGTCGACGAGTACCGTCACCACAAAGACGATAGCCGCCAAGATCGTCGCAAGAGTAAAAATCTCGATCATGAGTAAATTGTCGGCTATCCTATCCAGCTTCCGGCTGTCTTCCAGAGCTTGTTTGTCTGCACTCCCATACACACCGGTTCGGATCAGCTTTGCCATCGTGTAAACGTCCCAGGACCACGACGGCACCCAGTCCGTCGTTCTCAGCCGTTCCAGCACACGCTTTTCGCGTCGAGTAAGCTCTTTCACCCCGTCCCCCCTTTCTTCTGCATACTGTTTGCGATAACCAGCCCATCAATTCCCGGCTGGCTTTTTTATATCAGGGCGACCGATTCTGCTGGATTTCCCGCATAATGGCCATACCCTCCAAAATCCCAAGCGCTCGTTCCCGGTCTCCGGGTCCGAATTTGCACAGGGTTTCAGCGATCACATCGCAAATCTCTCTCGCCGCCTGAGTTACATCTTTGTTCACGCTTGTAACCACTAAATCACCTCCTTTCGCGGCGTTTTTTTCATTTCGTTTACTTGTTACTTGTATTTTACTACATGTAGCTAGTAAAGTCAAGTATAATTTTACAACTCAGGCGTAAATTTCTGTTGACTTGCAAAATCGGGTATGCTATCATACAGACATAGGACAGGAGGTTGTCTGCATGGAAATCAACGAGAGAATCGGGGAGATTGTGAAGGCCCTTGGGATTACTCAAACGGAATTTTCTCAGCGTTTAAAGCTTTCCCAACAATACGTCTCCCAGCTCACCAGAACCGGAATTCCGAGCGACCGGACAATCAGAGATATCTGTGACAAATTCAATGTCAACGAAAAATGGCTTCGCACCGGCGAAGGAAAAATGTTTGAACGCAAAACAGATGAAGAAAATCTTCAACTTGTGTTCAACCAAATGATGGAAACGAACGCCCCATATCGGAACGAAATTATTCGTTGCCTGTGCAAGTTGTCACCGGAAGAGTGGAAAATATTTGGCAAAAGGCTACTCGAAATCGGTGATGCGATACGATTGGCAGAGGACGAAGAGGGGGAGAACTTGTGATTTTTATCGTGACGTTTGTGATAACGATCGTTGTGTGCTTCTCCGTATTCGGAAATAAAGGCAGGGTAAACATCCCGAAGGGAAGCCTACCAAATCCGATGTGGGAAATTTCCGGGCGTGAAGTTTTGGACGTGAATGATTACATAGTCCTGGACACAGAAACAACAGGACTAAATGCCCAGGAGGAACGAATTATCGAGGTGGCTGCGATTCGCGTTCAAAACGGAATTACAACGGGGCGATACTCCACGTTTGTAAATCCAGGGAAGAAAGTGCCCGAAAAGATTACAAAACTAACAGGAATCACGAACGAGCAAGCCAAAAGCGGAAAACAATACGCTGTCATGGCGCATGAACTGAGCGTTTTCATGGGTGACTTGCCAATGGTAGCTCACAATTCCAATTTCGATGCCAAATTCGTAGAAATTGCGTTTCGAGTGGGTGGGATCAGAAAGAAAATTAACCACATAGACACGATACCAATGGCTCGAAAAGCGTTCCCTGATATGGCCAACTACAAATTAGCAACATTGATTCCGGCACTGCACCTAGCCAAAGGGCCGCAAACCCACAGGGCGATGGATGATGTCCTTGCTACAGCCGAGCTTTTCAAGCTCTGCAAGGGAAAGCTCAAAGCGATGGATGAGATCGACAAAGAGATGAAAGCAATTTCCAGAGCAGAAGAAGCCCTCGAAGAAGCGAAAAGTGCAGTCGATATTTTCCTCGCCTACGACAAAGCGGATGCAGCCCTGATGGACGCCATTTTGAAAAGTCCCGAATCCATTCTGGAGCTGTACGGTGGTAGGGAAGAGTATTTATCGAAGACCTACGGGCAAGCCGTTAACGCAATGATGCGAAAAGAGTTTGAAAAAGAAAAAAAGGCGATTCAACGCCTAAAAACAAGAAAGTCTATGGATAATCACATTGCGGCATTCCGGCTTGTGTACGACAACAACGAAAAGCGGTTGACACGAGGAAATAAGCAAATGCTCTCGAAATACGTCCGGGAGTTGGGTGAAGTCCGGGACATGGTTTCACCAGAGTAAAGAAGAAGCCAGCCCCTGGGGGCTGGCTCTTTTTTTAACTTTTTGACCTCATACCCTGGATTGCGGCGAGAACAAGTCCAAGCTGCCGATCCGTAAGATCAGGCAAACGGCTTATGATTTGCTGGATTCTTTCTTCGCGCTTATTTTCCATGTAATCCTCCTAACTCGTTGAATAAAGTCGCTGGACGTAAGCTAGCACGATCCGCAGCCGCCGCACGTCCATTCCCTCCAGCAGCCGCGTGATTTGGCCCACAAGCATCATGGTTTCCAATCGAATCGTCTCCTTCCATTTTATCAACATCCGTTCGCTGTCTACCATATTCTAGCCCTCTCTCATGGAAACCATATTCTTCCAGAGAAGCAGAACAACAACAAAAAACGTCGAAAGAAGGGGAAAATTGATGAAAAAAGACACAAAGTACAAATACGTCCGAAAAACAATGACTTGGGAAGGGCGGAGATATGAGGTTACGGGAAAAACGGAGCTGGAAGCACTGGAAAAATTGGCAGAGCTGAAAGTGCGATTGAAAAACGGCGATGTGGTGATGAATCGAGAGACAACGGTTGACCGGTGGTTTCAGGAATGGTTCCAGCTGTACAAGGCCCCGTCCGGCGGGACGAAAAAAAGTCTGAGCATGTACACCGAAAAGTATCATTCGATCATCAGCCCAGCAATCGGGCGGATGAAGCTGGGAGATGTGCGGGAAGCGAATTTGCAGCGTATCCTGAACAGTCAGGCGGGTATGTCATTTTCACACGTCTCCAAGCTGCGGATGATCCTCAAGGCCATGTTCTCGCGGGCGGCAGCGTCCCGGATCATATCATTCGACCCCAGCACGCAACTGGAGTTGCCGGAGACGAGCAAGGGAGAACATAGGTCGCTGACGGAAGAGGAGCGGGTGGCTCTGTTGAAGGTTTGCGAGACGCACCGATACGGATTGTTGATGCAAATCATCCTGTATGCCGGCCTGCGCCCTGGTGAAATCGCGGCGCTGAATTGGGGAGATGTAGATTTTGAAAAAAACGAAATCAGAGTACACAAAGCCCAGGAAAGCGGCAGTAAAAACATCAAGGCCCCCAAGACAAGCGCGGGGTTCCGGGAGATACCGATGGTTCCAGAACTCAGAGAACGTCTCTGGGCCGCGAGAGAAGCCCCAGAGGAAGCCGTGGTAAAAAACACAGTAGGTAAGCGCCTGGACAGCGACAGCATGTATAGAGCATGGAAGAGCGTTCGCAAGGCGATGGACATTGAGATGGGAGCCACCGTCTACCGGAATCAAATCATCGAGAGCGTCATTGCGCCGGATCTCACCCTGTACTGCCTGCGCCATACGTTCTGCACGGATTTACAGCGGGCCAGTATCTCCATCAACATAGCAAAGGAGCTTATGGGGCACAGCGATATTAGCGTGACCGCCAACATCTACACCCATAAGGATCAAGCCACCCTGCACCGCAACATGCAGAAGCTGGCAGCCCTGCGAAGCGCTGAGACAAACTCTTCCGCACATTACGGCGTTTCCATCTGGCCAATGGGCCAGGGCTTGGCAGATTTCGGTTTTCTGCCATTCCAGATTTCCCACATGTCCCACACATTCCAGGAGGCTGGTTCTCCAACAATCGTGGAGGTAAATGTGGAAAAAATAAGGTAAAATGCCGCAATCCATTGGAGCACAAGGGTTTTGAAATAGGGAAAAAGAGACTCTGACTCTGTTTGTGAGGGTTCGAATCCTTCTCCCGCTGCCAAAAGAAAAAAGCCGAGAAACCATTGAAAGTCAAAGGTTTTTCGGCTTTTTCTTATTTCTGGTATTCCAGATTTTTCTAATCACAACCCAGAAATACCTGAAAAATGCGGGGTTTTCCTGGGTTCTGACGTGGGAAAAGTGTGGAAAAAATCTCACATCCCCTCGATCTTCCCCCGCACCTTCGCGACCCACGGCTCCGTCCGCTCCTCGGTCAGCTCACAAATCGCCGAGATCCCGGCCTTGTTGTCCTCCTCCGTGGCGTCCCGGCAGATTTTCCGCATCATGTCCATAAGCATATCCCGATGCCCCAGTTCCTGGCTGGCCATGGTCGCATAGCTCCGAGCCATGTTAGGATCGTACTCTCTCAGTTTTTTGGCGATCTTGCCATAATGCTGCGCCCCCATGATCTCATCGTCAATGTCGGAGGCGATGGATTTGATCTGCTCCAATTTTGTCATGGCGCACCTCAGATCTTGTCAACGGTCACGGCGATGTTGGACACGGTAGCAGCCCCGGACAGCACCACGGTATAGGTGGCACCCGCGCAGTTGCCAAACTGCCGCACCATCGCAGTGATCGGCAGCGTCACAGCCTCGCCCACAGCGGCGGCGGTGGCAGTAGCGGTAGCACCAGGAACGGCAACGCCGTCCCTCATCAGCGTGGCGGTGATAGCCCCAGCGGCGGCAGGCAGGGCAGTCAGCACGATGTCAAAATCATAATAGCCCGCACCGTTGATGATGATGCCGTTGCCGTTGAGGTTGATGTTGCAGCCGAATCGGCGGATGATGCTCCCCAGCGGGATCGAGCCGCCCGCCGTAGCGGTGGCCCCAGTGTTTACGGTATAGATACCAGAGTTACAGCTCATAATTTTTGCTCCTCTCTAAAAAAAACAAAGGCGGGGACTTTTGCCCCCGCCCACCCGGTCATTGCGACCACTCAGATGTTGCCGTTGCTACACCCGCCAAAAAACGGGTTGCAGTTGGTGGCGTATGCAGTGCTGGTAGGGTACCGGACGACGCCGCACATAGCCTGAGCAAGCTCAAGCTGCTGAATGCGTGCCGCCATAGCCGCCTCACGGTCTGCACACATTTTGTCCAGAACTTTCTGGATCCCGGCGGTGATGTTGGCATTTGTTGCTGCGTTGTAGTTTGCCATATCAAACCGCACGCTGTCGATGTTCCGCTGGGTGGTGCAGCAGCAGTCTGCAATCTGCGCCATGAGGTCCCGGAAGTTGCCCTGGGTGGAATAGCCCAGGTCGCAGATACCCTTGGTCAGGTTGATGTTCACGCCGTCCACCTGGTCGCTCAGACGTCCCACAGAGCCTTTCAGCTCGTTGAAGCTGTTAGCGCTGCACAGGTCCGCCTCGGTAACAGGGTTGCCGTTACTGCGGCCACCGAAACCGAAACCGCCGCCAAACATAAAGATGATGGCGAACAGAATGATCAGGATGAAGCCGTTGCCCCAGCCTTTTCCGTCGCCGCCGCCGCCCAGAACAGCGGCGATATCGGACAAGCTAAAATTGCTATCCATCTTGTTTTCTCCTTTTTTGGAATTTTATCAACGGTTGGCCAATCCGCGGATAATCGTGTTAAAAAAGCCCCTTGAATTGATTCAGGTCGATGCCGTGCTCCGCGGCCACCTGCTCCGGGGTCTTCCCCTTGCAGCTTTGCACAAACTGGGCAAACTGCGGGTTTCTCTGCATCAACAGAGGGATCAGTTTCTCAGGGTCTTTGCCTTTTAGAGCCGAAATCAGCTGCGCGATCATGGCAACCGGATTTGCTCCACTGGAAGCCTTCTGAAATAATGGGTTACTCATCTGCAAACCCTCCGATCTGTTCGTTTAATTTGTTCAAAAATTCGGAAAACTCCGCCTTGGTCACAAACTCCGGCTCCGCCGCTTTCTGCGCAGCCTCCGGATCATATTTCTCAAACTTGTAATAGCTGGTGGTGGTGATGCCGGTCGTGTCAGCCTCTTTCACCGCAAACACCGGCTCTCCCTGCGCCATGATCCAGGCCTTTACACCCGGCTGTACGCTCACGTTAGCGATGTCGGAAACTCCGGGTACCAGCACCCACCCCGGCCCGTTCTGGCGCTCCTGGGCGCTTCCTGTGCCCTGTGGCGGCGTCTGCCGTTGCCACCATGGATTTTGTGGCGGCATCTGCCCCCACCCGCTCATCATGGGATAGCCCATCTCAAACATCCTGCATCCCTCCATTTCTGTTAAAATCGTACCAAATTTTTACAGCCCACTTGTCCAAACCATGGCCAATTTATGCTCAATTTATGCTCAATTTATGCACAACAAAAAAGCCCGCCCCCAAAATGGGACGGGTTTCGACACTGGGAATGTGGTATTTTATAAACACCTTTTCTCCCCCAATGGAAAGGTAGCCCCCACCGGTACGCTACAGAAAACCGGCGGGGGCTTTTGTTTCGTCATGTTGTACACCTAGCAGGTGTATATTTGTGCAGTATGTCAATTGTATTCTGTACCTTCTAGGTATATAATAAAGACAGTTAAGAGAGAAACCCAAACAAGGAGGAAAACACCATGAAGATGACCGAGACCATGATTAAGAAGCTGGAAGCCAAGGGTTTCAAGCGTTGGACCAAGGGCGAGCATGACCGCCTGTACGCAAATGTCGAGAATTTCGGCCTGGAGCTGCACCACTACAATAGCGGTAACATTTCCGGCGCTACCCTGAATGGGGAGAAGATCAGCAACAGCTACGGCGCAGAGATCAAGCGCAACACCAGCATCTACCTCAATGTGAACGACGGTGAGCTGTACCTGACCGACAGAGCCAATGATGAGATCGTTGCCAACGTCAAGGCTGCTATCGCCGAGGCAGAGGAAGAGGCTGCCGCCGAGGAAGCCACCCAGGAGCCTGTCGAAACCAAGAACACCGTGGCAGAGATTGAATCCGCCACCAACCTGACCGGCACCCCCGCACAGATTGCCGCCGCCCAGAAGATCATCGAGGATCAGAAGATTTTTGTTGAGAAAAAGATCCAGAAAACCCAAGAGAAGATCACTAAGAACGCAGGCAACGAGAAACGCGTTGCCAGCTACACCAAAAAAATCAACGCTATGCGCGGCGCACTCTGCTGGGCCATCGAGAACATCACAAGCGCCCAGTGGTGGATCAGAGGCGCAAAATGCACAGACTATGGTGCGCCGGTTTGTGACGCCGGTGTTGGTGGATGGAGCGCCATTTTCACAAAATACCTGGAAGACCCCGGCATGAATTTCATCTCCAATTTTCTGGATGACATAAAGTGAGGAGGAATCACTATGAAAAAACTGGAAAAAAGTGTCCGTAGCTGCATGAACACCTACGGACCCGCCCTACGAAGCGGCCACATTGTCGTGCAGGGCAAAATGCCTGGCCATGTCCTGGAGGACGGCGTGGATCGGATGCTAGATCATGCCTATGCGGATGTAGAGGACGGCGTGGTAACCGACATCCGTATGTATTTTGAGCAGGAGAGCCGCCAAGCCCACGACTACAAGGGCGACAGCTTGGAGATCACCAGCGAGATCGAGGACTGGTTCGGGAATTGCGAAACCTGGGACGATTTGATTCAGCGAATCGTCCACGCCGTGGAGGAGCACCAGAAAGACGGTCAGGACGCGCTGTCGCCTGCCGCGATTCGCGCCGCCACAGGCCTGAACAAAAAGGAGTTCACGGCGCGATACAAAATCCCATACCGCACCTGGCAAAACTGGGAGCTTGGGATAGCACCCTGCCCGGAATACATCCTCCTGTTGCTAGATCGTGCGGTTCAAGCAGATTTCGGGGGTTAAAAAACATAGAGTTTCTCCAGTACTTTTCAGCTATCTCCCGTTCGTTATTTTGTACACCTAGCAGGTGCATATTTGTGCAGTATGTCAATTGTGTTTTATACCTAGCTGGTGTATAATAAGGACAGTTAAGAGAGGAACCCACGAAACAGAAAACGGAGGAAAACACCATGAAGTACAACAAGTCTGAGATCATGAAGAACGCTTGGAACATCCGCCGCACCGCTCACGTTGATATGAGCACTGCACTCCGGGCATCCTGGGCACTGGCAAAGGCCATGAACGAAGCAAAGACCACTGGTGAGGACTCCGGCTGGAACTACCGCGTGACCGCAAACGATTGGGCCAAAGGTGGCAAGAATCGCACTTATGTGGCTACCCGCATCTACACCAACAAGTGGAGCCTCAAGCGTGAGATCAAGATCGGCTACGTGGATAATATGAGCGGCGAGTTTGTCGCCGCCTGACAGGAGAAAATGAGATGAAAAAAATCGAAACCTACGGCCTGAACGTAGACCTGGAAAGCCTAGAAAAGGCTGCCAGTGAAACCCGCACCTGGCCCACAAAAAGAATGTGGGACGCCCTGTTTTATGACACAAGAGACGGCAAGATTTGGTTGTCCCCGGAGTCAGAAGACAGCTGGTCCGAGCTTGCCGACGGAGTTCTGCGGATCATGCCGGTCGAGCGCCACATGTCCGCTCAGTCTGTCATGGATGCCATTAAGTGGCGCGTAGATATCGAGAGAGAGGAAGGATTTTTAAAATGAAAATCAGGGTATATGAGACAGAAAGTGAAGGGCGTAGCTACCTGAACGCCGTGCCATTGGGCGAAGAAGAATCCGAGATCCCCATGTATAAAGCTAAATATCCCGGCCTCAACGGCCTATTAAGCCCAGAAACGGAAGAAGAAAAGCTGTACTGGCTCCTGAATAAAGAGAAGGAAAGCCAGGAGAGCGGAAATGAACCTAATGAGGACTGGGACAACGTGGAGATTTTTAATCTCGTCGAGTTTTTGAACAATTAAAAAGAAGCGCCCCTTGGTGCTACAAAAAACACCAAGGGGCTAGCTTCTACAGCGTTCTTCAAAATGTTTCAATCCACTCCCATATCCGGGAGACGAAAACAATATAACACAGAATCGAAAGGAAATCAATGGAGGAAACAAAAATGTATGAATGGCTGAAGGAAAAATACACCGGCCTAAAAACCGCGTGGGATCACTGCAATATCGCCTGCGATGCAGAGATTGCCGCCAAAAATCAAACCATCGAGAATCTGGCAAAAAAGTTTTTCTCGGAGTATGACAGTGAGCGCTATCACTACTATAAGGAGAACGAGTGGAGAGAAGATTTTGAGGAGACGCCAGAGGAAGAGGAGTACAACGAACGTTGTGAAAGCGCATACCGAGACGCAGCCGCCTACATCAATGAATATTACAGCGAGTTCAAAATCGCTGAGCGGCACACGGAGATAAAAAAACAAATCGGCGCTGAGATCAGCGATCTAGCAAAACAGGCCGAAAACGTTGATGCCAGCTTCTGGCACGGAGAACCTTGGGAGCGCGAATTTCGTTCCTGGAACATCTAAAAAGGCAAGCCCCTGGGCCAAACCCAGGGGCTTCTTCATAGACTTTTTCGCCGAATCGACGCCAAATCGTTGTTGACGGTCCCCCGACTCACATCGAGTTCTGCGGCCACGTCCTCGATGGCCCACCCTCTCCGATAGTGCAGCTCAAACGCCGCCCTCTCCCGGTCGGTGAGCCATGGGTTTCCGTGCATTTTCTCCAACTGTGCGGGGCTGTACCGATACCTGGGCATGGTACCACCCCCTCAGTCCAGCACCCCCAGACGGCCCAGCACAGCGGCCAATTCATCCCGCTTGACAGGGCGCTCCGGCTCCTGCCCGTCAACGATGCCTTTCAGGGTAGCTTTCTGCCAGTGGCCCTGTTTTTTGCTCCACTCCGGTTCCGCCACGGCGGCGGCAAACGTCATGGCCTTAGAATACAGCGCGAACGCCTGCGCCCCCGTCATCTCTGCCAACAGCTTGTTGATGTCCATCTCGTCATCCTCCGTTTCCGCCCCCAGCCGGTTGTTTACGGCCTGGGCAATCGCCGCGTGTTTGTTGTACAGGTAGTCCCCCGGACAGGCCTTGTTTGCCGTCCACCGATGCACCACCATGTTTTGTTTGTCCCACTGCCCCATCAGCGCCTTATCCCCCCGCCACAGCAGGCGGGGAATGTTATTCCGCTGGCAGATATCCACCAGCAGCTTGATTAAGGCGTTGAGCGCCGCCATGTTGCACTTGCACTCCCCGTCGGCGTCGCTGGCAACCTCGATAGTTACAAGCTGGTGGTCGATGGGGTTGCTGGTACACCAGGCCCGGTTTTCCTCCCGGCAGACCTGGGCAATGGAGCCGTCCCCGCCCACCACATAGTGGCAGGACGCCCCGTTTTTTTGCTTCACGGCAAAGCGGTTCATATCCGCAAAGCTACGGGCAGGCAGGTTCCGCCCACCGGCGGTGCAGTGGATTGCCACGCCCTTGATGGTGCCGTTCCGGGGCTTGGTGCAGTTGGGGGAGTAGTGGACGTAAGTGGCCAGGCTGGATTCACTCATTGCCATTCACCTCCGGCAGGCCCGCCACAGAGGTCAGCAGGGACACGATACCGGCCAGCACCGCCGCCGACGCCACCACGGGCCAGGAAACGTCTCCCAGCACCGCCGCCGCGCCGATGCAGCCGATAGCCGTCTGCGCCACAGTTTTCAGCGCCCGAACACCGGCAGCTTTCCACCAGGTTTTCCATTTTGCGTTCATGTGTATACCTCCCTACAAAAAATCGTTATTCTCAAGCCGCGCCCGATACACGTTTTCAATATGCCCAATGGAGATAGCGGCTTTATCATTCGGGAAATCGGGGTGAGTAGAACAGTAGCGGTTATACTCCGTGATATCCTCCAGGATCTCATTAAAATGTTCTTGGCTATGCCGCTCCCCTTGGAGTAGCTCATCCGCAAACCGCAAAATCCGCACCCGCAAGCGCTTGGCCTTGTCCCTGGCATCCGCTTCGATGTGGCTTTTCAGTTGTTCGGAAATCCCGGACAACTGGTCTGTAACATCTCCCAGAATAGCCTTCCCGATCTTCCGGGCCAGCCACGTCCAAGGATTGATTTTAATGGGGACGATTTCTACTACAACGGACGAACCCAGCACAGCCAGGAGCGCCGTGATGATCTGCTCAGGTTCCATATAATGGCACCTCATTTCTTTAAGTTTGGCCCCCGCAAGATGCGGGGGCCGTTATGATCTTACTGTGCGTCGGCAGTGCCACCGTATTCGGAGGGCACCAGTTCGGGCAGACCGGAGTCGATCAGGACTTCGGCGACGCCCTTCTTCAGAGCCTTAGGCACCTGATCGAAGGCGGTCTTGCCCAGGATCACGCGCTGTGCAAAAAACATAGCCATCATTACAAACTCTCCTTTCGTCAAAAATTTTATGACAAGGGACACGATGCCCCGAATCATCAGGTTTCACCGGCGGCGTAGACCACGCCCGCCATTTCTGCGATGCAGTCCTCGATAAAATCCGACCGTTCGGTCTGGGCCTGCACCTGGGCTTTCAGCAACTTGTTCTCCGCCTGCAAATCCTCCACAGTCACAGGCTTCTCCGGCTCCACATCCGGGTGCTCTGCGTTGTAGGCGTCCAGCGCCTCCTGGTCCACAACCAGTGCCGTCACAGCGCTGTCCTGCACGGTGAGGGTACAGAAGCCCTTGGTGTTGATGTAGTCCATCAGCAGGGTGTCGGGGAGAGAGACGGAGTTGGGGAAGGGGGTGGAGGTTGGGTTGCCGTGGTTGGGGCCTTGGGTGTTGATGTAGTACATGGTTGGTACCTCCTTAGCCGATGGCAATATACTTATAAGTTCTGCCAGAGTAATTTAATTGGCTCTCAGCAGTAGAACCGTTGGTATACCAAGAAATGCCATTCTTTAACCAATTCACATATAACTCACTTAAATACATATCAGCATCACGCGAATAAGTCGCCATATAGTTATCATAAACGAATATGACGGTTGTGAATTTGGTATTAACGTATGCAGACACAATTACAAGTTTAGGGGCAAAATTAAACATCAGTTTATTCGGGCTATTACTGCTGTACCCTCCTGTCCCGACGTAAGAACCAGCCTGCACCCTCCTCTTATCCCCCAGCTTTCCAAGGTATTCGATGGTGGTTCCAGCAGGGATAGCGGCGTAGCCGGTGACGGGTTGGTATTTGGAAATAGTCATAGCATTGTAGCCGTAGGTTGTTGTATCTCGTGTCACGGTGGCGTCCGACGGGAAAAACACGATGACATTAGTCGTAAAGCCAGAATAATCTTCCGTTGGCCTTGCGAATTTTCCGATCAAATTTTCTGCTACGCTTGTATAATCGCCGCCGTCAATATCTTCTGAGCTTGGAGAAACAAGCGAAACAGTTCCATCATCAGATACAGTAATTCTAGAACTGTATTCCCAATGGATTTCGTTTAAATCGCTGTGTTGGTACGATAGTATGTGTTTTCCTGTTACTACGCTGCCAAGCACATACCACGCCGCTTTCGCATCATCGCCCTCCTGGTACGCTTTGGGGTTGGTTGATACAGGGTAGGTGGTGGTTGTTCCGGCGGGGATGATACCGTGGGCGTTGACTTTCTGGGCTTGGCTTAGGATTATATCGTTTCCAGATACGGAAACGGTTAGGCTGGACGGGCAGTACCACACACCATCAATACCAGCACCAGAACTACTTTTTGCGGTAAAAAATTTACCGGCCAGTAAAGATTGCACGACTGATACATAGGTATTAGTCGCAAACACGCTTTTGGTGCTGGATGACGGCTGCGAAACAGTCCCGTCGTTTCCTACGGTGATGGATGCCGAATAAACGAAATCAACCGTCTGCCCAGCTGTTGGAATATGCAGGTTAGATTGCACCGCCCCCAACGTGTATCCTGCCGGGGTATCACTCGACGTTTTCACCGTCTTCCTCCAAACATGCAACTCCCCCGTATTCCCAAGAGCCTGAAACATGCCGTCGGGGGTGGTGGAGGGGGGGAGGCCGATGAGG
>ERZ1026868.252-NODE-252-length-40379-cov-8.709602_pt1 | contig 40379 bp, 37 predicted proteins | sample MGYA00380164_ERZ1026868 | MGnify/ENA primary metagenome ERZ1026868 (study PRJEB33269, sample SAMEA4719800) | human gut metagenome | biome: human-associated habitat; feature: organic feature; material: feces | place: Cameroon | collected 2013-10 ...
GTATTAGGCAAATAGATAAAACAATGATCTATGTCAAACGACAGGGCATGATAGGTGTTCCCGTATTTTGTTTCATCTTTCTCATCTGCAGAAAATCCATCATCTATTTTTGTGGCACAAAGGAATTGCTTTCCATCGATTTCGATGGTTTTGTCAGATGTGTCCGAAAATGGAACGTATATCTTTTTTAATCCATCACAGGAATTGTATTTTCCTAAAAAAGTGCTTTGTTTGAAGGTAATGTAAATATCATATCCATATGGGAGACGCTTTTTTGCTTTCTTCTTTCTCCAAAACAAAAGTGATTCAATTGCTTGATCTACATCATCGCTATATCTTTTAGTTGTTACAAGTGTTTTGCTCCAACAGAGATAACCTAATTTTTTGAATGTTTTATCCAATTCTTTACAACTTAAGTTTGTGCCATTTTTAAAACATGCCTGCTTCTCGTCGCCAAAGAAAATAGCGCATTTGGATTTCTCGATTATTGTTTGGATTTGATTGAGAGAAAGTCTTTGACATTCATCAACGATAGCAAAGGAATCAGAATTTAACTCGTCTATAAAGTGACTTGTTTTAAAAGTGGTTTTGCCACTTGAATACAAAGGACCGCCTATGTCAAGAACGTTGTATAACTTGCTGTTAAGCAGGAGAAATTTGGCTTTATCTTTCTTTTCGGCAAATAATCGTAAAGCTAGCACGCTTTTCCCAGAACCAGCATTGCCATAAACAAAAATCGCTTTTACTTCATTCATTTTTTCTAGGATGTTATTGAAAATGGTATTCGTTTCTTCGCAATAATGACATGTTCCGTTTTGTATTTCTTTCCATATGTTTTGGAGAAAACCGATATTTGATTTTCGATACATAATCGAATCTATGTCCTGAGCTTGATGAAGAGAATTAATTAAGTTTGAAAGCTCTTTTGTATTTGCTATTTTTTCTAATGTGTGACCATTGAAATAGTAGCCTTTATGAAATTTGTTATTCAGTATGCCAATCAAGATATAACTATCTTTTTGTAAGAATTCAGCCAGCTGATGATCGTTTCTTTTTGAGAGTTGCTTATCGAGTTTTTCTCCAACGCTGGTTTCGTCTCCGTTTTTCACCTCGATGTCAAGAAAAACGTCTTTCTGTTCATCGTTTTTTAGGATGGTTGCAATATCCATTTCGGTAACGTCATTGCTAAAATTGAAGACAAATAAGTAATCATCAGGTAAAGATGCAAAACAATTATCGTTATCAAGGATTATAAATGCGGAAACTAATTGGAAAAATTCAGTTTTTCTAAATCCTTTCCATCGAAAATCAATAAAAGGGTCAATGCACCCTTTTAAGCTTTTAATTTCCTTCTGTTGAGAATTTAGTATTCGAATGAATTCTCTTGTTAATCGCAAACCTTTAATGTTCATCAGAAAACCCTCTCATTTCCTTGCTAATAGTTTACAACAAAGAAATGTCACTTTGATAATTTTATGTAACAAATGGCAAAAGGCTTATGGTCGAAATTCATAATTTTTTAAAAGCGTAAAGTAATAAGCAAAACCAGGATTGCATTTCTTGATTTTGATAAAGAAAAAGGCAAATAGACGAAGAATATAGGTGCTTTTAGCTAATGGAATGTTTAATATTAGGGAGCCTAATGAAGTTCAAGGTTGTTGTCCTGGCAAAGTGATTAGCAACTCACGAACTGATCAACGCATCACCGCCTGGTTGCATGGCAGTCTGCCTGATTAGGAGAAAGACTTCTGATAGACAGGCAACGACGACCTACCTTTTCACTTGTCTGTTCTCCTAGAAAGGAGGACAGCCAGTGGCTGTCAAACTAATTAAAACTACAATAATCTCCAGTTCGACCGGTGAGTTGATGGAGGCCTCTTTCCCCATGGATTACGGATTGTATCAGTCCGCATTTTCTCTTTCCGAAGAAAAACGGACAAAGTTCCTCACCGATTGCTATTACGAATTCAAGCGCGAGGAAAGAAAACAGCGACGGGCAATTTCCCTCGAACAAATGCTGGAAGATAGCACGGGGTTCGAGGATGGACTGATCGATGATAGCCTCAATCCAGAGGAACAATGCCTTCGAAACGAGAAATATGAGCTCCTTTACGAAGCGATTTCCAAACTCAACGGCAGACAGAGAAGAATCATCGTCGAGCTCTTTTACCATGACAAAAGTCAGAGAGAGCTGGCCGCAGAAAACGGCATGAGCGAACAGGCGATGTCGATGTATGTCGCCTATGTCTTAGCAAAGCTAAGAAACTTGCTTGACGGAAAAATCTAAAAATTTTTTCTTAAGTTTTGCCGTTTTCGAGGCGTTTAAAGTGAGGGGCCTCGACAATCCAATAACCACAGTGTCCAAGAAGTGTGATAGGTGTAACACCAAAATAAATACCCTAGATAACATCGGACAATCAAGCGTGAAGCTTACAAGGATGAGAGGCCCCAAACTATACGTTTCGAAAAAGAAAAAGGAGGCTAGATGTCATGTGTGAAAGTATGTCGCTTAACACCAAACAGATCACAAGATGCACTTTGCGTTTCTATGATCCGGAGTTCGTTAAGAACCTAAATTCCCTCTACAAGAAAGTAGGAGGTACCCAATCCTCCTTCCTAGGAATGCTCATCAAGGAAGGATACAAGGTGGTGTCACCTCTTTATGAAAGCAATGGGGAACCTGTGTCTAAATCCGTATTGGGGGTTCTAGGGGACAAGCTCAACAAGTCCCTGGATGAACTAAAGGACATCCTCATCGAGAAGTCCGATGCCGAGATGAAAGGCATCCTTGCCTTGTCGGACGAGAACATCGATCTCTTACGCTTCCTCTCCTGCATCTACAACCTCTTCGTCCTAGTCGCCATCAACGACAAGGAGGTAAAGGACATTGCGGAGCAGGGAGGATTGGACCGAATCCCCAAGAGATTCCAGAAGGCATGTAACGTGAGGAAATGAGCTCTTCTCCCAACATCCTGCTCCGCGTCCATTACTACGAGCCAGGTAGCGAGAAACGAGGCTTCTATGCATCCGAGAGAACCAACAGCGATTATCTCGGCTACATGGACAAGGGACACAGAAGCGGGAAGTACTCGGATTACATGGATTACCAAGGGAACCGGGAGAAGAGCTCAGGCGTGTTCGATAGCAACGGACTGATGGATGAGAAGACAAAAGCAGAGTTCCGTAAAGAGCTGAAGGAGACCTTATCGGTCATCTGGGACATGATCGTATCGACGGAGGAGAGCTACGGCAAAGAGAAGCTCTCCTCCTGGAAGCAGGCGAGGGATGTCATCAAAGCCGAGCTTCCGAAGTTCCTGGAGGACAACCATATGTCGATCAACAACATCGGCTGGTGCGGAGCCTTGCATGAGAACACCGACAACCGCCATATCCACCTGCTTCTCTACGAAAAGAGAATGGAGTGCTTCGACCCGGATACCAAGAAGATGAGATTCCATCAGGGAATCCTCAATAAGCTCTCGATGGAGGACTTCAAGATCCGAATCGAGGAGAGACTGAACGGCAACGAGCATTCCTTCCACCAGTACCGCGACAAATTGCTGGCTTTGGAGAAAGAAAAGCTTCAGGAAGTGGATGAGAGAGCTATTTACAGCAAGGACCTTAAGTCGATGCTGTTAGAGCTCTACCGCAAGGCTCCGAAAGGAAGCTACGGATACAACAGCCATAAGGCGGATCCGATACGGCCTCTGGTCGACAGCATCACCACGTTCATGCTCACCGGAGACGAAACCTCCCTGCTTCTCTTCATGGAGCTATTGAGAAAGCTCAAGAAGAGAGACGAGGAAGTGAAGAGAATCTGCGAAAGAGACAAGATTGATCCTTCTCCTCACTTGTTGACCGAGAAATTCAAGGACGACCTGTACCGCAGATGCGGAAACGAGATCCTTGGGTATATCCGTAAGGCTAACCTCATGGAATCGGAAGGCAATAGCGGGGACATCACTCGGAAAAGACGATGGGACGAGAAGAGAAGACGCGGTTACCTGTTCTCAAAAGCCATGAAGCTCGATGGCTTAGTGAGTCAGGAACGGATCAGCGTGTTTGACGAATACCAGAGAGCCCTCAAGAATGCAGAGTATCAGAGACTGAGAGAGGAAGGAGTGATACAGGCCCAATGAAGAAGAAAATACCGAAGATACTGTCTGTTGTCCTTCTCTCCTTCTGGTTCTCCTATTTCCTTGGTTTGCTTCTCTCCTGCCTAGTGCACAAGGGATTCGAACCCCGTTATCTCCTTTCCAAGGAAACAGTAGGATTCACTCTCTTGTTCCTGCTACTAGAAGTGGTCTTTGTCCTCCTATACGCCTACAAGCATTGGTGGATCTTCCGCTCCAAGAAGATCATGGAAGGAAAGGATTCCGATCTGCATCTCTCCGCCAATCTTGAGGAAGCCAGATTCCAGAGCGAGGAGGAGATGAATAGAAACTACCAGACCTTCGACTACGAGGAGCTGAAAGACAAGGAAATCACAGGAGCCCTGATCCAGGCAAAGGAAAAGGACGGGCATCTCAAAGTCACCTTCTCTAAGCCTGCCCATACCCTGGTGATAGGAACCACCGGTTCCGGAAAGACGGCGACCTTCGTCAATCCGTCCATCCAGATATTGAGCGAACTGAAGAACCATCCCTCGATGCTTGTCAGCGACCCGAAAGGAGAGCTGTACCAGTCTAATGCCAAGGAACTGCAAGCCAAAGGATACGAAGTGAAGGTACTGGACCTAAGAAATCCCTATAACTCCGTGAGATGGAATCCCTTGGAAAGACCCTATCTCCTCCATCAGAGAGCCAGAGAACTGGAAAAGGAGGCCATAGCCGACGAGGAGAGAGGATGCTACCTATTCAACAATAGCGAATACTGGTCCAAGGAAGAGCTCGACTGCGCCATCCAGGTGAAAAGACAGCAATTGAACGACCAGGTCTATGAGGATCTCAACGACATCTGCACCGTCCTATGTCCCGTTACGAACAAGGAAGAGCCGATGTGGGAATCTGGTGCCCAGCATCTGATTCTGGCTATCGCTTTGGCCATGCTCGAGGATTCCGACGATCCAAAGCTAGGCATGACAAAGGAAAAGTACAACTTCTATTCCGTCATGAAGGTGGCAACGACGACGGACGACGAATGCAAGGAGCTTATCGAATACTTCAAGCATCGGAGACCTTTATCGAAAGCCGCTTCCCTGTCCAAGCAGGTCATGGATGCCTCGGACAAGACCAGAGGGAGCTATCTCTCCTCGACCTTCGACAAGATCTCGATGTTCTCGGATTTATCCCTTTGTGCTTTGACTTCCTCGAACGAGATCGAGTTCGGCTCCATGGGAGAGAAGCCTATCGCTCTCTTCCTCCAGATACCGGATGAGAAGGAGACAAGACACACCCTTGCCTCCATGGTCATCCTTCAGGCCTACAAGGAGCTCGTATACAAAGCGAACAGCTATCCCAGTTTGTCTTTGTCCCGTCCCGTCTATTTCTTGCTCGATGAGTTCGGAAACCTTCCGAAGATCCATAAGATCGAGCAGATGGTGACGGTCGGAAGAAGCCGCAACATCTGGCTGAACCTAGTCATGCAGAGCTATTCCCAGCTTGCCAAGGTCTATGACGAGAAATCCGCCGACATCATCAAATCGAACTGCAACATCCAGGTATGGATAGGATCCACGGATTTGAAAAGCGCGGAGGAGTTCTCCAAACGCTGTGGGAACTATTCCATCGTCCAGAGAAGCGTCGGATACCAGAGCGTAAAGGCGGATGACATCAGCTCGAACTCAAGCGTGAAGGAACGCCCTCTCATCTATCCGAGCGAGCTTCAGATGCTCAATAAGCCGGGAGACATGGGACATGCCATCGTCACCGTCTTCGGATACCAGCCAATCAGAAGCATATTCACTCCCTGCTTTCTGGTCCCCCAGTTCGATATGGAGAAGATAGACCAGAAACTCGGGAAAGGACGTTACTTCGATGAGAAGAACGCCTATTACGACATGAAGGAGAGAAACCGGCTTTTGGCTTCCAAAGAGGAGAAGAAACCCGCTTCTGTTCCACAGAAAAGCAATACGGAGCAATTGCGCTCCAAGCTCATCCTGGAACAGATCCTCAATAAGACGGAGAAGGGAATCCAAGGGGTACTAAGCGATGAGGATGCCGAAAGTCTAGCTAAGGCGATAAAGGAATGCGACATAAAAGGTTCCTTGACTCTAATTGAGAAAGCCGAGAAGAAGGCAAGAAGCTTAGGAAAAATGGTCAATATCGAGATATTGGAAGACGTGAAAGGACGGATTGTCTCCTTCTTCGCCGAAGAGGAGAGACCGACATTGAAGAAAAACAGCTAAAGGAGGAAACAGATTTGAAGAACAAGAAGACGAAATACCTGCCGATTGTGGCTCTTCCGTTCATCCTATCCGGATGCAGCGGAATCAAGGCTCCGATGATTCTAGATAGAACGACTATGCCTTACAAGGTGAATTCCGTTAAAGACAGCGGAATCTCCCTTCAGAGCAGCTACCAGAGCACCGGATACCCGTCCTTCTACGGGAAGGAGACCCATAAGCATGCCCTCGACAGCGCTTTAATTGGAAACGCCCCGAGTTTCAGCGATGAATTCATCTACGACGATTCCGGAATCAAGTTCTACTGCACAGGGACTTCGACGAACATCGGATCGACCAACAATATCGTATTGTCGAAGACCGGAGTCTACATCGACTTCACCGATGCCCAGATGAGCTATCCCTACACCGTCAAGAAGTACTGCGACTACATCAAATCCCAGCAGCAGGACGAGGGAATCGCTCTTCCTTTGCTCCGCCATTACCGCCTCGAGATTCTCAATTCCTACGGAAGCAAGGCGTTCTATGCCGACATGAAGCTCGTAGACGAAGAGGACTACAGCAAATTCACGGTCAACAAGAACGGCTCTGTCGCCACCATGACAGACAGCAAAGGAATGAGCCCGAAGATCCTAGGCAAGATCCCAGTGAATCTCTACAACGGCTCCTACACCATCATGCTCACCGTCGAATACATGTGGATCTACATGGAGGGGACTCCCGTCACCACCATGGGAACGATGAAATCGACATCGACTCTCACCGGAACTCTCCTTATCGATTCGATTGATCCGTCCCTGACCGCCGTGAAGACCAGCGATAAGACCTACGTTAAGGACGGAAGCTACGTAAATAGCAGCGTAAAGGTCGTATCGAATGATACCAATCCGAGCTACATCTATTACAAGAAACCGGATGGTTCTAATAGAAGCACGACCTTGGATAGCTTCACCACCGACATGGAAGGGCAGTACGAAATCTATGCCGTAGACAGAGCAGGAAACCCGTCTTCGACGCTCCGATTCTTCGTCGATACCATGGCGCCTAGTGGAAAACTCTTTGCCAACGGCAAGGAAATCGAATCCGGAAAGTACGTCGATACCAGTTTCTCCTATGTCGCTACGGATACCGGAAGCGGAATCCAGAAATGCTATTACAAGGCACCTGGTTCTTCTTCCTTCATCGAGTATTCCTCCGGTTCCTTGGTTCCCAATACCGGAGAGGAAGGATGGTATGAGTTCTACTCTCTGGATAAGGCCGGAAACGAATCCAAGCACCTCAAGGTCTACCTTGAGACCACAAAGCCGAGCGTCTCCATCCTCCGTAACGGAACGGAAGTCTATTCCGATACCATCGAGAAATCCGGAACGGTCGACACGGGTCTTTATTTCAACGAGAACGACTCCATCCAGTTCAAATATGAGTCCCATAGCGGAGTCCATACCGACGGAACATTCTCAAGCGGAACCAAGTATTTCCTCCGAAAGAACGCCTATCCCGAGGACAGCTATGACAACACCATCGTCACGGCAACTGGAACCAAGGTCACCTACCGGTTCAACATCGTGAGAGAGAAGCCTTATCTCATGATTGACGGCAAACGCTACGAAGACGGAGCCTCTCTCCGCTTCGCAGATGACCAGGAGATCCTCTGCGGACTCGATGATGTCATCGATTCCGGAACCAACGAGGCCTTGATCGGCGAAGGAAACACTTCTCTTGCCAAGGATATCCTCAAGGAGAAGAAGGTATCCCTCACCGCCTCGGACGGAGAGGAGAAGACCTATCAGATTACCTTGAAGGATGCAGCCGGCAACTCCTCTTCCTTCAATGTCGTTATAGACAAGGACGGAGCCAAAGGGCAGTGGATGGATAACGAAGCCATCATCGAAGACGGCAGCTATGTCAATCACCCTGTTTCCTTCGTCTATTCCGAGGAAGGAACCAGTGCTACTTTGTCGAAAGACGGTGAGGAAGCCAAAGCCTATATAAGCGGAACCGAGATCAGGGAGGACGGCTCCTATACCATCGTCCTCAAGGATTCCGTCGGGAATACCTCCTTGTTCCATATCGTCATCGATACCATCGCTCCGAAAGGAACGGTCTATGTGGACGGAGTTCCATCCGAAAGCCGAGTCGTAACTTCCAAGAAGATCTACTTCACCTGGGACGGAGACGAGACCTGCCTAGTGAACGGAGAACCATATTCGAAGAACACCCTCATCGAAGAAGAAGGACTCTATGAGTTCGTCCTATCCGATAAGGCTGGGAACAAGACAACCTATTCCGCTGAGATTGACAAAACCGCCCCTTCCGTCAATAAGGATTTCCTCGAAGACAAGGAAAACGACGATCTTGCGGTTTCCAAGTGGTACAGAGTCACATTCAATGGGTCTGAAAAAGACTTCGTGGATCAGGACAGTGCCCTGGGATATGCCAAGCAGCTCGAAAAGGAAGCCAACGTCAAGGAATATCAGCTTGATGACGTGTCTAAGTTCCCTTCCCAAGCCCAGATTGCCGATAACGGGGATCCGGACAACCATGACGACGAAGTGAGAACCGGAACCTACTGGACCTATAAGTCCATCTCCAATCCCGAGGTCACTCTCTACTACTTCGACGAAGCGCTTCTCGATAAGGCCGTTGAGCACTATGCCAAAGAGTATGTCTCGGATGCCATCTATTCCGACGGAACGGAGAAGCCAGTCGGAGTCTATGACAATGATTGGAAATTCGAAGGGGCTCAAGGACGAATCGCCAACGACTATGTCCTCAAGAACGACGGTGATGCCGTCAAAGCCGTTGCGAAGAAGAACGATGCCGAGACCGTCCTCGAATACGGAAAGACGCTCGGAGAGCAGCTCAGGGAAAGCAGAGTCTATACGATTACGGAAACCGACAGAGCCGGGAACGAATGCTCCTACCAGGTCATCATCGACCATCGCAAACCTGGATTGAAGACTCTTGTCGAGACCTTCGGTTCTGAATCGAATGAAGTGGATATCGATGAGTCTTATCTAGCTACCGGTTCCGTCTTCTACCTCAAGTCGTTTTCCGTGAAGGGAATCCTATCCGGAGACGCCTATTCGGAAGTGGAGATTACCGGCAACGGAAAGACCATGCGTTATATCTCTTCAGACCCTCTTCCGACCATCACGGAAGCCGGGAAATACGAAGTCAGAGTCTTTGACCGCTTAGGCCATTCCATTGCCTTGACGGTCTATATCTCCGGAGAGGAAGAGAAGGTTAGTTTCCGCAACAATTCGGATGATACATCGGTATCCATTGATGTCTCCGTTCCTGAGAGCTATCAGGCGATAACGTCGCTCGAAATCTACAAGGATGGAAAGAAGATGGAAGGCGTATCCGCGGACAAGCTCCATTATGAATTCTCGAAGGGAGGCACCTACAAGGTCGTCCTAAAGGATAACTTCGGACGCACCATCGTCAAGGAATACCGCTTCGATAAGGCGTTGCCGGAAGGAACCCTTCAGGGCGTAGCCGAGAACGGCAAGACCAAGGATGATGTCTCCTTCGCCTACGATGCCTCGAAGTACTACTGCGAGATCTATAAAGATGGAGAACTATTGCGTCTTGATTCCAGCGGAAACGTATCAATCAAGGCAGACAGGGAATCCTCCGGAAGCTATAAGATCAAGCTCATCAACTGCACCGACGAGGACAACTACAAGGCCTACTCCTTCTCTGTCGACTGCATCCCACCCGATGTCGTCTTGGAAGGAGTCGAAAACAGAAAGACGACCAACGGAAACGTATCGGTATCCTGGAAGGACGATGACGTCTCTTCTGCAACCTATACCCTCAACGGAGGAGAGGAGATTAGCTTCTCTTCCGGAGACGTCTTCGACAAGGAAGGTACCTATGTCATCAAGGCCGTGGACGAGCTCGGAAACGAGACTATCAGGACCTTCACCATCGATAAGACGGTCGACTATTCCGTTACGACTGCCGATGGGAAAACCATCGGAGGAGATGCGACGACTTCGGATGATGTGATTATCACCGCCAATGAAGAAGCAACCATTTCTGTCGTGAAGGACGGGAAGACCTATCCCTACTCCTTTGGTGAAAAACTCACCGAAGAGGGAAGATACCTCATTATGGTCGAAGACGCCTACGGGAACAAGAACTCCTTCACCATCGTGATCGACAAGACCGTCGACGTCACCATCAATGCCTGTGACGGAGGAATCACCAACGACTCGGTGAGTATCTCCCCGAATGAGAAAGCCACCATCGTCGTGACGAAAGACGGAAAACAGTACGGATATACCGCCGGTGAAGCCATCGCCGAAGAAGGCTTCTATACCGCAACCATCACCGATGCCTATGGGAACTCCAAGACCGTTTCCTTCCGCATTGTCAGCCCGGAAGCCAAGACTTCCATCGACTACGAACTGGGAGAAGGATGCGGCATCGTGGCCGTCACCAAGGGCGGAAAGGAAGTGGAGTTTACCGGAAACCGTATCCGTTTCAGCGAAGACGGAACCTATGTCATCACCTATACAAAGGGCGGAAAGACCTACAGCGTGACGTTGCGTTTGGACACTACCGCTCCGGAGATCGCCCTGAACGGGGTGGAGGACAAAGGAACCGTCGATGGTACGGTCTCCATCGATTCGATGAATGAGGAAGGAACCATCGAGGTCTACAAGGACGGAAAGAAGATCGACTATGAGCTCGGACAGGAACTCAAGGAATACGGAAGCTATGAGGTCGTCGTTACCGACAAATTAGGCAACAGCCGCACCTACAGCTTCACCCTCAAATTCCAGATGAACGCCTGGGCGATAACGCTTATCGTCCTAGGACTTGCTACTGCCGTTGGAGTCGCTGCGACCATCGTCATGAAGAGAAAACGGCTCTTTAAGAAATAAAAAAGAAGGCGGTTACGCCTTCTGGAGGAATTTAAATGACTTGATCAATCAGATTTTCGATTTGACCCAGGCGAGGAAAGAGGGATAGTCGATTTTTCCGGAAGCCAGACTGAGAAATTCATCAATCATCTCCTCATCGCGTACTTCGAAATGCACTTCATTTGCATTCAAACCTAAATACAAAACTGAGGCCGCAATTCTTTTGTTGCCGTCGATGAAGGGATGATCCATGACCAGGCCGAAGGAAAGTCTTGAAATCTTGTCGATAGCGGTAGGGTATAAATCGGATGAATCAAATGTCTGAAGCGGAGCGTTAAGCGCTGATTCCAACATGCCTTCATCGCGGATTCCATCGCTACCGCCGAAATCGTCTATCAGCTTTGAATGGATATGGAGAATGTCATCTTTGGAGAAATAAAAGCTCATTTGGCCAATTCCTCATAGACCTTGTGATGCTTTTTCTCTGATTCTTCCAGCATTCTGTCCAGCAGGCTTCTGTCCATGTATTGAACATTGGTGTTTCTTGTGATTTTGAAAGGGATGCTCTGTTCTCTTATGGATTGTTTGGCGAACATGTTGAAGGCGGCGTTCATCGTGAGGCCGAGCTCCGAGAAGAGCTTCTCCGCCTTTGCCTTGTCATTGGCATCCATTCTGATTGTGACGTTTACACTTGCCATAAATATGCCTCCTTATCTGTGTCCGAAGACATTATACCACCTTAATGATATGAGAGCAAATAAAAGCTGTGCTATTTATGTGCAAATAGTTGATTTGAAACTGAACTTTGCATAACAGGATAAGAGACTGGTGCAATCTGCGTCAGTCCCCTCTCCGACAGGGTCGGCAGCGGGAAACCCGCATGACGAGAAAGGATACGGATTATTCCACGCTTTGTCTCTGCTTTGCAACCTGTTCCGCTGTCTTTACGGTCTCTATGTATCTTCTGAGCCGTTCGGTCAGGTACTTCGCGAAAAGCTTGAACATCGCCTTCGGAGAGCCGGTTTCGGCGTAGGAGTCGAATGCGTTGTAATAGGCGTTTCTGTCCGTGAACTTGATGTCGATGGGAGGATATCCGAGCTTCATGAGCTCTAGGTTAACCAATAGACGTCCGGTTCTTCCGTTTCCATCGATGAAAGGATGGATGGACTCAAAACGCAAATGGAACAAGGCAATCTTTGTTAAAAAGTCGTCTTGCGTGTCGTCTTGATACCATTTGAGAAGCTCTTGGATCTTCTCAGGAATCAATACGGGCTCGGCCGTTTGGGTCTTTGCACCGGAGATATAGACCGGAACGTTACGGTAAACGCCTCGGTTCTGGATGTCTCTTCCCAGGACCAAAAAATGGATTTGTTTGATGACACGCTCCGTGAGGGGTTCTTTGTCCTTCACGAGCTGGGAGACATAGTCGAATGCCTCTTTGTGGCCTACGACATCAAGATGGTCTTTCAAAGGCTTCTTGTCGATGGTTAAGCCGCGGAGGACGAGATCTGTTTCACGGAGTGTTAGGGTGTTGCCTTCAATGGCGTTGGAATTGTAGGTGTATTCGACCGCGAATTGTTCGTTCAAGGCCTTTACTTCGCCTGGAGTAAGGGGACGAAGCGAATCCAGCTCCTGTTTCAGCTCTGCAATAGTCGAAAGCACACCAGCAGCAGACTCTCTGCCATCGGCCGGCTTCTTCGCATCGCTGGGAATCCGCCATGTCTTGCCTTCCAAGACAGCTCCATCGATCTTGCCGTTTCGGCAAAGGACTCTGATTCGTCTTTCTGAGATTCCCCATCTCTCTGCTGCTTCTTTTGTTCCGATATACATAAATGTCACCTCTATCGGTACTATTATAAGGAATTATCGGAACAATAACAACTATCGGAATAGTGAATTGCTATTTATCGGAATAATCAATAAAGGAGGAAAGGATTTGAACACAGTTATTTTGTCGGACGTCGATTTCTATCCGGTCATCCAGCCGATACTGGAGATACTCGATGCCATTCTCTGGCCTGCGATTGCCATTGTCGTCGCGGTCGGAACTATCTACTGCATCTTCCTTGGGGTGAAGATCTCCAAGGCGGATGAGCAGAACTCGAGAGAGAAGGCGAAGAAGGATCTGATCGGGGCCATCATCGGCTTCGTGTTGATCTTCGTTCTCATATTGGCTCTCAAGATCCTGGTTCCCATCCTGGAGGACTGGGTCAAGTCGCAGATGTAGTACAGCCTACCGCTATTTCTTCAGTTCAATCAGGGCATCCTCGACATCTAACCCCTTGGTATTCGGATCTTTGGATATCCTGTCCGCCTCTTGCATTGCTAGAACGTTTTCCTTGCTTGGCTTGTCCAGTCTGACGTCGAAGGGGAAACCGCCGACGGCCACCGATTTGCGGAGGAAGACGTTGATGGCGGTCGTCAGGCTGATTCCAAGCTCTCCGTACAACGCCTCCGCCTGCTTCTTCAATTCAATGCCCAGACGGACGCTGAAATTCTTAGTTGCCATGATATTTCCTCGGTTCACCATACATCATACATGCAATGAATATCAAAAACCATGCATTCGGAATAAATGAATGAGAAGAGCAGAGGATTGGCGATGTACATACAGATGAAAGGAGGACCCCATTGTTACTTAATGACTTACTGAACGGCCTGAAGGACATGTTCTTCACCTTCCTCTACATGTGCTTCCGCTGCATCTGCCAGCTCATCGACTTCATCAAGGAAATCTTCTACATGCTCTGCGGCATCGAGTCCGTGGAGATTGACGGAAGCCAAGGAGACCTCCTTACCGGCCTGATACGCTCGGACTCGGTGAAGAAGGCGTTTCTTACGATATCCATCATCGGGGTAGTGCTCCTGACTCTCTTCACCGGCATTGCCATACTCAAGAGCAACTACCAGGAGAAGCAGAGCTGGCTAAGCGTTTTGAAGAAAAGCGGACAGTCGATTCTGATATCCCTCTTGATTCCCTTCACTGTTTTCGCAGGGATATTACTAACCAACACGGTCATGTCCTCCATCAACATCGCCATGAACCCCTATGGGAACACCTCCCATCCTCTGATCGGAGGGCAGTTCCTGGCGACGATAGGAAACGGATGCTACATCGGAAGCGAAGACAAGGATCTGGTTATGACCAAGTTCGTATCCGGAGAGCTCGACTACAAGGACGTGAGTCTCGTGAAGAGCTACTTCAACATCCAGGATATGAACTACCTGATTGGGATCTTAGGAGGATTCGTGATGTTGGTGATGTTCGTCCTCTCGAGCATCTCCTTCATCCAGAGAATCTTCGACGTCATCCTGCTCTATCTCATCAGCCCGGTATCGATAGCCACCATCCCCTTGGACGAAGGCAACCGCTTCAAGGTCTGGAAGGACATGATGATCGGGAAGATCCTCTCCGCCTACGGAATCATCCTGGTGACGAACCTCTTCTTCCTCATCATCCCACAGGTCTATCAGATGAAGTTCTTCGACAGCGGATTCGAGAACGGAATCGTCTACATCCTGTTCCTCTTAGGAGGAAGCTTCGCCGTCAGCAAGGCAAACGACGTCATCGCAAGACTCTGCGGAGCGGATGCCGGACGGAACGAGATGGCCAGCATGATCTACAACATCCGCTCCGGAATGGCTCTGACCCATGCTGTGAACCACAAGATCGGAGGAGCTGTAGGGAGACTAGTCGGAGGAAGCTCCTATATGAAGGCGAGAAACCGGGGCGGAACGAGAAAGCAGGCTTTACAGTCTGCCTCCAATGCCAGAGTGAACGAGCATGTCCATAAGGCGCCGAAGAAACCGCAGGGAAAGGTAAAAAAGACGCTAGGCGGAATCACCCGCTTTGCGACCATGCCGGCCGGTATGCTCCACGATATCAGCCAGGGTGGTGTCATCGCCATGGGGAAGAACTTCTCCTCTCGACTCGATAACGCTCTCCATGGAACCACGCTTCTTAATCACAACGAGGTGAAGCCGAAGATGAACAAACCCAAAGACGGTCCGAAGCCGAAGAGCGAAGCAAACGGAGACAAATCAAGCAGCAAAGCCAGAAGCCATCCGAGAAAGATGAATGGCGTGATGAGACGTGACGACAATGACAGAAAGACCATCCGGAAAGGAGGAAGAAGATGAGAACCATACCCAAGGCATCGAAAGTGAAACTCACCTTCTACAAGGGAGTGACCATAACCGATGTCGTGATTGCTCTTATCGCACTCTCCGTCATTGCTGTTACCCTGTCCTCGAACTTCTCCTTCAAGTGGTATCTGGCAGGCACGATTCTCGTCTTGGCGATACCTCTCTATCTTACAGTAGGAAACGACAGACTCTACATCCGCATCGCCTACCTGTTCCGCTATCTTTTCTCGAAGAAATCCTATTCGGAGAAGAATACCGATTCCTTGATTCCCTATCGAAGCGTCAAGGACGGGATTGTCCTGTCCGAGGACGGAAGCTGCTTCTCCGCCATCGAGATCGAACCAGTGAACTTCAGCCTTCTCGACGAAACAAAGCAGGATGAGCTGATCGACTACTGCTATTCCAGAGTCCTCGGTCCCATCGAGCCTGGATACCAATGGGTCCTTCAGAAAGCCGAGATGCCTCTTGTTCTCGATGAGGAGCTTCAGGGAGAGCTATTACGAGCAGATAGTCTGAGAGCTATGTGGGACAAAGATGAACTTACCCAGAAGGAGTTCCTTCCCAGATGCGATGCCGTGCAGTCGAGATTCGATGAAATCGATACGATGAACACGGATGGAATCGATAGGCCACGCTACTTCCTCTGCCTGACCGGGATATCCGGAAAGACCGTCAAGGAAACTCTGGAAAGAGCCATAGCGACCTTCGAATCCTGCGGAATAAAAGTCCATAGGCTAGATGAGGAAGAGCTGACTGCCTTGTGCAACTATGGAAGGAAGAAGACGTCGAACGGAATCTCGCTTCCCAGCAAGCTGAAATTCGGATTTGCTTCATCTAAGGAAGACGGAAAGTACTGCTCTTATCTGGTTATCAACAAGTACCCGCTCTCCGTTCCGAACGGATGGGCAAGAGGACTCTTCTCGATGGAGAATACCAAGGTGACCATGCGGATGGATCCTGTGGAGAAAAGCAAGGCGATCAGAAGACTCGACAACGCAATACTTGAATTAGGTACTCTGGCTCTAGGAAAGGAAAGCCAGCAGCAGGAAGCCGACCTCCAGATCGAGACACTGAAGGACCTTATGCAGGACATTCAGCAGAACGATGAAACCTTATTCGATACGGAAATCATCCTGGCTGTCTATGACGAGGACAAACGGCTTCCGAACCGAAGAAAAGTTAAGGCAAGACTGTCTGAACTCGGATTCGGATATTCGGAATTGATCGGAAGACAGATGGACGGATACGTATCCTCCATGGTCTCTCTTACCGACATGGTGAAGATGGGACACGGAATCCAGACAAGCTCCTTAGCCGCTTCCTTTCCCTTCGACATGGATGTCAGGATGGATAAAGAAGGAATCCTCTTAGGAGACAGCTCCCTTCCTGTGTTCTTCGACCCGTTCAAGAGAGACCTAAGCCACGTCAATTCCAACATGGTCGTCATCGGACAGTCAGGAAGCGGGAAGAGCTATGCGACGAAGAAACTTCTTATCAACCTGGCGACGATGGGTTCGAAGGTCTATGTCCTTGATCCGGAATCCGAATACGGAACGTTGGCTCAAAGACTCGGAGGAATCAGCCTTGATGCTTCCGATGGAAGCCATGGGAGAATCAACCCTCTCCAGATCATGACCACGATGGACGACGAAGGAGGAAACTCCTCTAGCTTCTATGCCCATCTCCAGTTCCTGGAACAGTTCTTCCGCGTGATCCTCAAGGGAATCAGTCGGGATGCCTTGGAAGCCCTGAACCGGTTGATCGAGGAAACCTACAAAGAGAAAGGAATCGGACCTCTGACCAATCTGAACAGGCTGAAGCCGGAGGACTATCCGACCTTGGAAGACCTCTGCAATCTCATCGATACAAGATTAAGCAAGGCAAAGGACGAATACGAACTGAGCTGCCTGAGATCCGCATCGAACTGGATGACGAGATTTAAGAAGGGGTACCGTGATAGCTCACTTTGGAACGGATATACGACCTTCTCTCCAAAGGAGAACTTCATCGACTTCGATTTCCAAAGGCTGTTAGCGAATCACAACGATGTAACGGCAAATGCACAGATGCTTCTGTTACTCCGATGGCTTGAGAACGAGGTCATCAGGAACCGGGAAAGGAACCGGACAAGCGGAAATAGCCGGAAGATCGTGATTGCGATAGACGAAGCCCATCTATTCATCGATGAGAAGTATCCGATAGCTTTGGACTTCATGCATCAGATGGCGAAGAGAATCCGAAAATACGACGGCATGCTCCTCATCATCACGCAGAACGTCAAGGACTTCGCAGGAACACCAGAGATAGCGAAGAAGTCCTCTTCCATCATCAACGTGAGCCAGTATTCGATGATCTTCTCTCTGTCTCCGGATGATATGACAGACTTAGCAAAGCTTTATGAGGCATCGGGCGGATTCAGCGATGCGGAGAAGGAGAATATCCTCCATAGTCCGAGAGGCACCTGCTTCTTCATCGGCTCATCGGAAGAAAGAGGAATCGTATCCATAGAAGCAAACGACTACGAGAGAAGCCTGTTCGAAGGATAGATAAGGAATAGACGAAATGAGGGAAAGACAAGGCTTCGATAAAGGAAGCCACGGCTTTCACTCACCCAAAAAACAGAAGGAGGAAGAATGGAAGAGACAAAGGAACAGACGGAGAAGAAGACGTATCAGCCGAAGAGATTCACCAAGAAGGAGCTGGAAGACCTCACAGCTCAGATCAATCAAAGACTCCATGACTTCATGAAGGAAGGCAAATACAAGGAAGTCCTCATCGCCATGGGTAACCTAGGCAAGTACTCCCTCAACAACCAGATCTTCATCCTCATGCAGAAGAAAGACGCTCTGACCGTCAACGGCATGAAGAAGTGGAATTCATTGGGAAGACACATCATCCCCGGAAGCAAAGGAATCAAGATCTTCAAGCCCGTCATCAAGACCAAGGAGGTCTTCGTCACCGATGAGGACGGAGCCATCGTCGAGGACAAGGACGGAAATTTGAAAAGGAAGAAAAAGAGCGTTCTCGTCGGATACCAACTAGGCTATGTCTTCGACGTCAGCCAGACCGAAGGAAAGCCTATCGATGTCTTCAAGTTCGATAAGGACAAAGTCGTCGAAAACAAGGAAGTCATTCTCGAAGGACTATCCAAGGTAGCGGAAGAGAACGGATTCAGCATCTCTTACGCATTAGAAAAGGATTTAGGAAGTGGAGTCTATGGGCAGTGCAACCATCTGACCCATGAGATAAAGATTTTAGAAGGCATGCCGGACCTCCAGGAGATATCGACCACGGTCCATGAAATCGGACATGCTTTGGCCCATTCGGCTTACCGGGAGGACTTCAAGGGTCTTACTCCAGAAGAGAATAGAGGAATCAAGGAAGTCGAGGCAGAATCCATCGCCTGCGTGGTCTGCACTTACTTAGGGCTCGATACCGAGAACTTCAACTTCAGCTACATCGCTGGATGGTCGGACGGGGACATAAGCAAGTTCAAGGAGAACCTGGATGTCATCTCCAAGCATGCCAGAACCATCATCGACGGAATCGAGAAGGAATTCGCTCTCCTTAAGTCCGAGGAGAAGAAGGAAAAGATCGAGGCTCCTCCTGAGGTATGGATTCCAAAGGAGAAAGAGAGAAAGGAGCTGGTCATGGGATGAACTTCAATCCGAACAACATTCCTATCGAAATGAAGGAGAGGAAGCAATGGGTCGCCTATTTCAAGAAGGAGATACCTGGTTCCGATCATCTCGGGAAGGTCATGGTATCACCGATTACTTACCGCCATGCCAAAAGCAACGAACCTGGTGATTGGGAGGACTTTTATAAGGCAAGCCTCTTCGCTGTTCGGAACGGTCACATGGATGGCCTTGCCTTCGTACTGACGGAAGGAATCGTCTTCGTCGACATCGACAACTCGATTGATTCTAACGGACGAATCAACGAAGTAGGAATGAGACTGCTTAAGGAACTTCCGGACACCTATGCCGAGAGAAGCTGCTCGGGACATGGAATCCACATCCTGATGAAAGGCAAGCTTCCCAAGGACTGCATGAAACGGAACGACGACATCGGGCTTGAGATGTACGACACCAAACGCTTCTGCTGCATCACGGGAGACGTCATCGGAGAGAGAACGAAGCTATTGGACTGTTCAGGGAAGATTGAGAAGGTCGCCTTGTCCCTCATGGGCAGAAAGGAAAAAAGCAAGATCCCTAAACCTTTTTATGGGAAACCGCTGGCAAGCGATCAGATGGTCATAGAAAGAGCCTTGAGAAGCAAGAACGGAACCAAGTTCCAAAGACTCTATCAGGGAGACTCCACAGGCTATAAGAGCCAGTCGAGCGCGGACCTTGCCCTGGTGTCGATGATCTCGTTCTACACCAAGGACGTCGAACAGATCGACCGCATCTTCCGTAGTAGCGGACTGATGCGGGAGAAATGGGACAGCCCAAGAGGAGATACGACCTATGGGAGGATGACCATCGAGACCAGCCTATTGAACACGAGAAGAGTCTACGAAATGCAATAGAGAAGGAGGAAGAAGCATTATGGATTGGGAAAACATACTGGACGAGCCGAAAAAGATACGGGTCGTCACCAAACTGCCGGACGAGGATGCGAAGGAAGAACTTATGGAGAACGGGTACTTCACCATCTCCGAGTTCTGCAAGGGACTGATCGACATCGCGCCTTTGCCGACGGATGAGAGCATCACCATCATCTGCAACGACGAGTTCTTGCTCAACGGCATGAAGCCGAACATCGTCACGCCGGAGACCGAGGGAGTCATCTGCGGCCCGATTGTCATCTGCGGATACGACCCTGAGACCGGGGATTCCATCTCGCTTACGGATGAGCAGGTAACGAAAGCGTTGGACTACTGCCAGAGAAACAATCTCCACAACATGTCCTTGGAGGGAGCCTACCGCTATTCGAAGGTGATAGGACCCTTGCAGAGAAGCTACGACGCATTGAACAGAGGAATGGAGGCCTACTGATGAAAGACTGCAAAGATAAGAAAGACTCGCCGAGCTTCATCCGCAAGGAAGTGAAGCGAAAGGTGAGAAAGGAATACCAGGACTTCATCGACAGCTACAAGAAGATGCCTGAGGACAGACGGTTCAAGATGATGGTCGCCGATGCCGACAAGATCAGGTTCTACCGCAACGCCTACGTCATCATCGTCATCATCGGCGACTTCACCGTCGAGGAATGGAAGTGGCTCTATCTCTACTACAAGGGAATCGCCATCATCAAGGACTTCTACAGGTCCTACCTCGCCTTCAGGAAGGATTGGGAAGAGGAGCATAAGGATAAGCCGGAGACGGCATTCCTCGCTTCCCTAGGACTCCAAGGCAGGAACATGAACATAGGAGCCTATGCCTGATGCCGAACTGGGCTGACGTTCAGATGGCAGTCATATTGCCATCGAGAAACAAGGATAGGTTCCTCAGCTACTTCCTCAATAAGGAAGGCGAAGAGGACCCGGTGAAGAGAAAGCATTTCAAGCGCTGCTTCCTCGATAGCTATAACGAAGAGACGAACGACCACGGCATGAGCTGCCTTCGAATCCAATGCGAATGCGCCTGGTCCGCCTACTCCTCCTTCTTCGTTTCGAAGGAGGACAGAAAGGAGTTCAAAGGAGTTGTTCCGCTTCTTGATGGCTTGAAGGAATCGGAAGCCAGACGGATGACCTTCTATGCCAACGAACCTGGAATTGGATTCGAGGAGACCGGAAAATACCAGGAAGGCGTCGATGACGAAGTCTACTACGACTCCAGAGACCTTTATCGGGATCCTTATTCCGAGTTCCTCGAGGAGGATGACGTGGATGAGAAAAGAGAGAAGGAGATGGAATAGAGGATGCCGAATTACGTGAAGAATAAGATCATGGTCGGGAAGAAGGAATTCATCGATCCGATCAAAAGAGAACACTTTACCAAGGACCCTAGCACCGGAGGACTGGAGCTTGATTTCAATACCATCGATAAGATGCCGGAAGACCTTCAGATCGAGGTAGGAAGCCGGAGCTATGACGGAGTCAAGCTCTATCTAGCCATGAAGAATCCGGACTGTCCTTATGCGGGACATAAGGATGAGAAGATGAGCAAAGAGGAATACCGGAAACTCACCGATAAGCTCAAGGAATCCATGATGGTCCCTTCTAGAAGTGCAGACGAAGAGGAATACTGGTTCCTGGTTAAGCTCTACGGACAGAAAAACGCACTGGATAGCGTGATTAACCTCGGCAAGAAGAGCTGCGAGAACATGCTCAAGTACGGTTCCTGCAACTGGTACGAATGGGCCGTAAAGCACTGGGGAACCAAGTGGAACGCAAGTGCCACCGAAATCACCGACAACGGTAAATCCATCTTGTTCGAGACTGCCTGGGACCCGGCACTTCCTGCCGTCATCGAGCTCTCGAAGAAGCATCCGGAGATGAAGATGGCCTTCCTCTACAGTGACGAGGAGATCGGGAACCATGTCGGATATGCCTTGCTTACAAACGGAAATATCGACTTCGAAGGGACCTTCGAGGACCAGTCGGTCGACGCCTATAAGCTCGCATTCGATTTATGGGACTGCCAGGAAGACTACCGATACGATTCCAAGAAGAAGACCTATGTCCACGTCGAGGAAGGGCCTATCGGAGCTAAGCCCTCGCCGATCATGGACTAAGACAAAAGGAGAAAAGAAATACATGAAAAAGAACAAGACGAACAACATCAACAACGGATTCAAGCCGAAGAAGAAACGCTATGCACCTTATATCGCCTTAGGTACCCTTGCTTTCATCGCAGGGCTCGGATGTGCCTTCTATGGCGGATATCTTCTCGGCAAGAACGTCAAAGCAGAAGATAAGCCTGGGGAGACCATTGCCATCAAGGACAATGCTGTCGCCATCAAATGCGCCTTCAAGAACAACACCAAGGCCAAATACGGAACCTATGAGCTCACCTATTCCGTCACTCCGACCATCTACACCGACCAGATTGTCGCGAAGACCGCCTATCAGGACGGAACCAGTATCGAAGACGGAATCGTTTCGATTGAACACGACACCATCAACAAGGAAGTGAACGTCAACTGCCTCAACGCATTCAGCAAGAAAATCGTCCTCACCTTGTATGCAGAGTCCAATCCCGATGTCAAAGGTACCATGCTCTTCGACTTCAAGGAACGAATCAATGTCATCCTTCCAGATGCCATCAATCTCGTCGAAGGACAGGTCCCTACCATCAATCCGCGTGTCGATACCACAGGCGGTACCGTCTTGGTCGACAAGAACGTGACCGATGTCACTTACAGCTGGAATCCGGAGTTCCTCAGCTGGGTCAAGGAGAAATCCATGAAGGAACTCAATGACTACATGGACGAGAACCGTGCCAACATGAGCTTCGAAGGCGGGAAGTTCACCGGCTATGTCGGCTTAGGAGCCGAGGATGCTACAGGCTTCTTCAAGAAGGTCTTCAAGGCAAACGAGTTCCTTACCACAAAGGGCGGAAGCTATACCTGGGAAGAGGCCTATTCCGACGATGACAGCGAGGATCCCTGGAGCACCTGCAATTCGACCTGGCATCTAGGCTCTGCCTCGAAAGCGGACTTCATGGCCGAGTTCGACGGAACCAAGCCTGTTTTCGACTGGACCTGCAAGGTCAACGGGAATAGCCATGCAAAGTCCTTCGGCCTAACCCTCAGCAGCATCAACGTGACCTCGATCTCCATCAGCGGGTCTTCCTGGTGCTTCTAAAGAGATGAGCACAAGAAGCTATATCTGCAGAGAGAATGAGGACGGGACCTACACCTGCGTCTACTGCCACTGCGACGGGTATCTCACCTACAACGGGGCGATGCTTCTTGACCACTATGCCACCAAGGAGAGAGTCGATAAGCTTCTCTCCTTGGGAAGCATCAGTTCATTAGGCTCCAGCATCGAACCGGATCCTTCGATGCCCCATTCCTTCGACGATAGACAGGAAGACGTTACCGTCTTCTATGGACGTGACAGAGGCGAGAAGGGATGTGAGGCAGAAAATTTGAAGCTTGAGGATATCGATAACCCTGAGTCCTGGATCGAGTACTGCTACATCTATGGCCTTGATGGGAAGTGGAGATACTTCGAATGCGGGCATCTCTCCGAAGGGCTGAAGGACCTACAGGAAGGACTGGACGAGGAATACAAGAACCTGGGCTTTCCAAGACCCGCTGGCTATTACGGCTTCTATACCGCCAAGGATATCGAGAAGCTTAGATATGACTATCAGAAAGAGAGACAGAAGGAGATGTAGATGGGCTGTTGCCTATATCCTCATTCAGCTGCTCTGCCTGTCCGTCACTTTTTTCATAAGAAACGCGAACGATATCGGAAAGGCCGATTGCCGCGTAACCGGAAGCGGAAACGTCACGTTGAATGGAAACAAGACTGTCGATATTGCTTTCTATGATGGTTCCGTGAAGGTGAAGGACTGCTACCTCTATGGCAGAAAGGAACGCCTTGCCATATGCGGCTATATCTATCAGGAACTCTCTAACAGAGGGTTCCATGAGCGTTCAATCCAGAGCTTAGAAGCGGAGCTGGCGCTCCATTCCATCTGCTATAAGCTCGGAATCAGAAGAGAACAGGCAATAGACGCCGACTTGGACGTCTACGGCGACGAAAGATGGTATGTGGCTGCCGGATACTCGCTTCTAGAGGTATTCGGAGTCTAATCAAAAAGAGGAGGAAATTCGGATGGAAGAAGAAAAGAAACGTTTGAATGCAGATCAGCTTCAGGATGTCATCACGATGAAGGAACTCGCTGCTTTCCTTGGGGTAAGCACCAAGATGATCACCAACATGGTCAGCCGTGACGAAATCAAGAGCTTCAAGTTTGGCAACTGCCGTTTGTTTTTGAAGCAGGATATCTTTGACATGATCGGGTTCTGCCAGCAGAAAGAAGAGGAGCTCAAGGACAGAGCGGATGAAATCTATAACGGCATGGAGGAACCAAAGCCCCAAGCCGAAGTGAAGGTCATCGAGACTCCGAGAACCCGTTCCCGCGGATACGAATCCATGTTCTTAGGTGAGTGAAGATGGTCCTATACTTTCATTTGCGGGAGAAACACAAGGAATGGTACTGCTGCGTCACTCTTAAGTCCGAACAGGGGAAGCGCAAAGAACGCTGGATTCCCTTGAAGATTTCGGTCAAGGAAGACCGCAAGAAGGAGGCGAAGAAGCTGGTCGAGGCTCTCCAGATACCAGGCGCCTTCAACCCCGATTCCGTCGAAGCCACCAACGAGACTCTGAAAAGTCTCGGTTTATACACCTTCGACAGTAACTGGCACATCATCCGCGACTGGAACTTCAAGGCGGAGATAAGCCCTGACAAGATTGTTGCGCTTTCCAAGTTTGATTCCCTATCACCGAGCCAGATCCTGGAAGCCCAGGCCGGACTCAAGAAAGGCAAGAAGATGCTCTTCGGGAACTACCTTGCCCTCTGGTACAACATCCACAAGGAGGAGATTGCCGTCAATACCGCTGCTGCTCTCCATAGCCATGTCTTCGCTATATTGGGCCCATGGTTCAACGACCACAAGGTGACTTTGACTGGAATCCAGCCGGAGGATATTGAGGCCTTCTACCGTGACAGAGCAAAGTATGTCACTTCCAATACGCTCCGCCATTACCACGGAACTATCCGTAATGCCTTGCAGTATGCCTTTAGACGAGGATATGTTGTCAACAACATCGCTGATCGTGTAACTAAACCCAAGAAGGTCATCTATAAGGCGAGTTTCTACAATGAAGCTCAGCTCAAGCAGCTCTTCGCCTACGCCAAAGGCACGAACCTGGAGTTTGCCATCCATATGGCAGCGACCTATGGCTTACGCCGTGAGGAAATCTGTGGTCTCAAATGGGATGCCATCGACTTCCAGTACAAGTCCATCGCTATCCGCCATACTGTCTCCGAGACCTGCGTGAACGGCAAGTTCCAGATGTACCTGAAGGATACGACCAAGAACAAGAGCTCCTTTAGAACCTTGCCTGTATCAGACTACACCTTGGACATGCTCCTCAAGATGAAAGAAAGACAGGAGAAGATGAAAAAGCTCTTCGGCAACCGCTATAACCACGATTTCGATGGATACGTGTATGTGTATGAGAACGGAGATATCGTAAGACCGAACTGGGTCACCGCTTCTTTCAAGCAGTTCCTAACTGATCATCATATGCCTCCTATCCGCTTTCACGATCTCCGTCATAGCTGTGCGACTCTTCTCCGACATAAGGGTGTCAAGATGGAGGAGATATCCAAATGGCTCGGGCACTCCAACACACAGACTACGGAACAGGTCTATGCCCACTATGATGAATCCGGCAAGGCTGATACCCTGAAGGCAATTGTTGGTGCCCTCAACGAAGACGATAAGAATGAAATGAGCTAGTTTCCAGCCTCACATAACGTGGGGCTTTTCTTAACCCAGTGTTCAGCAAATATGTGAAAAAGCTAGATGCTGTCAATGGAATTTTACTTTTTGGTGGACATGTGATAAACTTTTGCTAGGCAAAAACTGACCGACATGAAAAAGAATAAATTGAAGAAGATTTCATCTAGGATTTGCGGGGGGGGGTTACTATTTCTAAGTAATATCTCTCTTATCTCCATCGGATTCTCCGCATGGACAATTGGCGGTGCCACGAATGCGGAAGCCGAGATAAAGGTCAGTGTCGACGACGTTATAGACTTGAATCAATATTTCACTTTTGTCGATTCTCCGACGATTTTCGAATGCACGAGTGATGGAATAGCCAATGATCATGTTGTGAACACGACAGCCGATACTCAAGAGGGCTATATCCAGATACCTTTCCGTATAAATGTTGGGAGTGGGAAAATCAGCGAACACCTTGCCGATGGCGCCAAAGGCTTTACATTAGGCACGACTTTGGTTGACAAGAATTCCAGTGTGGATTTTTTCTCGGTTGCAATCGTTTCTGATGTAAGGCTCGCTTGCAAGGATTCGAACTCATTCGCCGAATCTGATTATTCCTATGTTTCGCCTTCCAACGTCGCTTCCAACAAGGAACTGAATTCCACGTTCGACCTGACGACATTCTCTTATTTGGATAAAAACCAAGTATATTTCGTCGCCAGATATAAGGTATCCTTTGCAACGTCTGCTTATAAAACGGCCTATTCATCCGCTGGTGGGGCGTTCAAGTTCTCTTTCAAGGTAGGAGGGATCTTCGACCATGCGTAAGACTAGAGCGATTCCCCTTTTTGCGTTGTCTGCTTCTACTCTTGTTAGTACTATTGGCTATGGAACATGGATTTTCAGTCACTTCAAAGAGACTGAAAATGAAATTCAAACCAAAAAAACAGAACCGGTTTGTTACATCCAAGGAAACAAGGATGTGAAGTATACGACTATCGAGAAAGCTTTGGCCGTTGCGGCAGATAAAAATCATATTAATTCATCTGAAACGATTGTTGTTATACCAGGAACTAATCCGGTAATTTCGACTTCATGTACTCTTGATGCAAAAGACACACTTTTGATTCCATACGAAGGCGAAACGTGTATGAGAGATCTCAGCAAGATTACCAAAAGCGACGTTAGCACTGTAAACGGCGAAAATTACTCGGACAACGATTCCACGTCTGTAACAAATTATCGAAAGACTGAAGTTTTAGTAAAAGGAAAAAACTTCGCGGGGGAAAATGTAGTTTTTAATAACAACGGAAACATCATAGTTGGCGGGGAATTGGGCGTTGGAGACGGCAACCAGAGACCGAGCGGTCATACGAACGGGAGATATTCTCAAATCACACTCGAAGATGGCGCTACGATTGAAAATAACGGCTCGATGGACGTTTACGGATACATAAAAAGAGAGAACGAGAACGGCACAGGAAAAATCAAGTCTAACTCTTCCAGCTCCATATCTATGCCGCTAGTCATCAACGATTTCAAAGGCGGCTCATACTCCGCTGCATGCAATAGCCAAAAAGTGTTCCCGTTCAACGTTTTCGAACTGGTGAATTGCCAATGCGTAACCGAATTCAATGCAGGCGCCGAACTAAGCGTTATGACGGCGATTTATGCGAATGACAAAATCTACGTCCCCAAAAAATCAAAATTAATTGCAAAAGCGGGGGCTCTATTCAATATTTCCTCGGGGAAAGCGGTTTTGAATTACCGGTCTTATTCCTTTCCTTATACTAAGGTCGATAATTTCGACAGCCAAGACCCGTCTCAAATTAGCAGAATGGAAATAAGTTTAGACGGAGAAATTTCTTTCGATTCGATGTCTCTGTCGCTGGCAGGTTCCGAGCTTAAAACGGGAGAATTTAGCGTTCCACTTTCTTACAAGTTCTCGATTTCGTGTTTAAAGGGCTCCGTGGTTACCATTCAAAAGCCGACCAAATTCTTGAGCGGCGCCTCCCTTTTTGTTAATGACGGGGCGTCACTGACATTCGATTCTTCCTCTATCTTTTATCAGACTTATGTCGATCAGTCTACTTACGTGTCAGGCAAATATCCGAAAAAGCTTGGCGGATCAACGTTTGTCAACGACGGTAATATTACAATTAATTCGGCGTTCGCCGGCAAAATTTCGACCAATGGTTCATCTGGCAGAATAACAACAGGAAATTCTTTTTCTGCTTCAGTTACTACGGATGAGATTATTACCGTCGAATCCGGTGGAATGAAATGGACTTATCGTGAAGTGAATGGGAAAGCCAACGGCGATATAAAAGCATCCGAAAATGAAGCGGCTTCAACGAAACAAATGGGAAGCAATGCAACATACATAGCTGATGGCGGTGCTTGGATTGGCCCAGGAACAGCTGGCAGCGTATTCGAGACTGTCAGCTCTGATAAGAGTGGCTCTTGTATTTTGCCTACCGCATTGGTTCTTATGGCTGATGGCTCGTATAAGCAGGCCGGCATGATTCGCACGGGCGATATGGTGATGTCCTTCAATCACGAGACTGGCATGGTCGAGCCGAACGTTGTCATCGGAAACGACGACATAAGCAAACCAGCGCAAGCATATGACGTTGTTCACCTTGAATTCGAGGGTGGCATGAGCACGGATTTCATCGATGAGCATGGGTATTTCGATGTTACACTCAACAAATACGTCTATTTGCACATTGATGACGCTAAGGAGTTCATCGGGCACGAGTTTGTGACTATTGGCGGGAACCTCGGCATCAAGACCGCAAAGCTTGTTTCTGTATCTATCGTCAAGACCTTCACGAAACTTGCTGCGCCTGCGACTGCAAATCATTTGAATTTGATTGTTGATGACATTCTTTCGATGGAAGGCGGTTTAAAGGGCCTGTTTAATATCTTTGAGTATAATCCAGATACTCTTGCTTTCGACAAAGAAAAAATGAATGCGGATATCAAGAAATACGGCCTCCTCACCTATAAGGATTTCGAGCGCTTCTTCCCAGAAGAGATATACGTTCTGCTTCCATGCAAATATCTGAACGTGTCCATCGGAAAAGGACTAATCACCTGGAGCATCTTCGAGGGGTACGTCAATAAGTGGAAAGACCAACTGATGGAGAATTTAAAGTAGATTCTAATTTTATCAGTCTCGACCTTTACTATTTGGATAAAAGTATTTCTTTTCTCCAGCCACTCTAGCTCTTATCGCTTCTTCTTTCGTTTTGAACATGCCTAGATGATAGGTATGCTGCTTATAGGTGATGACCGCTCTCCATTTGTCTCTGCTTTTGATGTAATAAACTCCGGAGATTCCGGACTTCGAACTAAGATAGACGTGTCTCGTCGGCTTTGTCATGCAGTCCATCGTGTGCCTCTCTTTGTCATAGCCTAAAGCCCAGTCGTTCTTTCTTCCGCCGGTCGGCTCTTTCGGCTTTGGCGTGCATCCACAGGAGTAGGGATTCTGGAATAACTCATCTCCTGTCAGAATGAATTCCTTTCCGCAATCACACTTGCACTTGTAATAGACAGGACTTCTCCCTTTGGCATGTCTTCCACAGGGATATCTCTCTTCCACAAGTATCATCCCGATTCTTCTCGGCTTGAAATCCGGATCCATAATCTTCATCTTATTTGTCCGGATAAAAATAAAACGCCTCCGGACATCCTTTCTAGGATCCGAAGGCGATTCTTACTTGATGGTGCCGGGTACAGGAATCGAACCTGCACGGGAGTCCCCACGGCGTTCTAAGCACCGCATGTCTACCATTCCATCAACCCGGCATCTGTTTTTTCCGGACAATCGGCAATATTTCTTTTCCATTGCCATAGAGTTTGTCCGCACCCTTGTCCGCATCTTCTTTCCGTCCGCAACGAACAGCCTAGAAAGTGACGCTCTTGGCCTTTCGATTATACGCCTTTGTCCGACTTTCGGACTACTTCAGCGGACAATTTCCGGGGAATTTGCGGGATTTTCATCTCGTCCGCAGCTGTGTACGTCCGCAACTTTCCAAAATCTTTCGATAACTACGGGCATTTCCAGGTGGTCGTTTTCCCAAGGATTTTGGTTCCTAAGTCCATCGCGGCTGCCTTTACGCCACGTCCGCAGAAATAGGATGCTTATGTATTTTAACGCAAAGTAGGTTTGATACCAACAAGAAGTTGAAGAAGAAATCCAAGGCAGCTTTGGCTGCCTTGGATATTAATCCTTCCAGATTCTTTTTTCTGAGAATCTCAATAGTGCCCATAAGCCAAGGGAGATAAGGAAGGCAGCTAAATACATAACGATTGCAACAATAGGAACTGCCCACCTTCTTCCTCCGAAAGTGAAGCCATAGAAGTCCTCCCAGATTTTCCTTCCAATGACACAGATTAAGTAGACGATACTGTAGAGAGCCATCGGGATAACACCAAAGAAGCTTGATTTAAGACTTACTTTATCTTTAGAGTGGAGGATACAAACGGAGAAGATACCCCTAAGAGGGACAATCCTATGAAGGTATAAACCTGTTCCAGAGAAAAGACGCGCATAACCCTGTCTTGGACCTAAGAAGAATATACATGTCAGGAAAGTGAGAGCGATACTGGAAGCTCCCATGAGCTCTAAGATCATTACTGGCTTAGGAAGAGTGTTTTTTCCTTTGATAATGCCTAGGATATGGTATGGAAGACAGAGTAAAGATGTCAGTGCAAAGAAGATATTCGACAGGTTCGTGAAGTAACGGAACCTTCTTGCACCTCCAGACCTGTTGGCTGTATTGGCTTTCCTTAGGCTAAGAATGACACAATAGGATACTAAGAGGATGGACAGGAGTTCTATGACAGAAGAAATCGAATAGAGTAGTCTAGTTTTCTTTGTTTGATTCATTGTAGGTTTTCTCCTTCATGAGGATTCTGGATTGATAAAGAACAGTACAGAACTTCCATTATAGATAAAACAATAGCAAAATTTAGATAACTCTCTTTTATTGAATGCTGTTGATTGTTTTCAGCCTATCTTCGACATTCGCATCGCTTGGCCTTCGGTAGTCTCCGCGTGGAGAGAGGGAAAGAGTGCCAACTTTCGGACCATCTGGTAGACAGCTCCGTTTAAAGGCCTGGGAATAGAAGCGGGAATAGAACCGTTTTTCACTCTCTTTCAGCTCTTCTAAGGATAACGTTGGATAAGCAAGAGAGGCAAGAAGAAGGATCTTATCCGGAGAGTATCCGTAACGGAGAAGATAGAAGAGGAAGAAGTCGTTCAAATCGTATTTTCCGACCTTTTCTTCTGTCCTTTGACTGATCTTGCCGTCTTTGTTAGGAGTTAGCTCCGGAGTAATCGGAGTATCTAGAATGGACAGAAGGGTTTTGCTAAGTGCCTTGTTCTGACAATAGGAAGCATAGCTTCTTACTAAGTACTTGACCAACGTCTTAGGAATGGAGGCATTGACTCCATACCTGCTCCTATGGTCTCCGTTATACGTGCACCAGCCAAGCGCAAGCTCGGAGAGATCTCCGGTTCCGATCACAATACCGCCTTTCCTATTGGCAACATCCCTTAGAATATAGGTACGCCTTCTCGCCTGGGCATTTTCATAGGCGGTATCTTTCTCCCCTAAGTAGGTGAGAGGATGGCCGATATCTAATAGATGGCTCTCTACGCCATCATGGATATCGACTTCATGGATCTCACATCCGATTTCCTTCCTCAGATTCAGGGAGTTCTGATAGGTCAGAGAGGAAGTATTGCCTCTGTTTGGCCTTGTGTATCCAATCAGGTTCACATCCGGAACCAGTTTTTTTGTTTCGTTCCTGACAAGCAGGGCAAGCGTCGAATCAAGTCCTCCGGATACTCCGACAATCAGGTTCTTAAGTCCTGTCTTTTTCACTCTGGTTGCTAAGCCATGGGCTTGGATAGAGAGAATTGTCTTTGCTCTCTCTTCCCTCTCCTTGTCTCCTGGGATAAAAGGAAACGGGTTGACTAAGTAGTTTTCTTGTTTTAGGGTATCCCGTAAAGCAGAAACGATGATGTTCTTCTCTCCGCCTAAGCGGGAGAGAGAACAAGGAAGATACCGGCAAGAAGAAGCTTCCTCTCCAAAGCTCGTCTGATGGACTCTATTATGGATGCTCTTAGCATAGTCAAGAATGACTTTCTTGACACTGCCAGGCTTTGGATAGATCTCATCTAGGACAAGGCTTCCGTTATCGCCGACAAGCCTGTTTCCAGAGAAAACAAGATCCGTAGAGCTTTCCTCTTCGCCGCTAGAGACATAAAGGTACTGAAGATAACAGCTTCCGGACTGTCCTGAGACTAATTGCTTCCGGTAGTCATGCTTCCCGATGACTTCATCGGAAGCCGAAAGGTTGACGATGACATTGGCACCTTTGAGAGCTAAGTGGGTGCTTGGCTTATCCGGAACAAAGAGGTCTTCGCAGATTTCACCTCCGATGACGAGCTCGTCATCATAGAAGAGAAGATCGGTTCCAAACGGTATCTCTTCGTTATGGATGAAGATACTATCCTTTTCGATTCCTTTTCCTTCCTTGAACCAACGCTGTTCATAGAATTCGGAATAATTCGGAAGATAGGATTTCGGAACAAAGCCAAGAATCTTTCCGTTATTCAGAAAAGCAGCGACATTATAAAGGGAGTTTCCTTTTCTTAACGGAAGGCCAAGGATAATCCTTGCACCCTTGTTTTCTTTGGAAGCTTCTTTGATATCCTCTAAGGCAAAAATACAGCTCTCTAGGATTTCTGCTTGGAAAAACAAGTCTCCACAGGTATATCCCGTCAAAGAAAGCTCCGGGAAAAGAAGAATCTGGCAATCCTTATTCTCTTTCCTCGTTTGGATGATTTCATCTTTATTGAACGTAACGTTTCCGATTTTCCTTTTCGGAACGCATAGTCCTGCCTTAAACCTCGTGTTCTTCATGGGATAAAAGCTCCTTTCTGATTTCTTTTGGAACAAGGGGAGAGACATCTCTCCCTTGTCTCCTGTTCTTCCGGACCTTAGAAGAGGAAATATCCTGATAATCCTCCTTGAAAGGAATCAGAGTGAAATAGCTCTTCCGCTCCTTCAGATAAGGGGACTCCTCTATGATTTTAGAAAGATCCCTGCCTTTTCTAGACCTGACAACAAAGCCGAATTCCTGACCAATCTCATCCACATACTTCCATACCGTCTCAAGCTCAATCAGCTTATCGCTGCCAATCAGCAAAGAAACCTTTTGATAGGATTTGCTGATTTCCTTTAAGGTTAAGTAAGTCTTCGGCTGATCTTTCTGCTTTAATTCATAATCCGAGACTTCCCTGAAAGGATAGTCTTGTCTGACAAGACGTAGCCTTCTTAGTCTTTCTTTGTCACTATAGGCGAAGTCCTTTTCCTGGATGTTCTTGATATAGCTCGACTTGGAAGGAACAAAGACCACTTTATCGTAATGCACATAGGAAAGGGCATAACGTGCCCTTTCCAAATGGGCAATCGTAATCGGATTAAAAGCGCCTGCGAAGACAAGTGCTCTTTCTTTACAGGGTTCCCCCATGGAGCTTCTCATACCTTTCTTCCCGCCTGTTATAGACCTTCTCTGTCCTATCGACATAGTGGACATGCGGAACTTCCCTTCTTAGTTCACTCTCCCAGACATGGTTCTCAAGCTGGTCTTTGATATATTCCTTCTTCTCTTTGATGGAAGGAAGCTCATGATCGAGCTTGCCATCCACAATGAAAGGAACAAGGATCTTCTCAATCCGCTTTGGAACAATCACTCTCTTCCGCTCGAATTCATCCCGGTCGAGAGAAATAATCGTAAGAGGTTCTCCTGCTTTTAACTCCTCTTCATCCAAGGAGATTACATCACACTGACCTTGATCATTCTCATCATAGACACGCCAAGCCATCAGCTTGCCCGGAATGATTGCCTTAGAAGCACTATCCGAGCACTTCCTCTTAGGAGTATAGCTTCCATCTTCTTCTTTGACAGCAACCAGCTTATAGACACCGCCAAAGACCGGATCAGCGGAAGAAGTAATCAATCGTTCACCGACACCATAAGAATCAAAATGGGCATCCTGATAGATTTCCCTGTTTGCCCTCTTATGCTCGTCTAAGGAGTTAGAGGCAATGAGTTTGATATAGGGTTTTCCAGCAGCATCCAACGCTTTTCTCAGCTTCTTATATTCCCGTGCAAGGTCACCAGAATCGATTCTCGCTGCCTTGACTCTCTTATTTGGATCATTTGGATACTTCTGAATCCTCTCATCATCGATCTTAATCAGATTCGGAAGACCAGATTGAAGAATCGAGTAAGTATCCAAAAGCAAAGACACATTATCCGGATAAGTCTTGGCAAAGGCACGGAAAGCCTCTAATTCGCTCGGGAAGAACTCAATAAAGGAATGAGCCACCGTTCCGACCGCTTTGACATCACTTCCGTACTTCCTCTCGGCTAAGCAGTTTGCTGTTCCGACACATCCGCCAAGAATTGCACAATAGGCACCTTCATTGCCGGCACTCTCGCCTTGAGCCCGTCTGGTTCCAAATTCCCTGACGTTTCTCTTGGTATGGGTTGCCAGACCAGAAATCCGGGTTGCCTTCGTCGTAATCAAAGAATGGAAGTTCCTTGTCTGAAGAAGATAAGTCTCAATCAGGATGGCTCCTACCCTATCGCATTCGATTCGTACCCTTGGGACCTGTGGATAGCAGACCGTGCCTTCTTTCAAGGCATACCTGTTTCCTTTCCAACGATAGGTGGAAAGATACTCTAAGAACTTCTCATCCCTTCCCTTATAACGGAGATAAGCAAGATCCTTTTCTGTAAAGTGATAGTTCAGAAGGAACTTTGTCAGCTTGTCCTGACCAGCAGAGATCGAATAACCCCTGTCTTCCGGATTCTTCCGGAAGAACCTGTCAAAGACAAGGACCTTGTCTTTGAATCCGTTCAGGAAGAGACAGTTTGCCCTGGAAAATTCATAAAAATCAGTTACCCTCGCCGGATTATCGTAGTCTTCATCCGGAAGGAATGGTTCCGCTTTGATCATAGAATATACTCCTTAATTATTTACCTCCTTATTATAATGCCTTTTGCATAGGGGAAGAAGAACGAGAATGGTTCCATTCTGTTTCTTTTGTAAGCAAAAGACTAACTAATTTTATTTTACTAACGTATAATAGTGTCAGGAGTTAATCATCATGGAACGCAAAGAATACGATCAGACCTATCAATGCATCAAAAGGGAAAAGGAAGAGGAAGAGATCGTCTCTCCTTAAGCCTGAAAGAGAGCAAAAGACAGTTACGGAACCAAAAGAAAAATTTAAAGAAAGAATATAGAGAAGAAAAGAGAGATATCCGGAAACAGAAAAAAGACGCGAAACAAGAGTGCAAGGATAAACTTGTTTATCTGAACGAGACCTTCTTTGGAAAAGCCCACAAGAACAAGAACAGGGAAAAGAAGAGGTCGCCGGAAGAAAGGCGTGCCTTACGAAACCGCTATAAACTTCCGATGTACTCCCGCAGCGAGGAAATCTTCAATAGGGTCACCCATATCGTCGGTGCCGGAAGGGGAGTCATCAGGTTGATCTTATCCATTTTCTTCTCATTAAAGTTTAAACCAGGAGATAATGTCGTTCTCTGGTCAAGGATCACCTTCTCTCTGACTAGCATCTTCCTCTACACAAACTCTGCTCTATACCATGGACTCTATGTCAACCGCGGAAAGTCCGTCTTCCAGGTCTTAGACCACTGCACCATCTATGTCTTGATAGCTGGAAGCTATACTCCAATTGTACTATTAGGCCTTAGTACTTTGATGCCTTGGCATTATGTCTACCTCGGATTTGTCTACGCTTTAGCAATATTAGGCGTTGTCTTAAATGCAACCAGGATGCGTAAGTTCGTCGTCAAAGTCATCTCGAGGATCATCTATATCGCACTAGGCTGGTCGATCATTTGCTTCTATCCGATTCTCGTTGCAAGCTTAGGCCTATCCTCTGTCTGGCTACTAATCGGAGGAGGCATTGCCTACACAGTTGGTTCTATTCTCTATGGAATCGGTTCTAAGAAGAAATACTGGCATTCCATCTTCCATATCTTCTGCTTGGTTGGCACTCTTCTTCAGTTTCTGTCTGTTCTTCTCTACCCTGTTATCGGATTGTAAAATGGTGTCTGGAAACGGACACCTTTTTTGGTGAAATCTCTTTTCAAAAGCAAAACGTAAAAGCGCTTTCATATAACGATAATCATTCTTTCCTTGGCGATGGAATATATCGAAACTTTCCTAGTGCTAAAATTTAATTGCTTGAACAGGAGGGATTGGATTATGGACATAACATTGCTTCTGACAATATCGACTTGTCTTACGATAGGTAATGGAAATTATGTAACAGGATCAAGTGTTGAATCGTTTAAAGACAAAGCAGATGAAATCTTGCAGATTGCAGGGGAAAGGAACCCTTCTTCTCTCGACATTCCAGAAGATTTTGATAAGGAACGGATGGATTATACAAGGGAAATGCTAAGGCTTGATTCTCTTCCTTCCTTTGGCCTCGTGTCTGCCGATATTCTTCCAGATTTTCTGGATTTTTCTAAGGAAGAGAAGGAGAGTAAAAATCTCCAACCCTATTTTACTTTTGAAGGAAGGCAGAACAGTACTCTTTACGGACAAGGCGATTTGGAGCACTCTGTTGCGAAAGAGTTCATTCGTTTGCTTCTTGACACAGAGCATTACGAAGAAGAAAACGAAGCCGAAGATGGTGCTCCATTGGTTGATCAAAATGTCGTTACAGAAGGAACTTCTTTAGAAGAGGCGGACAAGGCCTTGGCTGACGTTGATGCCTCGGCTAATGAAGACGATAATCTTCTTCCGATTATAGAAAATCATGACGACACTATACTTGAGGCCCATGTTAACGGGCGTTATCCGGAGTATATTCTTTTTGGCGTTGACTTTACACCGGATACTTGCATTTCCTTCTATAATATCGTCAGCAACTGGCTGAATAAAAAGGCAGCTACAAGGTTCATTGATAAAGCTGGAATTTGGGAGGACTTTGTGTTCCTTATTCGTAGGAATCCTTCTTTTGATTTAATTTTCTCTACAGTGGTGAATTTCTTTTCTGGCATTTGGTCAGAAATAATGCAGTTCTTCTCTGCAGGAGGGGCAATCACAATCTTTATTTCCCTTGCCTTGGCCCTTTTAGCTTTGGCAACTATCTTCATTGTAGTTCGCCTATATTGCGCCGGATGCGAAAGGAAAGGATGGCGATTCGGTGCTGTACGATACGGGTTCTGTAACTGGGGGTTTGTTAATGAAAACTATTAACTATAAATGGATCGGAGGCAATAATCTCCGTAAGAGGACGGATGGAGAGAGGACAAAACGGAATCAGCATATCGCTTCTTTTAGGATGTCTTGTTTGTTTGCTTCTATTTGTAGGATGTGTTCTGGCTTTTATAGGTTTCAATCTATAAGGACAACTGTATATGGGTATCTAGCTTGTTTTTTTGTTATCTTTTTCGCAATTAACTTATGCAGGGAAATCTCTTATGAAATCAAGCGACCCGTTTTTGATAAGAAATCACATTTTATTATTCATCTGATTTTCTTTGCTATACAAATTTTAGTTGGCTTTTTTCTTTCTTTTTTAGTTGTATACTTGAACACCGACGCAAAAGAGCCTTACTATGATATAAACTTTCCGTATTTTCTACTTTATTCTGTTATCTTTTTTGGAATACCTTTAGTTATCTCCGGAGAATTTGTCACCATTCCTATTAACAAAACAGCCAAAAAGTTCCAACAAAAATATCATGATAGCCAAGAGGAGAAAAGAAAATAACGCAGTCTTTTTCCTGATTTCAAAGATATAAAATTTCTTGTAGACCTATTCATTGTAAAGACAACGCAGGTACACCAATACGATTAAGGCGAAATCTTTAAATGAACTAGATTCATTGAGCTTTTGTACTAAAAGATTATTGATTCTCTCTTGAAAATACAATAAAATTGTATTTAGAGGAGAAAATGATATATACAACAAATCAATTACTTGAAAAATATTCCAATTATCATAATCCAAGGGACAAAATCAAACGGCTTAATCAACAGGGAAAGATTATTCGCTTAATTAAAGGGGTCTATGTTGATGATAAGAATGAAAACCCTTTCGTTTTAGCAACTTCTGTTTATTCTCCTTCTTATATCAGCTTCGAATCTGCCCTAAGCTATCATGGACTCATTCCAGAAAGAGTCTATAGGGTTACTTGTGCAACTTGCGGAAGAGGAAAAAACAAGACATATAACACTTCTTTGGGTTATTATTCTTTCCGTGATGTTCCGCTAAAGGCGTTTCCCTTTGGCATTCAAAGGATAACAAGGGATAATAGTTTCTTCTATAGGGCTTCTCCGGAAAAAGCTCTTTGCGATAGGCTTTATATTAAACCTCCCGTCTACTCATTAAAGCAGTTACGGGAGCTCCTTTTTGATGATAGGAGAATCGAGCCACAGGAATTTGATGCTCTGAATAAGAAGAATCTTTACATACTTGCGGATTATTATGACAAGCGAAATCTGAAGTTCTTGAAAAAAAGGGTAGAAGGAGGAATTAAAAATGAATAGTATTCTAGAAGCACAGCTCTTAAAATACGATACCTCTTCTTTGGAAAAGAAAGAAAATGCATTAAAGGAAATTATCCAGGAAATTACCCTTTGCGGGTTAGCAAAAGGCAAATTCTTTGATAAAGCAGCTTTTTATGGCGGGACGGCTCTTCGGATTTTCTATGACCTGGATCGTTTCTCGGAAGATCTTGATTTTGTCCTTTTCAAGGAAGATTTAAACTTTGATTTAAGAACATACTTTCCGTTTGTTGCTAAGGAATTAAAATACTATGGCTTAAATAGGAACGTAGAACAAAAGGCAAATTCAAATAGGTCCAATATACAGTCTGCATTTGTAAAGGGTAATACTTTAACGCAGAGGAGGACAGTTTTCCCTGAGTCACCAGAGATAAAGAAAATAGTTTCAAATCAGGTCTTAAAGGTAAAATTCGAAGTCGATATTCATCCTGCACTTGGTGCAGGGTATGAAACGAAGTATCCCCTGTTCCCTTTTCCCTATCAAATTAAAGTGTTTGATGCACCCTCTCTGTTTTCTGGAAAAATCCATGCTATTATCTGTCGGAACTGGCAAAACCGTGTAAAAGGAAGAGACCTCTATGACTATCTCTTTTATTTAGCCAGATCCATTCAGTTCAATTTAAAGTATCTTCAGAAAAAGCTGGAACAGACTGGGATTATTGCTAATAACGTATTACTGAATCTTGAAGAGGTAAAAACCCTTCTCCGGGAGAGATTCAATAAGATTGACTTTAAAGCTGCTAAGGAAGATGTCAAACCTTTCTTACAACATGCAGAAGTACTAGATTCCTGGTCCAAAGAATTATTTATTGCGGTTACAGAAAGCTTAAATTGCTCGAAATGAATTTTGCGTGTACTTGCACAAAAACAAAGAAGTCTTATACGTATACGGAAAAAACTTATGGATGATTCCTTCTAGTGTATTTTTGTATCCTATGGACAAGAGAGTTAAGGATTCAACTTTTTGTTGAACTTAGGAAAACGATTTGATAAAATCCTTACCCGTACAGACAGTTCGACGTTACCATCCTGTCTATAAACAAAACCAGGAACACAAAGATTACATTTTGATGCACTCTTTTGTCTCTGGAAGGAGTGCATTTTTTCATTCCTTCTTGGTAGAAACGGAGAAAATTATGGAAGAGAAAGAAGCTACGGGATTAAAGACGAAGATTAAGAACTACTTTGCCTGCTTTAAATTAGATACGAGAAGCATTGCTTCCAATGCGATCATTGCAGCTAGGTATACTGCATTGACCTATGCGTTCTTCTTCTGCTCATACGGTCCTGTACAGGTCCGTATATCCGAATTCAGGGTATTATTAGTCTTTTTCAATCCAAACTATATCTACGGATTGACCATTGGATGTATCTTAAGCAACATCTATGCTCCCGCAAGGTCAAGCTTCTGTTCACCCCTTGATATTGCGATTGGAACTGCTGCCACAATCGTTGCTTTGTTCTTAATCTCTTGGTGCAGACATAGGTTTGTCGCAACCCTATTTCCAGCAATCACCAACGGACTTCTTCTTTCCTGGGAATTCACCTTCATCACGAATACTGAAGGAAATGCCGGCAGTGTTCTCTATTGGACAAACTTCGGATTTGTTGCACTTGGTGAAATCATTGCTGTTTCCATCATTGGTTACTGGATCTTCTATTTCCTCGCTAAGAAAAACCAAGGCTTTTTAAAACTAATCGGTGCCAAACAGAATCTGAACTTCAAGTGGTAATTGTTGTTCTGTAGATAATCGGTGTGACTCTATCGGTAACACTAAAATTAATAAGAAACATCCGATTTATTATTTAGATTAGAATATGGATAACGATAGACAGGAAGAAAGTGGATTTCTTCCTGCCTTTTTGATTCCGAAAATAAATGGAGGTGAGCTGTTACTTAAAACAAAAAAAGGGGCTGTTTAAAAACCTAGGCTGAAAAGTCCAGGCCGGCAGCCCT
>ERZ1026868.256-NODE-256-length-40128-cov-45.080877_pt1 | contig 40128 bp, 35 predicted proteins | sample MGYA00380164_ERZ1026868 | MGnify/ENA primary metagenome ERZ1026868 (study PRJEB33269, sample SAMEA4719800) | human gut metagenome | biome: human-associated habitat; feature: organic feature; material: feces | place: Cameroon | collected 2013-10 ...
GGTTCAGGTTTTTCCATAAAAAATAAAGACCACACTTCATTTTCAGCGTGGTCTTATACTTTAGCCAACTCCCGGACTTGAACTCGATTCCTCCAGTCGCCGCCTTCCATGCCGTCTCCTTGCGGACGCCTTCACTCACTTACGTCGGCATCCTTGCCGACTTTTCCTCCCACTTGGTCGGCGTTCGCTTCGGTACTCGGTTCAGGTTTTTCCATAAAAAATAAAGACCACACTTCATTTTCAGCGTGGTCTTGTGCTTTAGCCAACTCCCGGACTTGAACCGAGTACCTGCTCGTTACGAGGGAGCTGCTCTACCAGGTGAGCTAAGTTGGCAAGTGAAAGAATGTTAGCAAAAATGACTAAATCAGTCAACAGAAAATCCGCAGCCCGGCAAAGCGAGCCACGGACAATTTTATTAAAGAGGAATGTTTCCGTGTTTTTTTGCAGGAGATGAATTCTGTGTTTTTTGAGCAAGGAATTCAAGGCTGCGGGCAACACGTTGTCTTGTTTCTTCAGGATTTATAATTTCGCTGATATAATCACGCTGAGCCGCAATTGTCGGAGTCATAATTGTATCTTTATACTCCTGAGATTTCTGGGCAACAAGAGCAGCCTGAGCTGGATCTTTCATTTCCTTTGCATAAAGAATTCCAAGAGCACCTTCCGCACCCATTACAGCAATTTCAGCTTTTGGCCAGGCATAAACAAAGTCCGCGCCAAGATGCTTTGAGCACATTGCAATGTAAGCTCCGCCGTAAGCCTTGCGTGTAATAACTGTAACTTTTGGAACAGTCGCTTCGCTGTATGCGTAAATTACTTTTGCTCCATGACGGATAATTCCCTTTTGCTCTTCATCAGGACCGGGCAAGAATCCCGGAACATCAACAAAAGTAACAAGCGGAACATTATAAGCGTCGCAGTAACGAACAAAGCGCGCAATCTTATCAGAAGCATCGCAGTTCAAAAGTCCACCCCAGACAGCCGGATTGTTAGCAACAACGCCAACAGATTTTCCTTCAATTTTTGCAAAGCCGACAACTGCCATCTGAGCAAATTCTTTCATCACTTCAAAGAAACTGTCATCATCAACAACGCAGTCAATTACATTGCGGATGTCGTAGCCTTTTTTGCTTTCTTCTGGAAGAGCTTCTGCAATTTTCTTTGCCTTTTTCTTTTCGTCAAACTTGAATTTAGCTTCAGCAACAATTTCTTCGCCGTAATAATGCGGAATGTAGTCCAAAAGTTTTCTTACAGCTTCATAGCATTCTGGCTCTGAGGAAGCTCTAAAATGGGCAACGCCGCTTTTCTGAGCATGAATAGAAGCACCGCCCAAATCTTCCGCGGAAATATCAAGCGAAAGAACACTTTTTACAACTTTTGGTCCAGTGATAAACATCTGGCTGATTGTGTCAACTGCAAAAATAAAATCAGTGATCCCCGGTGAATAAACAGCACCGCCAGCGCAAGGTCCTACAATAATTGAAATCTGCGGAACAGTTCCAGATGCGCGCACATTCTGATAAAAAAGCTCGCCATAGCCGCAAAGAGCATCAACACCTTCCTGAATACGAGCTCCGCCTGAATCATTAAGACCGATAACCGGACACTTTGCCATAATCGCCTTATCAATGAGCTCCGCAATTTTCTGTCCATGAACTTTTCCAAGCGAGCCGCCCTGAACTGTAAAATCCTGAGCATAAATGGCAACTTTTTTTCCGTTGATTTTTCCAAAGCCAGTAATTACACCGTCATAAGGAATTTCTTTTTTGTCCATTCCAAAGCTTGTGCAAGTATGACGCGCCGCTGAATAAATTTCATAAAATGAGTCTTTGTCGCAAAGATTGTTGATTCTTTCAATAGCGTGAAATTTTCCCTTTGCGTGCTGTTTTTCAAGATTATAATTAGAAGCCATATTTCCTCCAAAAAACAAAACAATGCTTTATTTGCAAGCCAGTTCCAAATAAGAAATTTTTGCAACTGACTTCTTATAATATCGTGAATATTTTTCAAAGTCAATATGACAAAAAACGTAAAACTGTCATTTCATTTATTGGCAGGCTTTACAAACACAAGGCTCTGTTCTTCCACATATTTTTCAGCATCTTTGATTTCTTGGTCGGAAGGAATAAAATCATATTCTTGGCGCAAAACAGAAGCGCAGGCAAAAACATCACCGCCGCATTTTTCCATTGCAGTAGAATATTCCGCCTTTAGCTCGCTGAATTTAAAAAAGTTGCTTTCAATTTCAGTTTGAATATCAAAAATAATCCAGCGGTCTTTTTTAAATTTCAGGGAAACTTTTTCTTTTTGAAGCGAAACACAAAGGCTGTCTTCTCCAAGCGAATCAAAAATAAAGAATTCAACTTGGTATTCTTTTTTTTCTCCCGGGAAAACTTTCTGTCCGCTTTCTTCCAAAATAGCAGGCGGCTTTTCTTTTCTGCGCTGACCTTTAAAGAAAGTTCTGCAAGGATTTCCATCAACTGTGAAATTTGAAATTCCATAAATATTGTGGCTAAGCTGATTTTTTACAAGCCAGACAGAAGGTGGAACAAGGTCGTTACCGACATTGTACATTGAACTTGTTTTTCCTGTAACAAAAATATTTGCAAGCCGGTCTACTCTGCCACCAAGAGATTTTGCAGAACTTGCCCGAGCTGAATCCACGTCCAGCAAATTTACCGCGCTGTAGTACATTTCCACCGTTTGAAGCGAAGTCAGCCCTTTTGTAGTCCGCTTTTCACAAAAAGTCCCGTAAAGCGAAACCGCAACCGCAATTGCAAAAATAAAAACCGCAATGCAAATTTTTATCGCCGTGGATTTTATACTAAGCCATCTTTTTGCACGGATTTTCTTTTCTTGGCGCAAAAGAAATTTATGGGACTCTTCATTAAATTTTTTCAAATCCGAAGAAGAAGGCTCTTTTAATTCAAGAGCGGAAAATTCTTCTTTGGGGAACGAGCAATATTTGCCTGCAAAAGCGTTTTCTGTAAACAAAAGAATTTTTTCATCAACTCCAAAAACCGCATGGCGCAACGGACAGTAATTTAAATCCCTGATATCAATTTCCCTTGCAGAAGCAGATTTTTCAGCAAACGGAACTTTTCCACAAATAGCCTTGTAAACAATTGCCGCCTGCAAAAAGCGCACCGCAGTTTTTCCAGAAAACACAGGATTCAAATAGCTTCCATATAAATCTGAAAAATTTTCTTCCCCAAGCGACGACAAAGAAATTTCAATCAAATTCTTAGGCAAAAATAGTACTTTGGAAAAATCCTTGGAAACAATAATTCCACCTGCGCCAACCAAAGAAAGAGCTGACTTACTTTCATCCAAAGCATCAAGCGCATTGCAGACAAGCGAACAGGCTTTTATAGACTCTTCTTTCTCCAAGGATTCAAAATATTCACTAAGCACAAGTCCATAAAAGCAAGAGCCTTCAAGAAAAACAGTCTCATCTTTGTCTTGCGCAAATTCTTTTAAATCCGCAGAAGAAACTGTGCTTTCAAAACTCCATAAAGAGAAAGTCCAAGTTTCGCCATTGAGCTCAGCAAGAAGTCCGTTTTCCCTGATTTTTCCGGCAAATCCAGCTTTTACAAAAACATTACCAGCCATCCGGCTGTCTAAAAAAATTTTTTCGCCTTGAAGAAAAACTGGGATAGAACTCATTGACGCTTCCCATCTGAACTATACAAATATTTAAAGTAGTCCATTTTTGTGCTGTAGGTAACATCAAAATTGCCAATTGTATTTTTGTACGACTCAAGACTTTTCCAGAACTCGTAGAACTTAGGATCACGCGTGTAAGACTGAGTGTAAATTGCCGCGGCTTCCGCATCAGCCTTTCCTTTTGTCTCCTCGCTTTTTCTGTAGGCTTCTGATTCTATCGTACGCTTTTCGTTTTCAAGCTTTCCAAGCCACTCGGATTTTTTTCCTTCGCCAAGAGAACGGTACGCCTGGGCCACTTGGTTGCGCTCCTTAATCATTCTGTTGTAAACGCTTTCTGTAAGCTCGTCAGAATATTTTATCTGGCGCGGAACAATGTCAATCAATTCGATTCCATATTCGCCAACCATTTTTCTTGCATCGTCAGCCATTTCCTGGCAAAGTGCGCTTCTTCCCTTGGAAACACTTTCGTTGTTTGAATTCACATTCACCAAAGCTTCAATTTCCGCGCTGTCCTCGTCTTCGATTCCTGCAAGCTGATTTGAATCCGCACTGTCTTTTTCTTCGTTTATAAGATTGCTGCTTCTTACAATTTCGCTAAGCCGGTTGCGTGTGATAATTGTCCTAGTTGAAGAATCAATTACATCGCTAAGCTTGTTGTACGCCGCATCCAAAGTCTTGAACGACTGATAAAACAACGCAGGATCTGAAATTTTCCAGCGGCTTGTAGTGTCCACAATTATAAACTGATTTTCCTTTGTGGGAATGCGGGCCTGATCACCTTCAAGCGAAAGAATTTTTGCAGGATAAAAAGTAACAACATCAAGAAACGGAATCTTAAAATAAAGCCCGGTAGAAGTGCAGGATTTTACAATCTGACCAAACCTTATAACAACAGCCTGATCACCTTCGTTCACGATATAAAAAGGACCTGCCGCAAGCAAAATCACAACGGCAGCAACAAATGCCGCAAGTCTAAGATAAAATTTATTCTGTTTTGCCATTTTTTCCTCCAAGATTCTTAAACGGAAGCACATTGTCAAGACCGCTGTCTATCAAAGCCGGATTCTTTTCTGCGCCGGAAGCAAAAATTTCTTCCATAGTTTCAAGGTAAAGACGTTCCCTTGTAACTGCAGGAGCTTTTCTGTATTCTTCATAAACTGAATTGAACCTTGCGACATCGCCTTTTGCCTTGTTCACACGTTCAGCCGCATAGCCGTCCGCCACTTGAATCTGACGGTCAGCCTCGCCCTTTGCCTTTGGAATTTCTGAATTGTAGCTTTCTTTTCCTTCATTTATAAAGCGGTTCATGTCCTGAATAGCCTTGTTCACGTCCTCAAACGCATCCTGAACTCCTTCCGGCGGAACAATATTCTGAAGCTTAACCGCAAACACATTTATTCCAAGCCCAAGCTGCGAAAACTGCTCGTTCATCATGGAAACCGCAAGATTTTCAATGTTGCTTCGCTCGCTGCTCATAACATCCAAAATCGCCCGGTCGCCAACCAAAGTATTGATTACAGAACGGCTTATATCGCGGATTGTCTGATCTTTTTCCTGAACCGTAAAAAGCCAGGCACGCGGATCAACAATCCTGTACTGAATAATCCATTCAACATCCACGATATTCAAATCGCCGGTCAGCATAGTTGATTCACGCGTAATATTATTCTGATACTGATTTAAAGAGCCGCTTTTTGTGGTTTTAAATCCGAACTGCTCCGTCTGGACAACTTTGTTTCCCGGAACAATAAATTTTTTGTCTATAAACGGAATTTTATACTGAAGCCCCGGTCCCAAAGTAGCATAATATCTTCCAAACCGAGTGATTACAGCCTGCTCCGCCTGATCAACAACAAAAAGACTAGAGCCTGCCGCCGCAAGCAAAATAACTCCTGCAATAACTGCCACAACATAAGATGGCTTTTTAAAAAAACTCCTGATTTTTACTTCCAAATCTGACATAAATATAAATTAATGCAAATCCGCTTAAAAAACAACGGTATCTATCAGCAAATTTTTTATATTTTCAATGTCTTTTCATTAAATTCCAAATTTTGTGTAAAACATACTTCAGATATTTTGAAATTCAATTCCCGATTTGACAGCAAAAACAACCAATGTTTTTTTTCTCCAATAATTTCATCTTTAAACATAGCCTCTTACATATAATTGTTCATTCTTATACCCTTGCAAAGAAATGCGGAACAGGAAAAACGGCAGTGTTCCATGGCAGAAAAGTGAGCCTTTCTTAGTCCGCGGCTAATGCTATATTCAGTTAAAAATTAACTTAAAATTGTTTTGTTTTTAACTTAAAAACATTTTGAAATTAAGTTGATTTCGTTTTGTTTTTAACTTAAAAACATTTTGAAATTAACTTAATTCCGTTTTGTTTTTAAGTTGATTTCATTATTAAATCAAATTGATTTTTCCATATCTCTCTATATTCTCCTTTGCTCCGAAAGGCTCCCCAAGATTTAAACATAAGGAGGCTAAGAGATGAAAAAGACTCTTATCGCGGTCGCAGCGGCTGCCGCACTTACAGCAACTTCTGCTTTCGCAGAAATCACATTCGGAGCATGGCTTCGCGTTCTTGCTTCTCCAGTAGCTTCAACAGGCGAGGACATCATCGCCGGAGTTGAGAACTCATGGGGATGGGGCGCACGTACAGCCCGTATCAACATCAACGGAACTTCCGAGGACGGAAAGGCCGGATTCGTAATGGGCGTTTACAACGACTTTGAGAGCGGACTCGGACAGGGCGACGACGCTTACCTCTGGGTAAAGCCTGTTGACACTGTAAAAGTTTCTGTAGGTAAGTTCGACTCACCTACAAACGGACTCCGCGGCGACTTCTGCTACGGCTCATGGAACTGGCTCAGACCTTTCAACTGGGGCTATGACGGCGAAGGACTCACATTCGACGGAATCTGGAGACAAGGTCTTATGGTAGAGGCTGATCCAATCGATGGACTCCACGCATTCGCAGTTATCCCAATGTCTTCTAGCTACAAGAGCGCAGAGGAAGTTTACCGCAACAGCCAGGTTGGATTCGGATATGCAATCGAGGGCGTTGGTAAGCTCAAGGCACAGTTCATCGGTGATTACAGCTACACAACAAAAAAAGATACAGGCAAGAAAGACAAGGACAAGACAACAGGTCAAATCGGAGTTGCTTTTGATCTTACATCAGTTGAAAATCTTTATGTAACAGTTGGAGCTCGCTTCGGAATCGCTGACAAGGACTATGTTACTAATTATCTCAAGATGGCTTTCACAGCTGGTGCTTCTTACCAGGTTTCTGAGACAATGAAGTTCTCTGTAGACGGTGGATACCTCCAGTATCAGGATGACAGCACATTTAGAAATGATGAAGCAGTTGACAATGTATTCTTTGTTGGTGCTGGTGTAGACTATGCGATCATGGACGGCCTTAGCTTGGCAGCAGATGTTCGCTACATGAGCAATGCAAAAGGCGTTAACACAAAAGATGCTGATGCAGTTAAAAAATGGAAGGGATACGGAAAAGAATCTGACGAAGGCGCAATCAGCTTCCTCGTTGGAGTTAACAAGTCTGTTGGAAGCAACGGTTCTATCGGAATCGGATTCCAGGGCGCAACAAACAACTGTGGTCTTGTAACAAATGACGGTTCAGGAATCGTTGGCGGCAAGTCTTACACAGCTGGTGAAGCTGGCAACAACGACAACGACAACTTCGTTTGGGCAATCCCAGTATCTGTAAGCGTTTGGTTCTAGGCGATTGTCCAAAGGACAATCTCTGCGAGTTTGCTTTGCAAACTCGGTCGATCTGACAGTTTTGCGAGCAAAGCTGTCGGGGGTTGTTCTTGGCACACATAATGTGCGACCAAAGCGGAAGCCTCCCGAAAGGGAGGTTTTTTTTGCAATAAGTATACACTGGAAGACTACGCTCCAAAAAATCATCCAGGCACAGGAACACAACATAGCTTTTCTTGAGCAAAGAAGAAATTTATTTTATTGAGCGGCATAAGCAAGTAATATAAGCAATTTCATAACGGAATCAATTCCGGGTGCAGCAAGAATTCTATCAGATTGCAGTGGATTATTCCATCGTCATCCGAAAAATGAGACGGAATGTCATTCTGTATGATTATCTTTGCAAAAAAGTCCTTGGCAAGTTTTAGAGAATCAAGTTCCGCCGCAATTTTTTCAGTTGTGCCCATCTGCCATGCGGACTGAATATACACCCGTCTGTCGCCTTTGTTCACGACAAAATCGATTTCTTTTTGTGCGTTTGCGCCTTTTCTTCTATCAACAACAACTCCAATATCAACAGAATATCCGCGCGTAAGCAGTTCGTTGTAGATTATGTTTTCCATAATGTGCCCGGAATCAATCTGCCTGAATCCCAGCCGTGCATTCCGCAGACCAATATCCGTAAAATAATATTTGTTCGGGTAATCAAAATAATGCTTTCCTCTCACATCGTAACGCTTTGCCTCGCTTATAAGAAAAGCATCCTTGCAATACCCGATGTAATCGCTTACCGTGTTCGAGCTGAATTTTTCATTCTTTACGCTTTTTATGCTGTTCGTAATATTCAGCGGATTTGTCAAAGAGCTGATAAACGTGCTGAGCAAATTCAGAATGTCGTTCAGCAAATCCGGACGCTCAATTTTATTCCGCTCTACAATATCCTTTATGTAGACCTCGTCAAAAAGATTTGAAAGATAGTCCTTGAACTGCTCTTCGGTCTTTAAATGCAGAAGATAAGGAAGTCCGCCGTAAATCATATAACGGTCAAAGTTGTCTCGCTTGTCGCCTCCAACCGCCTCGTTATATTCTGCAAAACTCAATGGAAAAACATGAATCTGCGAGGAACGGCCGCGGAATTCCGTAGAAATATCCTTGGAAAGCATTTTTGAATTGCTTCCGGTAACATAAACGTCAAGGTTCTTATAATCTTTAAGCTCGTTCAGCATGTCGTATACTGTGATTTCAAAGCCGTCATTGTCCGGATCCGGAACTGAATAGCAGAACTGGATTTCATCAATAAAAAGATAGAATTTCTCCTTGCCTGCAGAAACTGTGTTTTCCACAAAATCAGCAAGGACTATAGGATTTCTGTATTTTGCGTATTTACGCTTGTCGAGCTGCAATGTAATAACGTTGTTTTGGGAAGTTCCGTTTTTGAGGAGATGGTCATAAAAAAGGTCGAAAAGAAGTGTGGATTTTCCAGCCCGGCGGATTCCTGTGATTACCTTTATCTGGCCGTCCCACATATAATCCAATAATTTTCTTAAATATAAATCCCGCTTTATCATTTGAATGCTATCCTGCACTGAGAATTTACAGCATTTACGTCGTAAGTTCTCAATAAGAATAGGGAAATTTTCTTTTTCTGTCAACAATAAAAGGATAAATGACTCTACGAACTCTACAGACTAATTCCAGAAGAAATTGCTGTTAGGAAACCGTAGTTGCTGAAACAATCTATTTATTTTTGGGACTGAACAAATCAGATAATTCATTTTCGATTAAATCTTCTGCCAGATTTTCTATTCCGTGGCCGGAAACTAGCCATTTAAACACAAAAAAACCTCCCTTCCGGGAGGCCTATGCTCTGGTTAGTACCACCGCTAGCTTGCAAGGCAAACTAGCAGATTGACCGAGTTTGCCTTGCAAACTCGCCAGCATTCACGCTACGCGCGATTGCCTAGAACCAAACGCTTACAGATACTGGGATTGCCCAAACGAATTCGTCGCCGTCGCCAGTAACAGTTCCTGGAAGTGGGTTGTATCCAGCTACGAGACCGTTAGAATCTCCGCCAGCTGTTACAAGACCACAGCCGTTTGTTGCGCCCTGGAATCCAACACCAAGGGAACCATTGCTTCCAACAGACTTGTTAACTCCGATAAGGAAGCTGATTGCTCCTTCATCACCGTCTTTTCCAAATCCGTTTCCACCTGCTTTTGCGTTGCTCATGTAGCGAACATCTGCAGCCAAGCTAACTCCGTCCATGATTGCATAGTCAATACCACCACCTACGAAGAATACGTTGTCAACAGCTTCTCCGTCTCTTGCAACACACTTGTCCTGATACTGAACATATCCGCCGTCTACAGAGAACTTCATAGCGTCAGAAACCTGGTAAGAAGCTCCAGCTGTGAATGCCATCTTAAGATAGCTAGGAACATAATCCTTGTCTGCGATTCCGAAGCGTGCACCTACAGTTACATAGAGGTTCTCGATTGCTGTGATGTCGAATGCAACACCAATCTGTCCTGTTGTCTTTGTTTCATCAACTTCAGAATCTGTTACAGTTACTACATCTTCCTCTACTATACTACCATCGTCCTGGTCGATTTTCCACTCAGTTCCAGTAATTTTTTTAGTCTGTTTTTCTGTGTATGACCAGTCGCCGATGAACTGAGCCTTGAGTTTACCTACACCCTCGATTGCATATCCGAATCCAACCTGAATGTTGCGGTATGTCCATTCTGCTGTGTGATAGTAAGTGTTCTGTTTATCCATTGGGATAACTGCGAAGAGGTGGAGTCCGTCGATTGGATCAGCCTCTACCATAAGACCTTTTCTCCAGATTCCGTCGAATGTGAGTCCTTCGCCGTCATAAGCCCAGTTGTAAGGTCTGAGCCAGTTCCATGAGCCGTAAGCGAAGTCGCCGCGGAGTCCGTTGTCAGGAGAATCGTATTTACCGATAGAAATTTTTACTGTGTCAGTTGGCTTAACCCAAAGGTTGAAGCGGTCTCCAGTTCCGAGTCCGTCATATACATCGTTGTATACACCCATGCTGAAACCAGCTTTTCCGTCTTCAGAAACGCCGTTGATGTCGATACGGGCTGTACGTGCGCCCCATCCCCATGAGTTCTCCATTCCTGCTACAACTTCCTCACCTGTAGAAGCGATTGGTGAACCGAGCACGCGAAGCCATGCTCCGAATGTGATTTCTGCGAAAGCAGAAGTTGCTGTAAGTGCGGCAGCCGCTGCGACCGCGATAAGAGTCTTTTTCATCTCTTAGCCTCCTTATTTTTTGCGATACCATACGATATCATATCGTTATTCTACCCCAAGAAAATCTATAAGTCAACAAAAAAATTAAATTTTTGTAACCTTTAGAACTGCCTACGGTTTGTAGAATCAACGCTATATTTTCGGCAAATTCCGCGGAATTCTTTAGCGGAATCTACGGCTTGCTACCCATTGGCAAGTTTTTTCACCTGCTCCAACGAAAGTCCAGTGCACTTTGCAACCACTTCCGGCGCAATCTTTTCCGCAAGCAGTTTTTTTGCAGTTTCTTTGGCTTTTTCAGCTGTTTGTTCTTCTGCAATTTCTTTTACTATGGCAGCTCTTTTTTCTTCCACCATTTTCTCGGCTATTTCTGTTGCCATAGACTTTGCCATTTTCTTGGCTTCTTTTTCCATATCTTTCCTTATGGCATTTACTCTGTCTTCTGCAATTTCATTTGCCATTTCCTTGGCTTCTTTTTCTATGTCTGCCCTCATAGCGTTAACTCTGTCTTCGACCATTTCCTTTGCTATGATTTTTGCAAGCTGCTCGGATTTTTCTTTTACCTGGATTCGCATTTCCTGTTCCCACGTCATAAACCTATGCCTCCATTGCGCATTTGTCTTGGCGTACCTCACTTTTTGCTCAAGCTGGTCTGTAAAGTCCGAGGCCGCATTCAGTCCGTTAAGGAATTTAAAGAATTCCCTTAGGCTTTCCGTGGGCATTTTATCATATTTTGAAGCGTTAAAGAAGACTTTGTGAGTTCCGTCATTTAATAAAACTTCAGAATCCTGCTTGCAAACCTGATGAAAATCATATACGGGAAGTCCGTTGCCAAAGGCATCTTCCATGCACAGAAAAATCACGTAGCTTTCATTAAGCTCGCTGTAATCCGCGCCGGAAACAAGGCTGTCAACGTCCATAAGACCTTGGTAATACCTTGCGCGCTTGGCAAGATTCGTTCTGTTTGTAGTCTGAATTTCAATATCAAAGCAGCGTCCTGTTCCGTCCTTTACATAGACATCAAACCGGATTCCTTTTGAATCGTAGTCAACTTTAAAGCTTCGTTCAGCCACAGGAATTTCAATCCGCTCAATTTTTATGTTAAGCAGAAGTTCCAAAAGCTCCTTGCACAAGTCCGGGTTTGCCGTCATGACTTTGCAAAAGATAAAGTTGTCCGCAAGTGTCGCTCGTTCCCATTTTTCCGCGGGAGTCAGTTCATGCATTTCTTCCATAAATCCTCCGCATATTTAATTGCAGAAAATTATCAAAAAAATGCAGATTAAATGTGGAAATTAGTTTTTTAGCAAGGCAAGAATTATTGTTGAGGCGGCAAGCAATATCAAAAACACAGTATAAACCGCATTAAACCATTTCTTCTTGCCTTTGTTAACTATAAGCATTACAAATCCAAGCAAAGTTGCAATGCAGGTAAGGAGGCAGAGATTTACTGTTGCTATTAGGTTTTTAGAAATGGTTTCTCTTGCAAATGCCTGGATATTCACGCTTACAAGTGTAAATATTGAAACAAAAACGCCCATTATTGTAAGAACATTTCCATAAATCTTTTCTTTTAAAGATTCAAGATCTTCTTTTGCGTCTTTGTATTCCTTCATAAGCTTGTCGTATTCAGGCTGATATTTTCCAACTCCTACAAAGTCTTTTTCGTTTCTGAATGAAGCTCCGTACTGCTTGTCGTAAGTCTGCTCAGGGATTTCCTTTAGTTCTTCAAAAACAATCTGTGCAATTCCAAATCCCTTAGAAATTGTAAGAACCGAGTCAGAAATATTTTGAACGCGTAAAAAGCAGAATGTTCTGTGCCCCGGAATATATTGCGGACCGTCAACTTTAAGTCCCATTCTCATAACTGAATTTCTTTCAATAATCCGAGCGGTCAGTTGAGGCGGAAGTTCTATTTCTTCATTTGATTTTATGTAAACCACGTCTCCCGGTTTCAGTTCAAAAGACAAAACGGTATTTTTTTGAGAGTCATATATGCAATCAACAGAAAGTTCGTAGGCAATTCCTTTTAAGTTTTCTTCTTTATAACCTGAAACAATGAGTTTTCCCTGCGAAACCAGTTCTTTTATATTTTTGTCAACTAAAAGCATAAAAACCTCTTTGATATGGATTTAAGTATATTCCCTATCATTTTTATTTTCAACAGTTGTGGCTCTTTCAGTTTTTTAATTTCCGATTTTCCATCTGTTGCCTTCGCGGACAAACCGTTTGGCGTTCACTTCGATTACACGGCCGTCTTCTCCAAGCATTTTTACCATGGAAGTTATTGGGTTCACTTCAATTACGCGGAAATTTGTATCGTCGTAAAAAAGTCTTATGCCTTCGTTTGGGAGCTTTTTGCGTGCTTCGGAATACCAGTCGTACTCATAGCTAAGGCAGCACAAAAGCCGTCCGCACTGTCCGCTGATTTTCATGGAGTTAAGGCTTAGGTTTTGTTCCTTTGCCATTTTTATGCTTACAGGCCGGAGTTTGTCGCTTATGCTGTTGCAGCAGTAAGGCCGTCCGCACACTCCAAGCCCTCCTGTAATTCGGCATTCGTCGCGCACTCCAATCTGGCGCAGTTCAATTCGCATTTTAAAGATTGAAACAAGGTCTTTTACAAGCTCGCGGAAGTCAACCCTGTTATCGCTGGAAAAGAAGAACAAGGCTTTTTGCTCGCCCACAAGAAAATGCACGGAAATAAGTTTCATGTCCAGATGATGATGCTCTACTTTTTCACGGAATACTTTGAATGCGGACTTTTCAGTTTCTGCAAGTGAAGAAGCTTTTTCAAGGTCGTCATTGTTTGCCTTGCGCGCAATCTGCACAACGTCCCCCGGCTTTATTCCAACGGGAACTTTTGAAATTCCAAGGTTTTCTGCAAGGTCAAGCCCGTAGCGTGTGGGAACAATCACTTTGTCGCCGTCATTCAGCTTTCCGCCGGGAAACGTGGCGTAAATCCCTTCAAATGAATACACCAGCTTAAGCTTGTAAAGTTCTTTGGGAAAAACAAAATTCCTTGAGTCAGTGCTTTCTGATTCCTGCGAGTCTTCAAGAGAGGCAAGATCTTCATTTTCTTCATATATATCGCTTTCAAAAATATCAGACATAAAAACTCCAATTGTCTTAGTTTATCAATTATGACGCCATAAGGTCTACAAGCAGGCCGCTGATTTCGTTTACCCGGGCAAGCATTGCGAACGCTTCCCTGTGCGAACTTAAAAGCCAGTTTGCCATTTCGTCCAGTTTCTGATTTATGACCACAATCTTGAACTGCGGATCAAGCGGCTTTCCTTTTCTTGTGAATCCGCGCCGTTCTCTTTTTTTTACTTCAAAGTTGTTTTTTGCAAGGTATCTTAAAAACTGTGACACTTTTTTTCTGTAGTCAGCGAATTCTTCCGGCGTCTGCTTTTCCTTTAGGCGGTCCGCCGCCATGTCGGCCTGATCTTTTAAATAAATTGCAGCGTCTTCCGTGTCCAGCCCCGCAATTTCCTTAGGGAAGCCGTCTTTTTGCAGAGCGAATTCTTCCCGGGCCTTTTCCATTGCGCTGGAAAAAAGTTTCCGCCTTGTTTTGTCTGTTTTCTGGGATTTTTCGTCTTTTTGGGCTTTTTGAGCCTGAGCATTCGCTATGGAAGCCGCTGCGGAAAAATACAGGCTTGAAGATGTGCCTTCAACTTCCATTTTAAATCCTTATGGACATTGAAGAAATCGCCTTCATGTTTTCCTGCCGTGAAACTGCGGATGCAAATTCCGCGCTGTCTGAAAGTGAAATGCAGTGGCCGTGCAAAACAACATTTTCTTCTGAAACAAGTTTTTTTGTCTGCAAGTCTCCAATCACCACGCTTGAAGAAAGAAGCTTTATAAAGTCCGGCGCAACAATGTCGCCCAGAACTATTCCGCCTATGACCGTTATGGATTTTGCTTTTATGTTTCCGCGGATTCTGGCATTTTCACCGATTATAACATTTCCGGTGGCTTCTATATTTCCGTCAATATCGCCGTCAATACGGGCAAATCCGTTTATCTTGACATCGCCTTTTACAGAAGAGCCTGTGCCAAGGATGCTGTTAATGGAAATATTGTCGTTAAAAATAGCCATATTATTTTACGTTGATGTATTTTGCAGGATCTACTACGTCTGAACCGATGTGGACTTCGTAATGAAGGTGCGGTCCTGTTGTGATTCCTGTGTTTCCGATTGTTCCAATTATCTGACGCTGGGCGACCATATCACCTTTTTTTACGCGGGTTGTGCCAAGATGTGCATACCGTGTGTAAATTCCGTGCTTGTGCTTGATTATTACATTGAGACCAAAACTGTCATCGTAGGCAACTGTAACAACCTGGCCGTTTGCAGTTGCAATAACAGGATCTCCTTGTCTCCAAGTACTAAAATCAAGCCCTTTGTGAATGTACCATTGCTGCGTGATTGGGTGGATGTTCTGGCCAAATTCCATGGAAATATGTCCGATTCCATTTTTTACAGGCCAGACATTCGGAATATCAGAAAAAAGTGCGCCTTGGTTTTCAAGCATTTTTCCAATCTGTTCAACTGGACGAACTGCGCTTTCCAAATAAGCCGTAAGCTGTTTTATGTCGGAAGTTTCCTTTAAAGAGCCTGAAGTTATGTCCTGTGTGTCAAACAAAGATGAAAGGTCGGAATTTCTTCCGGCGGATTTTGAAGTTCCTGTATTCTGGTTTATTCCTAAAAGCGAAAGAGACTGGCTTAAAGTTGACTGAAATCTTTTTGCAGTCTGAAGAAGATTGTTGTTTTCGTCCCTAAGCTCGTCAAGGCTTGCAAGGGTTTCTCTGTTTTCGTCCCTGAGCCGTGAAATTTCAAGTCCAGAAGAAGCATTTTTCTGATTAAAGTAAACAAATGAGCCTGTGATTCCGGCTGCGAGGATAATTCCAAGGACAAGCGCAAAAACATTTGTCTGCACACTGAAAACTTTTCCTTGTGAATGCGGAACAATCATCAAAGTAAGTTTTCCATCAAAGAATTTTACGACATTTGCGCAAACTCTGCCTATGGAAACAAAGAAAAGTCTAAAGGCATGCATAATACGGGAAACTATATTTTTTTCTAATCTCTTGTATTTGCGAGAACGCGCCACAAAAATCTCCGTAAAAACTTTATCCGGAAAGCAACAAGACAGTTTCAAAACTTAACTTTTAAAACCGCTTCCAAATTACCGAACAAACAGTATATCAAAGGACGTCTATGCTGTCAAACGGACTGCGCTTGCAAAATGCCAAATTATGTTTGACTTCAAGTCGTTCCTATGTTATCTTATTAATAATATATCGGACAATCAATTAAAAAATATTAAAATTTTCTAGGGAATCTTCTTTAGAAAAGTCTTTCAAGTTTTTAAGGAAAAGCCATGCAGTTTTTTGATACTCACGCCCATATAGGGTTGATTTATGACGACCCTGTAAGACAGATTAGCGTTATTCAGCAGGCAAAACAAGCCGGCGTTACAAGAATTATAAGCATAAACAATAGCATTCTTGACTTTAAAAAAGAATATGCATTCCTAAAGTCACAGAAAGGCGTTTACCATGCCGTTGGAGTCGGTCCGTCGGAAGTAAACAATCCAGGCGCAGATTGGATTAAAATAATAGAAGAAAGTGTTTCACTTCCGAATGTTGTTGCAATTGGGGAAACCGGACTTGATTATTTTAAGCAGTACGGAGACAAACGCCGCCAGATTGAGCTTTTTATAACTCAGCTGGAACTTGCCCAAAAACACAATCTTCCAGTAATAATCCACAACCGCGATGCGGGAAAAGATATTTTTGAAATTCTTCAGGACAGATTGCCGGAAAAAGGCGCGATTTTCCATTGCTACAGCGAAGATGCTCCTTACGCAAAAAAATGCCTGGACGCAGGAATGAATGTATATTTTTCTTTTGCAGGAAACCTGACTTACAGAAACGCCCGCAATTTGCACGAAACAGTTCTTAACATTCCGCTAGACAGAATTCTTTTGGAAACTGAAAGCCCTTTTATGATTCCTGCCGAATTCCGCGAGAAAAAAAGAACAATGCCGGCATATTTGCCTTCAACTGCAAGATTTTTGGCGGAAATGCTTGAAACTGACTTGGAAAAACTTTCTGCCCAGCTTTGGACAAACAGCTGCAAAGTCTTTAACCTGCCGGAAGAATGAGTCTTTATCATCCAGTAGACATAGGAACTCTTCATTTAGACGGAAATCTCTTTTTAGCTCCTATTGCAGGCTACAGCGACATGGCGTTCCGTTCGCTTTGTGTTGAATACGGAGCTTCTCTTTGTACCACGGAGATGGTTTCTGCGGAAGCTCTTGTGCGTGGAAATAAAAAAACTGAGCTTCTTATGCGCCGTGCTCCGAATGAAAAAGTTTACTGTGTTCAGATTTTCGGCGGAAATGCGCAGACAATGGCTGAAGCTGCAAAAATCGTCCTTGAAAAAACAGACTGCGACTGCATAGACATAAACGGTGGCTGTCCTGTTCCTAAAATAACAAAAACCGGAGCAGGCAGCGTGCTTACAAAAGAGCCGGAACGACTTTTTTCAATAGTAAAAGCAGTTAAAGAATCTTCTATAGAATACACTTCATTGCATCCAGAGCGCGGCAATGTTCCTGTAACAATAAAAATCCGCAGTGGCTGGGATTCTTCCAATATAACATGGAAAGAATGTGCAGATGCGGCTTTAAAAGCAGGGGCGGACGCAATAACGATTCACGCACGGACAAAAGCCCAAGGCTATTCTGGAAAAGCCGACTGGGAAATTCAAAAACGGCTGGTTGAATTTGTCGCGAAAAAAATTCCTGTTTTTGGAAGCGGAGACGCATTCAACCCGGAAACCGCAAAACTCATGCTTGAGCAAACCGGTGTAGATGCCGTGATGTTTGCAAGAGGCGCAATGGGAGATCCGTTTTTATTCAGAAGAACAAAACAATTTCTTACAGAAGGAAAATACGAAACAGAAACTCCAAAGGAGCGACTTGAAGCAGGTCTTCGCGAACTAAAAATGAATGTAGCAGAACACGGAGAGAAAGCCGCCTGTATGCTGATGAGAAAAAAATTCTGCGCGTACAGTTCAGGAATAAAAGGCGGCGCAAGGCTAAGAGAACAAATTGTGAATTCGCGTTCTATAAAAGACTACGAAGAACTTTTTAAGCAATTTTTGTGAAAAACTTTTGCGCAACTCATTTTTACTGCACTTGAATAAATCCTTGTTTATCCATAAAATAATCTATTATGGGGCTTTTTCAAATAATTGCAGAGTTTTTCAAAACAATATTTTCTCCTACATCACCAGAAAGCCTCCAGAGACAGGCTGTTAGAAAAATTGAATCCGAACTGAAAAACCTTGCGCCGGAACTTTACAAAAAAGGTCTTGTAATGCCTGACTTTGCAGAAGCCTTGCGTGTGCTTTTTATAAACACCACCCCAATTTTTGACATTCTTTCAGAAACTTACTGCTCTACAGATTTAGATACAAGCCGGCATTTTGAAGAGCAGCTTGTTTTTACAGGATTTGACAGTGAAGCCCGGGAAATTCTAGAAAATCTTCTTTCGTATGAGAATAGAAAAAAAAGCGCAATGGAAGCCCAGTCGCTTATCCGGCATTTTGAGAGCGAGCACAGACAGCTTGAAAAAGTTGAAAAGGAACTGAATTCTCCTGCATTTATAAAAATTGAAGAAACTTTAGACAAAATAAAACAGCTGAATGACATTTGCAAATTCAGCTACATAACCGCACTTAAGCTTTTTGATCCTAGCTACAGCACAAAAGATTCCTACACACCGGAATTTCAGCCAGTGCCTATTGAATTGCTGGAAAATTCCTTGCTGGATTTGTATTTTGTCATTGCGGAAATGGACATTACAAATTCGCTTTACAATGCGGTTCTTGCCCTTTTCAGGCTTAAAAAAGGCGGAAAAATTTCAGACAGGGAGACTCAAGGTTTAAAAGAAAATTTCAAGAAAATTCAGTATATTGTAAAGCATATTTTTACCAAGGAAATTCTTTCCTGCATGATTAGAATTTCAAAGAAAAACTACGAGCTTGTTCCAGAACGTGCGGTTTACAACGGAAAATCACGGCAAAAATACGCTGAATATCTTGAAACAAGATTCCGCACAGACGAAGCACGCTTAAAAGGTGAAATTCAAGATGCGGCAATAAACAATGAAATAAAACAAATTTTTGGTGGCTCGCCGCTCGCTGCGGTTCAGGGTTACAGCAAGGACTTGGATTCTCAGCTTAGGCAAAGTACGCCGTTTTCTTTTGCCTGGATTACTCCGCTTCAGCTTTTAAAGAATTTTATTTCAATTTTCTATGAAGAGCACGTAAAGCCGCTTTTAAATGACATTGTAATAGAAGGTTTTTTTAATAATCCGGCATACAAGTCTGAATTCTCATCTTCCGTATTCACTTGCAACGATTCCCTTGAGCGGATAAGCGCGTTTGAGTCCAAATTTACGCGCGGAAACGAATTTGACGAAACAAACATCACTTCGCTCATAAGAGACAGCCACAAGGACGCGACATTTGAATCAACGCTGAAAAACCTCATCGACAGAATCAACAGGCAGGCAAAAGAACTGATTCAGACGGAAACAACAAACATTTTTCAGCTTTACAAAAAAATAAACGATATTCTTATCGAATCCAAAAAACCAAGTTCCGAAGTTATAACGAATTTAAAGGTTCTTATGATTTCTTCAAGAAACAGAGACAATTCCGACTGCATGGAAAACCAAAACAGCCAGTGGAAAGTTTTTCTTGAAGTAATGAAGAATTATGTTATAATCGGAAATATAGAGAAGAAATAAAATGGCTAAAAAGAATGCGATTTCTGCAAAGACGCAAACTCCAGCGGCAAAAGAAAAACAAGTCATTGCCGAGTTTGAAAAGCATATTTACGATTTACAGCAGATGCTTGAAATTTCAAAGTCATTTTGTTCAACAATTGAATTTTCTCCGCTCATTGAATCTATTCTTTATGTGGCGATGGCCCAGATGCGCGTTACAGGAGCTGGGCTTTTTATTTCAGAAGAATTCGGCAGCGAATATTTTAAGCTTTCAGAAAACTATTCGGGAATTGCAATAGACCCGACAATCGAATACAAAATCGGCATAGATTCTCCGCTTATTGAATTTTTGTCAAGCTCTTCATCAGTTTTTGATTTGCATGAGCTTTCTGAAAAATTCCCGGAATCTCAAGAAATAAAGGTAATTGAATCACTGAATCCGTCGCTGATAGTTCCGCTTATGCTGAAAAATCACTTGAACGGAATTCTTGTTATGGGCGAGCGGATTTTTGTGGAAAATCTCTCTGCTGACTACACAACTTACGAAAAAAACGAAATTCAGACAATCGCTTCTCTTGCTTCGGTTGCAGTTCACAACGCATCTTTGATTGACCAGTCTACAACCGACATGATGACAAAGCTTCGCCTTAAATTTTACTTCTATAATATTCTTGAAGACAAGCTTGATTCCGCATTTTCCCACGAACAGACGTTAAGTGTTATAATGTTCGACATTGATTTCTTTAAGAAGTTCAACGATACTTACGGACATGCCTGCGGAGATTATGTTCTAAAAAAAGTTGCGGAAATTATAAGCGACAGTATCAGGGAAGGAGATCTTGCTTCAAGATACGGCGGAGAAGAATTTACAGTTCTTTTGTGCAATGCAGGAAAAAACGAGGCAATGCTTGTTGCGGAACGCATAAGAAAACGGATTGAGCAGACTACGGTTTTCTATGAAGGCCACAATATGCAGATTACAATTTCCGGCGGAATTTCTGTTTTTAATATAGAAACAAATCCTGTGCACTCTGCAAAAATTCTAGTAGATCAAGCTGACAAAGCTCTCTACGTTTCTAAAAGAACTGGAAGAAACAGAGTTACTGTTTTTGATCCTTCTTCGCAAAATGAAAATTCCGCAAAAGAAACAGAATCAGCCCTGGAAAAAATAAATTCATGAACATAATCCGCAAACCTTTCCGCTACAGTTTTTTTAATGCGACCTCTATAATAATTGCTTTAAATCTTATTGTCTTTTTTCTGACAATGATTTTTCCGCGGCTTCAAGTTTACCTTGGAATGTCGTATTTTGGAATTTTGCTTCATTATTATTGGCAGCCGCTCACTTATCTTTTTGTGCATTCAGGCTGGAGCCACATCCTTTTTAATATGCTGGCTTTGTTTTTCTTTGGAATTTCCGTGGAGCGCGCGGTTGGCTCTAAGGAATTTCTGCTTTTTTATTTTTTGTGCGGAATTCTTGATGGGATTATTTCTACGGTCTTGTACCGTCTTCTTGGAATTACAGTTCTTCTTGTGGGCGCAAGCGGAGCTGTTTACGCGTTGCTTTTTGCCTATGCCGTTATTTTTCCGCGGAATGTAATTTATATTTGGGGAATAATTCCAGTGGCTGCTCCGCTGCTTGTTTTTGTCTATGCGCTGATTGAAATTACAAGCCAAATTTCCGGTGGTTCAGGAATTGCACATCTTGCGCATTTGGCAGGATTCGCTGTCGCTTGGATTTACTTTGTTGCAAGAATGGGAATTCATCCTTTAAAAGTATGGAAAGACGCATGGAGATAAAAAAAACGCTTTTTTTTTGTGTTCTGTTTTTATTCAGCGTAAATATTTTTTGCCAGGCTCCGCTGCAGAATGAGCAGATTAGAATTCAGGTTTGGGCGGAACTGGATTCTTTCCCTGGAAAATTTGAAGAAGAAAGTTCAGTTCAGGAGCAAAAATCTTCCAAGCAAGAAGAAAAATCCGACTTTGAAAAACTTTACGGATTTGCAATTGAGAGGACAAAGCAAGTTGCGCCTTTTTTAATGGAAGGTCTTTTGTACGGCTGGAATTTTGACTACACGCCCTATGACAAAAAACGCGGAGTTAAGGAATACTGGGAATTTTCCGAAGTTAGAAAATTTGACTCTTCTATAAACCGCCTTGAATATCACAATCCAGTGCCCAAAGACGGAAAACTTTTAAGCTGGGTTTACTGCGACAGAACTCCAGCCCAACAGTTAGAATACAAAAGGTGGACTTCTATAATTCACCCAAAAGTAAAAGGCTGTGGCTCAGCCTCTGTTCAAGACGGATTTGAAGGAATAAAGCAGGCGTGCAGCAACGCGGCGAAAAATGCAGTAAGAGAATATTGGCGCACAATGGAAAAAAACAAGCCTAAGGAAATTTCCGGGACTTTGCTTTTAATCCGCGACCCAAGAATTTTCATAAAAAACGGACGCTATGAAGTTGACCTTGATTTTTTCTTGGAAACTGATAGAATAGTTCCGTATACTTACTATTGACGTTACTTGAAAGGAGGTATCGCATGAAAAAGATATTTATATTAGCAACAGCAATTATGCTTGCAGCAGGAACAGCTTTTGCACAGCAGGAAGAATCATTAGAAACACAGATGGCTTTAGATCCATTGGAAGCCGCAAACAGCTACGCGGACACAAAAACAAAAATTCTTCCTATCGAAGACAAATATTCAAGCTTGCATCCAAAAGCTAAAAATGTAACTATTCAGCTTGAATTTACTCCGCTCACTGGCGAAGTTATTTTCACTTATACTTGTATGCAGTCCAGCTTTGATTTGGGCGAAGCAATGAATGTTGCAATTGCAGTTTACGAGGATTTCGCCGCAGAAAATCAGTTCAAGCATTATACTTACGCACAGAAAGACAAGAAAAAATATTTCAAGGATGACAAAGGCGTAAGAATGGCAACATACACTTCAAAAGTTATCTTCACAAAATAATTTTTACTGAACACTTATTTTCACTTGCCTGTTAGGTGATTTTCATTTTGCTCCGGTTTGAAGTACAGGTTTTTCAGCCGGATTTTTTTGGTGCATATAAAATTGGCAGACTTAAAAACTTTAATTAAAAATCTTCATCCGCTTGAAACAAAAATTCTTCTTCATTACAGCTTAAAAGACGAGCTTACTTCAACAAGGCTTGAAACTGAATTGGGATACAAGGAAGGTCATGCAAATCAGGCGTTCAGCTGGCTTGCCGGAAAAAAACTTTTGGCAGAAACTTCCCGCACTCCGCACACATATTTTGAACTTACAGATTTTGGCCGCAAGATTTTTAAAGACGGTTTTGCAGAAGAAAGAATCGTTTCTTATTTAAAGGAAAACGGTCCAAAACGTCTGCCAGAAATTGCAGTTGCACTTGGAATTGAAAACAAAGATGTAGGCTCGGCATTCGGTTCGCTTAGCAAAGACAATGTTCTTGCCATGAACGCAGAAAAAAAAGCCGAATATACAGGAGCGCCTCTTCCAGAAAGATTCGCAGTGGCAAAATCACTTATAAAAAAAGCCTCTGAAGCGGAAAACTGCCAGCTTGACGCCGCAAATCTTACAAAGTCCGAAATTGAAATAATGGGCGGACTTACAAAAAAACGCGGAATTTCAGAAACTCCATTTAAAACAATTGAACGCGAAACTGTAATTTATAAACTTACAGAAGCATTTAAAGGAGTTGCTGATGCGCTCAAGAATTCAGGAATCACAGGAAATGAAATTGGAGAAATAACTCCGTCAATGCTTGCTTCCGGTGAATGGAAAAAAGGAACTTTCCGCGGATACAATATTTCAATTCCGCCGGCACGAATAATTCCGGGGCGCACAAATCCTTACGTTCAGTTTTTAGAGTCAGTAAAAGACAAGCTTTGCTCGCTCGGTTTTCAGGAATTTGACGGCCCGCTTGTAGAAACTGAATTCTGGAACGGAGACGCTTTGTTTATGCCTCAGTTCCATGCAGCCCGCGACATTCACGATGTTTACAGACTGAAGTATCCGACGCACGCAAAGTCAATTGAAGAGCCTTATCTTTCAAATGTTGCGGCAGTCCACAGAAACGGCGGAAACACAGGAAGCCGAGGCTGGAACTACAACTTTGACAACGAATTTACCCGCCGCCTGATTATGAGAAGCCAGGGAACAGTTCTTTCTGCGCACCAGCTTCACAAGGCGGAAATTCCTGGAAAGTACTTTGGAATTGCAAGATGCTTCCGCTATGACAAAGTTGACGCAACTCATTTGAGCGACTTTTACCAGACAGAAGGAATTGTTCTTGGCGAAGAAGTAAATTTAAAGACGCTTCTTGGATTCCTTGAAATGTTCGCGGTGGAAATTGCAGGCGCAACAGATGTAAAATATGTGCCGGGCTACTTTCCATTTACAGAGCCTTCAATTGAAGTTCATATAAAGCATCCTAAGCTGGGCTGGTTTGAGCTTGGCGGTTCTGGAATTTTCAGACCGGAAGTTACAAAGGCAATGGGCGTTGATGTTCCTGTTCTTGCCTGGGGAATTGGAATTGACCGAATGGCTTTGATGGCTTTGGGACTTAACGATTTGCGTGAGCTTTTTTGTGAGGACATAGAAAAAGTAAGACTTAGAAAAGCAAAGTTCTAGTCTTACAATAAATCTAATAAAAAAACTGTACTTTTGTATATAAAGGAGAAAATATTGTCTAAAGCAAAGTCTATAGTTTTATTTTTTGCATCATTTTTTTCTATTGCTTTTGTTGTTGCTGGCAGTAGAATTTTATTCAATAAAGATGCTAAAAAAATTTTAAATCAGTCGGCAAGAATAAAAGAACTTGAATTTTCTTCTAATCTTGATGGAGAGCTTTTGCTTGCAACAAAAATGGCAAAATCTCCTTTGATTTCTCATTACATGGAAAATCCTCAAGACGCATCTCTTTCAAAAGCCGCAATGGAAGAAATTCTTTCGTATCAGGATGCATTTAAAGGGAAAAATACATTTTCCATTGCAGATACAGACTTGCTTTATTATTCAAACGGAAAATATCTTTACACGCTTGACAAGTCAGATCCTGCAAATTCATGGTTTACATCTTGCCTTGCAATTTCGGAAGACTACACTTTTATTGTGAGTTACGACACTGTTCTGAAAAAGACAATGCTGTGGGTTAATGCGGTTGTTCGTGATGAAACAAAAAAAGGAATCGGCTTGATAGGAACTGGTGTTGACCTTTCAGATTTTGTAAACATGATGTACAATAATCTTGAAAAAAATCGTAAGATGTTTTTCTATAATAAAAACAAGGAAATTACCGGTGCAGAAAACACACAGCTTCTAGAAGACAAGGCAAAGATTGAGTCACAGCTTCCAGAAATGGGAAAGATTGATAATTTCCCCGTTGAAAAAACTTTCCTCTGTGGAAAAAAAGGTTGTTATGAAATCGTCCCGATTCCATCTGTTGACTGGATGATGGTAATTTTTCTTCCATACACTATGACAGTCGCATTGTCTTATGCCGTTGCGCCTCTTGGAGCAGTTTTAATTCTTTTGCTCTTGATTGCTGCCGCTATTACACTGAAACGTCTTGTAAAGCCGCTTTTAGTTTTAAATGACACTGTAAAAAACATTTCAGCAGGGAACGCAGATCTTACAAAAAGACTGAATTCGAATTCTGATGCTGCGACAATCGGGCTTATAAAAAAGATTGAAAAAGGATTCAATGCATTTATAGAAAAACTTCAGCAGATAATTATAACTGTAAAAAAATCCAAGGAAGAGCTTTTTGAATCTCTAGAAAATCTCCACAGGTCAATTCATAAAATTGTAAATTCCATTGAGGAAATAAATCAGCATATTGACGGCATGGAATCTTCTGTTAGCGAGCAGTCGGGATTTTCTAATCAGACATCGGATGCTGTAAATCAAATTTCAGAAAAAATAAGTTCGCTAAATAAAATGATTTTGACACAAAACCAAAGTATTGAAGAAGCCAGTTCTTCCGTAGTACAGATGATTGGAAACATAAATTCTGTAAATAATTCTGTTGCAAAGCTTTCTGATTCTTTTTCGGCTTTGGAAGCAAGCACAACTCAAGGTGTTAAAAAGCAAAAAGAAGTGAATGAAAGAATTTCCGAAATAGAAAACCAGTCTAAAATGCTTCAGGACGCAAACTTAATAATTTCATCTATAGCGAGCCAGACAAATCTTCTTGCCATGAATGCGGCGATTGAAGCTGCCCATGCAGGAGAAGCAGGAAAAGGATTTTCTGTAGTCGCGGATGAAATCAGAAAACTTTCAGAAACCTCATCCGAGCAATCAAAGACAATTGGTCAGCAACTTACTGCTATTCAGGAATCAATTTCAAATATTGTTGTTACTTCTGTAGACTCCGAGAAAGTTCTACATTCCGTAGCAAACAGCATTCATAATACAGACGGACTTGTTCAGTCGATAATGCAGGCGATGAAAGAACAGGAGTGCGGCTCTAAGCAGATAAGCGACTCCTTGGCACTTTTGCAGAGCAGCTCACAGGAAGTAAGAGATGCGTCAATGCAAACTGAGCAAAAAAACGAGTCGATTCTTGAAGAAACAAAGAAACTTCAAAACAGCTCTAAAACTATAAAAAATCGCATAAATGAAATGGCAGAATGTGCCCGTTCAATAACACAGGAAGCAGAAACACTTGGAGGTCTTTCCGATGGAGTTGACCGGTCGCTTGAAAAAATTGGAAGTGAAATAGACTTATTCAAGGTTTAGCTTCTTTCCACAAAAAGACATTTTATAAGGTCTTTTATAGTTTCTACTTGAGTTGCTCCGGCTTCGGATTCAGGGACAATAAATTTCTGGAAACCAAGATCCCTTGCGGCTTTTATTCTTTGCTTTTGCTTTGTAACAGGACGAATTTCACCAGCGAGGCTTATTTCGCCTACAATCGCAGTTTTTTCTGGAAGAGAAATGTCTGTTCTTGCTGAATAAAGAGCCGCTGCCAAAGCTCCGTCAATCGCACTTTCTGAAAGTCTTATTCCGCCAGCAACATTTATATAAATATCCTGATCGCTGAATTTTATTCCAAGCCTTTTCTCAAGAACTGCGGCAACTCTGCTCACCCTTGCAGAGTCGATTTTTTCTGAATAAACACGGTTCACAGCCGCTTTTGCAGGAACAGTCAACGCCTGAATTTCAACGATAAAAACACGGCTTCCTTCAAAAACACTGGCGCAAGCAATTCCAGCTGGAGTTTCTTTTTTTCTTCGAGTTATAAAAAGCGAACTTGGATCTGAAACGCACTTAAGACCTTTTTCATCCATTTCAAAAAGTCCAAGTTCATCAACAGAACCGAACCTGTTTTTTTGCGCGCGTAGAAACCTAACTTCATCACTTGTCCGCTCAAAAGACAAAACTGTGTCAACCATGTGCTCAAGGCTTTTTGGTCCGGCAATGTTTCCGTCCTTTGTAACATGGGCAGTCATAAACAAAACGCTGTCTCTTTCTTTTACCCAGCCAATCAGTTCGTTGCTACAATATTTCAATTGCGTTATAGTTCCCGGCACAAGTCCTGCTTCCACGGAATAAACAGTCTGAATCGAATCCACAATGATGACCAAAGGATTCAGTGAGTCAAGCGCATCAAGAATGTCTTCAAGACGCATCGTGCATAAAATTTCCAAAGAGCCAGCTTCAAGGTTCAGGCGGTTTGCCCGGCTTTTTATTTGTCCTGCAGATTCTTCTCCGCTGACATAAAGAATTTTTCCATTGGGAAGAAGACTTGCCGCCGCCTGTAAAAGAAGTGTTGACTTTCCGATTCCGGGTTCACCGCCGACAAGAATTGCACTGCGTTTTGTAGCTCCACCGCCAAGCACACGGTCAAATTCCTCGTTGCCGGTTGAAATCCGCGAATTGCTTTGCTGCGAAACTTTTTGCATTGGAACTGGCTTTGCTTTTAAAACTGTTCCGTCGGATTTCAAAGATGACTTTGGAGCATTTGAATCTAAAATGCATTCTTCAAGTGAATTCCATTCGCCGCATTCAGGACATCTTCCAAGCCAGGCAGGTTGTGTGTAGCCACATTTTGAGCATTTGTAAACAACAGATTTCTTCGCCATATTTTTCCTACTATATTCAAAATCAGACAAAAAGTCATTACCGAAAAAACGGCGCAGATTTTCAGCATGAAAAATACATTTATTGCTAAAACAGTAAAAATCTTCTATAATGAATTTATTATGAGAATTTCAAATAAATTCACACTTTCCAGAATTATTTTAGCGCCGATAATTTTTATAATATACAACATTCCAGTCTGGTTTGGACTTGAAAACGGAAGTCCTGCCGCCATCGCTTCAATTTGCATTGCTATTCCGCTTCTTGCTTTTGCGGAACTCACAGATTATTTTGACGGACATTATGCGCGCAAGCTGAACGATGTGAGCGACTTTGGAAAAATGTTCGATCCTTTTGCCGATGTTTTTCTTCATCTTTCAATGTTTACTTGCTTTGTTTTTTCTGGATATATGCCGGTCGTCTGCTATGTTCTGATTCTTTACCGTGAATTCAGCCAGAACTTTTTAAGAATGGTCGCGGCGAAACAAGGAACTGCAATTGCGGCAAGAAAAGGCGGAAAAATAAAAACTGTATTTTATGTGGCTTCGTGCTTTGCAGTTCTCATACAAGAAGCGTTGGTTCGCACAGAACTTGCTTCAATTTGGAACTTAGACATGAAACTTTTGCTTCACATAGGCCAGGCATTTTTTGTTGTGTGCGTAATTTTGGCTTATGTTTCGTTTATAGATTACTTAAAAAATTTTGGAAGCATACTAAAAAAGGCAGTGTAATTTTATCGGAGGATGTAATAAAAACTTTGCCTAAAATAGCGTCAAAGTTTTTATTCATAAGTTTGCGTTGCAAACTTTAATATAAACTGTTGTTTCTCACTTTGTTGCGAAACAACTTAAAAAGTCAAATCAAAAATTGATATTTTCTTATTGACTTTTTATGGGGGAAAATATGAAGAAAATTTTTGCAATCGCAGCAGTCCTTGTTATGGGCACAGCGGGAATGTTCGCTCTTGACTTGAAGGACATTCAGGGAACTTGGCAGGATTCAAACTGGGATGCAAACTGGACTTTCAATGCAGACGGAAAAATTGTTCTTACAAAGGCTTCTAGCGGAGAAACAGTTTTCACTTTTGATGATTCAAATGTACAGAACTTTAAAATTTCTCCAAGCACTTCCGGTTTAAGTATTTCATTTGACTGCGAAGAAACAGAACGCTCGTACAAGTTTACAAAGCCGATTACTCTCAATGCTGATTTGGATATGCACATTGACCCAAAGTGGACTTCTGAAGGCTACGACGTTAAAATTAAATTTCAGAAATAAAAATTCCTAAGCAAAAATTAAATGGCATTCTCTAAAGTGAGGATGTCATTCTGTTTTTAAAACCACAATAAACTGCTCTTCGTTTCCTGTGAATTCGGATTTGTCAAAGTCAGCAAAAAATTCCGCACTTTTAAAACCTGCGTCCTCTGCAAAATCTTCTATTTCGGAAGGAAGCAAAGGATAGATCGGAATGTCTTTTACAATAGGAAGAAGCTTGCCGGTACCTGTTTCAAGGTTCATGGAAAAAAGCTTGGAATCGTCTTGCTCTGTCATTATTTCAGAAAAAAGCTTGGCTCTCATGCTTTCACGGCATTTAAGCTGAAAAAACTTTTCGTCTTTTCTGTTTTCAAAATTGATGCATTGGATTACAAGAAATCCATCTGTAGAAATGAGCTTTTTGCAGTCAAAGAAAAACTGCCGGATTTTTTCCCTTCCACCTAAAAAAAGCAAGCGGCTATTCAAAATGGAAATAACGTTGTAAAAATTCTTGCCTAAGAAATTTGTCATGTCCTCTGCTTCCATCTGAAAAAAGCGGATTGACATAAGCTGATTTCTTCGGCGCAAATTCGCCGTGTGCAAAAGTTCATCGCAGTTTTCAATTCCTGTAACATCGTGCCCTTGCTTGGAAAGTGAACTTTCAAAAAGTCCGGAGCCACAAAAAACTCTCAAGAATCTGACCGGCGAGCTAAAATTTTCGCACAATTCCGTATATAATTTTTTTTGAGCCTCTGAAACTTTAAAAAGCTCATCGTAATACTCAACAAGATTCTGAATAAACTTCATTCTTCTATTATAAAAGCAGTTTTGCTATTTTGCAAATTATAAATAAATGCTATAATACAGATAACATTTTTCATTCGGAGGAGAGCATGAATCCAAGAATTTTTTTAGGAATCTTAAGCGCAGTTGTCGGACTTTTGGCTGTTATAAATCCGCAGTCAAGCATTGAGGCGATTGTAATTCTTATCGGAATCGGCGCAATCGTAAACGGAATCAATTCTATTTTAAAAGTGAAAAGATTTTCGTTTTCGCCTTATTTTGAGCGCACTGTAATTATAAGAAGCGTTGCAGGAATTTTAGTCGGAATTCTCGCGGTAATTCTTCCATTCGCATTTTTCAACATGATTCAAAAAATTGTTCGGATTATTCTTTATATTCAGGCTGTGTTTTTGCTTTTGTCGGCAATTTCGGAATTCATTTTGGTTTCTGGCACTGAAAATTCCGCTCCTTTTTTAACCGAAGCCGTTTGCTCAATTTTTATTGCGGTTTTGCTTTTTATGCTTCCTGCCGATTTTGGCGTAAGACTTGTAAGAGCCGCCGGAGTTCTGATTTTAATTTCTGGAATAATTTTTGCGTTTAGAGAATGGAAATCTTCTCCAACTGAAGTCGAAGCAGAAATAATAGAATAGATTTTGAAGAGGCTGCCCAATAAATTTTGAACAGCCTTTTTTATTTTAAAGCTGAATGCCTGTCTTGATTTTTTCGTTGAACCTTTTCAGTTTCTTTTCATCCTGAATTGGATTTTCTTCACCGCTCAAAATTTTGCGCAAAGCTTCCATTTCTTCGCCATTAAATGAAACCGCTTTTTCCATTGTATTTTCAAATGAATTTACTGCCATTGGACAAACTGTTTTTATAATCTCAAGAATTTCTTCTGCATACAAGCGGATTTCATACTGGGCATGGCTATCGAGCCTGAGCTTTAAAAAATGGAACAAATTGTGCAAATCCATCTGCCAGTAAAATTCCGTGTATAACGCGAGCGGAAGATTTATGCGGGCAATTTCCCTTGCGATTCCTTTTTCAACCATGTCTTTGTAAACTTCGTAGGCTTTTTGCTGACCTTCAATAAATTCAGCCTGAAACTCTTTTGCCTGCTTCTCTTCAAAAACCTCTCCGCGGCCCTGCTTGTTGTTTGTTGACTGCTTTGAAATGCACGAATTTTCCGGAACATAAAATTCATCTTTCATAATGCTGTATCTGCCGGAAACTTCATTCATTCTGGCCATTCTGTGCCTAACCCACTGGCGCGCTACAAAAATCGGCATTTTCAAATGAAATGTAAAAACAACCTGCTCAAATGGAGAAGTGTGCTGATGGCGCAAAAGATAATCAATCAACGCTCCGTCCTGACTTATAGTTTTTGTTCCTTCGCCATAGGAAACGCGGGCTGACTGTACAATTCTTGAGTCGCTGCCGTAATAGTCAACCAGGCGGACAAAACCTTTATCTAAAACTTGAAATTCCTTGTCCAAAATTTCTTCTGCGGCAGGAACAATGCAATGTGCCATAAATACCTCTTTTTAATTATTTTTTATTTGCTGCGTTTTGCTTCAATTGCCTTTTTTACGCCTTCCGCAAAAAGCTGATTCTGATCTGAACGCTCTGGAACAGAAAACAAAGGACCGCCATCTTCTTCTGAAATACGGTAAAGATTAGAATAGTTCGCGTCATAGGCTGGGCTTGAAGGATTGTTTATCCACCAGTCTAAAACTGAAACAGTACAAAGCGTATACTTTATAAGATTCGCATTTGTGGCGGCAGTAACATCGTCATCTCTTTTTGCGCCAAGAAGCACGTCAATTCTTTTTGAAACCGCATTTGGCAAATCGAACGTGTAACGATCCCATGGATTCAAAACCCCAAGCACAGTTTTCTTTCCGGCAGAATTCTCATCGATTCTGCGGACAAGAGTTGTAAGAACACTTCTCATGTAGTCGGTGCGGGCGGCAAGCGGTCTGTACTTTGAATCGTTCACGGGCTTCTGCAAAACCGGAGCATTGAACTTGTAGTTTGGAAGAAAATAAAATTTTATGCGCCACAAAATATTGTTCAAGTTTTCCTTGCCGAATCTGCTCTGGGCATATTCCTTCTGCGAGTAAATTGAATTCACATAGGAACGCAAATAATCACCGAGTTTTTTTGCAAATAAATCTTCATAATAAGAAGCCCAGTCTTCCATTGCAGAATCTAGCTTATCCGGATAAGCTGCAAGTTTTTCGTCCGCTTCAATGTTGAACTTTATGTTCCGGCAGCCTTTTAGAAAATCCTCGATAATCAAAATAAGAACAATCGTCACTTGCAGAGGATTTTCCGGAGCAATAACATTGAATCCATCCTCAAAGTTGTAAATCGGATTGAAGTACGGGAACAAATCCGGATGCCGCTCCAAGTGAAGAAATCCTGCCTGTGGAAAAAGCTGGTCAAGAATTTTAAGTCCCATATTTACAATTTCATTTTTTTCGCCTGCAACATGTTGAACTTCCTGCTTTTTCTTTTCCTGAGCTTCCTCCTGTTTTTTTTCTTTATTCTTTTTTTCAGGAAGAAGAAGGTCAAACTTTGAAATTCCAAGGAACTTAAGAATTTCCACAATCTTTACTTTAAAGAAATCCGGGAACTCAACAAATTCATCGGAAGACATTCTCATCAAAAGCGGATACATTCCCTGAATAATCTGGTCATGCACGTAAAGCCATTCAGTTACGCCCTGTTTTACCAACGTCTGAAGCTTCGCTTTGTCTGCATTCGGAAATTCGGCAAGATCCGTGTAAATGTCTTTTATTAAAAGAGAAACCTGCTGTTCGCCAATATAGTAAACCGTAAGAAGCTGCCTGTAGACCGTCCGCACAAAAGGAATGAGCATAGGAACGGTAAGATAGTCCGAAGCATTTTCAACATCCATTGCCAGAATCTTGATGTCGCGGAGTGTCCACTTGCCCACGGTTCTAAGAAACTTAAACTTGAGGTCTGTCTCTGTGGCAATTTTGGCTTTGTATACATCCGGGGAAATCTGAATAAAAGTTTTTATTGTGCCGATAAAAGATTGAATGTGGTCAACGTGGCGGCGCACAATATATTCGCCGAATTTTTTTTGTACACGCTCGCGGTTCTTGGCTGACATTCTATAGAAAAAGTTGAACAGTCCGAAGTCCGGCTTAATATCGCAGCCCGGAGCCATCATTGTTTTGTCCATGAGCTTTAAGTCATGCGCAGAAATTTCAGGCAAATCTTCATCTGTGCGGATTTTCTTTGTAGAAGCCTTGATTCCGCCCACAGCTGCCGAAGAAAACGATGAGCCAAACGATGCGCTCTGAGACGAAATATCCGAAGCAGACCTTCCAGAAGCTTTTACCACAACATCCTGCCTTCTCCTGTTTGCCGGCATATTTGAATAGTCTGCTGGAGATAATTTTTCGCGGAGAACTTCCCCGCCAAGTTTTTTCTGCATAAAAAGAGCCTCATTTGCATCTATTGGTCCGATATTTTTCCGGGTTTTATCAAGTGTGCCGGGTTCAAGCGTCCGCTTTGGACGGTTCTCATTTTCCATAAATACTCCTCAAGAACTGAAAAAAGTTAAAGACGTATCAAGTAATTTTCGGAAATTCCTGCAAGAGATTTGAATGAAACTTTTTCACCACTGGCAGTAATTAAAGTTCCTTCAAAGCTGCCGTATATTGTATGGTACACGCTGCGCACAATTAACGCATTCACATTGTTAACGCAGATTGAAACAGGCGTAAAAACAAGGTCAACCATGTTTTCAGTATCTTGAATAATCCATTTTTTGTCCATGCCAGAATAATGCGAAATAACAACGGGAGGAAGCGGAGTAGATTTTCCATCATAGAAAAGAACATTGCAGTTGTATTTGTCCGTGTCCACGCTTTCATGCGACTCGGAAGCAAGTTTGAACGCAATTTTCTTTCCATTAATTTCCCCGAATCCAAGTACAGATTTTCCATGAGAACGAAATTTCATATAGGTACGCGTCATATCAAACGAGCAGACTCCATCAGATTCCGACATGGTTTTAGTTTCACCGCTATTATAAGCAAGTGTGAGAGAACCGTGTAATGGAAGAACAGAACTGTAGCTTGCATAGCTCCGCCTTAAAGTAGGATTTGGACGCACAGAAGTAAGTTCTGCAAACTGGGAATCGTTGAACACTGCGGAAAAAGCTCCACGCGCAGAAGGACGCACAGAATCTCCCTTCAAGTCGAATATAACCGAAAGCCTGTTCTGTTCCCTGTTCCAGCTGATTCTTGTGTAACGCCGCTTGCTGTAGTTTGAAGTTGAAGCCGCTTCAAGATTATGCGGAATAAGCCTCTTTCTCGGTCCCATGAGCGAATGATAGGCAAAACGTTGCGATGTATTTTTATTCCAGAATACAACTTCTGAAAATCCAGCAATTTTTGCATCTATAAAACTTATGCGTCCGATATATTCCCCGATATTAAACGAAAATATAAGGCGGCTCTTTATGCGAAGGTTTGTTATAAAAGTCGGAAGCGGAATCACTCCATAAGGTCTGTAGACTCCGCGGATATCAAAACGCCTAGGATGTCCCCTGAATGTACCGAACACTGGCCGCCCATTCAGAACAAATGACGGAGGAATTTCCTGCAAATCTCGTGTGTACATATATATAACTATTTTAACATTACGTGCAGCTAAAGTCTATGGAGGGACGACGCCCCTCTACTTCGGAAGCGGGGGCTTCTTCCCTCCAAACCTCCTATCTTTCCCAGCACCGCTTAGGAGCTGCGCCCTAAGAACCTGCTTTGGTGTTTCATTTAAATTTCTTGAATTGTTTTTTTTACTTTAATTGAATACCTGTCATTGCCGTGCTTGACACGGCAATCTATTCAAACACAGCAAATACATTTTTTACCTGGCTTTTAGGGCAGCTCTTGCTATGCGGCGGGAAGTTCTTGCTGTTATGGCGGGGTTTATGCAGAGCATTGGGCTGTAGTCTATGTCGTTTTTTAAGACTGTGTAGATTATATTGAGGAGCTTGTGGCAGACAAAGCCCATCGACTGAAAATGCGTTTTTCCTTTGGAAACCTGCGACTTGTAAACAATTGTTATTTCACGGCAGTGGTTTACGGAAACGAATGAAGCCATCCAAAGGCATCTTCTAAGGTAGCCGGAACCGCGCTTGGACATGTGGTTTTCGTTCCCAAGAAACTGACCGGACTGCTTTACCGAAGGGTCTATTCCAGCATAAGCGCACAGCTTCTTTGGATTGGCAAAACGGCTTATGTCGCCAATTTCACTTAGAATAGAAGCCCCAAGAACTGGCCCAATTCCCGGAATCTGCGTAATCTTTGTTCCGAACGACTTAAAATGCGATGATATGTGCTTTTCAAGGATTCCAATCTGATTTTGAAGAAGCTCCATCTGGTCCATCATCTGCTTTACAAGAAGCGAAAGTGTCTTGGAAGAAAGCCGGGCGGCAAAAGAATTGCGGGCAAGGCTTATAAGTTCCTGGGCCTTTTTTAGTCCGAACTTTCCGTTGGAAGCCACCTGAAGAAGCTGGGCAAGATTGTCTTCTCCGAACAATGTGATTTCTTCCGGAGTCGTGCAGTGCTTGAGAATTGCAGTAGAAGACTTTCCGAATGTATCCGAAAAAAAGCCTTGGTATTCTGGAAAAATTCTGTCCATCATCACAATTATCTTGCGTTTTAAGTTTGCAACCATATCTACAAGGAAAAACCTCTGTCGGCACAGGTCGCGCATCATGAGCATACGGTCATCCGCAAGCTTTGTTTCTGAATACTGCCCGATTCTGATTACCTGCGCAATTATTTTTGCGTCCACGGAATCTGTCTTTGTTTTTCTGATGTAAAGATTTCGAAGCGCGTCTGACTGGAGCGGATTTATTACGTGGACCGTTGCGTGATTGTCTGCAAGCCAAGTATACAAGTTAAGCCAGTAATGTCCTGTGGCCTCCATTCCGAATTCAAAGTTTTCAAGACTAGAATCTACCGCCGCAAGCTTGTCCATAAGAAACTCAAATCCTTGCTTTGTATTTGTGAATCTGAATGACCTGCCCACAAGAGTTCCGTCTGGCTTCATTATTGCCGCCTGATGTGATTTTTTTGCGATGTCGATTCCAACTATGTACATATTTGCCCCTTGAGTTTAAAGATTGAAGTTTGAAACGGGACTATCCTGCCCGAAAGTAGCCGAGCCAAAGTCCTATTCTTATGTGCGGGCTCAAGTCCCAAGGAGGCGATTAGGATTCTTCCTGGATAATCCAGTTCAAACAGTTTTATAATATACCAAAACGTCCGGGCAAAACAATAACACAGCCGCTTTTCTTCTATATAAAAGATATTTTTTGTTTCAATTTTGGTATGCACATCCTTTTGCCAAAAGATATACACAGTATTGGTTCATGCTTATTCCTTCGCTTTTTGATTCTTCTGCAAGGCGTTTATGAAGGCTTTTTGGCAATCGTAGTTTGAATTGACCTGAATATTTTTCAACAGGCAAAGGTTCGTTTATTGAAATTCCGTCTTCAATTGCAGCCTCAAACCATGCTTTCTGCGCATCTTTTGCATTTGATACAGCTTCTTGAATATCGCCTCCCGATGAAATGCATCCGGGAAGTTCAGGAAATGAAACAACAAATCCTCCCTCATCTGAATCCGGTTCAATTTCCATTTTATATGGAAGCGACATATATTCTTCAATGCTTTTCATTTTGTTCCTCCTCAACAACTTTCTTGACCATTTGCACGTATACTTTTTTTTATAGGCTAATGCTTTGAAATTGTAATAGGATTTTTTCCTTGCTTTCTGAATGTAAAATGGCTGCTCCCACTTTTTGGCGAGTGCATTGTATAACCATAACTTTCAAGTATCTTCTGAAGCTCCGAAAACCTCATGTCATTTGGCAAAGAGATAATTCTGCTTAGAAGTTTTTCCCACTTCGACATAAAAGAATCCCCTGAAAACAATATAAAAGGTGTCGCCAATGGTGTCAACTCTCTATGGATGTTTCTGAAATTCTTGCTGGGGAACCCCAAGATTTAAACATAAGGAGGCTAAGAGATGAAAAAGACTCTTATCGCGGTCGCAGCGGCTGCCGCACTTACAGCAACTTCTGCTTTCGCAGAAATCACATTTGGAGCATGGCTTCGCGTTATTACTGGTGTTGGTTCTAACGGAGAAGACGTTGTAATGGGAACTACAAACTCTTGGGGTGGAGTTCGTCCTGCACGTTTGAATGCAGCTGGAGTTTCTGAAGATGGAAAAGCAGGTTTTAAACTTGATTTCTATTTTGACAACGATGAAATTTGGGGCCATGACTACAATATTCGTATTGGTGATAATGGTTATCTTTGGGTGAAGCCAATCGACCAGATTCAGCTCTCTATTGGTAAATTTGATGGTGGCGAAACTGGATTCCGCGGCGACCTTTGCTACGGCTCATGGGCATGGCTCAGACCAGGCAACTGGATTGCAGATGACGAAGGTCTTACTTTCAACGGAAGCCACACAGACGGTCTTATGGCAAGAATAACACCTATTGACAATCTTGTTGTGTTAGTTCAGCTTCCTGTAATGAACTCAACATGGGGCGGAAATAATGCTGGATATGTAGCAAAAACAGAAACTGAAGATGCAAAAAACACAGCCGCTGATGTATTCAAGAATGCAGCGTATATGGCATCTTACACAGTTGAAGGAGTTGGTACACTTAAAGCTGGTTTCTTCGGTGCTGATGATGAAAATACTGTTGATGGAAAAAAATACAATCGGACTGGAACTGTAAACGTTGCATTCGACCTTAATGCAATTGAGAATCTCTATGTAACAGTAGGTGCTCGCTTCGGAATTGCAGATAAAGAATATGATGCTTGGGGCGAAAAGATGAAGTTCACAGCTGGTGCTTCTTATCAGGTTTCTGACGCTATGAAGTTCTCTGTTTCTGGTGGCTATATCAAGTATCAGGACAAATGCATTGGAAAAGACGGTGATAAAAAAGACAATGCATTTGGAATCGGAGCAGGTGTAGACTATGTAATCATGGATGGTCTTACATTGAATGCCGATGTTCGTTATAAGAACATTGGATATGGCAAAAAAGGTGATGACGGTTCAGTTTCATTCCTTGCTGGTGTTGTTAAATCAGTTGGTGGAAATGCAAGCCTTCAGGCTGGTTTCCAAGGCTCAACAAATGGTTGCGGTCTTGTACAGCCGCTATTCACTGACACAGGAATTGCTGCAGTCGAAAAGGATGACTTCGTATGGGCAATTCCTGTAGGATTAAGCGTTTTCTTCTAGTCGATAAAACGAAGCTGGCTTCGTTTTACCTCTGCTAGTTTGCCTTGCAAGCTAGCGGTGGTACTGACCAGAGCATAGGCCTCCCGGAAGGGAGGTTTTTTTGTGTTTAAATGGGGAATCAGAGTTCCCTGTTATTATCTGACTTGCTCCTGCGATGCTTCTGAAAGATACTCAGTTGATAATCTATTTCAGTTTTATAAAGCAAATGCTGTCCTGTTTATGGTTAAAAAATCCTTTTCCTGTAATGCATTATTGAATATATGTTTATTATAGTATACATTATAGTTATGTATCAAATTTTTAAAACGGAAAACTACTTAAAGTGGTTCAAGAAACTGCGCGACAACACGGCAAAATATGCAATCATTTTAAGAATAGAACGTCTTAAAAACGGCAACTTCGGCGATTCTAAAAGCGTGGGTGAAAAAGTTTTTGAATTGCGAATTGATACAGGAAAAGGATATAGAGTTTATTTTACAAATAAAGATAAGGAAATTATTATTCTTTTAGTCGGAGGAAACAAATCCACGCAAGAAACTGATATACAGAAGGCTAAGGAATTGGCAAAGGAGGTCTGAATCATGGAAAAAATAAAGCTTACAGCTTACGACGCGGCTGAATTTTTGGACACAGAGAAACTTCAGAAAGGCTACCTTGACTATGTGGCGAAAGAAGGCACGCCGGAAGAGCTAATTGAAGCAATAAAGACAGTCGCAAGGGCAAAAGGAATGTCCAAGACCGCAAAGGAAACTGGAATTTCCCGCAGCGGACTTTACAAAGCCCTATCTCCAGACGGAAACCCGACAATAGACACATTGATTAAAATTGCAAAGTCAATAGGATACAATCTGAATATCTCCTTTTCTCCAATAAAGACAAACAGCTGATAGCTCCGAGCTTCTTGCAGAAAAAAACACACATCCATAAGCACAAAAAAGGCTGCCCAAAACTGGACAGCCTTTTTGCATTACTAAGCTAAGTGCAAATTGCAGCTAGAATTAGAAGCTGAATGTGAGCACAACAGGAACGCACCACATGAATCCGTCATGAGCTTTGCCCTTGTCGTCTGTACCTGCGGCGATGCTGCTGAAGCCTGCGCCGTTTGTGATTCCTTCAAATCCAACTCCAAGGGAGCCGTTGCTGAATCCCTTTGAAACACCAAGAAGGAATGAAACTGCGTCATCTTCTCCATCATATCCATCAGCCTTTGTTTCGCTTATGTAGCGTACATCTGCGTTCATTGTGAGACCGTCCATGATTGTGTAGTCAACGCCACCACCGATTCCGAATCTTGGGTCAATGTCAGAATTCTTGAAGAGTTTTACACCGCCGGCAAGAGAAACTTTCATTGCGTCAGAAACCTGATAAGATGCGTTTAATGCGAAGTAAGCCTTGTTCTTTGATCCGCCCCAGGCATCAAAACCTTTGGTGAATTTTTTCTTGGCTGCATCGTATTCAAGTTCACCAACTTTATAGTCTTCATCAACGATGTCGAATTTTGCACCAATTGCAAGGTTCAAGTTTTCAACTGCTGTAAGGTTAAATGCAACACCGATTTTTCCTGTGTAGTCGGATTTTTTATCAGCAATTTTAGATTCTTCGCTTACGCCAGTCCAAAGAACTTTTAAAGTTCCTGTTCCGTCGATTGTATACGCTGCACCAATCTGTGTCTTTTTATAGATGTCATAGGCATCCTGGATGTATGTTTCAGTCTTAAGGAACGGAATGTTTGCCATTACCTTTAGACCTTCAATAGGTGTAACTTCTGCCATGAAGCCGTCTCCAGACTTTCTGTCCATGATTGCGTTATCACCGTCGAAGAACAAATCTGTTGTTCTTGAAGGACGCAGCCAGTCCCATGCTCCGAAGCCACTTCCCTGTCTGAATCCGTTGTCGCCGTCGTCAAAATATCCGACAGAAAGCTTTACCATGTCAATAGGTTTTACCCAGAGAACAGAGCGATCTCCGTGGTTAATCTTGTCTTCGCCTGCCTGATCACGGATTTCAAATGTGTATCCTGCAGTTCCTTCTTCGTTTACACCTGCAACGCTAAGTCCTGCAGTACGTGCTGCTCCACCCCATGCCTGTGTAAGACCTGCTTTGTAGTCCTCACCATCATTTGCTACAGGTACGAGAACTGCCTTTGTCCACATGCCGAATGTGATTTCTGCGAAAGCAGAAGTTGCTGTAAGTGCGGCAGCCGCTGCGA
>ERZ1026868.257-NODE-257-length-40108-cov-50.527726_pt1 | contig 40108 bp, 56 predicted proteins | sample MGYA00380164_ERZ1026868 | MGnify/ENA primary metagenome ERZ1026868 (study PRJEB33269, sample SAMEA4719800) | human gut metagenome | biome: human-associated habitat; feature: organic feature; material: feces | place: Cameroon | collected 2013-10 ...
GGTGACCAGGGAGAAACGGGGCCGCAAGGGCCGAAAGGCGACCAAGGAGAAACGGGGCCGCAAGGACCCAAAGGTGACCAGGGAGAAACGGGGCCGCAAGGGCCGAAAGGCGCCAAAGGTGAAGACGGCAAGGCCTTCACCATCTTAGGCTATTATGAGTCGCTATCAGCCCTGCAGGCCGCCGTGGCGACCCCAGAAGATGGCGCTGCCTACGGCGTTGGGGCTGCAGCTCCTTACGATATCTATGTCTGGGACGCTGTAGGCAAGCAATGGGTCAACAACGGGGCGATCCAAGGGCCTAAGGGTGATACTGGCGATCCAGGACCGCAAGGAGAGCCCGGCTACACGCCAGTAAAAGGGACGGACTACTTCACAGAGGCTGACAAGCAGGAGATCGAGCAGGCCGCAGCCGCGCTGGTCGATGTGCCCAAGGCTTCCAACGCAACACCGAGGATGGATGGGACGGCATCAGCAGGCTCCCAGAACACATTCTCCAGAAGCGACCATGTGCATCCGACGCGGGATGTCTATGAAAACGAAATAAGGCCTAGCATATCCGCCCTGAAAGATTCTGTATCCTTAATAGATGCCGCAAAGGGAGCCTCTTTTAGGGCAAACCGCGGTGAGCTCTGTTCCGCGGCAGGCATCACTGTCGAATACAGCAGGGACGCCGGCATAACATGGGCGACTTATGAACTGAGCGATTCATATAAAAAATACCTATTATCCTCACTAGGCTCCCCTGGCATCTATATAGGGGGCCCTGAATTATGCGAGGATTATACCAAGGCATTAGTTCGTGTAACGTTATGCGGGTATAAAATGGGCATATATATAAGATTAAGCCGGATTTTAATCAACATATCTACGGACGGCGCGAAAAACTGCAAGGTTGTCTTAGAATATTCCAAACAGAAGGCCCCGGATGAATATATCGAAAAGCAGGAGTTTTACTTAGCCGGATGGAGCGGGTGGAATAGCATTCCGGTTGCATCCAAATTTTTCGGCTCTGACCAACCGAATCGCTATTATAATCTTCGTCTTACCTTTTCCATGGGGGGTCTCTTACCAAACATACCGTATAGTGGCCGATTAAAAATCCTTGCCATATTACTGTATGGCACGGACGCCTGGATCACTCCTAGCTTTATATCAAAGTATGATCATCTGTATTCGTGGGACATGGAAGGCAACGCACAGTTCCCCGCCAACGTCCAGGCGACAAGGTTCGCCGGAGACGGCTCGCAGTTGACCGGCATCGTGACATCGGTGAACGGAAAGACAGGAGTCGTAACAATAGAGAGCTTGAAGGGCGATCCCGGCGAGACCGGGCCGCAGGGGCCAAAGGGCGATCCAGGCGAGACCGGGCCGCAGGGGCCGAAAGGCGACACCGGAGAGACCGGACCGCAAGGGCCAAAGGGCAGCACCGGCGAGACTGGGCCACAAGGGCCAAAGGGCGATCCAGGCGAGACCGGGCCACAAGGGCCGAAAGGCGACACCGGAGAGACCGGACCGCAAGGGCCAAAGGGCGATCCAGGCGAGACCGGGCCACAAGGGCCAAAGGGCGATCCCGGCGAGACCGGGCCACAAGGACCGAAAGGTGACACTGGCGAGACCGGGCCGCAAGGGCCAAAGGGAGACACCGGTGAGACCGGACCGCAAGGACCCAAGGGAGACCCGGGCGATCCCGCCGCCGTGGACTCGGAGCTCTCCACGTCCTCCGTCAACACGGTTCAAAATAAAGTGATCACTAATGCGCTCAATAACAAGGTCGACAAGATGTCCTATTATACAAGCAATGTGACGTTGGAACCAAATAGAATATTGATACTTGGCGAGGTCGCTGAGGACCTTTATATTAACGCCCCCACGAACCAGCCATCCGTCGACGAGGAATCGCAAGATATCATAATCAGATTTTCGACCGGCAACTATGCGCCGACAATACATTGGGATACTGATTTCAGATGGCCAAACGGCCGTATTTTGCCAATCGAAGCCAATTCCTTTTACGAGTTTAGTGTCGCCTATTTGAATCTGGGTTGGAACATCGTTGGCCGCCGTTTCGCCCAGGCATCTACTGATTAATAAAATCGAATATGAGTCAACACAGAAGGCTACTGATGTCCGCGGCGAACGCGCTGGACTCGGATTATATAGAGAATATCAGGATCACAGGTATGTTGACGTATTATCTCTATATAACATCCATAAATGACACAAAGCGTACACACGCCGGAATCACATTCAAAAATGACAGCGGCAGCACATACGCGGGCTTTACTATACCTGCCCTAACAGCAGGCGTGGAGACGAGAGTGGTACTTGGACGTTATAGTAAGATTTACACTACAGCCCATTTGAAGGCCTTTGACATTGACGATGATTTCACAATAGAATAGTTATGATCTACAAAAAAGACGACATCATCCGCGACGGCTCGCGGATTGTCATCACCCGCGACGGGTACAACATAGTCAACCCGACGCAGGAGATGATCCTTGCGGACGGCTGGGAGCCGTACACAGCCCCGGAAACACCGGAGCCGACCATCGACGACCAGCTGCGGGAACTGCTGCTCGACCAGTACAACGGGCGTACAGACATCACGGATGCGGACGCGCTGAAACGCCCGCTTCTGGCATACGACTGGAGCGCGTATTTGAACAAGTCCCTCACCACTGGGCAAATCATCCGCTTTGAGGACAAACTATGGCGCGTAAGGCAGGACATAGCGGTCGTCCTTGAGAATCAGACGCCCGGAACCACCACGGCGGCCCTTTACGAGGTCATAGAGGTCGAGCCGGCCGGAACAGCTGACGACCCGATCCCCTACACACCGCCGATGGAGATATTCGAAGGCAAGTATTACACGCAGGGCGGTGTGCTTTACCATTGCACAAGAAGCAGCGGCCAGGCACTGACACATAACCTCAGCGACCTCGTGGGTATATACGTTGAGACAATCAATTAAAACGCATAATTATGAATTTGAAGCAAGCAATCGAGAAGTGGTTCAAAGACAGCAAGACCCTTTCCGGACTGGCCGTAATAGCCAGCACGATGCTCACGGTGATCCTGCTGGTCATCTTAGGACGAAGCGGCAATATGACTCCGGTAAGCGCATACCTTGCGCCGGTGCCCGGGGACGTTCTGGCATTGGTGATGATGATCGCGGACACGCATATCAACGAAGACACGGAGGCGGCGCGCTTGGGACATAAATCGGTCTTCCTGCTACTATGCACGCTCCACATCGCCACGATGATAGGCGGCCTGATTTTAGCGATCTGATATGGACTGGACCAGCATAATGACGGCCCTGATCACCTCCGGGGCGTTCACGGCCATCTACCTCATCGGCGACCGCAAGACCTCATCCGTGCTCGACAATGTGGCAAAGACCATCGAGCAGTGGCGCGGTCTGCTGAAGGAGGTCAAGGGTGAGGCCGACGCGCTCAGGGCGCAAGTGGAGGCGAAAGACAAGCAGATCGATCAGCTCTACAAGAGCATAGGCGCGCTGAGGGACCGCGGCGACAAATTGAGCAGCCGTGTGGCCTACCTGACCGCCTTTCGATGCAAAAAGATCCAATGTATAGACAGGGAGCCGCCATTCGGCTCCACAAAAACGGAGATAAGCGATGGGAACGATAAGCAAGGACTTCAGTTATAGGGAATTCGAGGCCAGCCCCACGGCCGACCGCAAGGGCATCTGCAACGTGATCACCACGGTCGCTGTCCGGGACGCGGTGAAGGAACTGACGGAAAGGGTCCTCCAGCCCCTGCGGGACATAGTGGGGCACCCGCTGCGGATCAACAGCGGCTACCGTTGCGCGGAGCTCAACAGGGAGGTGGGCGGCGTGCCGACCTCGCAGCACACAAAGGGTGAGGCGGCCGATATCGCGGCGGCCGCCCCGCACCTACTGGCCAAGGCTGTCAGGAACACGCCGGAGATATGGAAAGAGGTCGACCAGATGATCCTCTATCCGACCTTCGTCCACATCAGCCACCGCAAGGGCGGGCCGCAAAGGCGGCAACTGCTGTACAACAAGAGCTACAAGGGCGAAAGGCTCTGAGCCGGAAACATAGCCCCCCTTGCCTCTGCAAGCAAGCCTACTAGGGGGGAGCAAGACAAGGCCGCGCCCCGGCCGTCAATCGGGGCGGTGTTACTCTTAGTGTTAAATTTTTTGTTCAATCAGTCCTCCCCGCCGGGAGGCGCGGGGGACTTTTAATTAGAGGATTATGGAAATGACCGAAAACGACCGGAAACGACCGGAAACGACCGCGGTATTTGTGGCCCTTTTGATTCTCGCCTTGGGGCTTGGCTTCCTTGGCGGCAGACGCAGTGTCACGCGGCCTCTTCTGGAGCGTGTGGACACGGTGACCGTCAGGGACACGGTCGTTGATTACATGCCAGTCGTCACGGAGGTGAGGACGGTCAGGGTTGACACGGTGAGGCTCGCGGTGGCTCAGCCTTCGGACACGGTCGTGATCCACGACACGGTGGAGGTCGAGGTGCCGATAGTGTTCAGCCGCTACCATGGCGACAACTACGACATCGGGGTCAGCGGCTTCCGGACGGAACTGGAGTATGTCAAGGTGTATCCGCAGACCAAGATCGTGACGAAGGGATATTCCATCGAGCCGAAAAGGTGGGGCTTCGGCGTGGCTGTCGGGCCGTCCGTCCTCGTAGCCCCTTCCGGCAGGGTCAACGCCGGACTCGGCGTGACAGGCGGGTTCTATCTCCGGCTTTAGCGTGTAATAGAGGCCAAAGAGGCCATCCAGCCGCGGTGGACAATGTTCGCCGCGGCATGTTCACATACACGCCAATTTAAAACCTTTTAGAACATGGTAAAGTCAGAGATATTCGCCAGCGCCCTGCGTGACGTGTGCGAGGTCACGGGAATTTCGGAGCGCGACATAATGTCCAAGGCCAAGAGCGAGGAGATCGTGGATGCGAGGCACCTGCTCGTGGCAACGCTCAGGAGGAGCGGCTACTATCCGGGGATGATAGCCGAGAGGCTGCACATCAGCGGGCGCGCGGTCCGCAAGATGATAGGCTCGTTCCGGTCGAGGGCGGACAACTCGCCGGGGCTGGAGATGTGCCGGAGACGCGTCGAGGCGAGGCGGAACGGAAACGGAACGAACGGGGAAAATTAAGGGAACGGGAAAGGAATTGCTTTCTTAATTAACGGAGGCAAAAAGGGTAGGTTTGCGGAAGCGGTCAGAAGACCGCGCCAATGCCGCCGAAGGCTTCAAGAGGCGGGAAAAACTATAATCCATTTTGATCATGGACGACAATCTTTTACCTTATCTCCTCGACCGAAGGGAAGAGGGATGCAAGCACCAGGGACGCGGAATGGCGGCCACCGGCATCGGCCTCGCGGCCGGCCTCGGCGGCGGAGCGCTTCTCCTCGCCATCGCCGGAATCTGGGGTGTCAATCAGGCCAGCAAGGCCAGATCCGAGGGCGCGCAGGCTAGCGTCAACGCGAACGCCGCGGCCGTGGCCAACCTGACCAGCGTGCTTCTCGCCGAGAGGGCCTCTCGCGAAAGCTGGCAGAACACCAACGCCCCGACCGTCAGGCAGTATGTGGACGTTCAGGCCGCCCCTCAGGCGCAGTCAACGTCAAGCGCGGTGGCTGATGCCGTGGCACTTGCGGCGGCTCTCAACAGCAACGGGCTAAACAGCGCGATCGGCACCGACAGTTTCCTGAAGGTGGCCCGGTACAGCGCGCCTCAGCCTTGCGGCTGCGACACCTGCAACGGATAGTCTGACCTGACGGGAGAAGCCTTATGCCGGACCTTTTCAGAAAGAGAACTGTCGATATGACGAAGCTCAGGACCACATCAAAGATGTCGCTCAAACTCTCGTGTCTCGCCGCGTGCGGCAATGACATAAGGGAGGCCCAGGAACTCTACGGGTTCATCTCCGACGGGATGGAGCTGCCGGACTTCGATCCGGTGGAACCCTCCGCCTTCGAGCGGATCAGGAACGGGGCCGACGAGGTATTCGGGTGGATCCAGAGCCACGGCGAGGACATAATGAAGGGGTATCAGATCATAAGGTCGCTGAAGGGAGGAGGCGCGGCCCAGACCGCGTCCTCAATCCCAGCGGCACCTCCGATACCTGACGCGTGATGAGGCCGGTGAAGGTTCAGTTCTACGTCTACGCGGAGAGCGAGGACGAGGCGAGATCCCTTGAAAAGGACCTCCACGGATTCGTGGACGGGCAGTACCGCAGGGGTGTCCTGGTCACGGCCTCGAAGCTATCGGACGCGCTGAGGCGGTTCGGCGGAGGCTTCCTTGTCACTGATTTTCTGAAGCGATGAACGAGCAGCAGCAACAGCCGAAGAACATCTTCGAGCAGATGATGTACGCGATCAAGGCAGTCAACGACAATGTGGTTGTCCTCTCGGAGAACCTCGGTGTCGTTCTTGCCAGACTTGACGCGCTCAACCTAGCGCCTGTCGAGTTCCCGGAGCAATGCGCTTCCGCTTGCGGGGACGGAACGGCGGAAGAAAGGGTTGACGGACAGGAACAGGAAGCGTAAAACAAAACAACGAGAGTCATGTCTAATTGCAAAAACAGCAACGTGGCGAGGATAACAGCCACGCTCGCGGCCGGGTCGGCCGCCTCTCCATACTATGTGATGGCGAACATCACGAAGCGGCTCTGCCAGCCGGTGTGCGCCTCGAATACCCCGGTGTTCGCCCCGGCGTTCTCGCTCGTGGGGTTCTCACAGGTAGGCACGGGCCAGTACGTGGCCGTGGTGAGGGTGCAGGGGTGCATCTGCTACAACCCTTGCGGCACGGACGGATGCTGCTCCAGGACGGAGACGGTATCGCAGACGTTCACGATCCCTTTCGCGTCCGCCACGGCTCCGACATCGGTCACGGTGGCGGCAGGGAACACGGTCAACGCCGTGTCCGTGACCGGATGCCAGTCGTGCGGTAGGACGTTCGTGTCGGAGACCCCTCTGACGCTCACGGTGGCCTGACGGTATGGGGTGGATGGTCACGGCTTTGGCGGTGGCGGTCATCACCGCCCTTGCCCATCACCTCGGGCTTGTGGGGAAAGTTGTGGAGGTGGTCTCGGAGATGGCGGCGTGCCAGCGGTGCTCGGTATTCTGGACGGTGCTTGTGGTTATGATCCTGAGCGGTGTCCCCGCCTTGCAGTCGGCGCTTGCCGCCCTGCCGCTTGCCTACCTCTGCGACTGGCTCGGACTTGCCTTCTACAAGCTCGCTGAAATCTATGACAGGCTATGGAAAAGGATAGCGGAAAGGAGCCCCCAAAGGGGAACAGAAAGGAGCCAAGACCGGCACCAGTGATGCCGGGATACAGGCCTATACCGAAGTTCGGCGGCTGTCCAGACTGCTGATCTGGTAAACAATGCTTTTGAGTGCTGGCGACCTCGTCCTGATGTCGTCGGCATTTTTCTTGTCTTTTTTTGAAAAAGTGTACTAAATTCAAAAATTTTTACTATATTTGCATATACAAAAACACATAAGAGTTATGAGGACACTTTACAGAACAAAAGAAGAGGCCTTGAAGGCTCTCAAAGAGAGCGGCAAGACCGGCTACCTGTCAACAGCGGACAACAGAAGCAACCTTGACATCGACTATGACAGCTTCGGAGGCGAAGACCTATGCTGGAGCGGCGAGGTGCAGGCTTACAGGACAGATGACGGCGACATCTTCGCCTGGTGGGAGTAGCCTATGAGAGGCGGCAAAAGAAAAGGTGCGGGGCGCAAGCCGACAGGCGACGCCCCAAAAGTCCCCTACACCATCAAGATCAAGCCAGAGACCAGAAGGCGCATCGACAAGCTGAAGGAGGAGGAGGGGTTCTCGCTGGGCAGAAGCGTGGACGAGATGATGGAGAAGATGTGACGATGAGCCTCGGCTAATGCCGGGGCTTTTCTTTTCTGTAGTCCCTGCCGTACAGCACGTAGTCGATGACGCGGCGGTTGGCCTCGTCAACCTTCGAGTTGTCGAAGTCTATGTATATGTCCGTCACGGAAAGGCCGAAGCTGTGTCCGAGTCCCCTGCTTATAACCTCTTTCGGTAAGTCGAGCCTCGAGGCTATCGTCGCCCACGTGTGACGCGCCCAGTTGGAGCTGAGGTCGGGGAACCATCCTTTGCCCAGTACCTTGCCGCGCTCCCCCAACAGAAGGGCCAGCAGGGCATCTTCGGGCGATATGGGCGCAAAATGTGACGCGTGTGACTCCAAAATGACACAAAAAAGGGCTCTCAGGTACCAAATCCAGTCCCGGCAATACACAACGACCATATAATCAACCTAAAAGATAGTCATAAACAGACTACCACGCAAAAATCCAACGGGTTACGCAAGATTTAAAAGGCCGCCACACAAAGGCGCGCAAGGCATCAGCCCGAAAAATATCATTCCAAAGAGCACCACACGATGCCCACCTAGTCCCTGATTCAGTCCCGAATCTCGGAATCCGGGACCGGAACGGGAACGGAGTCCAGCACGCCCATCGCCGCGGCCTTCGCCTTGTCCGACACGGCGATGTAAGGGGCCATCGCCTTGTAATCAGAGTGCCCCGTCCAACGCATAATCACATTAGGGGACACGCCGCGCTGAAGCATCATACAGATGAACGTCCTGCGGCCGGCGTGGGTGCCGATAAGCTCCCACTTGGGGCGGACCTCGTCCACCCTGCGGCCGCCGCGGACAAAGGACATATGGACGGGGGTGTCAACGCCACAGGCACGCATCACACGCTTCAGGAACAGGTTCATCCGGCAATTGGACAGGACAGGCAGCGGACGGCCCGTGGAGGCCGAATAGCCGCGGTAACGGGCAAGGATTGCGCGGCTGAACGAGTTCAGCTCTATCCTAAGGCGGTCGGAGGTCTTCTTCGTGGTCACGGTCACCGCGTCCTCAGACACATCGCAGTTACGCAGGGCGGCCAGATCAGACCAACGGAGGCCGGTGAAGCACTGGAAGCAGAACGCGTCACGGACACTCGCCAACTCCGGCGGCAACGATGCCGACCACACACGCATCAGCTCGTCCCACTCCAGCCAGATGACAGGACGGGCTATCTTCCGCAGCTTCGGACGGAAATCGCGGAAATCCGCGCAGGACAACAGCCCACGATCCTGAGCCCACCCAAGGAACCACTTAAGATAATCCAGATTCTTCGCCACCGTAGCCCCCATAAGCCCCGCGTCCTGCAAATACAGGACGTAATCGGACAAGACCCCGGCCGTGAAGTCGTTCAGCCCGTAGCGGGCGTTTCTGGCCTTCATAAAGCCGGTAAGGTGTTTCCGCAATGACAGGAAATTCCGGGCGGTTGAGTCCGTCCAGCCGGAACGGGAGCCCTCCAGAACGAAGTCGTTGAGATCACGCATAATGTCGCCCGACCGGACGGGCGCGGCCTTGCCCAGGGCGGCGCGGAAAGCCGAACGGAACTCGGCCTCGGACGGCGAACGCCCCTCGGCGAGGAAAGGCGCGGACGCGGCGCGGAAAGCCGCCTCCATAGCGTCAACGGCGGCGTTGACCTCCCACGCGGGGACGCGCCTCACGCCGTGGGACGTGCCCCTCCGGCACCTTGAGGTCGCGGACGACCAGCCGGAAGGGTCCACGCGGTAACCCACGTTCACGGACACCACGCGCCGCGAGCCATCCCACTTGACGCGGAAACGCAACAACGAGCCCCGCGGCCCCGGATCCTCCAGAACCACGGAGGTGATGAACCTGACCATTACGGCAGCCCCCTCCCCGTGAGCAGCCAGTCGGGCGATATGTCGAAATCGACGGCCAGATAATAGAGCCACACAGGCGACACGCGGAACGTCACGTGCTCCGCGTTGTAGAGGCTGCCGCGGCTGATCCCGTAGCGGTCGCAGAAGGTCTTGCGGCCACGGATAAGGCCGCCGTCTATGATTATGTCAAGGGCGGTCGTAAACCTGCCGGCTATTTCCCTATCTGACATCGGATCTTGTATTAATATCGCCAATGGTGGCGGACACGGTGGTGCTACCCGCCTTATACATATCAACGATAACGAGGCGCAAGCCGGCGCAAAGATCAGTCAGGCGGTGGATCTCGTCCTGCGCCTCCGAAAGGCGGTCGCGGAGGTTGTCGCGGTCATTGCGGATACAGACAAGCCGGTCGTTCATCGCGTCCAGGCTTCTCTTGCTCAGCTCACCCTGCGAGGCGGCCAGCTCGGCGTTCCGGCCGGCTATCTCGGTAAGCTTGTCAAGGGACCGCCCAAGGGTCTGCACTATGGCGTTGGCGCGGTCAAGGCGTTCATCGCTGCTCTCCTGCAGCTTTTTTGAGGTCTCGCCCCACTGGGCGAAAAAGGCGGCTATCAATCCAGAAAGCCTGCCTATCGAATCATCATCAGACATAATTAAGAATTAAAATATACATAGGCCTTAAAGGTCATAGGCAATGTAATAAAGGGCGGCCCAGCGCCAAAGGATCTGCAACCCGATCAGGGCGACCCAAAGCAGGGACTGGAGGAGCGCGGCTCCATAGTGTCCGGCACGCACCGCACGAAGGTCGTGCCCCTTGCGGTACGACCCGCCGCCGAACCAGCCACGTTTCCAAATCATCACGTTCTTCTTGCGATAAACGTCCTGTCCCTTGAAGCAGGGCCAGGCGCACCACCCGAACACCCAAACTGAGCACACGCCAAGGATGGGGATGAACCCCACGATGATCCACTCGATGAGATACCACACTGACGGGCAGGCACCCAGCCACCACCGCTTATAGCCGTCCACCCGCAGATTCGACACGCCCCAAGCGACCTCGTCCATATACTCCTCCTCAGTGAGGACCTCCTTTCCAAATATTCCCATAATACCACTATTTTGAAGTAAGATTTTCAACTACACGACTGAGAGTGGCTATTTGTGCCTTAAGACTTTCATTTTCTGCTTTAAGCAAGGCATTTTCGGCCTTAAGCACCTCAAAATTTTTGTCATCGAGCGAGCCGTTCGAAGCGTTAGCCGTAACATTGCCTATCTTAATAGAAGGACTGCTTGAGGAATCCGAGATAAGCATTGACACATCCCAACCCTGATTATTATTTAAAAGTTTACTAAACTTTTCAGGCGGTAATTTAGCCCGCCCAGTTTCGATACTTGATAGAAAACTCTTTCCAACACCTAAAAAGTCGCCTAATTGACTTTGAGTTAGGCCATTTGTAAGTCGAAATTCTCTTATTCCTTTCATAATCAAATAATTACCACATTTATCCATAAAGTTTGGTAAATATTTACCAAAATGTTTTGTAGTTTAGTAAACTTTGTTTACCTTTGTCCCCGAAAGATATGAATAAATAAACATATCAATAAACAAATATAGGAATAAACAACTAAAAAACAAACAGATATGACAAGGCAAGAGTTCACAGAGAGAACGGGGTTCACCCCGACAGACGCCAACTTCGCACTCATCCACGAAGAGTATATGGAGGCGGGCCAGAACGTGGGCAAAGACCAATTCTGCAAGGAATGGCTGAAGAACGGCGGCCCCCAGAGGGCCTACGACTGGGCGCGCCAGGTGGGCACGAGCGCGGTCGCCGACATGCTCACGGTCCAGGCTGAAAGGGACAGCCTCTCCGAAAGAGTCCGCACATTAGCAACCCTGAACACAGGACTGACCCTCGAATGCACCAACCACAAACAGCGAATCTTAAAAGAACGCAATAAAATATCCGAGCTGGAGGACAAGAACATCGAACTTCGCAGGGCCCTGATGATCGCCAAGCTCGCAATAAAGGGGGCCAAGGACCTCGACCTCGACGACGAGACCCGCAGGATGGTGATGGACACGATAGACAACACACTCAGCAACCGATAAAAATCACAGATATGGAAAAGAACGCAAGATTATTCGAGCACGAGGACGGCAGGATCGCCGTCCTCAGCCAGAAGGCCAACGGCGACTGGACCCTCCGCACGGAGGGAGAGGGCGACCTAGTAAGGAACGAGGTGGAGCCGCTACTTGAGGAGATCCACAAGGGTCACTTCACCGAGGTGATCTCCAGCAGCCCGCTGGAGGACGAGATGGAAGCCCTCACCGACGACTACGCCAAGATCAAGAAGATGATCTGGAGGCTGGAGGGCACGACCAAGGCCATCAAGGCCAAGACGGGCAACAGCCAGGAAGAGGTCACCTCCGCCCTGTACGCAAGACTCAACACCGTCCTCGGGCGGATGAAGATAATCATCAAGGCACTATGGTAAGGATCATCAAGGACGCGGCGGCCGCCACGGTCGCGGTCGCCGCACTGATCCTCCTCTTAGGGGATCTGCCGGACGCGGGGATGGCCGCGTTCGCGGCCACAAAGATAGCCGGCGCCGCCCTGCTCTACGCGGCAGCCAAGGCGATGGAGCGCAACCACCCGGAATGGGATGAGGAGGACATATGAGCGGCTTCTATCCATACAGAGAGCCCGACCCAGCCGAATATGACAGCGAGGACGAGTACCAGCAGGCACACGACCTCTGGGAGCAGGCGGTCGACGACTATATAGACACATACAACGAATTGAGCCAAATCAACAGAGACTTATGACAAAGAAAAGAAACTCTTACCGGAACGCGATCGACCTGCTGGGCGTGGGCGAAAGCGTCACATTCGCCAGGGCGGCCAAGGCCTCCGTGCTGCGTGCCACGGCCTGCTCTGTAGGCAGGGACACCGGAAAGGCGTTCACGGTCAACGCCCCGGCGGGAAAAAGCATAACAGTCACACGCACAAAATAAGGCGATATGGACGCGGACACACGCATAATAGACCTGACGTTCGGCCAGCTCGCCGAATGGCTCAGGGAGGCCGGATTCAAGCCCGTGGAGGCCAAGCCGGAGCCACAGCAGAACCAGCCCTCACAGAAGGGGCCTGAGAGATGGATTGTCAAGGGGTGGGACGGCCTCGCCGAACTCCTCGGATGCTCCAAGACACAGGCCTGGAGGATCGCCAAGACAGGCCTTCTCAGGAAGGCGACCTACAGATATGGCCAGACCGTCCTCTTCGACGCCGAAAAGGTGCTGGAGGCGATGAGGGCCGGCCGCTGAGACGGCGGCCTAGCGGGGGCAAGGGCATATATTCACATTTTCCACGATTTGTTAAACATCACGGGGGTTCGACTCCCCCGCCCCCGCCTACGACTAATCCAAAAACATTATGGATCCTATAAACATCAACATCAACGTCCAGGTCGGACTGACCGAGGACACAGGAAGGACGCTCAAGGAGCTGATCCTTCGGGAAAGGGCGGACGCGCCGCGCGCCGCCGCTGAGACGGCCGCTGAACGCAAGGAAGCGGCCAAGACGAGCAACACGCCAACCGGGACGGAAAAGGCCCCGAATCGCGCGGAAACGACCGAAAAACGAACGGAAACGACCGAATCCGGCACGGACGCGAAAGAAAATGACGCGAAAGAGCCTGAGACGATCACGGACGCGGCCCTCAGGGAGGCCGTGAAGCTGGCCAAGAACCGCACGGACGTGAAGACAGTCCGCGCCCTGTTCAACGAGTTCGGCATCGGGGCCTCCAGCGAGTGCCCCAACGACAAGAGGCCGGAGCTGCTCAGGAGGCTGACCGTTCTGGAGAAGGGAGGACAGGACAATGCCTGACAGACACGCAATATTAGCCCCGTCCTCATCCGCCAGATGGCTGGCCTGTCCCGCCTCCGCAAGGCTTGAGGAGAGGGAGCCCAACAAGGACACCGTCTTCACCAGGGAGGGCACCACGGCCCACGCGTTCGCGGAACGCTGCCTCGACTGGCTGAAGGAGACGAACGCGGAAAGCGTGGGCGAATGCCCCGAAAGACTGAGGGCCGCCCTCAGGGAGAAGTGCGCCAAGGACGGCTACGACTGGCAGGAGATGGCATCGGCGGTCTGGGACAACTACGTCCGCCTTGTCTACGAGGACTTCCTGACGGCCCGTGCGTCCGACCCTGACGCGATACTTCTGGTGGAGCAGATGTACAGCCTCAGGGAATACGTCCCCGATAGTTTCGGGAGCTCGGACGCGGTGATCATTAGCGGCGACACCCTATCCGTCTACGACCTCAAGTACGGCAAGGGAGTGAAGGTGTCCGCCGGGGGCAACACCCAGATGAGGCTCTACGCCCTCGGGGCGTTCCTCGCCCAGGGCGAACTGTACGACATCACCTCCCTGCGCGCCACGATCATCCAGCCAAGGCTCGGATGGGTGTCCACCGACGCCTTCGCCGCCTGCGCCCTTCTGGAGTGGGCGGAAAAGGAGCTGAGGCCCAAGGCCGCCCTCGCCTATCAGGGCATAGGGCCGACCGTGCCGGGGGCGCACTGCAGGTTCTGCAAAGTGGCGCACAAATGCAAGGCGCTGGCGGACCTCGCCACACAGTGCGCGGACGTCAACGCGGAAACGCTGGACAACGATGGGATCGCCGAATATCTGCGCAAGGCTCCGGTGGTCAGGACGTGGCTGGACGCCGTGGAGGGACACGCCCTGGAGGCCGCCCTGAACGGGGAGAGGTTCCCAGGCTTCAAGCTGGTCGAGGGCCGGAGCGTAAGATCCATCAGCGACAAGGAGCTGGCCATCGCAAGACTGGAAAGCAGGGACTATCTCGCAAGCGTCTACCTCAAGGCGCCAGAACTGCGGACGATCACCGAACTTGAGAAGAACCTGACCAAGAAGGGCTTCAAGGAGCTTCTGGGAGACCTTGTCGTCAAGCCAAAGGGCAAACCGACACTCGTCCCCGAGGACGACCCGAGGCCGGAGATGAACAACGCCGGCGACGATTTCAACGACATCATCAATACCGAATAGCTATGCTGATCAAAAAACTTATGGGCCTGCTCGGCCTTGACAACTACCTTAGACTGCAGGATGCCAAGAGCCGTATGATCTGAAAGGAGCCGCGCCGCTACTGCAAGGCCCGCACGAAAGGGCGCCTCAAGTACGTCCAGACAATCACCACCGGACCCGCCAAGTATGCGGGCCAAAAGACAACCAAGACAATAATCCACACAAACAACTAAACGTTATGGCAAATCCAACAACAGCGGCGGACACCAAGGTCCGCATCGGAGAAGTAAGGTTCAGCTATCTCCACGTCTTCACGCCGGACAGCGTGGACGGAAACGAGCCGAAGTACAGCGTAAGCCTGATCATCCCCAAGAGCAACACCGCCCTCGTGGACAGGATCAAGGCCGCGGTCAAGACGGCCTACCAGCAGGGGCTCCAGTCCAAGTGGGGCGGCAAGGCCGGCAACTGGAGGAACCCCCTCAGGGACGGCGACATCGACCGCCCGGACGACGAGGCCTACAGGGACTCGTGGTTCATCAACGCCAGCAGCAAGACCAAGCCGGGCGTGGTGAAGCCGGGGATGGTGGACGGCAAGCCCGCCGCCGTGGCGGCCTCCGAGGAGGAGGTCTACAGCGGATGCTATGGCTACGCCTCAGTCAACTTCTTCCCTTACGCCAACACCGGCAACAAGGGCGTGGCGGCCGGCCTGAACAACATCCTCAAGATCAAGGACGGCGACTACCTCGGGGGCCGCGCCTCAGCGGAGTCCGACTTCGGCGACCTTGTCGGGGAACTCAACGACCTGCCTGACGAGTTCGACGACACGTTCTAGCAAACAGCCCCCGGATCGGTCAAAGGCCGGGACCGCGGTTCAAGCCCGCGGCGGGGGCCCAACAAGACAATACGAAATGAGACACCTGCACATTGACATCGAGACCTACAGCTCCGAGTCCATAGCGGACTGCGGCCTGTACAGATACGCGGACGCGCCCGACTTCAGGATCCTCCTGATAGCCTACAAGGCCGATGAGGACCCCACGCGGATCATAGAGGTCCAGGACAACCAGCGCCTGCCGGAATGGCTCACCGAGGCCCTGTCAGACCCAGAGGTCACCAAGCACGCGCACAACGCCGCCTTCGAGCGGGTGTGCCTCTCGGTCATCCTCAGGCGCGCGGGGGCCCTGCGGCCGGACGAATGGCTGGACCCCGCCCAATGGGACTGCTCCATGGTGCTATGCGCCAGGGCGGGGCTGCCCCTGTCACTGAAGGAGGCCGGGGCCGAACTGGAGCTGGAGGACCAGAAGATGAGCGAGGGGCGTGACCTGATCAGGCTCTTCTGCACCCCGCACGAGCCGCAAAGCGGCCTGTTCACAAGGGGCAAGAGGGCGGAGCCCGCGGACTTCCCGGACGAGTGGGAGACCTTCAAGGCCTACTGCATAAGGGACGTTGACGTGGAGACCGAGATCTGCAGGAGGCTGGAATGGGTAAAGGTCCCGCCCAAGGAGCGCGACCTTTACGCGGAGGACCAAAGGATCAATGACCGCGGGGTTCTGGTGGACATGAGGCTGGTGCGCAACGCGGCCCGCGCGGACACACTGCGCAAGGCGGACCTGAGCGCCGAGGCCAAGAGGCTGACGGGGCTGGACAACCCGAACAGCGTCACCCAGCTCAGGGAATGGCTTTCAGCCAGGCTCGGCGCGCCGATAGCGAGGCTCGACAAGAAGATGATCCCCGAACTGATGGATTCCGCCCCGAAAGGATCCCCAGAACGCAGGGTGCTTGAGATAAGGGTGGAGATGGGCAAGACCAGCAACAAGAAATATGAGACCATAGAGCGCTGCGTCTGCGGGGACGGGCGCGTCCACGGGCTCTTCCAGTTCCACGGGTCGAGGACGGGCCGCTGGGCGGGGCGGTTGGTGCAGATGCAGAACCTGCCCCAGAACCACATCCCGGACCTTGACTTCGCAAGGGAGGCCCTTATGGAGGGCGACACCGACCTTCTCCAGCTCTGCTACGGCAACGTGCCGGACACGATATCGCAGCTCATAAGGACGGCCTTTGTGGCCCCGGAGGGCAAGACCTTCGCGGTCTGCGACTTCAGCGCCATCGAGGCGCGGGTCACCGCGTGGCTGGCGGGCGAGGACTGGGTCCTGGACGTGTTCCGCAAGGGGGGCGACATCTACTGCGCCACCGCCAGCCAGATGTTCCACGTGCCTGTCGAGAAGCACGGGTGCAACGCGGAACTGCGCCAGAAGGGCAAGATCGCCGTACTCGCCCTCGGCTACGGGGGCGGCGCGGCCGCACTCGAGGCGATGGGCGGGAAACGCATGGGGCTCACCGAGGACGAGGAATGCGAGATCGTGGCGCACTGGCGCAAGGCCAACCCGAACATCGTGAGGCTCTGGAAGGCGCTGGAGGCCGCCTTCATACGCTGCGCCACCTTCGACACGGTGGAGCGCGTGGGCGGCCTGAGGATAGCGAGGGTCAGGGACAACCTGACAGTGACACTCCCCAGCGGGCGGCAGCTGGTGTACCCGAAAATGAGGCTGGGAGACCACCAGGGCAAGAGGCGGCTCATCTACAGGGGCACGAACCAGAAGACCGGTCGCTACGGGGACGTGGAGACCTACGGGGGCAAGATCACGGAGAACATCGTCCAGGCGATAGCGAGGGACTGCCTCGGCCACGTGATGCTGGCCGTCCCCGGCATAGTCGCCCACGTGCACGACGAGATCATCACCGAGGTGCCGGCGGGCGCCGCCGAACAGGAACTGGAACGGATCCGCAAGGCGTTCGCGGACGCGCCGGAATGGGCGCAAGGACTGCCGCTCTGCGGGGCCGGATACATAACACCTTATTATAAGAAAGACTAAAGAATTATGGCAAGAAAAACGAAAGACCTGACAGGGCAAAGGTTCGGCCACTGGACGGTGGTGGGCTATGCGAGCATCAGGGCCTGCGGAAAGACGAACAGGCACTACTCGTCCTGGGTATGCCGATGCGACTGCGGCACGGAGCGCGTGCTGCTGTCCCAAAGCCTGATCTCAGGGCTGACACAGAGCTGCGGATGCAGCAGAAGGGACGGGACACCATACCCGTCTGGAAAGAGGGTCGGGGGCGCGAACTACGGCGGCCCCGAAAAGGACTTCACGATTCCCGCCGCAAGGGAAACAGACTACATCCCTTCCAACTCCGGGAAGGACGACGCATGGATGCTGGGGTCCAAAGGGCTGAAGGGACTGTTCGCCGCAAAATAGGATGCTATGGAGTGCAAGGACACCAGCACCGAGGCGGCGGCGCAAACTACCACGGGCCAAGTTTATGACTGATTGTTTAACTTTTAATGATTTAAAAATGATGGAAAATTACATCGGAAGAAAGTGCATCGTAAGATGCTACGGCGCCGGGGTCTTCTTCGGCGAGGTCAGGGAGGTTTCAAGCGACGCCAACGGGCTGAACGTCCGTCTGGCCAACGCCCGCAAGATTTGGTACTGGGACGGGGCCGCCGCCGTGGAGCAGTTGTCGCAGGACGGATGCAACGACAGCAGCAAGATCACGGTGGCCGTTCCTGAGCTGGTGGTCGCCAACGCTGTCCAGATCATCCCTTGCGCTGACAAGGCAATCGCTAACATTGAGGCAAAGGCGGAATGGAAGCGTTAGAGAAGGATATCGAGCGGTTTTTGGCAGTAGGCTCTGGCTATGGCTCTGGCTCTGGCTATGGCTATGGCTCTGGCTCTGACGATGGCTCTGGCTCTGGCTCTGACGATGGCTATGGCTCTGGCTATGGCTATGGCTCTGGCTATGGCTCTGGCTATGGCTCTGGCTATGGCTCTGGCTATGGCTCTGGCTCTGACGATGGCTATGGCTCTGGCGATGGCTCTGGCTATGGCTCTGGCTCTGACGATGGCTATGGCTCTGGCTATGGCTCTGGCGATGGCTATGGCTATGGCTATGGCATCAAGGAGTTCAATGGCCGCAAGGTCTATGACATCGACAGCGTTCCTACCCTGATATATGCTGTCAAGAGAGACGCGGCTAAGGGAGCGATGCTTGGCAGGGATTTGACGTTGAAGGACTGCTGGATAGCCAAGCGAGGCAACTTCTTCGCCCACGGCGACACGCTGCACGCCGCCGTGGAGGCCGTAGAGTCCAAGTGGCGTGAGAACAGGCCGCTGGACGAGAGGATAGCGGAGTTCGTCAAGACCCATCAGGCACTGGATGAGGTCTATCACGACCTGTTCGACTGGCATCACATCCTCACTGGCTCCTGCGAGTTCGGAAGGCGGCGGTGGTGCGAGGAGCACGGCTACAAGCCAACGGACGGCATCACGCTGCGGGCGTTCTTTGAGCAGACGAGGAACGACTATGGCGGCGATGTCATCAGGCAGGTGGCCAGGGAATACGGGCTGGAGCTATGAGGACGAGCATCGGGATACTTGATGACGGCGCCTACGAGGTGTCGGTGTACCGCACCGACGGGACAGGCTACGGACAGTGGACACCACTGCGCGCCTTCGCGAGCCAGGGTGACGCCCGGGAGTTCGCCGAGCGCGATGTCCCCAGGTTCACGGACGCCCAGCTGTCCGCCCTCGCGAAGACATATGATAAGTGCCGCTATGCAAGGCGAGGATTCATGAATTACAGAAAGATTTGAAAAAGATATGAAAATAAAAGGCAAAGTTCCCGACTGCTTCTTCGAGCAGTCGGGAACTTTCAAGAACGAGTTCATCAAACTTGGCATCCCATCCGAGGACTATGACATCCAGAACGTCTATGGCCAGACTGACCATCAGATAGACCTTTTCGGGGAGATCCGCCAAGGATGGGATGGCGATGTCTCAATATTCGATGGCATCACGCCCGATGACCTCATTATGGCGTTCTTTCCGTGCATCTACTTCGAGGGGCTGCAGCAGACATACTTCACCCTTTCAGCCTTGGGCACGAAGGGCTGGACGTTGAGGCGCCGGATTGATTACGCCATGGACAGGATGGACAAAAGAAGCGAGTTCCACAGGCTACTCTACAAGCTCTATGGACTTTGCCACGAGCGCGGGCTGCGGCTGATAATAGAAAATCCATTCGGGAATCCCTATCTTATCCACGGCCAGAACTTCCCCTACCCTACCCTGGTAGACCTGAACCGGATGACGCGGGGCGACCACTTCATCAAGCCGACGGCCTACTGGTTTGTAAACTGCAAGCCAACAGAGGGTCTGCACACATATCAGAATGACAAGAAAAAAAGGCTTATCAATAAGACCGCAAGCAGTCCAATAACGGGGATATGCTCGAAGGAAAGATCGGAGATAAGCCCAGACTACGCAAGAAATTTCATCTGCGACTTTATCCTAGGCAAGAGCCAGAAAGGCACGCAACTCAATTTGTTTGGAAATGAACAGGAATAAAACGAAAGGTGGGGACACACACTCCAAGGCGATGGCCCTCATCGAGGACCTCGGCCTTGAGGTCGACATGATAAGCGTGGAGCTTGACAGCGAGTGCGCCGCAGAACTGGCGCTGGGCGGGCTGCTCCACGCCCGCACGGACGAAACAAACATATAAGCGATATGGACACATACATCATAACTGTCGGGCGCTCGCGCACCGACAAGATCTGGAAGGCGCGCGCGGCCACATGGGACGACCTCGCCGCGCGGCTGGCGAACGTCAGGAGGACGCCTGAGAGCGCCTCCGAGTACAACAGGATGACATCGGAGGCCAGGGGCCGCGCCAAGGACGTGGGCGGCTTCGTGGGCGGCCGGTTCGCCGGCACGAGCCGCAAGGCGGACGAGGTGGCGGCAAGGTCGCTCATCACCCTCGACATCGACCACGGCAACGCCAGCACGGTGGGGATAGTGGAGGACATGATGGAGGGCACCGCCTGGTGCCTATACTCCACCCACAGCCACACGGCAAGGACGCCGCGCTACAGGCTGGTCGTGCCCCTGAGCAGGGAGGTCAGCCCGGATGAATATATCCCGATAGCCCGCAGGCTCGCGGACGACATAGGCATCGCCCTCTTCGACCCAAGCACTTATGAGCCGTGCCGCCTGATGTACTGGCCCTCCGCCAGCAGGGACGCGGAATTCGTCTACAGGAGCGGCAAGGGCGCGCCCTACAACGCGGACGAGGCCCTCGCCACCTACCACGACTGGAGGGACGCGTCCGAATGGCCCGCGGGGCCGCAGGACGGGCTGCACAGGAAGAGGGCCAAGCAGATGGAGAACCCCGAGGCGAAGCAAGGGATCATCGGGGCGTTCTGCCGCGAGTACGACATCCCCGCCGCCATCAAGGCGTTCCTTCCGGGTGTCTACAAGCCCACGGCCAGACCGGACCGCTACACCTACGCGGCGGGCTCCACGGCCTCCGGCCTCGTGGTGTACGACAACGGGAGGTTCGCCTTCTCCAACCACGGCACGGACCCCGCCTTCGGGCGCGAGGTGAACGCCTGGGACCTCGTCAGGATCCACCGCTTCGGGGGGCTGGACTCCGAGGCCTCCCCGGACACGCCGGTGAACAGGCTTCCTTCCTACGCGGCGATGAGGGAGCTGGCCGAAAGCGACCGGCGGACGGCCGAAAGGCGGGCGAGGGAGAAGGGCGAGGAGCTCCTGAAGGAGTTCGGGGACGTGCTGGAGGGATCCGACACCGACTGGACATCCAAGATGCAGATGGACGACCGCGGGCGCAACTTCCTCGCCTCGCCCTACAACTTCGGCCTCATAATGGACAACGACCCGAGGCTCAAGGGGACGGTGCGGCGCGACATCTTCATCAGCCGCGACATAGTGACCCGCGACCTGCCGTGGCGCAAGGCGGACGAGGACGGCTTCTGGAACAACAGCGACGACGGCGGCCTGATAGACTACGTGTCGAGGTGCTACAGGCTCGTCAACAAGACCGCCCTTCTTGACGCCCACGACCTGTCGGTCTCCAGGAACGCCTTCCATCCCGTAAGGGACTACCTTAACGCCCTTGTCTGGGACGGGGAACCGAGGCTGGACACGGCGGTGATAGACTACCTCGGGGCCGCGGACAACGAGCTCACGAGGGTGATGACACGCAAGCACCTGACGGCCGCGGTGGCCAGGGTGATGCGGCCGGGGATAAAGTACGACTACACCCTCGCCCTCACGGGCCCGGAGGGAATAGGCAAGTCCACCCTGATCCGGAAGCTCGGGCGGCAATGGTTCGACGACAGCCTAGTCACCATAGAGGGCAAGGAGGGGATGGAGTGCCTGAGGGGAAAATGGCTCATAGAGATAGGAGAGCTGACCTCCTACAAGAAGAGCACGGCTGAGGCCTACAAGGCCTTCCTGAGCAAGCAGGAGGACGCGTACAGGCCGGCCTACGGCCGCAGGACGGAGGTGTTTCCGAGGCAGTGCGTCTTCTTCGCCACAACCAACGAGGCCGCCTTCCTGAAGGGAGACACGGGCAACAGGCGGTTCTGGATCATCGAGTGCGGCGCGGACATCCCGCAGCGCGATGTGTTCACGGAGCTGGAGGCGAACGTGGACCAGATATGGGCCGAGGCCGTGGCCCGATGGAGGGAGGGCGAACCCCTCTACCTTGACAAGGGACTTCTGGACAGGGCGGCCAAGGCAAGGCAGGAGACGCACAACGAGCTGATGTCGGACGAGCGCCGCGGCTACATAGGCGCGTTCCTGGACAGGAAGCTCCCGACAAACTGGGAAAGTCTGACGGCCGCGCAAAGGCAGGAGTTCTTCAGGACGGGCGCCCAGATAGGCGACAACGAGCCTTATATATTAAGGAAGACCATAACCGCCATCGAGGTGCTGAACGAGTGCCTCAGGCAGCCAATGGACGAAAGGACGAGGTACCGCACAAGGGAGATCAACCAGATCCTCCGGGATATGGACAACGTCACCTACGCGGGGCTGCGCTACCTCAAGGAATACGGCCGCCAAAGGGTCTACGAGATACGGAGAAGTGCGGAATAAGGGATGGAACGGAGGGCTGAACGATGGGGTCTGAACAGAATGACGAGAAAATTATTGTTCCAAAGGCGGAACAAAGCGCAAAATCGGTTGTTCACCGCATTGTTCGGCACTATCGTTCCATAGCTAAACAACAATATAACAATTATTTATAAGAATTAGGGAACAACGGAACAATTAAAAAGTCTTGGGACTTGGGGGGTAGGTCATAGACTACTCGTAAAATATAGGCATAGTAGCCTAATCGCGTTCCCACAGATATGTATGCGTATGTACGCGCGATTGTTCCATTGCCGCCTAAAAGCAAAAAGCAGGATGAAAGCAAAGACAAACACAGAGAACCGGCCCAAGGCCGAAAGCGAGAAGACCCTTGAGCGCAGGCTGGCCTCCGAGGTCAGAAGGCTCGGGGGGATGGCGGTGAAGCAGACCGCCCAGTATCACAGGGGCCTCCCCGACAGGATAGTCCTGATGCCCCACGGGCTCGCATACTTCGCGGAGCTCAAGAGCACGGGCCGCAAGCCCACCAAGCTGCAGGACGACACGATGGCGGAACTCCGCCGCCTGGGCTTCCCGGCCGTGGTCATCGACGGCACCGAGGGCCTCGACGCGTTTCTAAGCCTTCTGAGGCGCGAACAGATGATTTTCGAGGGATGACACGGTTCGAGCCATACGAGTACCAGAGAAGGGCCGTGAGGCACCTTCTCGACCACAGGAGCGCCGCGCTCTGGCTGGATATGGGGCTGGGCAAGAGCGTCATCACCCTGACGGCCGTCTCGGAGCTGCTGGGCAGCCTCGAGGCGGCGCGCGTCCTGGTCATAGCCCCGAAGTCAGTGGCGATGAACACCTGGAGCGACGAGGCCGCCAAATGGGACCACCTCTCCGAGCTGACGGTGGCCGTGGCCGTGGGATCCGAAAGGACGAGGCGCAAGGCGGTCGAGGGCGGCGCGGACATCACGGTCATCAACAGGGAGAACACCGCGTGGCTGGAGGAGAACTACGGGGGCGCGCGGTGGCCGTTCGACACCGTGGTCCTCGACGAGGCCTCCAGCTTCAAGAACCCCGCCTCCCAGCGGTTCAAGGCGCTGAGGCGGCTGCGCCCCTACATCCGGAGGATGTACGAGCTGACGGGCACACCGTCCCCCAACGGCCTTATGGACCTGTGGGCCCAGATGTGGCTGCTGGACGGGGGTGAGAGGCTGGGGCGGACGCTCACGGCCTACAGGACGCGGTGGTTCAGGCCGGGCCACGGGAACGGCCACGTGGTCTATGAGTGGAGGCCGAACAAAGGCGCGGCGGACGAGATAACGGGGCGCGTCTCCGACCTGTGCCTGAGCATGTCCGCGGACGAATACCTGCGTCTCCCGCCCATGATCGTCATCGACACGGCCGCGCGGCTGGACGCAAGGACGATGAGGGACTACAAGGCCTTCGAGAGGGAGTGCCTGATGGAGCTGGACGGCCAGACCGTCACCGCCCAGCAGGCCGCCGCCCTGACGGTGAAGCTCCAGCAGTTCACGGGCGGGGGGATGTACGACTCCGAGGGCGGCTACCACCGGATCCACGGCGCGAAGGTCGAGGCCCTGAGGGACCTTGTCGAGGCGGCGGACGGCTCCCCCGTCCTGGTCTTCTACGGCTTCACGGGCGAAAGGGACAGGATCACGGAGGAACTCTCCGGATACGGCCCCGTGGTCTTCAGGGGGGAGCCGGACATCCTGAGGCGGTGGAACGCCGGCGGGATACGCGTCCTTCTCTGCCATCCGGCCTCCGTGGCCTACGGCCTCAACATGCAGCGGGGCGGCCACATCATCGTCTGGTACACGGCCACCTGGAACCTCGAGCTGTACCAGCAGGCGAACGCGCGGCTCCACCGCCAGGGCCAGGGCGAACCCGTGAGGGTGTACAGGATAAGCGCGCCCGGCACAGTCGACATGGACGTGCTGGGCGCGCTTGACGGCAAGAGGACCCTGCAGGACTATGTCCTGGAGAAGGTCAGGGGATCGAAGTAGGCCAGAATGGCGCGGTTGATCACGTCCGACTTGGAGCCCTCGCAGGACTCCAGCAGGGCCTCCACCTCCGGGGTGGCCTTGAACCCGTAGGTCTTGCCCCTCGTCCTCTTGCGGCCCGCCCCGGGGCGCGCGCCGCCGCGGGCCTGATTTTGCATTGTTTTCGCTTCCATGTTCCAGAAAAATGTTTTACTTTTGCGAAAACCGCCAACGAACGGGGGCCCGCCCGCCCCCGCCGTGGAACTAGAATGATAACCTTACGAGCGTTATCACCAGTTTCCAAATTCTGAGTCTGAGTATCGTAATCTTCATAACTACAGAAATTTGGCGGTTTTTTCCTTTATCCTTTCAGGCGACTCGGATTCTTCCTTCGCGGTTCCCCCGAACCGCAATGCAAATATAAGCAATTATTTGAAAACGTCAAACGATTTCAAAAAATTATTTTCGCACAAGATGCTCAATTTCTGAGCATCATTTCGTATATTTGCAAAAACCACAGGATTATGGCTGCAAGCGAACTCCCGAAATGGCTGCAAGGCCTTGACACCGCCCCGTTCAGATGGGGCGGATGCGGCGTCCTGCGCGCGCGGCTTCCCCTCTGGAGGCTGCGGGGCAACACCGGCCAGTTGCAGGGTGTCCCCGCCAATCCGCGGCGCTGGAGCGCCACGCAGCTCGACAGCCTCCGGCAAAGCCTCAGGGACACACCGGAGCTGCTCGCGGCAAGGGCGCTGCTGGTCGTTCCGAACGGCGAACAGGCGGTCGTGATAGGCGGCAATATGAGGCTGGCGGCGGCCAAGGCGGACGGCTACGAGGACCTGCCCTGCATAGTCCTGCCGGCGGACACGCCACCGGCCAAGCTCAAGGAGATAGTCCTGAAGGACAACGGCACGTTCGGCGAATGGGACCTCCCAGCGCTTCTGGAGGATTATCCGGAGTTCGACCTCGCGGCCTGCGGCATAGCGGTCGGGGGCGGCGACACGGGTACGGAGGCCGAACCGTCCGAGGACGACTTCTCGCAGGCGGTGGCCGACACCGCGCCGCCCGTGACGAAGCCGGGCGACCTCTTCGCCCTCGGGGAACACCTCCTGATGTGCGGGGACGCCACCAGCGGGGAGGCCGTGGGCTTTTTGGCCAAGTCGGAGCCGGTGGACCTGCTGATGACCGATCCGCCGTACAATGTGGACTACGAGGGCGGCACGGCAGCAAAGCTCAAGATAATGAACGACAGGATGGACGACACGGTGTTCATAGAGTTCCTCGCGGCCGCGTTCAAGGCGGCCGACAGCGTTATGCGCAAGGGGGCCGCGTTCTATCTTTGGCACGCAAGCAGCAAGGCCTTCTGCGTCCATTCGGCCTGCAGGGACACCGGATGGGAGGTAAGGCAGGAGCTCATATGGAACAAGAACAGCATGGTGCTGGGCCGCCAGGACTACCAGTGGAAGCATGAGCCGTGCCTGTACGGCTGGAAGGACGGAGCGCACTATTTCTGCGAATCCAGATCCGAGACCACCGTATGGGACGAGGAGAAGCCGGCCGATTTCGCCAGGATGAGCAAGGCTGAGCTGGTGGCGCTTCTCCGGGAGCTTTACAGCGGCGATGTAAGCACGACCGTGGTCAACGAGGCGCGGCCCAACGCCTCCGAGGACCATCCGACAATGAAGCCCGTCCGGCTTATCGGGCGGCTGGTGCGCAACAGCACACGCAAGGGCGAAAGGGTTCTGGATCTTTTCGGAGGCTCAGGCAGCACACTGATAGCCTGCGAGCAGCTGGGGCGCAAGTGCCTGATGATGGAGCTGGACCCGCACTACTGCGATGTGATAATAACCCGCTGGGAGCGGCTCACGGGCCGCAAGGCGGTAAAAATGAACTGATATGGAAGAGGATAAACCGAAACGCATAAAAAGGACGCAGGGCCAGCGTTACACGGCCCAGGAGAAGCGCCAGATCAAGGACCTTTACCTCGCCGCGCTGGTGGAGAAGGCCGGCCTTAAATACGCGGCCAGAAGGACGGTCGGGTCCATAAACTGGGACACCATAGAGCTCTGGAAGCGTCAGGACCCCGAGTTCGCTGAGGCTGAGGCCAAGGCCATAGCGCAAGGCACCGCGGACTTCGGCGATGTCGCTGAGGCGGCCCTGGTCAAGCAGGTGCAGAGCGGCGACACCACCGCGATCATCTTCGTCTTGAAGACGCGGTTCCGCAACCGCGGCTACGCCGAAAAGCAGGAGATCACGGCGGACGTGAGCGCCCGCGGCTTCGAGATAGTGGTGGGGGACCGGCGGACGGCCGATGAGCTGGCCAAGATCAAGGAGGACTAGCCTATGCGCACGTCACGGGTCTTCAGCGAGCTTCTGCACGCCTACACCCTCGGCTCCGACATCATAGAGAGCCGGGGCGGCACGCGTTCGACCAAGACCTACAGCGCGCTCCAGCTCCTCAGCCTTCTGGCCGAATACGACAAGACACCGACCGTGACAAGCGTGGTGTCAGAGACCCTCCCCCACCTCAAGAAAGGCGCGATAAGGGACTACAAGGCCATCATGTCCGAGGACGGCCGATGGGACGAGGCGCGGTGGAATGCCACCGACCGGATCTACACGTTCCCGTCAGGCAGCATCATCGAGTTCTTCGGCGCGGACGCGCCCGCCAAGGTGCACGGCCCCGCCCGTGACCGCCTCTTCGTGAACGAGTGCCAGAACCTGCGCTGGGAGACGGTGAACCAGCTCTTCATCCGAACCAAGGGGCTGAAGATGCTGGACTACAACCCCACGCACGAATTCTGGATCCAGGACGAGGTCAGCGGGCGGCCGGGGACATCGCTGGTCACAAGCACCTACCTTGACAACCCGTATCTCACAGCGGAACAGGTCAGGGCCATAGAGGCAAACAGGCACAACGCCAACTGGTGGCGCGTGTATGGCCTTGGGGAGTTCGGCCAGCTGCGCGGGCGGATATACGACTTCGAGCAGATAGACCGGATGCCCGACGAGGACGGCTTAATCGAGCTGTACGGCCTTGATTTTGGCTTCACCAACGATCCCACCGCCCTCGTCCGTATATTGGCCGATACGGGCCGCAAATCGCTTTATCTGGACGAGCTGGCCTACGACACGGGGATGCAGGACGAGGACATCATCCGGGTGCTGCGCCTGAACGGGGTGCGCCCGCACGGCCCGGAGATATTCGCGGACTGCGCCGAACCAAAGGCGATCAGGAAGATCCAGAACGCCGGCTACAACGTCCGGCCAAGCTACAAGGGCAAAGAGCTCGCGTCCCAGATAAGCGAGGTGCAGGGATGGAAGATCTACGTCACGAAAGGCAGCGTCAACATCATCAAGGAGCAGCGCAACTACACGTGGGCTGAGGACGCGAACGGCAAGCTGCTAAATGTCCCGATAGATATGTTCAACCACGCCCTGGACGCGGTGCGCTACGGGGTTTTCACGAAATTCGTCCATCTCGCCCAGGTGCACCGGGGCGACCGCCCCGCGACCGCGCCGGGCTGGAGGACCAATGGAGGGCGCGGGCTATGAGGCTGACCAAGATCAGGACGGTGGCGGACCTGCTCCGATGGGAGCCCTATCTGCCGGACGCCTACCAGGCGGAACTCCGATCCATCGAGTGCCCGGCCAAGGTAGGGTGGCATAAGGTGCCCAAGGACCTGAACGGGCTGACGCTGGAGGAACTCGACCGCTTCTGGCAGTCAAGGACACCGGCGGACCTTTTCGAGGCCGCGGGCCATTCCCTTTTCGGCTGGACGAAGAAACGGACGATGGCCGCGAAAGCCCTTCCGATGATGGGCGTGCTGAACTTCGTGACCACGGAACTGGAACGGATAGCGCGGCTTTTCGAGGCGGCCAACACGCCGCCGACCGTCCAGGAGCTGATGGCCGGATGCGACGCGCTGGACTTCGGCACGTTCGGGCTGGCGGACTGGTACACCCTCAGGATGGGCCTTCACGACCACGACAAGGCCTTCTCAACGCCTTGGGTAAGGATCTACCAGTGCAGGGCGAATGACGCGGCCACAGCGGCCTTCAACCGCCGTCTGGCAGAAATACAGAGAAGAGAGATGCAGATGAAACGATAGAGCTATGAACTTTGAAACGATTATAAGACAGACAGCCGAGTCCCTCGGCCTCCGGTACAAGTTCGGCCCGCTTCCCTTCCTCAATCAGGTTCTGGACGAGGTGGCCACCACCATCACGGACGAGACGGTGTGCCTTGGCATACAGGTCACGGACGGGACCTATCTCTTTGACGACGGGCCTTATTACAGGCGCGGCGTGGAGACCCAGCGCGCGCGGTTGGCGTTCTGTCGCAAGACACCGCTGGACTACGACCCCACGGCCGTGGAGGCTATGGTGGCCGACCTTAAGGACACAGGGCTCAAGATGATAGCGGGCCTTCAGGCCACGGGGGCGTTCGCGCCAATAGGCGAAACACTTTACACGGTGATGTTCGACGCGTTCGACGCCAATCTGGTGGTTGTCCTATTCGAGTTCGATCTGGCCGAAAAGGACGGCTTCTGCTTTGACGAATAATGGCGACAATGGCACAGACAAGCATCGCCCAGATCCTCAGAGAGGAGCTGCTGGGGCTCCAGCAGCGGATCGCGGCCAACATCATCAACACGGGGCGCCAGGCGACCGGCAAGACCATCAGGAGCATGAAGGTCCAGGTGTCGCAATTGAGCGGGGTGCTGACGGGCCGTCAGGCGTTCTCCACGCTTGAGAGAGGGTCACGCCCTTGGGTAAAACAATACAACAGGCCGCCGCGGTGGTTCGCGGAACAGATACAGCAGTGGATTGACGCGAAACGGCTGGATTTGAGCGCCTACGCGGTGGCCAGCAACCTTATGCGCAAAGGTTCGGATCTTTACAGGGCCGGCGGCGGCGCCACTGACGTATACACAGAGGAACTTCCAAAGACGCTCCGCAATATAGGCGCGCGGCTCGCGGACCGATACAGCTATCTGGTCACCGGTCGCCTGAACACCAACAGCAAAGAGATTATCGAGATATGAGAACTACCACATTGACTTCACGCAGCGCCACATTGACCTACCCCAATGCGGTCGTCTTTATGCACAGCCCGCAGCCGGTGGTTTACAAGACCACCGCAGACCAGGGGGAACTGCTCTATTTGGATGTTTTTAACGACGAGACCGAAAAGACCTACAGGGAAAAACGGCGATGCCCAGATCCCTCGGATCGGGGCAATCCGGTGACCGTGGAATTCGACATATCACGCGCTCTGCAGCAGCTCTCGCCAGATGTCGACACCTTGCTCCACGGACTCGACTATAACGGCTGCAAATCATTGGGAACGGAGATCGGAGTGCAGCTCCGAAGTAATGATCTGAGTGTCATTCATAGTTTCACGGTCTGGGCGCTTCCGGGGGCACTGGACGCCGGCGAAAGCTACAGCAGCAACAGGCGTGTCCGACTATATCCCAACTGGCCGCAGACGGTGACTGTAGGCCGACCGGGGGCAGTGGACACATTCAGCGGCACGACGGTGGCCAAAGGGGCTAAAAGCTACACGGCATCAGGTATGACGGGTCCGACAAGCGAGGCGGCACTGGTGCAACTGATCAGAACACAGAGCGGGACTACCGACCTGAACAAATTACTTGCAGGGATAGATCCAGGCCTGCAATGCTATGAGACTATCCAAGAGGCCGGCAGGCTGCAATATAGCGGCTGGGCCGTCCGGCCCTTCACGGTGGACGCCACGCCTATGGCGGCGGGGCGGTATTTCCTGCGATGGCTCAGCCGCTCGGGCGGCGTCCGCTACTGGCTCTTTTACGGAGGGGACTACAAGTTCGCGGCCTCCGCGGCGAATACCTTCACCAGACGATATACAGGCGATCCGAACACACCTGACAACAGGTGCTACCGCAATGAGTTCAAGGCCAATATGGTCGCGGGTCGCACCATGACGCTGGGCGCCCCGGCCGTAACGGATGACGAGTTCGAGCTTCTCACCGATCTGACGGTATCGCCAGTCGTGGACCTTTTGACAGGCATGAGCCTCACAGCTCCGACATGGACACGGGTGGCCGTGGCCGCCGGCACATACACGCGCAACAGGCGGCGGGCCAACCCGAACCTTCAGGACTTCGAGATCACGGTGACACTGCCCACCTTGAACTGCATAAACCTGTAAGGCCATGAGGATAGAGCTGTTCATCAACAACCAGAAGGCGGACCTGCCGGCGAATCCGACGATAACCCTGCAGTATCGCTCTAACATATTGGGAGATATCTCCAAGTTCCAGAACTCCTTCAGCTATTCGTTCAAGCTGCCGAAAACCACCAGAAACGCCCGTATTCTCGATGATCCGGGCAATGTGGCACACGAGTCCGAATGGACGCACAAAACGCTGCCTGTGGCCCTCATTTGCGACGGCACGGACGTTCTGGGCGCGGGGGCGACAGCGGTACTGCTGTCGGTCGGCGATGAATACGAGGTATCGCTGCTATGGGACAGGATAGCGGCCCTGACCGAATGGCTTGAGAGCGACCCGAGCATCAAGGACCTCCCCCAGATAGGCATTGTATGGAGCAGGGAGCACACGGCCTATGCGGACTTTGCCGCCGCGCCCAAGTCCATCTTCCTGCCGAGTTATGACGCGGGGATAGACCTCGGCCGTTTCACGGACTACGCCTGCCACCCGGCGGTCAGCCTGTTCTATCTCTTTGACGCGATATTCACCAAGATAGGCGTGGCGTACACCATGCCCGACGATTATAAGAGAGCCCTGCAATACTTGGCGATGCCGCTGCCAACGCGCAACCGATTATTTGACAACAGCACAAAGGCATTCACGCTTCAGAGCTTCACGGTAACCACTTTGTCCACGGAAACCTATGACGCCAAGGTCATCCCCGCCACATATCAGGACAAAGGCGGCAACTATGACAGCACCACCAAGATGTTCATCGTCCAGACGGCCGCGCCGGAAGTACAGATCAAAATATCGCTCATAATGAGCGTGACCGTAAACGCACGCAGGGACAAAAGCAAGGGCAACGAAATGGTGATAGTCGGGGTGGCCGAGGACGACACGGAGCAGGACATCACAAGCTGGCCGATCGACGTGACCATCGAGAACAAGCCGGGGGGCTACAGCGGGCCGCCGAGCACTCTGGACGTAAGCGACACCGTCAAGCTGGCGGGCTACAAGAACTATTACTTCAAGCTGACCAACAGCTACACGTGGGGCACAAGCCAGGTGCGGGCGTTCAGCGTAACGCCACAATACAGCACCGTCAACCTCGGCCAGGTGTTCACGACATACAACCTTCCGGACATATCGCAGGTGGCGCTGGTAAAGGCGGTATGCGCGCTATACAACCTCGCGATGATACCGGGCGAATCGGGCGTGTCCTTCACGCCAAGAAAAGACCTATTCAACCAGGCGATAAGCTCGCAGAAGTCCGCAGACTGGTCGGATAAGCTCATAGGCGGCAAGGACCCCACAGAGGTGGGCTTCACGTTGGAGGGCTACGAGGCACAAAAGAACTGGTTCCGATGGAAGGCCAACAAGTTCAGGGACACCGACGCGGACGGAGCGTTAGAGGTGAACGACACAACGTTGCAGGCCGAACAGGACTTGTACACCCTGCCGTTCGCCGCCACCGAGACCTACACGGGCAAGACCGATCTGTACGCCAAGAAGTACTCCAGCGGGAAATGGTCGCCGGCGCTACAGAGCAACGAGCCGCTTCTATTGTGGGTGACCAACGACGGGGGCGACTGCGCCCTCCGGTTCAGCTCCGAGGAGCTCTGGAGCCAGAAGCTGGAGAACCCCGACTATCTGCCTATGGCGGACGCACTGGCTAATCCGATAGTCATCAAATGCAGGCTGAATCTGAGCCCTCTGGACCTTCAGGGACTTGACTACAGCCGCGCGATCTACCTGCGCCAATACGGGGCCCATTTCGCCCTGATATCCCTGCGAACAGACAGCAAGGGGAACAGCGAGGCCGAATTATTAAAACTCACATACTATGGCTAGTGTACAGACCACAAAGGACACCATCCTCAGGGTAATCGTGGACAACAACAAGGCGATCGCCCAGATCGCGGAATGGAACGAGCTCATCGACGAGCAGAAGGAAAAGCAGCAGCAGCTCAAGAAAGCGCGCAAGGACGGCACGATGAGCGAGCAGGACTACCAGAAGGCTATGGCCGCCAGCCGCAACGAGGTGGCCGCGTACAACAAGCAGATGGCCGCGCTCAACAAGGAGGTGCAGAACAGCGTCAAGATAGACAGCGAGAAGGCGGACAGCCTCGCGGGCCTGAGGGCCGAACTGTCCAACGCAACGAAAGAGTATGACAGCCTCAGCGCGGCGGAAAGGAACGCGGCGCAAGGACAGGCACTGCAGCAGCACATCAACGATGTCACCAGACAGCTCAAGGACGCCGAGGAGGGCACGGGGCGGTTTTACCGGAACGTGGGCAACTACACCAACGGCGTCACGCAGGCTTTTCAAAATATGGGAGGCAAGATAGCCTCCGCCGTCAATCCGATCAAGGGCGTAACGATGGCCTTTCAGCAGTTGGGCAAGACTCCGGTACTGGCCATATTAGGACTACTGGTAAATATCATTATGTCCGTTGTCAAGGCACTAAAGAGCTCGGAGGACAACATCAATTCAGTCACGGTATCCTTTAGCGCCCTAAGCGGGGTCGGCACGATTGTCACCAACATCATGCAGAAGTTGGGCAAGGTAGTGGCGAAAGCCGCGGAATGGCTGGGCAAGGCCGCGGACAAACTGGGGCTGATAACGGACGCAATGAAGACGGAGCAGCAGCTGACCCGCGACCAGATAGCCCTCAGCAAGGTGGAGCGCCAGAACAGGATGAAGAACGCGGACGATGAGCTCAAGATCGCCAAACTGAAGGTCCAGGCCATGGACAAGACCAAGTACAGCGCCAAGGACCGGCTGGCCTTCCTCCAGCAGGCCGCCGATCTTGAGGAGGGTATCTCCAAGAGGAACCTCGACACGGCAAAGGAGCAGTACCGCATCCTTCAGGAGAAGTCCAAGCTCGCGGACAACTCCGCCCAGGAGAATGACGAGCTGGCCTCCGCCTACGAGAAGATGCGCCAGGCGGAAACATCCTACTTCAACAAGACCAAGGAACTCACCGGCCAGATGGTCACCGCAAGGCAGGAGCTGCTCGGGGCCGCCAAGGCTGAGGCGAAAGCGACAGAGAAAGCAGAAAGCGACAAGACACAGGCCGTGAAGGAGACCGCCAAGACGGAAAAGGAACTGATGCTTGAGCGCGCCGAAATGAGATCCAAGGAGATAGCAGAAGAGTTGAAGACAGTGGAGGAGGGGACGCAAAGAGAATATCAACTGAGGCGCGACCAGATGGAGCTTGAGACGGAACTGGAGATCCAGAAGCTGTCCCAGATGGACGGGACGAACGAGCTTATAAGGCTGAAGCGCGAAACACTCCTGCAGTCACTGCGGGACCTCGACCAGGAGTACGAGGACGCGCTGGTGGCCGATATGATGGACACCACCAACAAGATGCTGGACCAATGGCAGGAAGAGCACGACAAAGAGAAGGCACTGGCACAGGCGCGCAAGGATATGCAGCTTGACGCGGCCGATGCGATAGCCGGCGCGCTTGACACGACCTCACGCGCACTGTCCGACCTTGGCGATTCCAACAGCGCGCTCACCAAATTGTCCAAGGTTTTGGGACTGGCCCAAATAGCCATCGACACCGGCGTGGCCACCGCTGAAGGCATCAAGAGCGCGATGGGCGCGCCGTTCCCGGCCAACCTCGCGGCCGTGGCCACCACCATAGCCACCGTGGTGTCCGGTATGGCCTCGGCCATAGCCAGCGTGAAGTCGGCCAAGTTCGCCACGGGCGGCCTTGTGACCGGCCCGGGAACCGCCACAAGCGACTCCATCCCCGCGCGCCTCAGCAACGGGGAAAGCGTTATGAACGCCAGAAGCACCTCGATGTTTGCCCCCGTACTTTCAGCCCTGAACCAGGCGGGCGGCGGCGCCGCCTTCAGCGGCCTTAAGGGCTCGGACTCCGGATTCGACTTCATGGCCTCCGCCATAGCGGCGGGGATGCAGTCCGCGGACATATACGTCAGCGTGGAGGCGATAGACAGGGTGTCCGCGAACACCAACAGGATCAAGGCTATGGCCTCGCATTAATTTTTTTTTACGCAAAAGTGCTCAGATATTGAGCATTTTCCCTATATTTGCAAGGACTCCATCTTAGACCACTATGCAGCTGAAAATCTTTGACGACATAATAGACGACCGCCAAGCCCAAGAGCTCCGTTTCTGGGGCGTTGAGCAGGGGGTCTGCTTCCGGGACATCGACGAGTTCCTCAAAGCCATTCCGGACGACGACAACGAGATAGATCTGCGGCTGAACTGCTGCGGGGGCGATGTGGCCACGGGGTGGTCCATTGTCGACAAGCTGCGGGCCTCCGGAAAGAAGATAACGGCAACCGTGGAGGGCACGGCGGCAAGTATGGCCAGCGTCGTGCTGCTGGCCGCCTCGGAGCGCAAGGCCTACCCACATTCGCAGATATTGATCCACGATCCCTATTATCCCGAATATTCGCTCTATGAGAGTTACAAAGCGGAGGATCTTGACAAACTGGCCGAAAGCCTGAGGGCCGAAAGCGCGCGGATACTGGACTTCTATGTCGAAAGGACCGGAAGCGACAGGGCTACATTGGAGGCGATCATGGACGAGGACCGTCCGATGTACGCGCAAGAGGCCAAGGAACTGGGCTTCATAACCGAGATACTCCCGCCCATATCGGCATCAGTAAGACATCACAAATCAATCCTATTCAACAAAATGTCAAAATCAACCAAAAAGCAGAGCGCCCTCGCAAAGGCGATGCAGGCGCTACAGGCCGCCCTCGGACTGGACGACCCGAAGCCGGTAAGCTACGAGCTCCAGACCGCAGACGGGGCAACCCTCACCATCGACAAGCCTGAAGGAGAAGATCCGGCGGTTGGCGACACCGCAAGTCCGGACGGTGAGCACCTTATGCCGGACGGAACTACAATTGTGGTCGCCGATGGCGTGATCACCGAAATCAGGCCGGCGGACGAGCCGTCAGAGGATGAAGACGAGGACGCTGTGAACGAGGCTATGCAGCAGATCACCGACCAGATCCAGCGACTCAGGGCCACGGCCAAGACTCCGGAGGAGCAGGCCATCCTTGACAAGGTCAAGGCCGCGGGCGGCGCGGAATGGCTCGACAAGGCCATCTCCAGCCAGTACCAGCCGGCCACGCGCCAGACAAGATCAAAGCAGGCAGCCACAGCGGCGGGCACGTCCAAGCTGTCCGAAAGACTGGAGGCGCTCCGTAAGAAAAACCAGTAAAAAACAAGACGACTATGGCATCATCAGGACTTAATTTCGTAAACCTCACCCCGCCCAATGGCGCGGTGCAGGAACTCAAGGAGCTCATCTTCCTTTCATTTGTGGACGCGGAAGGACTGGGCGGTTTGTTCAACTTTATGCCTGGGCAACTCGACGGTAAGAAACTGGGCCTCATCGGCCAGTTCGGCCTTCTGGGATCCGCCTCGCAGGGCTGCGACCCTACCTACGGAAACGACCTTGTGGCCACAAGGGAGAAGACCTGGAGCATCAAGCGCTGGGAGATAGCGGAACAGATCTGTTTCAACGACCTGCTCTCCACCCTCGCCAAGACGGCGCTGAAGAAGAAGACACAGGTGGCTGACCTGACCGGAACCGACTATATGGACTCCATCCTTATGCCGCTTCTTGAGGAGGCCGCGAAGCGCACCGTTCTGCGCCTCGCGCTGTTCGGAGATCCGGACGCGAGCGTCTACGACAAGACCACTAACTCCACCGGCACCCTCAAGGCCGGAACCGACAAGAAGTACTTCACAGTCACCGCCGGCCTCTGGAAGCGCATCTTCGAGGGCGTGGCTATAGCCGCGGGCACCGCGGGCCACATCACGCGTGTGACCGTGGACGCCAACGCCAAGACCACCATCGCACTCCAGAAGGCGGCCATCAGGGCCTCGGGCGTAGCGACCGGAATCCTTGACGACCTCATCGAGGACGCGCCGCAGAACCTCCGCCAGGCACCGAACCAGATCATCTACGTGACCCAGGCCCTCGCTGACGCGGTGTCCAGGGACATCAAGAAGAACAACAAAGGCAGCGAGCTCCAGTGGAAATCCCTCTTTATGGGCATCACGGAGACCACCTACAACGGAGTCACCGTAAGGGCGATCCCGTTTATGGACGAGATCATCCAGACGTATCTCCAGAACACCACCAACACCGACGCGTGGGACAAGCCTTACAGGGCGATCTACACGATCAAGGACAACCTCCTCATCGGTTCGGAAAGCGAGAGCGAGATCGCCGAGATTGACGCGTGGTTCGAGAAGAAGGACCAGAAGAACTACATCCTTTGCCGCGACACCATCGGGGCCCTTATCGGCGACGAGAACCTCATCGCGGTGGCTTATTAACAGGGAGGGCTTGTTATGAGCTGGTGCGACGGATTAATCTCAAAGGGGCTGGAGCAGGGAGACTGCTCCAACCGCCCCGTAAAGGGCTTCGAGCACGAGGCCCTTCTGATAAACAGGGCCGACATAGACTGGTCGGGAGTGACCTACAGCACGACCAACCCCAATGTGGTCACCGCCCTGCCGCTAAAGACAGACAAGAACGCCTTTGTGGTATGGCAAAGGGGAAGTCAGCCGTTCAGCGGCTCGACTGACTCCGGTGAGGCCGGAACCTACATCAACACCGTGACCAAGAATCTTGTGGTCGCAATTTTGACGAACGACAAGGAGGTGGCCAACAAGTTCCTTGACCCGGCACTCAACGGCGACTTCGTGGCCATTATGGAATGCAAGGACAAAGGCGCGGGCAACGCCAGCGCGTTCATCATCAAGGGACTCCACAACGGGCTCCAGATGTCGGCCTACGAGGCTGACGCGTATGGTGACGCCTTCGGCGGCGGCCTGCTCACCCTCACCGAGACAGGCGCGCCTATGGCCAAGGTCTATCTCGGTGATTCATATACGGCTGGAAAGACCTTGTACGACGGGCTGAAAGACTAGACGGCGATGACGTACAAGGAGGCCCTTGATCATCTGGAACGTCTCCGCTCGCTGATGGCAGGCGGCGGGGACGATTCCGTTTACAGCGACGGGGACAAAAGCCTCATCGAGAGCCTGTACAGAAGCGAGACGGGCCGTCCCTTGCGCGAATGCTCCTGCAGGAACCGCTACACGGACGGAGTCCTGGAGCTTTACCACCAATTGAGGACAAACAAGAAAATGCAAGAAGACAGACAATATCTGCTTAAGGCCGGACTGCTCGTCTGGATAGGAAACGAATGCTACAACCGCCATACTATGACGGACGAGCTGGCCGCCGAATACCTGAGGGTGCACCCCGACGCGGGCGCGCAATTCGACCGCGTCCCGAAAGCGAACGAGGACTAAAGAGCCAACATTATGAAGACAAGAGATCTGCCCATAGCCGAACCATCACTGACCCCGCGATATCTCAGCTCGCTCGGGGTCAAGTCCTATGACGAGGACAACCTGTATCCCCAGAACGCGCAGACAATCATCGGGAACTCCAAGACAGGCAGCGGATGCCTGCAGAGATACGCCGATTATCTGGAGGGCAACGGGATAGCGTCACCGGCGCTGGCCGCCTTTGTGATCAACCACAAGGGCGAAAAGATGAACGACCTGCACGCCCTCGTGGCAGCGGATCTCGCCAGTTTCAACGGGTTCGCCATCCACGTAAACTACAACGCGCTGGGGCACATAACGGAGCTCCAGCACGTACCGTTCGAGAACGTAAGGCTCTGCGAGCCGGACGAGGACGGCAACATCCTCCAGGTCGCAGTGCATCCGGACTGGACCGGAAGGCTCACCCGCTGCGGCAAGACAGTAAAGGTCAAAAGGGAGAACATCGACTACATAGACGTGTTCAACCCGGTACGGGCGGCCACCCAGATGACGGACGCGGGCGGGCCGCTCCACTACAAGGGCCAGATCTATTATTACAGCCGCGCCGGCCATCTGCAGTATCCGCTGGCGGAATACGACTCCATACTCACCGATCTGAGCACCGATGAGGGACTCAGCAACCTGATGCTCCGGAACGCAAGGATGAACTTCCTTCCGGCCGGGGCGTGGGTGCATTACCGCAGTCAGGGACTGCCGAACGACGGTGAGGACATAGACGGCTACGGAGACGCGGAAGGCTACTACGCGGAAGAGCTGCGGACCCTGCAGGGAGACAAGAACGCGATGAAGATAATGGACGTGACCATCGAGAACTCGGAGGACATGCCAGAATTCATCTCGATCCAAGGGGACAACCTCGACAAGGAGTTCACGGCCACGGCAACCGAGGTCAAGGACTGCATCTACAGCCGTTTCGGGCAAGAAGGCTTTTTGAGCCTGCGCAACGGCAAGGTGGGCTTCTCCGGCACACTGGTGGCCGACATCACCACCGACTACGCCAACAGATGCGTCAAGCTCCAAGGCGTGCTCTCAAGAATATACAAGGAGATCCTCGGCTATTGGAATCCAGACAAACCGCTACCAGAACAGCCAACGCTTGAGACTTTGGCCATATTGCGGATGACATATACCACCGGACAATCTAACACGCAATAAGTATGAGACACCTTATCACACTGGAAGACATATCGCGTCTGGCGCGCGCCTGCAACGCCGACAGGAGCATCGCGGCCTCATTGATAGCCGAGGCCGAAAGGCAGGATGTCAAGCCGAAAATCGGCGACGCCCTGTTCATAGCCGTAACGCAGGACGACACACCGGCCGGCTATGACACACTGCTGGACGGAGGTGAATGGACACAGCCGGACGGAGAGGCGCGATGGCTCACCGGACTACGAACGGCCGCGGCCTATTACGCCTACGCGCGGATCATCAGGGACGGCAACATCCAGAGCACCCGCTACGGCGCGGTGGTCAAGACCGAGGACAACAGCGCGGACGCTGAACGCAGCGAGCGGATGAGGCAGTACCGCGAGGCGTTCGCCGCCGCGGACGGCTATATGACGGAGGTTCTGGACTATCTCCGCCAGAACTCTGATATGTTTCCGGAATACCGCACCAAGACCTTCAAGGCCAACCGCACCATCATCAGGACTCTGGATGGATGCCAACAACAGAGAAGATTACGATATTCCGACAACACACCTACTGTCATCGCCGGCCAGCAGGGTCCTCAGGGCCCGAAAGGTGATCCAGGGCCGCAAGGGCCAAAGGGTGACCAGGGAGAAACGGGGCCGCAAGGGCCGAAAGGCGACCAAGGAGAAACGGGGCCGCAAGG
>ERZ1026868.261-NODE-261-length-39676-cov-10.527246_pt1 | contig 39676 bp, 30 predicted proteins | sample MGYA00380164_ERZ1026868 | MGnify/ENA primary metagenome ERZ1026868 (study PRJEB33269, sample SAMEA4719800) | human gut metagenome | biome: human-associated habitat; feature: organic feature; material: feces | place: Cameroon | collected 2013-10 ...
AAAAGCAGAATGTTAAACTACCATAACCCCAAAAGGGACTTTTTCAGTGCCCTCCTTTCGGAGAGGGGTTGGGGGTGAGGCTACAACTTCCTTATCACTCTCTCCATTTGCTCACCAAGTCCGATGGTATATCCTTGCGAGATATAGACTATGCGATTGAAGGTGTCGGAAATTATAAATAGAGGTAACTGAGAAGGATTGCGAAGCTTCATGTTTTCGGCTATTTGCTTGCGCAGAGAGCCGTTGGAATCTATTCCATAGATGATATTCGAAGTCAAGCCTTCAAAGTCGCTTAGGCGGAATTTATTTGCCGCAGCCTCATCTTCAAATAGTAGGATTATAGGACGATTCCATTTCTCAAAGACTTCAGCAACCTTAGCAATATCCTTCAACGCATGGTTTGTTGGCTCCTGTCCTACTCCAATAATACCAGTAACAAAATATCCTCTGCCCGTCTGACTCAAAAGACTAACCTCTTTGCCATCAAGTAGCGTGAATTTAGACTCAGAATCAAAGCTACCTTTTACTGTAACCTCAGTCTCAGAAGTGCGCAAATACATGTCTACTACGGTAGTTTCCGAATGTTTCACGCGAAACATTTGCATCTCTGACAGCACTCCACCATTAGCCAAGCGCATACCTGTAACCAAGACATAATCGCCTTCGTCAAGTTCCACACCATTCTTGAAATCCTTACTCCATGTGGTGCCATCCTCAGGATATTCCAAGAGCATGGTAGAACCATCAGGATTGATGCGAGCGAGAGTGAAATGACTATAGTATTTCGGGTCGTCTACAGCGCCATTATCCTTGTATATAAGCTTCAGAGTACCCTTTGGTGCAGCCTTCTGTACCACATCTTCAAACACCACGTCTATCCACTCACCATTCTTGCGATATTGAAGCTTAGATGTTACGGCATCCACCCTTGCCTCTATGCCAAGGCTGCGAGCCACATCCACGAAGAATATTTTACGCGAGCGTTTATCTGTGATGCGAGAATGATATACTCCTGTAGGTGTTTGAGTAACTCTCCATGCCTTAGCGTCTTGTTGCAGACGTATATTCGCCTTTATCCAGCTTACGAGTTCTGCAGGATTCTTTCGAAACAGCTCCTTCTGCTTCTTGCTGAAAGCCAGTTCAAAATACAACTTAAAACGACGAAGTATAAGCTCATTCTCCACACGTGGACATAGCTGATTGCTCTCAGCATAGAAGTTATCTTCGAGGATATCAAAACTTATATCGCGCAAGTCTTTTGGCCTTAGCGTAGCGAGTATATCCTTAGCTCGTTGCAAGTTGTCTTTATGGCAAGCCAAGAACTCAAGGATAGTCTGATGATTGCCACTCGAAGCAGTAAGGAATTTCACCAACTCTTCATCCTCAGGCAGCCACATGCTTCGCAACATAGCCTTAGCAATCTGCGGAGTATAGAAGGTTGCCATATAAGCATGGCGCACAGAGTCTTCGTAAGCCAAGCGCTTAGTGTTTAGCTCACGTTGTTGGGCTGTAACCTCTGGCAGATTATATCGCTCAGGAGGAGGAACAATATCAAACGAATCACGATAGAACACCATGTTTGCAGCCTCACCAACATGCTTATCAAGCTTTATCACGATGGTTTTATCCTTACCAAACGATGCCTTAGCAAAACCATAGTCGCCATCCTTAGATGCCCACACCATCATATCACCTTTGCCTGCTGATAGCGAGGTGCTACCATCAGAAGCGGTATATTTAGTTACCACAGGACAGAACTCACCATAGTTATATATCTTGAAATCCACCCTTGCGCTGTCTACTGCCTTGCCTTTATCGTCGACTACAGAGAAGTCGATATGCGCAGAAGAACCATAGTTGTCGATGAGGTTTATCTCGGTATAGTTTGACGAGCGCGACATCACATCCTCAGGACCATTATAGTCGCCAAACACCTGAGTATGCATAAGCAATGCACGCGAAGCAGGAGCATTAAACCATGCAAGATTCAATACCGCCTCAGGCTCGCAGGCTCCAAGGAAATACCATGAGCCATCAGCCCATGCTTCTACCCAAGCATGATTGTCGTCGGTATGTGCCCAACGTGGCGTATACACCTGGCGTGCAGGAATACCGATGGCTCTTAGTGCTGCCACCGTAAAGGTGCTCTCTTCGCCACATCGTCCGTAGGCAGAGCGTATTGTTGCCAATGGTGCTGACGTGCGAGCATCCGAAGGCTGATATGTCACTCGCTCATGACACCAATGGTTCACCTCCAATATTGCCTCCTTCATGCTCATTCCTTTCACTCGTTCCTTTAAGTCACGGTAGAATATCTGGCGAGAGTCGTCCAACGCTTCGTTGTTGACACGAATAGGCAACACAAAATGGCGGAACAACAGTTCTGGTACTTCCCTACCCCACGCCATCTCTTTCTGAGCCTTGAAGCTCATGCGAATATTCTCTATATAGAAAGTGGTAGGATAGTCTGTAACGTCAGCCAAAGGCATATAAGCATATAGGAATTTCAGAGCCTCAGCCTCTTGCTTGCTTACATCATGCACTTTCAGATAGCAAAACTCCTTTCCTACCACCTTCATCCTTTGGTCGAAAGCCGTTTCAACCTTTGCTCTATAGGCGGCATCGGTAATAAAATGGTTGTTGTCTGCCTTTGCTTGCAACACAGAGGCAAAGAGCAATAATGCCAAAGATATAATATGTTTCTTCATAACAGATAACTTGAACGTTTTTATTAATTAGTAGTCGTATGCTGTAGGCAATCTCACAGCCTATCTTATGCAAAGATAAAGAAACAAAACTAAAGTAGACTATAAAAGCGCAAAATTCTTTGTTTTATCATTTAATATTCCTAATTTTGCAGCACTAACCAAACTAACATAACAGTAATGAACAGACAAGATTTTAAGTTTGAGATTTGTACCAACAACGTAGAGAGTTGTATAGCAGCACAAGAAGGTGGCGCCGACAGAGTGGAACTATGTGCTGGCATCCCAGAGGGTGGTACCACACCTTCGTATGGCGAGATAAAGCTGTCACGTAGAGTTTTAACCACCACCAAGTTGCACGTTATCATCCGTCCTCGTGGCGGCGACTTCCTCTATACTCCATTAGAAATTGAGCGTATGGAAGAAGATATCAAAATATGCAAGGAACTGGGTGCTGATGGCGTTGTGATAGGATGTTTGACTCCTGACGGAGAAGTAGATATGGAAGCCAACCGTCGACTTATTGAGGCAGCACGTCCAATGTCTGTAAGTTTCCACCGTGCTTTTGACCGCACTGCAGACCCATTCAAGGCTTTGGAAGATATCATCAAACTTGGCTGCGAGCGCATCCTCACCTCGGGTCAACAGCCTAAGGCTATAGAGGGTGTAAACCTCTTGGCAGAACTCCAGAAGAAGGCAGCAGGCAGAATAATCCTCTTGGCTGGTAGTGGAGTGACAGAAGACAATATTCGCGCCATCTACGAGGCCACAGGAATCCATGAATATCATTTCTCAGCAAGAGTAAGTGTGCCAAGCAAAATGAAGAGCCATAACAAAGAAGTGCACATGGGCTCTAAGGATGCGGACGAAGGCACCACCCTTGTTTCGTCACCTCAGAGAGTGAAAGATACTATTGCTAAGATTATTGAAATGTAACAGAAGCAAACAAAAGATGCAAGACCATGAGTCTTGCATCTTTTATTTTATACTTATATATACCTTATTATTACAAGCTAATCTCCACCACCTTGTCAACCTCGGTAGGCACTTTGTCAAGGTTTAGCAATATGCCGCCATCTACCTTCTGGATTTTCACCTTCTGCTTTGTTGCAAAGTCGAAAGCTGCTTTTATCTTGTGGTTGCCAGTAGGAAGATAAAGCGATTTATCCTGAAGGTTTAGGATATGCACAAACAAGCGGTTGCCCTTTTGTGTAGTAACACCCCAATCATGAGGAGCTACAATACCATTACGAGTGCCGTATATGGTTTCGCCATAGGTCTTCATCCATTCTCCAACCTCTGATAATCGCTCCAAGGCTACAGCAGGCAGTTCGCCATCAGGCTGAGGACCGATATTCATCAAGAGGTTGGCATTCTTGCCAGCAGCCTTAACGAGATAATGTATCAATGTCTTGGTCGACTTATAGTCTTGGTCTGTGATCTTATATCCCCACATGCCATTCATGGTTTCGCATGTCTCCAAAGGCAACTGACTAATATCCTGTCCTGACAATCCTGAAGCATTTTCGCCTGGTAAGTCGCGCTCAAACATCTGGAAGTCTTCGCCCTCGAAAGGTGTTTGATGATGGTTGTTGCCTATCAGGCAAGCAGGTTGCAAGCTATGGATGAGGTTATATTGATATGGCAACTCCCAATCGAAGTTAGGGTTTATATCCTGATCCCACCAGCCATCAAACCATATAGCACCAATCTTGCCATAGTTTGTCAATAACTCGGTGAGCTGATTGTTCATAAACTTATAATAGCTCTTCCAATCGCCCTTAGGGTTAGGACGACCTGTACCATGACCTGTTCTGCCCCAAACAGCATCCTCACGATACCAGTCTATATGCGAATAATAAAGGTGCAAGCGTATGCCCTGCTTATGGCATTCGTCGGCAAGTTCTTTCAGTATGTCGCGCTTGAAAGGCGTAGCATCCACGATATTATAGTCGGAATACTTGGTATGGAACATCGAGAAGCCCTCGTGATGACGAGTGGTGAAACAGATATACTTGGCTCCCGATGCTTTTATTGCCGACACCCATTTAGCAGCATCGAAATTGCCGGGATAGAAACCTCCTGCAAGCTTAGCATACTCCTTGTAGTTTAAATCCTTGTTTGTCATAGTCCACTCGCCTGTAGCAAGCATGCTGTATAGTCCCCAATGCAAGAAGATACCAAACTTAGCATCTTGGAATTCCTTTCGCGATTCAAGGTTTTCCTTAGTTGGCTCATAGTGGAGTGTAGCGGCGTTGGCATAGGCTCCAAACGACGACAAACAGAAGATGGCTGCACAAACCTTTGCTCCAATCTTCATTCTGCTGAAACAATTCTTCTTAGTAGTTACTTTCATCACGTTATAGTTATTGGTTTCGACTACAAAAATACAACTTATTTCACATATCCACCAACAATAAAGGCTAAAGAAATTGAATTTCCTTAGCCTTTAATATCATTTGTGTAATAAATATCTGTGAAACAGTATATTATTAGCAATTAAGCTTCCATACGCAGCCATCCTTGGTGTCTTTAACATCAAAGCCTGCTTCCTTCAAAGCGTCACGAATCTGGTCGCATACAGCCCAGTTCTTCTCGCTACGTGCCTGCTTTCTAAGTTCCAATACCATGTCGACAACCTTGCCGAAAGCTTCCTCGCGCTTACCATCGCCAGAAGAAACATCAGCACGGAGTCCGAGGATGTCGAAAGCAAAGGTGCTGATAGTAGACTTCAATTCCTCAAGATCTGCAGCATCGATAGTTGCCTTATGGTCTACGATGGTATTGATAACATGACAAGCCTCAAACAAATTGCTGATAACGAGTGGGGTCTGCAAGTCGTCGTTCATAGCATCATAGCATTTCTGGCGTAATGCGCTAACGAAGTTGTGAACATCCTCTGTGCTCTTAGCCTCAGCATTGATACGTTCCATAGCCGAGATGCCATCCATAAGTTTCTGCAATCCCTTCTGACTTGCCTTCAAAGCATCGTTAGAGAAGTCTACAGTTCCACGATAGTGGGCAGAGAGGATGAAGAAACGTATTGTCATTGGCGAATAAGCCTGCTCAAGCGATGGATGGTTGCCTGTGAAGAACTGCTCCAATGTAATGAAGTTGCCAAGGCTCTTACCCATCTTCTGACCATTGATGGTTATCATGTTGTTGTGCATCCAGTATTTCACCATCTGGTCGCCCTGCGAAGCCACAGCCTGTGCTATCTCACACTCATGATGTGGGAATACGAGGTCCATACCTCCACCATGAATATCGAAGTGGTTGCCAAGATACTTTCTTCCCATAGCAGTACATTCGCAATGCCATCCTGGGAAACCATCGCTCCAAGGACTTGGCCAACGCATGATATGCTCAGGCTGTGCCTTCTTCCACAAAGCGAAGTCTGCTTGGTTCTTCTTCTCGCCTACTCCCTGCAGAGTACGGCTCTCGTCGATAATATTCTCAAGGCTACGACCAGAGAGGATACCATACTTATGGTCTTTGTTGTATTTCTCGATATCGAAATATATACTGCCATTGCTCTCGTAGGCATATCCGTTGTCGAGGATTTGCTGTACCAGCTGCTCCTGCTCTATGATATGACCTGTGGCATGAGGCTCAATGCTTGGTGGCAACACGTTGAGAGCATCCATAGCCTGATGATAGCGGTTAGTATAATATTGTGCTATCTCCATAGGCTCAAGCTGCTCAAGGCGTGCCTTCTTCTCTATCTTGTCGTCGCCCTCATCAGCATCGTGCTCCAAATGGCCTACGTCGGTAATGTTTCTAACATAGCGCACCTTATATCCCAAATGCTTGAGATAACGGAACAAAAGGTCGAAGGTGATGGCAGGACGAGCATGTCCAAGATGTGGATCGCCATATACGGTTGGACCACAAACATACATACCTACATTTGGTGCATGCAATGGTTGAAAACGCTCCTTGCTACGGCTTAGGGTGTTGTATATTACTAATGTTTGTTCCATAATTTATCCTTATTTAAATATGATGCTTGCAAAGTTAGCACAAAAAAACGATTAATGGTCATAATATCACGATATATTTCTATCACATTGCAAAAGAAATGTATCTAAATACAACAATTGCGTCGCTTTCTGCATATAAATAACAAATTACCAGCTTTTTCTTTTTGGTCTTGATTATTTTACTTATCTTTGCCATCAAACTTAAACCCTTTTATACTATGGCCTATAGAAGAATTACAGCCATTGAGGCTGCTGAGATGATCAACGACGGAGACATGATGGCTCTGTCTGGTTTTACTCCTAATGGTAATCCTAAAGCAATTTTTAGGGAACTATCCAAGCGTGCCGTAAGACTGCATGATGCAGGACAACCTTTCCAGGTGGGAATCCTCACCGGAGCGTCTTCGTGTCAGAGTGTGGAAGGTGACATGGCGGCAGCACATGCACTAAAGTTCCGTGCTCCTTTCTCTACCAACAAAGACTTCCGCACACATACCAATCTTGGAGAAGTTGACTACGAGGATATGCACCTCGGTCATATGGCAGAGCGACTGCGACGCGGATTCTATGGCGAAGTTGACTGGGCAATCATCGAAGTGAGCGATTTGGACGAGGGTGCCACAGAGTGTAGAGCTTATCTTACTACTGCTGGTGGCATCGTTTCTACTATAGCCCGCCTGGCTAAAAAGGTAATTATCGAGCACAACCAATTCCACAACCCCAACTCTCGTTTTCTTCACGACACATGGGAACCACACGAGTGCTGGGAGAATCGTGAGGTTATGGATATCCACTCTCCTTACGACCGCGTGGGCAACAACTATGTAAGCATAGACCCTCGCAAAATTGTGGGTGTGATAGAAAGCAATATTCCTGAAGAGGCTCGTGCTTTCAAGGAGCCTGACGACGATACTATGCGTATAGGTCTTCATGTAGCCGACCTCCTTGCCAACGATATGAAGCATGGCAGAATACCAAAATCATTCTTGCCTATTCAGAGTGGTGTGGGTGCCACAGGCAATGCCGTGCTCAAGGCTTTGGGCACAAGTCCACTCATTCCTCAGTTTAATGTATATAGCGAGGTGGTGCAAGATGCTGCTGTAAACTATATGCTCGAAGGTAAAATCAAATATGCTTCTGCTACGGCAATGACCGTTACCAACGAATGCTTGCAGCAGGTGTATAACAATATGGACTTCTTCTCTAAGCATCTCACCATACGCCAAAGCGAGATTGCAAACTCTCCTGAGGTTATCCGCCGCTTGGGAGTTATCGCATTAAACACCGCCTTGGAGTGTGACATCTATGGCAATGAGAACTCAAGCCACATCTGCGGCTCATCGCTAATGAATGGTATTGGTGGTTCGTGCGACTATGAGCACAATGGCTACATATCTATCTTCACTACGCCTTCTGTTGCCAAGGGTGGCAAGATTAGCGCCATCGTTCCTATGTGCTGCCATGTAGACTCTACCGAACATGATGTAGACATCATCGTTACCGAGCAAGGCTTTGCCGACCTCCGTGGCAAGGGTCCTGTACGTCGTGCGCATGAAATAATAGAGAATTGTGCTCACCCTGACTACAAGCCTTTGTTGCGCGATTATCTCAACCACATAGCTCCTATGGGTCATGAGCCACAATCTATGGTGGCAGCTCTCGCCTTCCACGACACCTTCCTACGTAAGGGCGATATGCGCCTTACCGACTTCTCAGAATATCTGAAATAAGAGGTCTTATCATCGAAAAAGTGTGGTATTTCCCTTATCTTATCATCGAAAAAGTGTAGCATTTGCTTGTTTTTATCATCGAAAAAGTGTATCTTTGCAGCAGAAACCACTGAATATTAAGGCTTTATGAAGAGAAAGATATATAAACAGCTTCTTAGATGGAAAGAAAGCAAAGACAGAAAGCCATTAATGCTACTTGGTGCACGCCAAGTTGGCAAGACTTGGATTATGCGCCATTTTGGTGAGCACGAGTATAAGAAGGTGGCTTATGTAAACTGCGACGACGAGCCAAGAATTAAGCAACTCTTCGAACTCGACTACGATATCGACAGAATTTTAGTTACCCTGCAAGCTATTACAGGCGTAAAAATAACTTCTGCCGACACACTTATCATTCTTGATGAGATACAGGAAATACCACGCGGTTTGCATAGTCTGAAATACTTCTGCGAAAAAGCGCCTGAATATAATATCATGGTGGCAGGCTCTTTGCTTGGCGTAACTCTTGGCAAAGGCGAATCGTTTCCTGTAGGCAAAGTAGACATGCTGTCTATGTACCCTATGGATTATGAAGAATTTCTTGATGCCACAGGCAACGAGACTTGGATAGACATTCTGCATTCAAAGGATTGGGCATTGATAGAGATTATGATGCCTAAAATGACAGAATTGCTACGCCAATACTATTATGTAGGTGGAATGCCTGGAGTGGTTAGCAAATTCGTAGAAAACAAAGATTTGCAACAAGTCCGCACCTTGCAAATGGAAATCCTCAATGCTTATAAGCGCGACATCTCTAAGCATACCACGGAGACTGAATCTACAAGAATTCGTCAGGTACTCGACTCGCTTCCTGCGCAATTAGCCAAGGAGAACAAGAAGTTTATCTATGGCGCAATACGCAAAGGAAGCAGAGCAAAGGATTTTGAACTTGCTATCCAATGGCTACTTGATGCAGGCATTATATATAAGGTAAACCGCATAAAAGAGCCTAAGATGCCACTAAAATTCTATGAAGACTTTGATGCTTTCAAGTTGTTCTTATTAGACTGTGGACTCTTGGCTTGTATGACAGATGTTCCTGCCGACCAAATGCTCGTTGGCAACAATGCCTTTACTGAGTTTAAAGGTGCTTTCACCGAACAATATGTGATGCAACAGTTGCTCTCTGCAGGATTAACGCCATACTATTGGACTAACGCCAAGACTCCTGCCGAGATTGACTTCATCATTCAGCAAGCAAGTCGCATCATTCCTATTGAAGTAAAAGCAGAAGAGAATGTTCGCGCCCGCTCATTAGCACAATTCATCAAAGACAATCCTGAGCTCAAAGGTCTACGCATTTCTATGAAGGGATATGTAGATCAAGATTGGATGGAGAATATTCCGCTAATAGCAGTTGGCGCTTATTTCGAAAATAAATAGAGAAAACAAATTAATAGAATTATATACAGATTTATGAAGAAACTATTTCTCTCGTTGTTCGCTCTTGCCATGCTGGCAAGTTGCGGCACTAAGAATGTGATGCCAATAACAGAGCAAAATGGCATAGAAGCAAAGAAAAACACAGCCCCTATAACCTATGATGTCACACCACATCCTGACGTTATCACCATAGAGGAGGCTATTAAGCTTCTCAATTCGCCTGAACAGGCAAAAGCAATAGCTAAAGCAAGGGGCTATAAAGCAGTAGGCAAATATGGCATTTATCGCCTCGACAACTATAGTCAGATGATGTTCAAGAATTGTAAGTTGCCTAAGAAACTTGGCGATGGCATCTACGAGGATACACCTAAGCCACTTGCCAAGGGCACATCAAGTTATGTGGCTCTTAACGGCAACGTGCTGATAGCGGTATTCAACAACACAGCTTTCAACAATCTTGTTGAGCAGATTAAGGGTCTTGGCTTCACTCTCGAAGAGCAGGGCTATGAAGACAAATACGTCCTCGGCACTACCGCCATCTACGTATACTCTGCAAGAAAGAGCATAAGAATAGAAAAAGAATAGTGAATTGTATCAAAGGTACAAATAGCATGCCCTACAAGAGCAAAAGTCTGAAGCTCAGCACTTTTTCTCTTGTAGGGCATTAGTTTGTATATACCTTTTATCTATAAGTCTAACTACTCCCCTCGCTTTTGGAGAGGGGTTGGGGGTGAGGCTTCTTATTTTATAAATTTCTCCACTACCACAGCCACACCATCTTCTTCGTTGCTTAGTGTGACATAGTTGGCTGCAGCTTTCACTTCCTCCTCGGCATTAGCCATGGCAACACCAAGTCCGGCATATTGTATCATGCCCATATCATTGTAGCCATCGCCTACAGCTATCACCTCTTCTTGCTTTATGCCGATAGTCTTTATAAGTTTATCTATCGACTGCGACTTCTCTATACCCAAAGGCACACACTCCAAGAAGAATGGTGCTGAGCGATAAACCGAAATCTTACCTTCCATCTCAGCAGCCAACTTTAGCTCAAGCTTATGCAAAGGCTCAGGGTCGCCAACGATGAGACATTTATTAATAGGATATTCCACCTGATTCTTGAAGTCGGAATATTCCACCACAGGCATTTTATTGATGAAAGCCTCGTGCTCCACATATTCGTCGTCAGCCTTAGTTGCAGCAATGCCGTCGCCCTGGTAAGTCAATATCTGTACTCCTGCTTTCATAGCCTCATCATAGAGCATAGGCACAAGGTCGGGACACAATTCTTGATTAAAGACTGTATCGCCGCTCTTGCAATCCATAATCTTACCACCATTATAAGCCAGAATATATCCGCCATATTCAGCAAGCTTCAACTGTTTAGCCAGCGGCATAATGCCGTAGGTAGGTCTGCCCGAAGCCAACACCACCACGATACCTTTCTTCTGAGCTTCCATCAACGCCTCGTAGGTGCGAGGAGTAATCTCTTTCTTACTATTTGTTAGAGTGCCGTCCAAGTCGAGCACTATCATCTTATAAGCCATATCGTTTTTCTCTTTTTTACCCTTTTACCTTTTTACCTTTTCACATCATTTTCCCGTCAATATCTTCTTGATATCGTTGAGCTTGTTGAGGGCTTCCACAGGCGTAAGGTTGTTTATATCTGCATGCAATATCTCGTCGCGTATTTGACTCAACACAGGGTCGTCGAGTTGGAAGAAACTTAGCTGCATTCCCTCTCTTGATTGTCCGAGTCTTTCTACCGATGGTTTGCCTACGCTTCCCACCTGCGCATTGTCGGCTTCCAGCTGTCGCAAGATATCGTTAGCTCTCTTCACTATGCTTCGTGGCATACCGGCAATCTCAGCCACATGAATACCAAACGAATGTTCCGAACCGCCACGCACCAGCCTACGCAAGAACACCACCTTGCCATCTTTCTCAATCACGCTCACGTTGTAGTTCTTGATGCGAGAAAAGTTTTTCTCCATCTCGTTGAGCTCATGATAGTGAGTGGCAAAGAGTGTGCGTGCCTTTGCTCTTGGATTTTCGTGGAGATATTCTACTATTGCCCATGCTATAGAAATACCATCATAGGTAGAAGTACCACGACCCAGCTCATCGAAGAGCACCAAAGAGCGTGGCGTAACGTTGTTCAATATGTTTGAAGCCTCCGTCATCTCCACCATAAAGGTTGATTCACCAAGCGAAATATTGTCTGAAGCTCCCACACGAGTGAATATCTTATCCACTAAGCCTATTCTCGCACTCTCTGCAGGCACGAAGCATCCCATCTGCGCCATCAGTACCACCAAAGCCGTTTGACGCAACAGGGCAGATTTACCAGCCATATTCGGACCGGTTATTATCACTATCTGCTGTTTCTCGCTATCCAGGTAAATATCGTTTGGCACATAGCTTTCGCCAATAGGCAATTGTGTTTCTATCACAGGGTGGCGAGCCTGCTTAAGGTCTATTACGTCGGAAGTATCTACCACAGGGCGCACATAGCGATGTTCCTCTGAAGTCTTGGCAAAGCCCAACAGCACGTCGATATGTGCCAGCACATTAGCATTAATCTGTATCTGCGGCATAAACTCCTGGATGTCTACCACCAGCTGATTGAAGAGCTTTGTCTCCAAAGCTATTATCTTCTCGTCGGCACCCAATATCTTCTCCTCGTATTCCTTCAGCTCTTGTGTGATATATCTCTCTGCCTGCGCCAAGGTTTGTTTTCTCACCCATTCTGCAGGCACCTTGTCCTTGTATGTATTTCTCACTTCGAGATAATATCCAAACACATTATTATATCCCACCTTCAGCGATGCTATTCCCGTAGCCTCGCTTTCCCGTTGCTGCAGTTCGAGCAGATATCCGCGGCCATTATGCGATATTGCCCTTAGCTCATCAAGCTCGGGGCAGAATCCCGTTGCTATCACGTCGCCCTTGCTAACAAGCTGTGGAGGGTCGGGCTGTATCTCGTGTTCTATTCTCTCGCGAATACTCTTACATAGGTTCAGCTGGTCGCCCATCACGTTCAGTCCCTTGTTGGCAGAAGCCAAGCAAGCATTCTTTATAGGCTCAATAGCCTCGAGAGCTACCTTCAGCTGCACTATCTCGCGTGGAGTAACTCTGCCCACAGCCACCTTCGACACTATTCGCTCAAGGTCGCCTATGCGATGCAGCTGTTCGTCAATAGCATCTCTCACCTCTGGCTCGCGGAAGAAATGCTCCACGATATCCAGACGTTGCTTTATCGGACCCTCGTCCTTTAATGGGAATACCACCCATCTACGCAACATTCGTCCGCCCATAGGAGTAACCGTGCGGTCTATCACATTCAGCAGTCCTGCACCATCCTCCTGCATCGGAGCCAACAGCTCCAACGAGCGTATAGTAAACTTATCCAGTCTCACATATTTCTCTTCCTCTATTCGTGATAGCGAAGTGATATGCGAAATGTTGGTATGCTGAGTTATCTCCAAGTATTGCATTATGGCACCAGCAGCCACAACGCCACTATGCAGATGGTCTACGCCAAATCCCTTTAGCGACTTTGTGCCGAAATGCTTCAGCAACTTCTGTCGTGCGCTCTGCTCCGTAAACACCCAGTCGTCCATCTCAAACACACACATCTTGGTGCCGAAATAGCGTTCAAAGTCTTGTCTGCGGCTACGCACATACAGCACCTCCTTAGGCGAGAAATTGCTCAATAGCTTCTCCACATAGTCGTAGGTGCCTTGTCCTGTCAAGAATTCGCCAGTAGAAATATCGAGGAAAGCCACACCACAAGCAGACTTTCCAAAGTCTACAGCAGCAAGAAAGTTGTTCTCCTTATAGTTGAGCACATTATCCGACATGGCGATACCTGGCGTCACCAGTTCTGTGATGCCACGCTTCACGAGCTTCTTCGTGAGCTTAGGGTCTTCCAGCTGGTCGCAGATAGCCACACGCTTACCGGCACGAATCAGCTTAGGCAGATAAGTGTCGAGCGCATGATATGGGAATCCTGCCATAGGTGTTTCGCCTTGGCTTCCGCCATTGCTGCGTTTGGTTAGCGTAATGCCCAGCACCTTTGAAGCCTCTACAGCATCGTCGCTATAGGTTTCATAGAAGTCGCCACATCTAAACAGCAATAATGCGTCTGGATGTTTCGCCTTCAGATTAAGGAATTGTTGCATCATTGGCGTCACGCCACCATCTTTCTTTGCCATTTTGTTATATTTTTAGTTCGATTGGCAAAGATAATAAGAAATAATGGATTTCACAATATTTTCCATTATTGTTTGCTTTTGAGAAAATATGTATAGGCATCAAAAACAAAGGATAAGTAAGAAAGGCTAAGCAAAAAAAATACTAAATATTACCCAAAGGTAAGTTACCCAAAGGTAATATTTAGTATTTTTTAGTTGAAGGGTCGCCTTGTCTTATAGATAATCCATCAAAATATCCCACACGGCTATGATGTGACAGATGCTTCCTACCAGCACAAAGAAGTGGAAGACGGTATGCATAAACCGCTTCTTGTTTAGGCTATAGAACACGGCACCCGTGATATAAGCCACGCCCTCGCCTATTATCCACCAAAAGGCGGCTGGCGACAGGGCGTTTATCAGCGGCTTAAAAGCCACGAGGCCTGCCAATCCCATCACCACAAAGCAGATAGTCTCAAGGTTGCTATGGTCTTTCAGCCTTACAAAGCTCATCACGGTACCGGCTATTGCTGCTGCCCACATAAAGATGAATAGCGTCCATCCCCAATACCCCTGGTCGCGAAGGGCGATAAGCGTTATTGGCGAATAGCATCCTGCTATGTTCCAGTATATGGCAGCATGGTCCCATTTCCTGAGTCTCTCTTTCCATTTGCTCCATGCCGAAACTGCGTGGTAGACGGTTGATGCGAGATACGACATAAACATACCAAACAGATATAGTATCACGCCTGCCGTAGCCCATCCGTTCTCACTCTGCGCACTCCATACCAGAAAGAGCACTCCAAAGACAAGGGCTATGACGATGCCGCCAGCATGCGACCACGAATTCCATAGTTCTTCTTTGTGATTGAAGTGTATTTTTATCATTTCTTTCTATTCTTCTTATTGCTTTTCTTTGAATACTTCCTATTGTCCTCGCCCTCGTCGCTGGTCTTTGGGCGATCATTATCTACAAGCACAAAGTCGAGCTGCTTTTTCTCGATATTGGCATTAGCCACCTTTATCTTCACAGCATCGCCAAGCTGATATTTATGATGGCGACGTCTGCCCACCAAGCAGAAGTTGCGCTCGTCGAAGTCGTAGTAGTCGTCGTCAAGGTCGCGCATCGGAATCATACCCTCGCAATGGTTCTCGTCGATTTCAGCATATATGCCATAGCTTGTTATTCCGCTTATGTGGGCATCATACTCTTCGCCTATCTTGTCGCCCATAAACTCCACCATCTTATATTTTATAGAGTCGCGCTCGGCGTTTTGTGCTATCTGCTCCATGTCTGAGCTATGTTCGCACAGTTCCTCATAGTGCTTCTCGTTGGCTGAGCGTCCGCCAGCCTGATATTTCGTTAGCAAACGATGCACCATGGTGTCTGGATATCGGCGAATAGGCGATGTGAAGTGTGTGTAGTATTCAAACGCCAAACCAAAGTGGCCTATGTTATGAACGGAATATTTTGCCTTCATCATGGCTCTCAGCGCCACGCTCTGAATCATCTTCTGTTCTGGGCGTCCTTCTGTTTCGTCCATCAGCTTGTTGAGGCTTCGTGCTGTAGCTCCCTTTGTGCCGTCGGTCTTTACTCGGTAGCCAAACTTAGCGATAAACTGTCTGAGGGTTTCCAACTTCTGTGGGTCTGGATTGTCGTGTATACGATAAGGCAACGTCTTGGCCTTCTTGCCCTTAGCCACCTTGCCCACGCTCTCTGCCACCGTGCGGTTAGCCAGCAGCATAAACTCCTCAACCAGCTTGTTGGCATCCTTTGAGCGCTTATAGTAGCAGCGTATAGGCTTGCCCTTGTCGTCTACATCAAAGTGAAGTTCCTCGGAGTCAAACTTCACGGCACCATTCTTAAATCGTACTGCACGCAGCTTCTTAGCCAGCGCATCAAGCTTTATCAGCAATTCTGCATTCTCGCCCTTATATGGATGTGCGGCTGTAGCTGGTGGTGCAGGCTCGCCTGTTCCGTCTACCACACCATTATCTTCCAACAGCTGTTGCACCTCTTCGTAGGCGTATCTTCTGTTGCTCTTTATCACCGTATGCTTTATACGGTAGCTTCTCACGTTGGCATCTTCGTCGAGGTTGAAGATTACGCTATAAGCCAATTTCTCTTCGTCTGGTCGCAATGAGCAGATGAAGTTGCACAATCGCTCAGGCAACATCGGTATGGTGCGGTCAACGAGATACACCGAAGTGGCTCTCTTCACAGCCTCTTTGTCGATGATGCTACCCTCGGTAACATAGTGCGACACGTCGGCAATATGCACGCCCACTTCCCATAGTCCGCCATCAAGCTTACGTATAGACAAAGCGTCGTCGAAGTCTTTAGCATCGCGAGGGTCTATGGTGCAGGTAAATACATCGCGGAAGTCTTCGCGCTCGGCATAGTCTTCGGCAGTAATCTCGCCTGTAATCTTGTCAGCAGCCTCTTCCACAGCCTTTGGATATTTATATGGCAAACCATATTGTGCCAAGATGGTGTTCATCTCTACATCGTTGTCTCCACTCTGTCCTAAGATGTCTACCACCTCGCCAACTGGGTTCTTGCGCTCACCGTCTGGCCATTGCACAATCTTTACTACCGCCTTGTCGTCGGTCTTGCCACCCTTTATCTTCTTCTTTGGAATAATGATGTTGTGAGCAAAAATATCGTTCTGTGGCACCAAGTATGCAATATCGCTATCCACCTTCAGTCTGCCCACAAAAGTATCTTTAGCACGCTCCATCACCTCTATCACCTGTGCCTCCTTGATATGGTTAGTTCGGCGAGCCATGAAGCTCACCTTCACCTTGTCGCCATTCAGAGCGCCCATAGAGTTGCGCTCAGCCACAAAGATTGGTGTACCGCCATCGGCAGGTATAAACGAGTTTTTACCATTCGACTTGCGCACGAATGTTCCTTCCTGCACCTGTCCCTTGGTGTTTAGTTTATACGAGTTGTCCGACACCTGAGTCAGATAGTCGTCCCACGCCATTTCTTCCATCACTTCTATGGCTTGCATCTTCTGTGGGTGGGTAACAAACTTCAATGCTCTAAATATATCCTTAAACGACAACACCTTGTCAGGTTGCGATGAAAACAGTTCAGCCAATTTCTCAGCCATCTGCTTCATGCTTAGTCGCTTTATGCTTTTCTTTCCTTTTCCCATAATTGTAGAATTTTAAATAGTCATATACAAAGTAACGAAATAAAAACGACATTTCCCCATTTCGTTTTGAATATTTTGCAATTTCTTCATCTTTTGTTAATACTGCGAGCCCTTTTAAAGAACAAAAGCACATTGACCAAAACAAAGACTTGTGGTTTTTAAGGCTTATTTCTATCGCATATAAAAACATAAACCTATATAAACACCCTATGTTGGGCAAACTCTCATTCTTCGAGTTTTGATGTAAAGGTTTGACAAGGCGCTTTCGTAAGCAAGCTGTACGACACGCCTTGCCAAACCTTTCCATCAAGTGCAGTACCTGCACTTTGCCCAACATAGGGCGATAAACAAAGATAAACCGTTGCTGGAGTGAAGAGCGAAGAACGAAGCCTTGCCTGGAAGGCTTTAGCTCGACATTCAACTTAGGCAGATTGTTCACACTTACCTCCAGCAACGGTTTATATTGGTTTATCGCCTGATTGTTTTCTGAGAGGCGTAAGCGCCTCTGTTTCTTAGTATAGTTCAGACTGTCGAGAGTTCGCACTCTCGTAAAGGCTGAGCTATACTAAGAAACAAGCTCTGCTCAGAAAACAATCAGGGGTTTATATGGTTTATGTTTAAAAGACAATCAATAAACCACCTTCAATAAGCCACCTTAAAAAATACGAGTAGTCTCGATGGGCTATGCGAGTAGCCTCATGAGCAAATACGAGTAGCCTCATAAGCTATCGCGACTACTCGCATTTATGAAACATGTTTTCTGCGTTTTCTAAATAAGATAAAAACTCAGGGGCGTTAGCCTTCCGTTTACATTCCGTGCGATTAGCCTCCGTATCTCTTTAGTCCGGTACATCCGTTTAAATTCCGTAGGATAATTCTAATCCTTCCAAGGTTGTTACAACCATTGCTGCTTCCGTTTATTGCGTGAATAAAATATCCTACGGAACATAAACGGAGGTAGCGGAGGTTGGTGGGGCGGAGGCTAATCGCACAGAATATAAACGGAAGGCTGGCGCATGTCTTTGATAAAACTTAATGACCACTTTTGCCAAGACATTGTTAATAGTTCCGTGGTTCGGCAGATATCCGTGTGCAACATATTAAGCTAAAAAGAGGCGATTCGTGTCCAAAATACACATCACAATGGTTCATTACTAAGCATTCAAGCCTTAATGCCTTTAATATATGACGAAACACCTATATTTTTTGATAATCCATTATACACTTATTCTATATTTTAATACCTTTGCAACACATAAATTACTCGCTCGAAATTAATCCATATTACTACTCAAAACGAGCAACCTAATAACAGAAATAACTAAATTAATAATATCAAATTAACTAAAACATGAAAACAAATCTTTTTAAATCGTTGCTGGTCGCTACGATGGCGATTGGAGCATGGGGAGGAGTGAACTCTGCATTTGCTCAAGTAACATCATTCCCTGTATCTGCAAATTTTGATGATGGTACAAAGGGAATATTCTCTGCAGGAGAAATTGTAAATACTTCAAATATTGGCAATGTACTTGCTACAGGCAAAAACATGCCAATCACTTTGGATTTTGATGGAGATGTAAATACTGATGGTAATCAGCCATATACATTAAAGGAAAATGAAAATATTACTTTTTCTTACACAGCGTACCAAGGGTATTTTGCATTAAATCGAACAACAACGATGGAATTAAAGAATTCAGATGGAGTTGTTCTAATTGGATACACTTATCATCACAATGATGTTAGTATTACCAATGTCGTAATTAACGGGAAAACAATAGACGGATTTAGTAATTTCAAAAATCAAAGTGTTCGAAATAATAAAGGGAATGGTGCTGATGGATTTGAAAAAAATACATACGTATCTAATACTGAATACAATCCTATAATAACTTTTAGTATTTCACAGACAGGTGTTGCTACGATAGTTTTTAAATTAGGCAATACGTCAAAGACATTTAATGGAAATATAGCTGATGATGTTAAAAAAGATATAAAAACATTTGGCTTTACAAGCAATGTTGATAATGTCAATAGACGTTACGCTATTGATAACTTTTCTATTACTAGTGAAATCAAAGCTGTTAAGCCTGCGAACTATACTATCAAATATGTAGATGAGTCTTCAAATGAGCTAAAGACTTCTGTAACTCGTTCTTCTATAGTAGGTAGCAACGTAACAGCTACAGCTGCCGACATGAAGACTTTCTATAGTTCTGACGCTTCTGAAAAGTATGTTTATAAATCAGGTAACAATGAGATAAAACTTGCAGAAGATGAAGCAAGCAATGTTATCACTCTTACATTTAGCAAATATACTAAATTCGGATATACTATCAATGCTAAAGAAAATGGTACTGATTTAGGAGAAGTTGCTAAGGGTGAGACCTACTCGGATGGTGCAGATATCGCAATCTCAAAATTCTATCAGATTAATAATGAATGGTATGAGACAACAACTTCACCATATTATATTAATATTAAACCAGAGAACAATTCTGCAACCATAGAGGTGAAGAAATCAGATATCACATACTTTGCTGAAACAGAAAATCTTGGCAATAATACTGGCAAAGTTTCCGATAAAAACATGTCTAATGGCGCATATAGCGCTATAAAAGGTGGTGAAACTGCTGAATTATGTAAATTGCCTATGGGTGAATATAAAGTTATTATATATTTAAAAGCTAATGGTAATCGTAGCGCAATTATCAGAGACGTAGATAATAGTGATAATGGCACAAACACTCTTTGTAGTTTGCCTATAAATAGATCATCTGCAGCAAAAGAATATTCTACAACTTTAACGTTATATGAAACTACAAAAATAGGTTTGTCAGGTTATACTACATCAACTGGCACAAATCAATCTGCAGATTTGGACTATATCTACATCCAGAGAACAGGCGACGCTACCGAGACCGTATCAGTTACTGACGCAGGCTTCGCTACATACGCAACAACAAACAACGTAGTAGTTCCAAACGACGAGAATGTAAAGGTGATGACTGTAAAGGTAAATGCTGAGGGTACAGCTATCGAGCTCAACGAGGTTAAGGCTGGTACTGTAATCCCTGGTAATACAGGTTTCTTGGTTAAGGCTACTGCTGGCAACCATGACTTCGTAGTAACAAGCGATAAGGGTACAGAATTGACAAGCAACAACCTCGTAGCAGCTACATCAGACGTAACTTCTGACGGTACTAAATACTTCGCTTTGACAAAGATTGGTGAGAAGGTAGGTTTCGCATTGGTAGAAAAAGACGTTGTAATCCCTGCTGGTAAGGCTTACTTGAGTATTCCTAGAGCAGCATCAGGAGCTAAGTTCTTCGGCCTTGATGGCGAAGCTACAGGCATCAATAGCGTTAAGACAGCTAAGGCTGATGGCGCTTACTATACTCTCGAGGGTGTGAAGACCACAAAGCCTGTAAAGGGACTCTATATCCACAACGGCAAGAAAATCGTTGTTAAGTAATCATTTATCCACTAAAACTTTAAAAACAATAAACTATTATGAAGAAATATATTAAGCCTCAGATTGAGGTATCAAACATAGAATTGGGTTCAATAATCTGTGCTTCTGATGTACCAGGCGTTGAACCAACTATCTCAACAACAACAACTATCAAGGATAAGGATAACATTCTTTCAAAGGAATACGCTTTCGAGGATGATTGGGGTTACGAAGAATAATTCTCCATACTAAGAAGCATGGAGCTGATACACACTAATAGGCTCCATGTTAATATACAAACAAACTTTAAGGATGCATCAAAGAAATACCTTTGGTGCATCCTTTTTTTGGTTTGTCCCACACGGATATCGCAGAGATTACGGAACTATTAGCAAGGTATTGTCTATAATTGTCTATAATTGTCGTTATTATGTGGCGAAAAAGAATTATCTTTGCAACCATATTTAAACAGTAAACGAAGGTATAAACCTAATAAAAGGGAAGATATGGATGCTAATAAAATATCTGTTGTTATCAACACCTATAATGCGGAGAAGTTTTTGAAGAGAGTGTTAGACTCTGTGAAAGACTTCGACGAAATCGTGGTCTGCGACATGGAGAGCACCGACAATACCGTGGCTATAGCTAAAGAATATGGCTGCAAGGTGGTGGTATTTCCTAAGGGCGATTGTGTGAGCGCAGAGCCTGCACGAACCTTCGCTATTCAGAGCGCAACTATGAAATGGGTGTTGGTATTAGATGCCGACGAGCTTGTGACTCCTGAGCTAAAAGAATATCTCTACGAGCATATTTCCCATAAGGATGCTGCAGAAGGATTGTGGATACCACGCAAGAACTATTTCATGGGACGATTCATGCATAGCACATATCCTGACTATCTGCTGCGATTCTTTATCAAAGAAGACACTACTTGGCCCCCATACGTACATACCTTCCCTATCGTGAAGGGTAGACAAGAAAAGATTCCTGCCAAGCGCAAGGAATTGGCTTTCATACACCTTGCCAACGAGAATGTACGCACCATGGTAGGTAAAACAAACCAATATACAGAAAGCGAAGTAGAGAAAAAGAAAAACAAAAACTATGGTATAGCAGCATTAATATACCGCCCTATGTTCCGCTTCTTTAAGTCGTATATATTAAAAGGTGGCATCAGAGATGGCAAAGTTGGCTTTATCTGTGCTTGCTACGATGGCTTCTACCAGTTTATAGCTGTATGCAAGATATTAGAAAAGAAATATAGAAAGGAAATATAGAAAGGAATTTCTGAATAGCAATAGTCTATTTGATAGCGTTTTTATATATTCGCAGTATCTCGGCATAGAATTTACCATACGACAAATAGTTATCGAAATATTCTTTTGCCTTTTTGCCTATAGCCTCTTTTGTGGTAATGGCTGTGCGAATGGCAGCTGTTAGCCCTGCTGCATCGCCAGGAGTAATGAGTAAGCCTGTAACGCCATTTTCTACATATTCTGCTTGTCCACCATTATTGGTTGTAATTAGGCATTTGCCAAGCATCATATATTCCATACACGACAATCCACAAGCCTCTTGAGCTATGGTAGGGATAATACCGATATCTGTCTGGCTGATATATGGTCGCACATCATCCTTGAAACCAAGAAAAGATACGTGGGCAGAGATATTGCGGTTGGCTATCTGCTGCTTAAGCTCGTTGGTATATTCTGCGTCGCCAGCACCAACGAGAAACAGATGGTAAGGAATATCCTTCAGCCTTGCCACAGCATCAATGAGCACATTAAGCCCCTTTTCTTTGGCTATTCTGCCATGATACATCAATATAGTAGTGTTATTAGGCAAAGATGCTTTAATATCGTCTACGGCAAAGCTATTGGCTTTATCATTAGTCTTGATGCTATTGCGCACCACACACAACTTAGCCTCATCAACCTTAGGCTGCGAAGATAGAAACTCTTTGCGGGCAAGGTCGGAGACAAAGATTATCTTCTCTACATTAGCATACACCCAAGTGTATAAACGCGAAGTCTTGGCAGGACGCACAAGATGGCGTGTGACTACGATCTTGATGTTGCTATGCGTAAGCTTCTTGGCTACAGCAAGTTTTAGTGCATCCTTGAAGTTGTGTACATGCACTATGCCATCTCTTAGCTTCAGAATGTTCTTTAGCGAATAGTCGTGTATGGGCACACCAAGTGTGGCAACCTTGCCAACGATGGCAGGAATAGGGCGAGTGAATATCTCCACATCGTGGCCATCAGAGATAAGGTTGCTGCATAGGTCGTAGACGTATTGCTCGCCTCCGCCCCACACCTTATTAGATATAATATGAGCTATCTTCATCTTGAGAGCCGTATTATATAATGTTTCTGAATAGCTCAGCAAACTTGCCGAAACTTGCCAGCGATAAGTTTACATGCTTCTCTTTCATCCAGCATAGCGGAATATCGTGGAACATGGCTGCCACAAGCGAAAAAGTGCTTGGTGCACCTATCAGATAGTCGCATTCTGAGAGCAAGCAGAGGTCGTCTTCTTGTCCACCTTGTGGAAATACTATTTTTATATCCTTTAGAGCCTCATGATATGAAGCTTTGTTGAGTGCAGGATCGTTGCTACACACGTATACCGTTAGCTTCTTATCTGGGAAGAGATTGCGAAACTGCTGTATATAGTCTTGATACACCTCGTCATCGTAGAAATAGCGACCATTATGCCATGTTTTATAGTCGCCACGACGAATATGCACGCCAAGGCGCACCTCGTCGTCAGCTTTCTTACCCATAAAGGCGTGAGTCTTGTTCAATATCGCCTTGTCGAAAGCAAAGAGCGAGAGTATCTCTTGTCGGTATTTCAAGAATAGGTCGTAGAATCTCACATACCATCCTTTCACCACGAAGGTAGAATGAGAGAGCATAAATTCCTCGTTCTTCTTGGCAGTCTGCTCCGAGTCGTCATTATAAACCACAGTAGGTATCAATCCCCATTTAGCGCCATATTTGGCAACCACATAAGAGAAGAAATTGTGGCCACGAGTGTGGCAGATATTGAAATACTGGTATTTGTAGCTGAAACGCATGGAAATACTCTTTCTGCCATGCTCACGCGCCCAGGCATAAACATGACCATACTGCAAGATGTTGTTGCACATGCGTCCTTTATCAGATGCGAATATCATAGGGTTTTCTTATTTATAACATTATTATTTTTCCTTTCTCAACCAATCCAACACGTACTGCTGCTTGATACCATCATGGAATATCTGCGGATCGTTGTCAAGCGTCAATAGATATTTGGGATAATTATCCGGTATAGCTTGCAATGGTGCCAATTCTCGCTTCATTGTATCCTCATCCCTCACACTAAGTGAAACTTGATAATACGATTTTCGCTCACCTTGAACAACAACGAAATCTATCTCGGCATCACCTATTTTTCCGACATAGATTTCTCCACCCCGACGCGCCAATTCCAAATAGACAACATTCTCCAACACATGCCCCAAGTCGCCCCCCTTGGTACCATTGATGACACTACGCAAACCAATATCCACAAGATAATACTTCTGTCCAGTCTTCAACAATTGCTTCCCTTTGGCATCATATCTCGGAACAGAATAAAAGATATAACTATTCGTTAATGCCGAGATATAGTTTTCTACAGTATGCGAAGCGATTTTTCTTCCCAAAGAAGTCATCGTGTCACTGATACGCTTGATGACAGATATGTTGCCAATATTATCAGCCAGAAAACGAACAACGCTCTCCAACATCATGATATCCGTTATCTTTCTGCGACTCACCACGTCTTTCAGCACTATCGTGTTGTACAAACCCGCAAGGTATTCACGCACCATCTCACGGTCGCCTTTGATTTGCAAGACATAAGGGAATGAACTATTCTCAATATATTCACGATAAGCTGCCTCAATATTTGTATCAGAAGGCATCGATTGGAGATATTCATTGAAAGAGAATGGAAACAACTTGATTTCCACATATCTACCAGTAAGCAAGGTTGCTATCTCACCAGACAAGAGATAAGCGTTGGAGCCAGTCACATAGAGGTCAACATTATCTAATAAAAACAAGCTGTCTATCGCCTTTTGGAATCCATCCACCATCTGAATCTCATCAAAAAAGAGATAATTCATCTTTCCTGGACAGAGATTCTTTTTGACATGCGAATACAAAGCCTTATAGTTGAGAAATGGCTCATTGTCCAAGTCTTCGAAGTTGAGTTCTTGCACCTGTTTTTCAGACACGCCTTCAATTAGAAGCTTCTCACGAAACATTCTCAAGAGAGATGACTTGCCACAACGACGGATACCAGTCACCACTTTTATTATTTTCTTATCTCTCCATTTTTCCAAAAGAGACATATACTCTGTACGTTCTATCATAAGCAGAAAGAAAATGAATTACACTGCAAATATACAAAACTTTCTTGAGAAAAATGAAGCGCACTGCATTTTTCTTTCAAACATCCATCAAATTTGCAACATACTGCAATTTCTATTCTTCCTTCGCATGTACGGAAGTTATAGTAGTTAAAGAAGTTATCACTCCCTTCGGTCGTTAGAAGTTATAGCCAATAGCCTTTTTGGTTGTATATTTAGCTATAAAGCATATGGCTTTAACTTCTCTAACTTCTTTAAATTCTTTAACTTCCACATTTGCGAAAGTTGAGTTATTTATAACATTATTATTATTTCACCACCAGCTCATTTTGCGTCATACGCTCCATATACGACTGGATGATGGCTTTCACCTGGCGCTCCATAGCCTCGCGCACCTTAGGCTCTTTGTTGGCTACGTTGTCTTTGAGCAGAAGGTCGGTACGGAAACGATACAAGGCTTTGGTCTTGCTGCCATCCCATTGCAGGAGATAGTCGCCCTTGACATACTGATAGAAGCCATTATTATAGTTTACCGCCCATGTATCTTCGGCAGGAGTGGTGAGAAGGTCAATACCGAAGCCCATATACTTCTTGTCGTAGCCAAGATAGCTCAATACCGTAGGCATGATGTCTATCTGCTGAGCTATAGCATTGCGCATACCAGGTTTAAATTCGCCACTTGGGTCGAAGAAGATGATAGGCGAGCAGAAGCCACCAAGGTCGGTCTGATAATAGTCGTGATCGCTAAGGTTGGTGTGGTCGGAAGTTATCACAAAGAGAGTATTCTTATACCAAGGCATAGTCTTTGCTTTCTCAAAGAATTTGCGAAGAGCATTATCAGTATAGCGTATGCACTTATGGATTTTTATACCCTCTTCTGGATAAACCTTTTTATATTCCTCAGGCACAACATAAGGATGATGCGACGAAGCTGTGAAGAGAGCTGTCATGAAAGGCTCTTTCATCTCACCCATTTTGGTAGCATAGAACTGCATAAAAGGCTCGTCCCATATAGCCCATGTGCCATCGAAATCCTTGTCGCCATTAAATCGCTTGTCGGCATTATACTCCGTGCGTCCGAAATAGTCAGTAAAGCCTGTGGCACGAGCAAAAGCCTGGAAGCCCATAGAGCCATTCTCGGCACCATGGAAGAAGGCTGAATAATATCCCTTGTTCTTCAGTTCGCCAGCCAGTCCGCTAACATTATTCATAGATGCTGGAGTAAGGAAGAAAGGCTCTACAAACATCGGAATGCTCGAGAGGATACTTGGCATACCGTCGATACTCTTTCTGCCATTGCAGTAAGAATATAGATATGTGGCGCTATGCTGCATCAAAGAGTCGGTGAAAGGAGTATATCCTTTGTATTTACCACCTTCGAGCCATTTATTAAATCCACCTATATATTCACGACCGAAGCTTTCGATGATGATAACCACGACATTCTTCTTGCGAGCTACGAGCGAATCGCCAGGAGTGTGGATAGGTGAATATATCTCATCGAGCTCTTGCTGCGAATAGTAGTTAGGCACAACGAATACCGATTTGCCTATGGTGCGGATGATAGAGAACGGAGTGTTCAATACTATAGCAGCCTCTTGCGGACGGTCTACATACTGATTGGCATTGCTAATGGTGATAGGGCGCACAGCGGTAGTAAAGCCACCACGTATGCCAGCCACACACAAAGGAACAAAGACGGCAAGGCATAATGCTTGCAGCACATAGTATTCTGCCATACCCTTAGCCTTGTATGGTTTCGAAATCTGAACAGGAATCTGTCCCTTTGGCATACGATAAAGATACCACATGCCTACTATCAGCAATATGCCAATAACCACAAGATACCAATGGTTTATCACCTCGGCACCGAAGATGCTACCAAGATTATTCTCGTTTTGAAATTCAGAGAATACGGTTACAGTAGTACGTCGAATGGTATACTTGAAATATACGCAGTCGGCAAGGTTGGCAACAACGCAGATGGAGTTGCACACCAAGAACACCCACTTAGCAATCTTCTGATAGATGGCTGTTTCCTTGTAGTGAATAGGGAAAAGCATCAGCAGAGCATACAGAGCGTTGGTATATAGAATGGCAGAGGTGTCAAACATCAAGCCGCCACGTGTTATTTCCCAAAACGAGCTCCAAGTTATCGCCTCAGAAAACATACTCCAGTTGGTTGCCAAGAATACCAATCGGCATATCTCATAGACAACATAAACCATCACCATGTTTACCACAAAGCATAAAGGTGATGAAAACAGATTTCTTTTCAACTTCATTTTATCCTTAATCTTTTTCCTAAATCTATTAATAAATAATCTTCTCTACTATCGGCGCCATGTCGTAGTATTTATATTCAGCCAGTCTGCCACCGAATATCACATCGCGTTCGGCATCTGCCATAGCCTTATATTTCTGATATAGAGCGTTGTTATTGTCATTGTTTACAGGATAGTATGGTTCCTGTCCTTCGGCTGTCTCCATAGGATATTCGCGCGATACAACAGTCTTTGGATTGTCATACACCTGCTGTCCGAAGGCTTCGAAATGCTTGTGCTCTATCACTCTGGTGTAAGGCACTTCAGCCTCTGTATAATTGATTACGGCATTACCTTGATAGTTGGCAGTATCAAGAAGTTCGTGTTCAAACCTTACTGAGCGATATTGCAAAGCGCCATGACAATAACCGAAGTATTCGTCTATCTTGCCTGTATACAATATCTTTGCGCAACGGCATTCAAAATCGGCATGCTTAATGATAAAACCTCCTTCTGGCTGTCGCTCAACCTTACAATCAAAGAAGTCTACATCAACAAGAGTGTCTATGCCATCCAAGAGTCCTTGAATAAGCTTGTTGTATCCTCCCTTAGGCACGCCCTGGTAGGTGTCATTGAAATAGTTGTTGTCATAGACAAACCTCACGGGCAGTCGCTTAATGATAAAAGCAGGCAAGTCAACAAGTTCCCTACCCCATTGCTTCTGGGTGTAGCCTTTTATCAGTTGCTCATAGATATCGCGTCCCACGAGCATCAACGCCTGTTCTTCAAGGTTGCGAGGTTCGCTCACTCCCTCAGCCTTCAGCTTCTGCACTATCTCCTGTCGTTGTTCCTCAATCTTTGCCTTTGCCTGCTCAGGAGTTGTTACACCCCACATCTGGTAAAAGGTGTTCATATTGAAAGGCAGATTATAGAGTTTGCCCTTATAGCATGCCAAAGGTGAATTAGTATAGCGATTAAACTCCACGAAGCTATTCACGAAGTCCCACACCTTCTTATTTGATGTATGGAATATATGTGCACCATACTCATGAACATTTATTCCAGCCTCCTCACGGCAGAATATGTTGCCACCAAGGTTGTTGCGCTTGTCGATGACGAGACAGCGCTTGCCTTGCAGTTTTTGTTTGTAAGCATAGGTGGCTCCATATAGTCCTGAGCCCACTATCAGATAGTCATATTGTTGCATATTTCTATTTCTCTTTGCTTAGAGTTTTTGTCTCCTCCTTATTGTTTTCAGTCTGCGAATATACGAAAACATTTTGATATATGAGATAAGAAGGTAAAAAAAGAGTGGTTTTGTTTTGCCATTCCGTCTGCTTACACTAATTTTGCCACAAATATAGCTATCATCATGACAAATCTTATCATAGGCTTCGATGCCAAACGAACAGTACGCAACGCCACAGGACTTGGCAACTATTGTCGCACCCTGCTCAACGACCTCGGTTCTATTGACCATACAGACTCCCTACGTCTGTATGTCCCCGACCTTGGACGCGACGACCTACGCTCGCAACTCAACATGCAACCTAATATGCAGTTTGTGTTGCCTACCAACACTCCCAAGCTACTGAAAGGTCTATGGAGAATACGCAATATCGTCAACGACCTGAAGCGCGACCATGTAGATATCTATCATGGTCTTACTGGCGAATTGCCTATGGGCATACATAAGGCTGGAATAAAGAGCGTGGTTACCATTCACGACTTGATATTCCTGCGCCATCCTGAATACTATAAGCCCATCGACGTGATGATATATCGTTGGAAGTTTCGCTATACTTGTCGTGAAGCCGACAAGATTGTGGCTATCAGCGAATGTACCAAGCGCGACATAATGGAGTTTGGAAATGTGGCTGAAGACAAGATAGAACTGATTTATCAAAGCTGTGGCACACGCTTCAAGACTAAGGCAAGCGAAGAGCAGAAGGAGCATGCCCGCAAACAATATGCTCTGCCTAATCGCTATATTCTCTTCGTGGGCACTATCGAAGAGCGCAAGAATGCTTTGCTTGCAGCCCAAGCACTACCCTATCTCGACCAAAACATCCATCTTGTGCTCGTTGGCAGACGCACTAAATATGCTGATAAGATAGAAGACTTCGTAAAAAAGAATAATCTTACAGAGCGTGTACACTTTCTTAGCGGAGTGCCCACGAACGACCTCTATGCCATATACCAGATGGCAGAATGCTTCGTTTATCCTTCGCGCTACGAGGGCTTTGGCATTCCTATCATCGAAGCCATACAGAGCGGACTGCCTGTGGTGGCTTGCACAGGTAGCTGTCTGGAAGAGGCTGGCGGTCCTGACAACCTATATGTAGACCCCGACAAACCTCAAGACATGGCAGAGGCTATAAAAACTCTCATCGCTAACAATGAGACTAAAAAGCAGATTGTGGCTAAGAGCCAACAATATGTCACTCGCTTCGAGAATAATGATATTGCTGCCTCTATGCTAAAGCTATATCAATCTTTGTAGAAAACAGTTTTCAAGACTTTAATATTTAAGAATATCTATAATGGGCAAAGATACTACCCTTCAAATAAAAGGAATACTCATCTTGATGATGCTTTGGCTTCATCTATATAGCAACGAAGACCTTTTCAATGGCACATGCTATGAATTTCTATATTGGTTTAATGGTAATCCTTTCTCTTACCATTTTGCCAAGAAATTCTGCTCTATGTGTGTACCTGCTTACATATTTCTGAGTGGCTATGGTTTAGGAAAGGTGTATAACAAGAAGGCTTTATCAGGTCAGAGCATGGGCAACGGCAAACGATGCTTCAACCTATATGTTCGCCTATGGGTGATAATAGCTATATTCGTGCCTATAGGTAGCTATTTCAATCCAGAGCATTATCCTTATTCTATGCTTGAATTAGTAGAGAATATGACGGGTATAAGCACTTATTATAATGGTGCATGGTGGTTTCTGTTGCCTTATATAATATTAGCTATGTCGTCAAGATATTTTATACGATACATTATGCGATTTGGCAAAAAGGGCGACATCGTAAATACCTTTATGCTATTAGCAATAAGCGTATTTGGATATGTGGCAATAGCTAAAGTCAACGATAGCACAGATATACTTATGCGACTGCTTACTGGGCTCATGGCTACGCTCTATCTATCATTTATGTTCTTCGTGGGAATAATGTTTGTAAAACATAATGTGATAGAAAAAGCTATCAACCGTATGGCTACAGTCAGCAACGCTACAAGATATAGCCTTGCAGCCGTGGTGGTATTAATAATAGGAAGATTGTGTATGGGCAACTCGGCACTTATCCACATACCATTTACACCATTGATAATATTATCATTGGCAATATTGCTAAATGGTAAATCAAATAAGTTTCTACAATTGTTTGGCCATCATTCTACCAATATGTGGTTGGTGCATTTCTTCTTTATCACCTACATTTTTGATGGACAAATCTACATACTACGATACCCTATCGTGATTTTCGTTGCGTTGGTATCAATATCGTTGGCAACATCGAAAATCATCGACAGGATATTGACGTATGTACAGCCATTATTGAATAAATGGCTATAGAAGTTCTATTAGCTTCTTCATACCCTCGCTTGCACCAGCCTTGATGTGAGTGATATTCTTGTATGCTCCCGACATCACCTCATTAGGGTCGATGAGGTAAATAGGTATGCCAGGCTTGGTATATTGCACCAAGCCTGCAGCAGGATATACATTCAAGCTTGTGCCTATTATAACAAAGATGTCGGCATTCTGAGCTTCTATGGCAGCAGGCTCTATCATTGGCACATTCTCGCCAAAGAAAACTATAAATGGGCGCAATAGCGAACCGTCGCCAGCCTTGGTGCCTGGCTCTACGGTACAGTTGTCGGCAGGCAAGTCTATTATATAGCGCTCATCATAAGGTTCACGACTTGAGCACACTTTGCTTAGTTCGCCATGCAGATGGATAACATTCTTTGAGCCTGCACGCTCATGCAAGTCGTCAACATTCTGAGTTATCACACACACATCGTAATCATTCTCAAGACTCTTTATAAGCTTATGCCCCTCGTTAGGTTGTGCAGCATATAGCTTCTTGCGAAGCATGTTGTAGAAGTTGGTCACTAAGGTAGGATCTTTCTCCCACCCCTCATGTGTTGCAACCTGCTCTACAGGATAGTTTTCCCATAGACCATCATTGCCGCGAAATGTCTTGAAGCCACTCTCCACCGACATTCCTGCACCTGTAAGGAATACTAATTTCTTTTTCATAAAGCAATTCATTATTCAAGCATGACAAGCCATACCTATTAATATAAAAGCTAAACATTTACAAAAATACTATTTTTTTGAAAATAAATGTAGGTATGACCAATAAAAATGTTATCTTTGCACGAATTTTGATATTAACACATTATAAAACAAGACTAAAAGCATTTATGGACAAAGTTAGTTACGCTTTGGGTATCGGCATAGGCCGCCAATTGGCAGACATGGGAGCCAACGACATAGTTACTGAGGATTTCGCAGCAGCGATGAAGGATGTGCTCACAGGTGCAGAGCTTAAAATCGATGAAGCCGAAGCGCAAGCATTGGTTCAGGAATATCTCCAGAAGAAGGGAGAAGAGAAGGTGAAGGCTGTAAAGGCTGAGGGCGAGAACTTCCTTGCAGAGAATGCTAAGAAGGAAGGTGTAGTAACATTGCCAAGCGGATTGCAGTATCAGGTGCTCAAGGAAGGCAACGGCAAGAGCCCTAAGGCTACCGATCAGGTGAAGTGCCACTACGAGGGAACTCTCATCAACGGTAAGATCTTTGATAGCTCATATCGTCGCAACGAGCCTGCTACATTCCCTCTCAATGGCGTTATCGCTGGATGGACAGAAGGTTTGCAGCTTATGAAGGAAGGTGCTAAGTATCGTTTCTTCATTCCTTTCAACCTTGCTTACGGCACACGTGGCGCTGGTCAGGACATTCCTCCATATGCAGCTCTTATCTTCGATGTAGAGCTCATCGAGGTTATCTAATCGTGTACCCCTACCCTGTTGTGGCGGCTTCTTAGTCGCCACATTATAATTAAAACAAAAAACAAAAACATAATAAACAAAATGAAAAAACTTAGTTTTGTAGCCGCTTTGGCTATTGCTGCCGCAACATTTGCTTCTTGTGGCAATTCAACTCCTAAGGCTGACATGAAGAACGATGTAGACTCTATGAGCTACTGCATTGGTTTGGTTCAGTCACAGTACATCCGTCAGGCTATTGAGCAGGGTCAGGTTATCGATACTGCTTATATCGACGAGTTTATCAAGGGTATCAACGAGGGTGCAAATGCTGGCGACGACAAGAAGAAGACAGCTTACTATACAGGTTTGCAGATTGGTCAGCAGCTTTCTACACAGCTCGTAAAGGGTGTTAACTACAATGCTTTCGGTAGCGACTCTACAAAGACTATCTCTTTGAAGAACCTCCTCGCAGGTTTCCTCACAGGTGTTAAGGGCAAGAAGGGCATTATGACTATTGATCAGGCACAGATGATAGCACAGGAAAAGATGAAGACCATCAAGACTGCTTCTATGAAGAAGGAGTTTGGTGCTAACAAGGCTGCTGGCGAAAAGTTCCTTGCTGAGAACAAGAAGAAACCAGGCGTTGTAACTTTGCCAAGCGGTTTGCAGTATAAGGTTATCAAGGAAGGTAGCGGCGCTATCCCTTCAGATACCACAAAGGTTAAGGTTCACTACGAGGGACGCACCATCGACGGTAAGGTATTCGAAAGCTCTTACAAGAATGGTCAGCCTGTAGAAATCCAGCCTAAGCAGTTTATCAAGGGTTGGACAGAGGCTCTTACCCACATGCCTGCAGGTAGCATTTGGGAAGTTTACATTCCTCAGAACTTGGGTTATGGCGAGCGTCAGGCTGGCGACATCAAGCCATTCTCAACCCTTATCTTCAAGATTGAATTGATTTCTGTAGGTAAGTAATAACATTATTATATTATGAACAAAACTATCATTCTATCTCTTCTTTTGCTTGCAGGAAGCGCAAACATGGCTTTCGCAGGCAAGAAGGATAAGAACAAAAACAAGAAAGTAGCTGCTACTGAGCAGGTGAAGCTCGCTACAGCAAGCGACTCTCTTAGCTACATGGCAGGTAAGACTGCCACAAAGGGTTTGCTACCCTACCTCATTAATCGTATGAATGTAGATACTGTCTTCATGGCTGATTTCGTAAAAGGCTATGAGGATGCTATCAGCAAGGCCAACGACCCACAGTTTGTTGCATACTCTGCTGGCGCTACTATCGCTGGTCAGGTAATGGAAGGCATATTCCCTCGAATGAAGTCTGAGATGGAAGGTGCCAACGACTCTATAGCAACTACTTTCTTCCACAAGGGCTTCGTAGCTGCCCTCAACAAGGACAACAGCATCTGCACAGACTCTGCTGCCGAGAAGACTTTCCAGGAGCGTATACAGGCTTATCAGACTCAGAAGACTGAGGCTTATAAGAAGGAGAATGCTGACTGGCTCGTAGAAAACGGCAAGAAGGCAGGCGTAAACACCACAGCAAGCGGCTTGCAATATAAGGTGCTCGTAGCTGGTCAGGGCGAAACTCCTAAGGCTACCGACCGTGTAGAGGTTGTTTACGAAGGCAAGATGATCGACGGTACTGTTTTTGATGCTACTTCACGCCATCATGGTCAGAAGTCGGATAAATTCAGATGCAACGAAGTTATCAAGGGATGGACAGAGGCTCTCACCAGCATGCCTGTAGGCAGCAAGTGGGAAATCTATATTCCTCAGGAGCTTGGTTACGGTCAGCGTCAGGCTGGTCAGATTAAGCCATACTCTACCCTTATCTTCACCGTTGAGCTCAAGAGCATAGAAAAGCCTGTAGAAACAAAGCCTGCTACAGAAGCTGACTCTAACAAGAACGCAGAAACTGCAAAGAAGGCAAAGGCTGCTATTGCAAAGAGAAAAATCATGAAGAAGAAATAATAGCTAAAACTATTAATAACTATAAGACAGGCAACATGCAAAATATGGCATGTTGCCTGTCTTTTTTATTCTATGTGTAAGCAAATATAAGCAAATAAAGACATTATGGCATATTTTTTTGCGCAAAAGGTTTGTCAATTCAAGAAAATTACCTATATTTGCTCGGTAATAAGAACATATTGATATATATATATAACTGAAAATGGAAAAAATTGACAACCTCGACCGTAAGATACTAAGCATCCTTTCAAAGAATGCTCGTATTCCTTTCAAGGATGTTGCAGCAGAGTGTGGAGTATCACGCGCAGCAATCCATCAAAGAGTTCAGCACCTCATCGAAGGTGGTATCATAACAGGTAGCGGATTTGATATAAATCCTAAGTGTCTCGGCTATAGCACTTGTACATACGTAGGTTTGAACCTCGAGCGTGGCTCTATGTACAAAGAGGTGGTAAAGGAATTGCTTGAGATTCCTGAAATCATAGAGTGCCACTTCACAACAGGTCCTTACACCATGTTGGTAAAACTCTATGCACGCGACAACGAGCAACTTATGGACTTGCTCAACAACCGTATGCAGGGTATCAAGGGCGTAGTTTCAACCGAAACTCTTATATCTCTTGAGCAGAGCATCAAGCGCGAGATTCCTGTTCACCTCGAAGAACAACAGTAATGCAAAATTTCAACCTATCGTCGCATCTCGATAATATCTATGCGACTTTCCCTGAGGCCGATCATCGCCCGATGATTGGCCTTACTGGTAATTGTGCAGATATAGATGTCACCATACGCAACTACTATCACAAACAGATAGTGGCTGCGGGTGGTGTTCCTGTCATTATCCCTCCCGTAGCCGATAAGGATGTTATCATCAACACCCTTGAGCGCCTTGATGCCATAATCCTTACAGGAGGTGCTGACTATAATCCGTTGTGGGCAGGTGAAGAACCATCGGCAAAGCTTCATCATATCAACGCTCAGCGCGACCTTCCAGAACTTCTTATCACTCGATTGGCTTACAACCGCAATATCCCTATGCTCGGCATCTGTCGTGGCATACAGACTTTGGCTATGGCTCTCGATGGCAAGGTTATTCAGGATATATCTGAAACCATACCTAACACCATCAAGCATTCGCAGGATGCTGATACTTGCGAGCCTACTCATTCGGTATCAGTAGCCGAAGGGTCTATGCTGCATGATGTATATGGCAAAGACAAACTCTACGTAAACTCTTTCCATCATCAGGCTGTTGGCGACTGTGGACCAAAGTTTATTGTCACTGCAAAGGCTAACGATGGGGTAGTAGAGGCTATAGAAAGTAGCGAATATAGAAAGATAATGGGTGTGCAATGGCATCCTGAATGTATGGGCGACGATGGACAGCCACTATTCAAATGGCTCGTTGATGCTGCCGCAGAACATAACAAGGCTAAAGCCATCCACAATCGCATACTCACCCTGGACTCTCATTGCGACACTCCGATGTTCTTTCCACAGGGTGTGAAGTTCGACCATCGCGACTCTCGCATCCTTGTCGACTTGCACAAGATGACGGAAGGTCATCAGGACGCTGTCACCATGGTGGCTTATCTGCCACAGCCAAAGGTGGGCGAAGACTTCCGAGAGAAGGTGGAATTTCCTGTAGAGGGACCTAAAGAGTATGCTGAGCTTATATTCAGCAAGATAGAAGATATCGTTGCTGCCAACAAAGAATATCTTAGCATAGCTCGCACTCCTGTCGACCTATACGTAAACAAGCTGGCTGGCAGAAAGTCGATAATGCTTGGCATAGAGAATGGTTTAGCCCTGGAGAGCGACATCAATAACGTGAAGCATTTCGCCAACCGCGGTATCGTATATATCACACTTTGCCATAATGGCGACAACGATATCTGTGACTCTGCTCGTGGCTCAAATACTCATAACGGAGTGTCTGCGTGGGGCGAAAAGGTTATTAAGGAGATGAATGCGCAAGGAGTGATGGTAGACCTAAGCCATGCTGCCGAAAAGAGCTTCTACGATGCCTTAGACATCAGCGCTACGCCTATCGTCTGCAGTCATTCTAATTGTAAGTCGCTCTGCGATCATCCTCGCAACCTCACCGACGACCAGCTACGCAAACTGGCGCAGAAGGGTGGAGTAGCACAGATAACTCTCTATCACGGCTTTGTATGCAAAGATGGCGAGGCTACAATCCTTGATGCTATGAAGCATCTTGAGCATGCTATAAGCATCATGGGAATAGACCATGTGGGCTTGGGTACCGACTTCGATGGCGACGGAGGCATACGTGGTTTGGCTAACTCGTCAGAGCTTATGAACTTCACCATAGAGCTTATGCGCCGCAGATATAGCATCGAGGATATGGAAAAGATATGGGGCGGCAACTGGCTAAGAGTGATGAAGCTGGTACAGGATTCAAAGCTGTAGGCTACCATATAAGCAACAAGCATCAATACCGTAAGTAATTACAGGCATTAAAACAAAAACTAAGAAATGAAAAAAAGTAAGATAATGATAGCATTACTGATAGTGGCGCTCATAGCTGGTGCTGCCTTCAACTTTCTTCCTTCAAACAAGGCTGAAGTAAGCGAAACGGAAGAGATAGAGAAGGTGCAGCCAGTAGGTCCTGACTTCAACGCAGACTCTGCCTATATTTATCTTCAAGAACAATGCGACTTCGGACCTCGCACCATGAACTCCGTGGCTCACGACAAATGTGAGAAATGGATTATCCAGAAGTTTGAGCAATATGGTTGCAAGGTGACAACACAAAAGGCTACTCTCAATGGCTACGATGGCACTCCGCTTCGTAGCACCAATATCATGGCTTCGTATAATCCTAAGGCTACAACCAGAATTATGTTTTGTGCTCATTGGGATTGCCGTCCTTGGGCAGACAACGACCCTGATAGCACCAACTGGCATAAGCCTATAGTTGCAGCCAACGATGCTGCAAGTGGAGTGGGAGTGATGATAGAATTGGCTCGCATACTCAAAGGTAGCGGCCTTGAACTTGGTGTAGACTTCATCTGCTTCGATGCCGAAGACTATGGCACACCACAATGGTTTGAAGGCGAAGACCCTGGCGACACATGGGCTCTCGGAGCACAATACTTTGCCAACAACCTTCCAGAAGGCTATGCTCCACGATATGGCATATTGCTCGATATGGTAGGTGGAGTAGGGGCTAAGTTCTATCGCGAAGGCATGTCTATGCAATATGCACCTGCCATAGTAAAGAAGGTATGGAACGCAGCACGCCAAGTGGGCTATGGCAGCTATTTCCCTAAGGATGATGGCGGCATGATTACCGACGATCATATTCCTGTAAACCAAACAGCCAACATCCCTTGTATCGACGTTATTCCATATTATCCAGACTGCGCTCAGAGCAGCTTCGGTCCAACATGGCACACCATAGCCGACAATATGGACAACATCGACAAAAACACTCTTAAAGCTGTTGGTCAAACAATGGTGCAAGTGCTGTTTACAGAGAAATAAATACACCTTATAACCTATTCATCTAACAGCTGTTAGATAATAAAGTATCCTATATTACTCTTTGCGGAGTAATATAGGATATTTTTTGCTCTATTCTTACATTGCTAAGACTAAATATGGCTCACCCGACAAACATAGGGGATTATTTTATAGATAGTGTTTAATGTTTAGATGGTCTTTTAAACATAAACCTTATACCCCCTGCCATTTCCTTCAGTAACTATCTGTACCAAGTTTTCGTTTGTGGTGCATTCCAATCGTGTATCTACCTCAATCTCCTTAGTAGAGCCCAATGGTCTTTATTATTGCATTTTACATTGGATCCTACTCTTAAAGACTCGCATAGAAGAGTCTGATATTCCCATCATATTTTTCACTTGTTCCTCTTCCATGCCCTCATGCAGTAAAACAAGATATACTTTTTCACGTGGCGACAAACTATCATAAGTATCAAGCGATGACAGAAAAGTAAAATCTATATGGAAATAATAGTCAAGAAATGCCTGCTGTTCAGCCTTTTTCCAGTCTTTAATAGATGAACCTTGCATAGCAGACTTATATAATAAGCACGCTTTTCTTTCGTCTTCTATCGTTTGCTCCTGCAATTTCTTTAGTTTTTTATTTAAACGTTCTATTGTTCGTTGGTTCGTATTATCGCTCTTTACCATATTTGAAATTGTAGACTGAGCTTTCTGTTCATTCTCCCTCAAAAGATTGATAGTTGCTTGGTATTGTTGCATTTTCTTAGTTCTATCCAATCGTTCTGCAAGTATCTTTAATCGTCTGTTTCTAACATACAGCCACCCTATTAGAATCATTAGACCAATAACAATTATACCAAAACAGATTACCCACATCATATTTCTTATATGTTCTTGTTGTGCTATAATCGTTTCATTTGCATCAAACTCCTTTTGTAGTTCCCTAACATTATTTTCTTGGCGTAGTTTGTTAACGCTATCTTTGAGCACTAATAGTCGCTGCGACAACTCCAAAATTTCACTTTGATCTCCTTCATCTTTCTTTTGCTTCAACATTGCACCAACTATAGCACATCGTTTCTCTACATCCTTTGTCTGTAAAGCCATTTGCCACAAACTATCTGCCTTCACTTTCTTACCTTGCTTGGCATAAATTCGGGCTAAATTATCATATGTGTCGACAGATGGATAAGTTGCCAAGGCAATATTTAGATATTTCAAAGCCAACTCTGGATTACGTTCTTGATTAAGGTAACCAATGTTATCCATAACGACAACTCTATCTTGAGGGGAAAAATAATCCAAGTAAGGGATACACTTGTTAATATAAAAACATGCACTATCTTCATCTCCAAGTTTTGCAAAAGTTATAGCCATTCTGGAATAACTACTAACTTTCCAAGTTCCTCTATCATTAGATTCTGCTATACACAAAGCTTTACGTGCATATTTTAATCCTGTATTATAATCTCCACCCTTAGTATTTATCCATGACAGGAAACGATACAATTCGCTTTCAAGAGAAAGATTATTAATTTGAGGAATAAGTTTCTCACATTCTTTAGCATTAATAACAGATTGATGAACAAAGCCTCTCGAATATAAATTTTTACTTTTCGCCAAATACGACTCTGCCAACTTTTCATTATCGCCTATCTTTTCGTAATATTTTATACTTTTACTAATTAGAGTATCTGATTTTAATGGGCGATATTGCATATATCGAATGTTCATTAACAGAAGTCCGTAATATGCCACTTCTTTTTCTGTCCTTATTGTATTCTTGACCTTTGCGAGCACAATATCAGCAGAATCTGGTTGATTACGATAAATCAACGAATCAACAAGAACCATTTGCCTAT
>ERZ1026868.265-NODE-265-length-39505-cov-7.813207_pt1 | contig 39505 bp, 33 predicted proteins | sample MGYA00380164_ERZ1026868 | MGnify/ENA primary metagenome ERZ1026868 (study PRJEB33269, sample SAMEA4719800) | human gut metagenome | biome: human-associated habitat; feature: organic feature; material: feces | place: Cameroon | collected 2013-10 ...
GGATGTTTTTTGTACACATAAAAAGTTAAGATGGGTACAACAAGGTGAGATTTCAATAAATGAAAGGAAGCGCAGAAATATGAAACAATATGTAAATGGCAATAAAATTATAGAAGGAATCTACGTATGCAGTGCTGTGACAGGTGGTATGGTTGTTATCTCTATGCCTTTAGTTGGAGTGCTGTTGTTAGTAATCGCATTTTTAGCAAGATGTCTTGTAAAGCAGGCAAATATGGAAGACGAATATATGACTGAACCTAAGGTAAATAAGGTGACTGCCTGTAAGATACATGCAAACCGGGCAACTATGGCAGAAAATAAAGAAATAGTATCGCACAAGAGCGAACGTATAAAGAAGGCAGCATAAGAATAATCCGTTGGAAAATGGCGCTACATTCGTGTCATTTGAACGGAGAATTGATTGACAAAAGAACTCATGTTCGATAATATATCTATATATGACAGATATTGAATGTATGGATAGATTGGAGATTGGATATGAAGTTTCCCGATAAAATTACAGAAGAACAACAGAAAATTATACAGGCAACGGAAGGGTATATTCGTGTAGCGGCGGTGCCTGGATCCGGAAAAACCTTTGCACTTACTTATCAAATTGCATATCTGATTACAGAATTGTATGTAGATCCGGCATCCATTGTTGCATTGACATTTACAAATAAAGCAGCCGGAGAGATGAAACAGCGATTGAAGGATATCATAGGAGATAAATGTAACTGTTTTGCAGGTACTTTTCATGGTTATTGTAACAAGATCCTGAAGGAGGAGATTCATCGATTGTCGTTTCCAAAGACATTTTCTATTCTGGATAAGAAGGCAGAACTTGAGCTGATTCGGGAAGTGGCAGATGAAGTGCATGTGTCGTTAAAGCAGAGTACTGCGCGGAAAATGATGGAAGAGATTGATCGGAAAAAGCTGGATACTGCCTATATTGAATGGATGACAGAGCCGGATCTGTCTCATCTGGAGCAGATGATTGCACAGACAGATGAAGCATATCAGAAGGTGTTCTATGCGTATATCAAGAAAGAACGGGAGAATTATATTCTTGATTTTGAGGATGTGATTCATTTTGCACTTTATATCTTTGACCATTTTCCAGAAGCACGGGAGACGTGGCAGGATCGGTGTATGTATGTGCTCTGTGATGAATTTCAGGATGTGAGTGCGGAGCAGTACCGGTTGTTAACGGTATTGAGTGGAAAATATGGGAATCTGTTTGTAGTTGGGGACGATGATCAGAATATATATTCCTGGAGAGGATCCAATCCTGAATATATGATTCATTTTCATGAGAATTATCCGGAGGTAAAAAGTTATCAGTTGACAGAGAATTTCCGGAGCACACCACAAGTGGTGGCATTGTCAAAATCATTGATTCAACAGAACCGGAACCGACTGGAGAAAGAAATGTTCACGAACAACCAGACGGGAGCCAAGCCTGTGTTTAATCAGTTGAAAACGGAAAAAGAAGAATCTGCCTGGATTGCAAACTGTATTGCAGATGGGCAGGCACAGGGCAAATTGTATTCGGATTATGTGGTGCTTGTACGTGCATCTTCCCAGACACGTTCGCTGGAAGAAGCATTTGTCAGAAAGAAGGTTCCGTATAAGATCTTAAGTGGTGCCAAGTTCTACGAAGCGGAGGAGATTTGGACTGTGCTGGCATATCTGCGAATGATCTATAGTCAGACAGATCTGGATTTTCGATATACGATTGCACGGCCAAGACGTGGGTTTGGAAAGAAATCACAGGAGAAGCTGGCACTTTATGCAAAAGCGCATCAATGTACGATGTTTCAGGCGTTAGGGGCAGCGCTTGCGAGTGGGGAGATTACGAAGGAACCTGTTGTGCAATATTATCAGGAGATGCAATGGTTGCATGAGAACTATGGGAATTACTCTTCTCACGAGCTTGCGAAGGCATGCCTGGCACTTGGATATCGTACGGAGTTAGAACAGGATTTTGATCAGACGAAGCTGGATAATGTGTCAGAATTGCTGGATACTATTCAGACATTGGAAAAAGAAAATATGGAGCCGGTTCCACTTGGAGATATGTTGGAGCATTTTGCGCTTTTTACGGCACAGGATGAGGATACAAAGCACAATGTTGTGCGGGTGATGACGATTCATACGGCAAAAGGATTGGAATTTGACACCGTGTTTATACCAGGATTGATAGAAAACCAGTTTCCAAGTTACCGTCTGAAAAATGAAGATGAATATGAAGAGGAGCGACGATTATTGTATGTTGCTATGACGCGTGCAAAAAAGATGCTCTATCTCAGCAGTTATAAGAATAAGGTCGAAGGATATCCGGCACGAACTTCATCCCTGCTATGTGGAATTGATACAGACTGTGTGGCATGTATCAATGGCAGCCGGTTACCATACGGATCCGTGACGGAACCGATGCGGGAAAAGATGCAATTTAAAGAGGGAGATATTGTTTGGCATAAGATTTTTGGAAAGGGTAGGATATTAAAAGCAGATACAGAAGCACAGGTCTATGAGATTCAGTTTGAACAGTTGTCTGCGATTAGACGGATTCAATTCCGGGCAGAATTAAGGTCAGAAGGATGGAATGATGATTGATTTTTTGTGTGAAATTGGCTATGATAAAAACAGGTATGTCCTATGGGACAACAAAATAAATGCAGGCAAGGAGAGCTTTGGTTTATGAAAAATTATGTATTAAGCTGCTGTTCGACAGCGGATCTTTCAAAGGAACATTTTGAAGCAATCGATGTAAAATATATATGTTTTCATTTTGAATTGGATGGAACGCAGTATGAGGATAATCTGGGTGTCAGTATTCCGTTTGATGAGTTTTATGCGCGCATGGCAAATGGCGCAGATACGAAAACGTCCCAGGTCAATGCGGAGGAGTTTGAGGAGTATTTTCGTTCCTTTCTTGAGCAGGGACTGGATATCCTGCATATAAGTCTGTCGTCAGGAATCAGCGGCGTGATCAATTCGGCAAATATTGCAAAGGAGACACTGCAGGAGGAGTTCCCGGATCGGAAGATCTATGTTGTGGATTCTCTGGCAGCTTCATCCGGATATGGATTGTTGATGGACAAGCTTTCGGAGCTTCGCGCACAGGGAAAGACGATCGACGAGGTGCGTGATTTCGCGGAAGCGCATAAGCTGAATCTGAATCATTGGTTCTTTACTTCCGACCTCACATTTTTTATCAAAGGTGGGCGTGTGACGAAGACGGCAGGATTTATCGGGAATGTGCTGAACATCTGTCCACTTCTGAATGTAGACTATGAAGGAAAGCTGATTCCGCGATACAAGATCCGGACAAAGAAGAAAGTGATTCAGGCAATCGTGGATCGTATGGAAGAATGCGCAGAGGATGGACTTGACTATTCGGGCAAATGTTATATTTCCCAATCGGCGTGTTATGAAGACGCACGTGCGGTCGCGGATCTGATCGAGGCGAGATTCCCGAAGCTCGATGGAAAGGTAGAGATCAATCATATCGGTACGACAATTGGAAGCCATACAGGACCGGGGACAGTTGCGCTGTTCTTCTGGGGAAAGAAGCGGGAAGACTAATGAGCGAAGAACATATATACAAGATTATCAGGATCGATGAGGAGGACTTTGGCTGTGAAGGCAGACCGGAGGGCCAGGCTCCGATGGTACGTGTCGTAATGGAATCCGATACAGGAGAGACGGCGGTCGTGATGATGGAGGATGCTTTGATGTATGCCAGGAAACTGGATGTCGGTGTGGTGGCAGTATTGGGTACAGATGGGATGTTGCATCAGCCCGGAACAGAGCTGGAAATCTCGGAATCGGAAGTTTTGCCTGTGAATATTGAGAAACAGGCAGAATGGATGGAAAATTATTGGGATGCATTGGAGGAATTGGATGATCAATGGCAAAGTCAGAAAATCAGAAATTAAAGCTATTGTATATTCGAAAATACCTGCTGGAGCACACGGATAAGGATCATCGGGTGACAACGGCAGATATTATTCGGGAGCTGGAAAAATATGAGATCAAAGCGGAACGCAAAAGCATCTACAATGATATCGAATGTCTGCGGGAATTTGGGATGGATATCAGACGGGTGCAGAAGGATCGCACCTACAGCTATTATGTGACAAACCGCCCGTTTGAACTGCCGGAATTAAAGCTTTTGGTGGATTCTGTACAGAGTGCGCGATTTATCACAAAGAAAAAAACGAATGATTTGATTAAAAAGATTGAGAAGCTGGCGGGGAGTTTTGAGGCGTCACAGTTACAGCGGCAGGTGTTTGTCGCAGGTCGTGTGAAGACGATGAACGACAGTATCTATCGGAATGTGGATCGGTTGCATATTGCGATATCAGAGAATTCCCAGATCCGGTTTCATTATTTTCAGTGGAATGTAAGAAAAGAACCGGAGCTTCGCCGGAATGGTACATATTATACGGTAAGCCCGTGGGCACTTAGCTGCAGTGATGGAAATTATTATCTGGTGGCATATGATGCGGAAGAAGCGAAGATTAAGCATTTCCGGGTGGATAAGATGCTGGATATCCAGATGACGGGAGAAAAAAGACAGGGAAGGTCTGTGTTCAATAAGTTTGATACAGCCATCTACGACAAAAAGCTGTTTGGGATGTTCGGTGGAACCGAAGAGCGTGTAAAACTGCTTTGTGATAATGCATTAGCAGGAGTGATTCTTGACCGGTTTGGAACAGACGTGAACCTGATCCCGAAAGGAGAAAACCAGTTTACGGTTAATGTCGACGTTGCGGTGAGTCGCCAGTTTGTATTCTGGGTACTCGGTCTTGGGGACGGAGCCAAGATCGTGGCACCGGAATCGGTTGTAGCGCTCGTGCGGGAAGAAGTGACCCGGTTGGAACAACAATATATGTAAAAGTAATACTACATAATTGAAATAGAGTCAAAAGGATTGAACGATGTGTTCAATGACAAATGCAGTTCGACCAGATATACTGGACATCGTAGAAAAGACGATGAAAGAGAAAAGAAATGGAGCGTGATGCAGATGTCAGATGTAAGCTTAAATGTTTTCACAAGCCCGCATGAACGGACGTTTGAAAATGTCAAGTACGGATTTAATGATGGCGCAGTCGATGGTGTAGTCGTTATCTTTGAAGATTCCAAAACCAGACAGGGCTACGTAGATATATATGCGATTATGCCGGGCAATCCGCCGATGGATGAAATCAGGGAATGTAGAGATTTTGTCCGCAAGCGGTTCAGCGATAGAATAAAGCCGGGAGCACTTCAGATCATGATACTTCCTGCTGTAGAGCAGATGAATGTTACGACCGGAATTACGTATTATGAGGGAAGCGCTGACGGGTTCTGGAGGGACGAAAAGGAGTTTGTCCGTGACATGTGCAGGCGTGCGATGCGGGCGTTTCAGGTTCCGCAGAAGTCAATCTATCTGTATTATAGCGAAAACGATGATACAAATTCGATTGCCTATTTCGGCTACTCCATCCGTTATTTCCAGCCGGAACAGATTGCGGCGCAGAGAGATGGAAAAAACGTAAAATGCTGCACGTTCCGTGAATTCAGTGCAAGAAACAGACGTTTGGCTATGGAGTCAGCAAAAGGGAAGGCAGAAGAAACCCAAAAGAAAAAAACACCGAACACCAATCAGAACAGCCAGGATGAAATGTCGGATGCTGCTACAGAAGCCGTTATGAAGCATAGTGATGCAGAGACTTGCCAGCCGGACGATGTTGATTTATGGGAGGAAGCGGATTATGGGTATATCCATGAGCCTACCATGCAGGAGCGGATAAAGAATTTTTTGAAGAACAATTCCTTTGCCCAGATGCTGTCCTTTATGCAGGCAAGAGTGAAGGGGCAGCCAGAGCTGCCTAAGATTCTGGCAGGCGTATACCGCTATCTGCAGTGTATCGCAGAAAATAAGCAGGTGCATAATAACATCCTGCTTGCAGCACCTTCGGGTTGTGGTAAGACAGAAACCTTCCGGGCACTCAGAGATTTCTTCCGGGTGTATCTTCCGGACTTCCCGGTTCTTCAGGTCGATGTGACATCCATCACGGAGGAAGGCTTCAAGGGACCGGATACGATCGAGATCGTCCGTGGACTGTTTGAAACGGCGGACCCAACCGGAATCGGGATTGTTTTTATGGACGAGTTCGACAAGAAGCTGTCACCATCCTTTACAAGTGGCGGCAATAACGTGAATGCGGCGGTGCAGGCACAGATCCTTACTTTGCTGGAAGGACGAACAGTCACGCTGCAGGATCAAGTGATCGACACGGGCAATACGCTGTTTATCGGACTCGGATCCTTCGACGCATGCAGACAAAAACGTGAGACAAAACGTGGTGGTCTTGGGTTTGGAGCGACTGCACAGAGTGAGCAGGAGGATCATTATCATCCGATCTCCAGAGAGGAGATGATCAAGCTGGGGGCGTCCTATGAGTTGCTTGGACGGTTCCAGATTATTGCGAATTACTATCGGTTATCCAAAAAGATGGTAAACGAAATTATCGACAGACGCTTGGAAGAGCTGTCGGATTCCATTGGCTACCGGGTCGAGGTTACAGACGATCTGCGGGAGCAGCTCTGGAAGCAGGCAAACGGAAAGTACGGATGCCGTATGCTGGAGAACACGCTGGTCGATCAGGCAATGTCGATTTTGCCGACACTTCTGGTCGAAGAAACCTCTGCCCAAAACGCAGTTGTGGTGCTGGACAAGAACGGACAGTCGCGTGTCGGGAAGTCTGGAACAACGAAAAAAACAGTAGACATAGATGAATTACCATTTGTGTAAAATCAGAAAAAGAATGGATCCGGGAGTTATCCCATGGATCCATTTTTTTGTGCAGTGTATGTCATACAGCATATGATATTCAACGAGCCGGCAGGCGGGATGTGAACATTCCGGGCACTGCGCGATTATATGAGAAAATATGGGATTAAATGTCCAATAAACCTCATATAAAAATCGTATAATAATTGCAATAAAAATAGCTGTTGTAAAATTGACAAAAATGTGGTTTCATAGAACATAGGATTATTATGCGATTTTATAGAAAAAGAGGGGAATTATAGTATGCCAGTTTTCGATTTTTCGAATTCATCGAGTACATCAGACAAGCAGGCAAAGCCTGTCTGTACATACATGACATTTTTGTCTGATGCCAAAGAGAAAACACCGGAGGAACCAATCCTGGTGTTAGATAATACAAGCCGTAAATGGGCGCATCATGCGTCCGGGATGTTCGCGAATCAGAGCAAGCGGACTGCGTTTGAATTCAACGATACAGATGGAACATGGTCTGCGGATATTCTGCGTGTGGATGCGCGGTTTATCAGTCTGATCAAATGGCTCGGAGATAACCGGATTCCAATCCGTCTGTCCGGACAGAATATGGAGGATGGCTATGCCGTCTATAAGATCCGGGAGACTGCATATGGCGGTGCGACAAAGCTGTCCGCAGAGGATGGTTTTCTGCAGTTCATGATCGAGCGCCTGCTTGCAAGTAGTGCAGCAGAGGAAGTCGAGGAGGATGAGGATGCGGATGAAGTCGGTGATGAGATGAAGCTGACAAGCCTGCAGAGCATTTCCGATTTCATGATGTGCGCAGGTAAGACGATGCCGGACAATATCCGCCTGTGGGCACGAAGGAATCTTGCAGTCGCCCGTTCGAGTGAGGTGTCACAGGAGGAGCGCAGACATGCGCAGCGAGCACTATCCATCATGCTGAACGTGCAGTGGAAGAGTAATTATTTTGAGGCGATAGATCCGGAATGGGCGAGAAAAATCTTAGATGAAGAGTTGTACGGATTAGAACGCGTCAAGCAGAGAATCATGGAGACAATCATCCAGATCAACCGGACACATACATTACCGGCGTATGGACTGCTTCTGGTAGGACCGGCAGGAACCGGAAAATCGCAGATTGCGTATGCGGTAGCAAGGATTCTGAAACTGCCTTGGACAACGCTTGATATGAGTTCCATCAAGGATCCGGAGCAGCTTACAGGAAGCTCCCGAATCTATGCGAATGCGAAACCCGGAATTATTATGGAAGCATTCTCGAATGCAGGTGAATCGAATCTGGTATTTATCATCAACGAGCTGGATAAGGCGGCATCCGGCAAGGGAAATGGAAATCCGGCGGATGTGCTTCTGACACTTCTGGATAACCTTGGATTTACAGATAATTATATGGAATGTATGGTGCCGACGACAGGAGTTTATCCGATTGCAACGGCGAATAATAAGGAGGATATCAGTGCACCGATCATGTCGAGATTCGCGGTGATTGATATTCCGGATTATACATTTGAAGAAAAGAAGATTATATTCACGAAGTTCGCAATGCCGAAGGTACTGAAGCGCATCGGGCTTCGGGAAGAGGAGTGTGTTGTGACAGATGCGGGCTTAGATGCGGTAATCCATCAGTTTGAGAATACGACGGGAATTCGTGATATCGAGCAGGCGGCGGAACATCTGGCAGCAAATGCCTTGTATCAGATCGAGGTAGAGCATGCAGGGCATGTGGTATTTGATGCTGCACAGGTAGAGACGTTGTTTGCATAATGGGATAGAGGAAAACAGGGAGTTTAAAAAAATGTGTGAAAAGTTGGAGTTCAATGAGAAGTACAAAGCATTTACAGAAGTCTTGCACCGGGAGGCCCAGACATTTGAACAGTGTGAGAAAAATGTGGTGCAGGCACTTGCAATTGTTGCAGAGGATCTGAAGCTTGGTAAAGTGAAATATGAGCTGGACGCTCCGGTATCTAAGATTCGTCCGCACGGGGAGCATCGGGCTGGAAAATTATTTGATAATCAGAATGGGGCATATGGAAAAGCAAAGCATCAGGTATTTGTACTGCCGGATGGCGGAACAATGACGTTTTCCGTTTATCCGTGTGAGGATGTGGACGACTCAAAGGAAGATCAGGATACGCAGCAGATTTTGCTGAGAGAGATATATTTTCAGTTCAGTCGCGTTATGATGCAGGGTTTACTGCGCGGCGTATTGCTGACGGATATGGCAACCGGCGTTGCGAATCCGGAAGCATTTATGCAGTTTATTGGCAAACAGTTAGCGACCGGACAGATTCATACATATACAGTATTTTTCTTTAATGTGCATAATTTCAAATATGTGAATAAGATTTTCCCTTATGAAGAGGGAGATATTATATTACGCAATTACGCTGGAATGGTAGATAAGATGTTGCTGGATGATGAAATCGTCGCGCGCCTGGGTGGCGATAATTTTGTCGCACTGGTGAAGAATGAACGGAGCGAAATTATTTTATCGAAGCTCCAGAATCTCCGGTTGTATCATCGGACTGAAATCAAGGAAAAAGAGTTTGTGTTTGGTGCGACGATCGGTGTCAGTAAGCTGGAAGATATCCGGGCACCGAGAGATGTAATGGCACGCGCAAGTATTGCATATCAGGCTGCCAGACAGAGGGGCAGCGGAACGGTTGCATTTTATTCGCCAGAGATCCAGAATAAAATAATGGAGGCACAGGGAATCATTGCAAGTTTTCTTCCTGCGCTCGAGGCACATGAATTTGTGGTCTATTATCAGCCGAAGGTCGATGTCAATACGAACAACATCTGTGGTGCAGAAGCATTGGTACGTTGGATGCACGAGGGCAGACTGATTCCGCCGATGCAGTTTATTCCACAGCTTGAGCGCGAGGGAAGTGTGTGCAGGCTTGATTATTATGTGTTGGAAGAAACGTGCCGGTTTATTCGCAAGCGGCTGGATGAAGGAAAAAAAGTTCCGTGTATCTCTGTGAATTTCTCCAGAAGACATCTGGAGGAGGATTGCCTGGTGAAAAAGATCGTCAATGTGATTGACAAGTACGGTATCGATCACGGTTATATCGAGATTGAGCTGACAGAGAGCGAGGATTTCCAGAACTACGAGATTATGTCGGAGATTGTCGATGGACTTCGCAGCGAAGGCATCGCAACATCGGTTGATGATTTTGGAACCGGTTATTCATCCTTGAATATGATCAAGAAAGTAGATCTGAATGTAATTAAGATTGATAAGTCATTTATTCCAATGGAGGCAGAGTACCCGGGCAAGGAGACGGATATGGTAATGTTTGTCAGTATCGTTGATCTGGTGCGCAAGCTCGGGAAGAAGACGATTGCTGAAGGGGTAGAGACGAAGGAACAGTTACAATATTTAAGGCAGGTTGGCTGTGATATTGTGCAGGGATATGTATTTGATAAGCCAATGCCGGAAGCGGACTTTGAGACACGTCTGGAACGAGGATATGAAGATGGAGAGTAGTTTATGGGTAGTGAAGAAAAGCGATATGCATTATTGATTGATTCGGATAATGTATCTGCAAAATATATTGATTCAATCTTTGATGAACTGACAGACCGTGGTATGGTAACGGTGCGAAGAATCTATGGGGACTGGGCGCGCAGTGTCAATGGATGGAATCGAGCAACTTTGCTTCGAAATTCCATCGTTCCGATCCAGCAGTTTGCCTATACCCAGGGTAAGAATGCGACGGATTCGGCGATGATCATTGATGCGATGGATCTGCTCTATACAGGCAATCTGGATGGATTTTGCCTGGTGTCGAGTGACAGTGATTTTACCAGACTGGCAGAGCGTCTGCGTGAGGCTGGTAAGGAAGTAGTCGGCATGGGTGAGAACAAGACGCCGGAAGCATTTGTCAAGGCATGTACGAGCTTCAAGATGTTGGATGCACTCATTCGTGAGGATATTTCACAGGCCACGGATGAGAAAAATGTTGCGAAAGTATCAACCGAGAAAAATGAAAACAACTCGAATATTACAAGCATTAAGTCTATTCAAAAAGTTATCTATGATATCATTGATGGCAATGCGGACAATAACAAACTGACGCATATCGGCGAGATTGGAAGCAAGCTGCAGGCACGTTTCTCTGATTTTGATGTGCGGAATTATGGGTATTCGAAGCTTACAACATTTATAAATGAGGCGTTCGGGAACTTCGAGGTTATTTCCCAGAATCGTCAGAATTATGTGAAGATTATCGATGATGTTGTGCCGAAGAGGGATATTGAGGATCAGATCATTCAGATTCTGAAGAAGGATCCACAGAAGAACAGCAATATGGGACTCTTAAACAGTACGTTAAAAAATGGAAACCGGAATTTCAGTATCAAGAAATATGGATACAGCAAATTTTCAAGTTTCCTGAAGAGCTTTGGCTGCTTCAAGATTGATGGAGATAAGGTGACGCTGCAATAGGCTGATATATGTGCTATATGTATGGAAGCAGAAGGAAACGATACGTATGAAAGCGAAAAATACGCATAGGGAGAAGACACATGGGTAAATCCGGAATGAACGAAATGGAAGAAGATACAACCAGAGGGGATGAAACGGAAGTGATGAAAGTGCAGGAACATGGAGAAAAGAATAAACGAAAAACAGTTGAGAATAAAAGCAGAAAAACTTCGATACGTGATGTGGTAAAGCTTTTGAAATGGGTTGTAATCCTGGCAGTCGTAGTCATCCTGGTTGGAGCCGGTTATAAGCTTGCAAAGCAGCTTGGCTGGTTCGGACTGAAGCCGAAGGTAAAGACGACGATTCTCACAAGCAGCCAGTTAGAGGAAGTTCTGCAGATCGACGATCTGGCTGTGAGCACTATGACATATAATGGAGTTGCGGCAGTGCCACAGAAGAAGCATCCGAACAAGATTGCTTATTATGTATCCTATAATGCCTGTGCAAAAGCAAGCATGAACATGGAAGAGATCAAAGTGAATATAGACGAGGATGTCCCGGAAGGACAGGCTAAAAAGATTGTAGTCACACTTCCACGAATCCAGGTGAAAGAAGTTGTCGTGGATATGGCATCAATGGACTATATGTTCATAAAGAAGAGTGCAGAAAAATCCGATGTATCCGAAGAAGCCTATGCGGCATGCCTTGCAGATGCAGGTGAAGCGTGCAGAGGCAATGAAAAACTTCTCGAAATGGCAAGAGAAAATGCGGAAGATACAGTAAAAGCGTTGATCAATCCGATTATCGAGAATCAGGATGAGCCATATGAACTGGTGATTGAATAGAAATTTCGGTGGGAGAAAATGAGAATGGAAAAGACGAATAAAAAGATAAAGGGATTGAACCAAAATAGAAAGATAAAAAGGTTTGCGGCATTTTGCCTTGTCGTTTGTATGCTTTTTTCAGCCTGCGGCAAAAAGGAAGAAGCACCGAAGGAGGATTTAAGTCTCACGCAGATGAAATCGATCTGTGAGCTGGCAACGCTCAAATGTTATTATCATAATGTCGCAAAGATCACGAAGGAAAAAGACGTGCTGTGGTGGGACACAACCGCAGAACTCTGGATTGAGTATTCCGGTATCGTAAAGCTCGGCGTGGACATCACGAACCTGGATATGCAGGTGGATCAAAATCAGGTGACGATCACGATGCCGAAGGCAGAGGTGCTTAGCTGTCAGGTTGACCAGACATCGCTGGATAAGGACTCCTATTATACAAACCGGGAAGGTCTCGGTGCAGAAAAAATCAACGCGGATGACCAGACGGAAGCAATCAAGACTGCACAGGAAAACATGCTGGAGAATGTCGAGTCGGATGATTCCTTGTTGCAGCAGGCCGAACAGCGGGCACAGGCGCTGTTAGAGCAGTATGTGAAGAACGTCGGCAATGCGATGGGAAAAACGTATGAGGTGAGTTTTGTGATTGCGGAGGATGCAGGGACAAATACGGATAGTACGGAAGCGGTATCGCCGGAAGAAGACAGTGCAAAATGATCGATAAAAAGTGATGTGTGTTATGAGAATCAGGAAATCTATTTGAAATTGAGAAGATCCGTTGCGAATTGCAATGGATCTTTTTAGGTTATTTTAAAATGATATTGTTACGGAAATCATAAACTAAAAGAGCCGATACAACTTAAGTGTACCGGCTCTTTCGTTTCCTTGGAGGGATAGGGATCAAAATTATGTTAATCCTCGTCCTCGGCATCTCTGCGCAGATAAATCAGCTTCCGGAATGCTGGTACGATCTGTGCGGCAACGACAGCCTTCACAAGGTCAAGTGCAATAAAAGGAAGAAAACCGGCTACAAAAGCAGCCTTGATACTGCAACCTGATGCGATCATGATCCAGAGAGAACCGACTGCGTCAACAAGAACAGCGGATAACATAGCAACGATAGTATAGCGAATACGATTGTACTTCTTTCCGCGGAAGATCGGAATCAAAATGGCGATGAAGATAAAGGCGAAGGAAAAACCGCCGTAAGTGCCAAATAAGTACCCCGGACCTGCCTGTCCACCGACGAATACCGGAACACCGACCAATCCGAGTAACATCCAGATCAGACCGATGAAAAATGATTCCGCAAGTGGGAATACAAGTGCAATCAGAGTGATTACAAAGTTTAAAAGTGTGATGTGCGTTCCATTTGGCAGCGGGATGCTGATATAAGCGGATACACACAGGATAGCTGCGAAAAGTGCTATCATGACAATTGAGTAGGTTGAAAATTTGCTTTTTGCTGTTGTGTTCATTTCTTTTTCTCCATAGTTTCTGTTATAATAGCCGTGCTATTATTGTATTTATACATGGTTATGAAAAACATTTTTGCATTTTTGATTGTTGTGCTTCACTGGTAAGCATATAAATGAACGCAAGGGATTTTCCATAGCAGGTACATGATGTAGAATAGCAGATGAAAATAAGAATGTCAACCAAAAACGAATAGAAAAGTTGACATTGTAAACTTTGGGAAATATAATAGGAAACATTGAGTGGGAAAATGGAATGTTTCAATATAGTATATTTGATATAGATAAAGAAAGATATCAGGACAAATAAGAGAATGAAGAACGAGTTTGAAAAAATATTTAAACAACTGGCGGATTTTCATACGCTTGCCGGGTACGATGGTTGGATGATCGGGGCGTGTGTGTATGCGCAGCGGGGAGCGGCAGGAGAACGCGTATCAGGCACAGAATTTGGCTGTGGGAATGATCTGACAGTAGTTCAAAATCAGAATATCAAAATTCAAAACTCCTGCAAGTCCGGGATTGTGAGGAAAACCTCAAGCTTTGCGGTTATGCGGAATCAGATGGAAGAGGATGGAATCTTGTATCAACTGGAGTTGCATGTGATAAAGCCGGAAGTGCAGGGGGAAGATATAAGCAGACAAGTTGTGATTGAAGAAAACACAGACACAGGCGTGGGAAAATCGATTTCATTTACGCATTCCGATATCCTTCGATTTGTGGATGCCGTAGGCGATACGAATTCGATTCACCGGACGGCGCATGCGGTTGTGCCGGGGCTTTTGATGGTGGAGAGGATGCTTGATATGTGGATGAAAAAACAGCCGGAAACGGAAACTGATGTAGAGTTGCAGGCAGGAATGCAGGCGGGAATGAAGAACGAGACGCAGGCAGGAGTGCAGGCGGGAATGAAGAACGAGATGCAGGCAGGTGTGCAGGTGGAAACGCAAAATGAGATGCAGGCGGGAATGCCGGATAGCAAAACGTTTATTTGCAGATTCCGTTTTGAAAAACCGGTATATGTAGATGAGAAGCTGCAGATTCAGGCAAGAACCGAACGCGGAAAGCAGATCTATGAATGTAAACGAGAGGATAGGGAAATCGTATGGAACATGCGTATATTATAGACGGACGCCGCAGCTATATCGGTGTCGAAAATGGAATGTATAAACATCTGCCAGCCGAGGTGCTTGCGGCGGAGGTACTCTGTGCGCTTGTACCGGAAGATGTACGTCAGACTGTCGATGAGGTGATCGTCGGAAATGGAGTTGGAGCCAGTGGAAATATTGGCAGACTGGCAACGCTTACGGCACATTTCCCACAGGCGGTTCCCGCGTACACAGTGGATATGCAGTGTGGATCGGGATTGGAAGCACTGACGATTGCCGCGGCGAAGATCCGAAGTGGACAGGCAGATCTGATTGTGGCAGGTGGCGTGGATAGTTCGTCAACGGCACCGCGACGTGCGTATAACCGGAATCATCCGGACTATGAACGCTATGGAGGCGAGGAATCCTTTTATTCCGTCGCAAAATTTGCACCGGGCGAGCATGATCCGTATGCGATGATCCGCGGCGCAGAGCGTGTGGCACTGGATGTGCAGATGACCAGACAGGAATTAAATAAATGGGTATTACGTTCACATTCTCTCGCAAAACAGGCAAGAGAAGCTGGCGTGCTAGAACCATATCTGGTCGGCGTGCAGGGGGCAACTGCAGACGCGGGTATCAGGGATCGCATAAGTGAACGATTCTTAGATAAGCTACCACCGCTTTTGCCGGACGGAGCGATACTAACAGCCGGAAATACATGCTTGATGCATGACGGCGCGGCATTTTTGATGGTGGTATCGGAGCGGTATGTAAAGGAGCATAATCTGACACCGCTTGCGGAAATTGTCGATTCCGTAACGGTTGGCGGGAACCCGGAGAAAAGCCCGGAGACTGCAATATTTGCGATTCGGAAATTACTTGCCAAGACGGGACATACGGCGGAAGATATCGCAGTATTTGAGTGCAATGAGGCGTTTGCAGTAATTGATGAGCTTTTTGCACGTGCCTATCCGGAAGCAGTTGACCGTTATAATCGATATGGCGGGGCTCTTGCATATGGACATCCATATGGCGCCTCAGGCGGTATTATCACGATACATGCATGCCGGGCGTTGCAGGAGACACCGGGCTATGCGGTATGCAGCATTGCGGCAGCGGGCGGTATCGGACATGCGCTGTTGCTGCGGGCGGGTAAATGCTGAGAAGGTAATATAGTATACAGGAAAACAATAAGGGACATCTAGTACATGCGGGATGGAAATGATAGGACGAGCATGTATGAGGTGTATAGAAGAACAGGTGTATAAAAAGGAAAGTAATATGCAGTATATAGATTATCTGACAAAACAACCATCGGACAAAGACGCAATCATCATCAATGGTGATCGCTATACATACGGAAAGCTCTATGTGCTTGTGCAGGATGCACGCGCGCGCCTTCCGCAGGTTGCAGAAAAACATCTGTATCCGATTCGGGAGACCGGAATCCTGAAACAGTTGGTTTTATTTCTGGCGTGTGCGGGAACAAATCAGGTACCAGTTATCGTGCCGGCGGACAGCAAACTTGAAGTAACAGATCCGCTGTTTGATACGCCCGTGCCGGAGCGCGCGGTAATGGCAGTGATGACATCCGGCACAACCGGGATTCCGAAGATTTTATTCCGAAGCTTTGAAAGTTGGGCGGATTTCTTCACGGTTCAGAATGAAGTGTTTGGCGTGGATGCGGACAGCCGGCTGTTCGTGCAGGGAAGCCTTGCATTTACCGGGAATCTGAATCTCTATATGGCACAGCTTGCGGCAGGCGGCACGCTGATTGCGGAGGATGTATTTCTACCGGGTAAATGGGAACAGGTGATGGCACGCGAAAGGGCGAACGGCATTTACCTGATTCCGTCCAAGTTACTTATGCTGCCTCGTGTATTTAAGGGTGTAAATGCGAATATCCGCACGATCATTTCGGGGTCGCAGAGCCTTGGAAGAAATGATGCGGAAGTGTTGAAGAAGATATTTCCGAATACGGAGATTACATTATATTACGGTGCGAGCGAGCTGAATTATATTACGTATGTGAAGTCCGCGGATATGACGGAAGAGCGGAACCTGATCGGCAAGCCATTTCCGGGGGTGCGGGTGTTCATACAGGATGATGAAATGTACGTGGACAATGCATTTCACGTGGAGAATATTACGGTGCCGTATTCGCTTAGAGACAGCGGGCGGATGGATACGCAGGGAAACTTTTATTTCCTTGGACGGACGGATGATATCGTCGGTGTGCGCGGGCGAAAAGTGTCGATGATGAAGATAGAAAATGCGCTGGAGGAAGTCGCAGGCATCACGGAAGCAGCGGTCGTTCTGCTTCCGAAGGAGAAGGAGGCGGATATGCCAGCGGAGATCGTGAGTGCATTTGTGACAGTGGAAGGCACGGATGTTCCGGAGAATCTGCGCCAGCAGTTGAAGACACGACTTGCAGATTTTGAGATTCCGAAGCGTGTGATTGTGCTGGGGGCATTGCCGAAGAACACAAGCGGGAAAGTGGATAAGGCGCGGCTTAGACAGTGGTGGATGGATTCGGAGTAAAACAGGCAGAAAGAGGCGGATTGCTCCAAGCCGGGAAAAAGAGAGCAAGCTGGAGTAGGAGTAAAGTAGGAAAAAAGAGGTCGATTGCTCCAAGTCGGGAAAAAGCGAGTGAGCTGGAGTTGGAGCAAAACAGGAAGAAAGAGGTGGATTGCTCCAAGCCGGGAAAAAGCGAGTGAGCTGGAGTTGGAGCAAAACAGGAAGAAAGAGGTCGATTGCTCCAAGTCGGAAAAAAGAGAGCAAGCTGGAGTAGGAGCAAAGTAGGGAGAAAGAGGTCGATTGCTCCAAGTCGGAAAAAAGAGAGCAAGCTGGAGTAGGAGCAAAGTAGGGAGAAAGAGGTCGATTGCTCCGAGTCGGAAAAAAGAGAGCAAACTGAAGTAGGAGCAAAACAGGCAGAAAGTAGGAGATTGCTCCAAGTCGGGAAAAAGCGAGCAAGCTGGATTAGGAGCAAAACAGGAAAAAATGGAGGACCGGACGGTGATACGGGCAGAACAGGTGAGATTTCAATATAAAAAGCGCGATGTCGATGGAAACGTGATCGCGACGGAGGAAATCTTAAAAGGTGTAGATCTTAAAATTAAAAAAGGTGAATTCATCGCGTTGCTTGGCAGAAATGGTTCCGGCAAGACAACATTCTCGAAGCAGTTAAATGCAATCTTACGTCCGTCGGAAGGCACGGTAACCGTAGATGAGATGGGAACCAGGGATGCGGAGAAGCTGTATGAGATCCGCCAGCACGTCGGTATGGTGTTCCAGAATCCGGACAATCAGATGGTGGCGGCAAATGTGGAAGAAGAGGTTGCATTCGGCCCGGAGAATCTGGGTATGGAGTCAGATACCATCGTGGCACGTGTGAAGCAGGCACTCGAACAGGTGCGGATGTGGAAGCGGAGAAAGACGGCACCAAATCATCTGTCGGGTGGACAGAAACAGCGGATTGCGATTGCAGGAATTCTTGCGATGCACCCGGATTATATCGTCTTAGACGAGCCGACTGCGATGCTTGATCCGAAAGGACGGAAAGAAGTGATGGAAGCGTTACAGCGGCTGAATCAGGAACAGGAAATGACTGTGATACTGATTACACATGATATGGAAGAGGCGGCACTTGCGAGCCGGGTAATTCTGCTTGCAGACGGACAGGTAAGATTCGATGGAACACCGGAGAAATTCTTCGGAGCGGATGTGCTGCTTGCAGAAATGGGCATGGAGGCACCGCTTTCTTATCGGGTGCGGAAATTTATAGATAGTGATGTGTTCGTGGAAAAGGTTGGAGATGCGAGAGAGGATGAGGCTGCGACTGGCAAACGGAAGAACCTATCAGAATATGATAAATCAGGCAGAGAATGGGAAGCAAGCTCTGAGCTGTTAGATAAGAAAAAAAACGAAAAGACTGAAGCAGAGACAGATGAAAAAAATCAAGCTCTCCTCTCCCTGCAACACGTTAGCTATATTTACAGTCAGGGAACCGCATATGAGAAGGTTGCCTTAGACGACGTGAGCCTGTCGCTTGGCAAAGGAGAGATTGTCGGACTTGCCGGGCATACCGGTTCCGGCAAATCCACCATGATCCAGTTACTGAACGGGTTACTGAAACCAACTGGAGGAACGGTTACATTTGAGGGAAAGGATATTCATGCAAAGGGATATTCCGGAAATTATCTGCGAAGCCGGGTTGGCATGGTGTTCCAATATCCGGAGCATCAGATGATCTGCGATACCGTGTGGGAGGATGTCGCATTTGGACCAGGTAAGCAGGGCTTGACCGAGGAAGCATGCAAGACGCGTGTGGAGGAAGCACTTCGGTTTGTTGATCTGCCGGAGAAGTATTATGAGGCGAATCCATTGCAGTTATCCGGCGGACAGAAGCGGCGTGTGGCGATTGCAGGCGTGCTTGCGATGCATCCGGAATATATCATATTAGACGAGCCGGCAGCAGGACTGGATGCAGAAGGAAAACGTGAAATATTCGACCGGATCCGCCGGATGAGCTGGGAGCAGGGAATCGGAGTTTTGCTTGTCTCACATAGTATGGAGGATCTGGCGGAATACGCGGACCGGATGATCGTGCTTGATGACGGAAAGAAGATACTCGACGGAAGACCGGTACAGGTATTTGCCGAGAGGGAAACGCTGGAAACCTGCGGGCTGGATGTGCCGGAAGCAGTGAAATTTGCCGATCGCCTGCGTGCGGAGGGGTATGCGATACCGCAGACTGTGATACGGGAAGAGGAATTGCTGGAAACCCTGCGCGCTTGTGTGGATGGCTGTAGGCATGTCGCGGCGACGAGGAAGCAGCAAGCTCAGTCGGATATACAGGAAGTATCGGAAGAAGGCAGCAACCGAGTCCAGTCAGATATGCAGGAAGTATCGGAAGAAGGAAATTCTGACATGCAACGAGGAGAGACACTATGATTCGAGACATTACAATTGGACAATATTATCCTTCGGATTCCCCGGTTCATCATCTGGATCCGCGTGTGAAGTTATTTGCGACGCTGCTCTATATCATCAGCTTGTTTCTCTCCAAAAGCTTCGTTGTATTTGCTGTGGCAGGTGTGGTACTGATCGTCTGCATCATGATATCGAAGGTTCCGTTTCGCTACATGATAAAGGGCTTAAAGCCGGTCTGGATTTTGCTTGTATTCATCTGCATCGTAAACGTATTTTTCGGCAAAGGGGATGTGCTGTATTTTCATTGGCGGTTCATCCATATCTACCGGGAAGGCATCCTGCAGGCACTGATGCGTGTCGTGCGGCTGGTAGAACTGATCCTGGGTTCATCACTTATGACTTACACGACGACACCGACAGAACTTACCGACGGCCTGGAGAAGGCATTTCATCCGCTCGAAAAGCTGCATGTGCCGGTGCATGAGATTGCACTCATGATGTCAATCACGCTCCGCTTCATTCCGATTCTGATCGAAGAGTTAGACCGGATCATGAAGGCACAGACGGCACGAGGCGTGGATTTCGAGGCAGGAAATGTGTTCCAGAAGTTGAAACGTACCGGACGGATTCTGATGCCGCTTTTTGCATCGGCAGTCGGACGCGCCGGAGATCTCGCACTCGCGATGGAGGCCCGCTGTTATCAGGCAGGCAGACCGAGAACGAAGATGCATCCGCTTCGATATGCACGTGCAGATGGCATTGTGTATGTGCTGGCAATTGTGTATCTGGCAGGGATGATCGTGATTAAGCAGTTTGTGGGGTAATATAGAAAAAGTCTGTGAACCAAAAACCAAGGAAATGCAAGGGTTGACAGACTTTTTTTGCTTGCAAAACAGGTAAAAATGTGGGAGAAAATGTGAAAATCAGCCATAAAAGTCTGTGAACCTGCAAGAAAAAATGGGTAATTTTCGAAAATGCTTGATTTTGCGTGCTTTTTAGGTATAATAGAAAAAGAGGTTGACAGACTTTTGAGAGAAAAAACGTGTTATTTTTGACAATATGTAGAAACCGGCTGTGAGAAATGGCTTAAATACAGTTGTCGTACCATACCTATGAGGAATTGACACGCTTATGTGTTTATTAGCCGAGTACCCTGACTTAAGTCGTACCATACCTATGAGGAATTGACACAGTGTAAAAGGCGCAGAGGAATTAAAATAAAAACCGTCGTACCATACCTATGAGGAATTGACACTATATGAAACCCAGCACAAATCCGGATACTGTTCTGTCGTACCATACCTATGAGGAATTGACACTTTTCCATGGTGAATGCCAAAATGGTTTCTGTTAGGTCGTACCATACCTATGAGGAATTGACACAATGTTTTGGGTTTCTCAGTTGATTTGGTATTAAAAGTCGTACTATACCTATGAGGAATTGACACTGTCCACAATCTAAACAATAACAAATCATTTTTATCGTCATACCATACCTACAAGGAATCTAAGCCGTCAGATTATTTGGCGGTTTTTTCATGCAATAAATCAGCTCAGATACAGAAACGAGGCGCAAATCACCTCCCCCCAAGGAAGAAACTTCCCCAATTACGGAACAAAATCCTCTTGACAAATAAAATAACGCTGTTATAATAACGATGTTACGAAAAACAAAACAATATAAATAACAGCAATAAACGAACAAAGAGAAGGAGCAGCTCATGCGACACGAGACAACCGGTGTGACGGAATCCCTGCTTCAGGCAGCGAAGGAAGAATTCTTTACCTATGGATTCCATGATGCCAGCATGCGGCGGATATCGGCAGCATGCGGAGTCAGTACCAATTCCATATATACCCGGTTTGGCGATAAATGTGGACTTTTTACTGCAATCGTACAGGAAGCGGCGGATGGCCTGATGGAGATGTATATGCAGAGTATACAGAAGGCAACCGGGAATCCGGATATAAATCAGGTGATACAGGAAGGCAACGAAGGAACCGATCAGGTATTGGCATATATCTATCAGCACAAGGAAGAATTTCAGCTTCTGTTCTGCCATTCGGATGGAACCGAATATGAAGATTATTTTGACAAACTCGCGGCTATCGAGGAGCGGTATTACAGTATATTTGCAAAGCAGTATGCAAAGGACGGCGCGGTTGTCGATGATTTTTTCATCCATGTATTTTGCAGAACCGGCTGGCAGTATATCTACGAGGTGTTGACACACGACAAGCCATATGATGAGGCAGCAGCCTTTATGAAGAATGTACAAATCTTCAATTTCGCAGGCTGGAAAGCAGTTTTTGGCTTGTAAATAATATGACATATGATAACAGGCAGTGCATAGCGATGTGCACTGCCAAAAAATTCAAATAGAGGTTAGTAAAAGCTAACTCAAAATAAACATTCAAGGAGGTTTTGTCATGAAGACAAAAAAGCAAAGTGCAATGTCAAGACTTATGAAAATTGCAGGAACGCATAAGTATTTTTCCTATGCATCCTGCGTCTTGGCAGCGATCAGTGCCTGGGTTGCGCTGATTCCGTTTTATGATGTGTGGCGCATCATAAAGGAGGTCTTGGAAGTAAGACCGGACTATTCCAAAGCCACACATATCACATCATATGGATGGCAGGCAGTTGGATTCGCCCTGCTTGCAATGGCGCTTTATATCGGAGCTTTGATGTGCTCCCATAAGGCAGCATTCCGCGTGCAGACAAATATGCGTACTGCGATGATGAATCACATCATGAAGCTTCCGCTTGGTTACGTGGAGGCAGAAGGAACCGGAAAGATCCGGAAGATCGTTATGGATTCCTCTGCGGCGACAGAGACATTTCTGGCACACAACCTGCCGGATAAGGTTGTGTCAAGGGCAACACCGATCGGCCTCCTCGTACTGATGGCAGGCTTTGACTGGCGCCTTGGTCTGATCAGTCTGATTCCGGCTGTATGCGCATTTCTCATCATGGGTACGATGATGATGGGGCCGAAGATGGCAGAGGATATGAAGAAGTATCAGAACTCGCTGGAGACGATGTCATCCGAGGCGGTGGAGTATGTGCGCGGCGTACCTGTCTTAAAGACATTTGGACAGACGATCTTCTCATTCAAGCGGTTTAAGGCAGCCATCGATGAATATGAGAGATGGACAATCGATTACACGAAATCCATGATGATTCCGATGATCGGATTTACAGTATTTTGTAACGGCATTTTCGCAGCATTGATCGTAGCGGCGTATACATTAGGTGGAAATACAGTCTCAGATAAATTCGTATTGAACCTGATCTTCTACATATTGGTGACTTCGGTACTTACCACAACGTTGATGAAGGTTGCATATGCAGGTGAATCACAGATGCTCGTCGAGGATGCATTGAACCGGATGGATGAGGTGCTAAATGCGAAGGAGCTTCCGGAGGCAGCAAATAAGCAGACACCGAAGGACGCGTCAATCGCATTGAAGGATGTGACATTTACTTACGACGAGGCAAAGGCAAATGCCATCGACGGCATCACGCTTTCTGTCAAGGCAGGTTCCCACATCGCATTTGTCGGTCCGTCCGGCGGTGGTAAGACGACGCTTGCATCGCTGATCGCAAGATTCTGGGATGTCAAGAGTGGCAGCATCGAGATCGGTGGCGTGGATGTGAAGAACATCGACGGCAAAGAGCTGATGAACCAAGTGTCGTATGTATTTCAGGATAGCAAGCTGCTGAAGACCTCGATTCTGGAAAATGTCCGTATGGGAAGACCGGACGCGACGGATGCCGAGGTAATGGAAGCGTTGGAGAAGGCACAGTGCAGCGACATCATCGAGAAGCTTCCGGACGGTGTGAACACGGTGATTGGCTCAAAGGGAACGTATGTATCCGGTGGTGAGATGCAGCGCCTGTCGATCGCACGGGCATTCCTTAAGAATGCGCCAATCCTGATCTTAGATGAGGCGACTGCATTTGCTGATCCGGACAATGAGAGACAGGTGCAGCGCGCATTTGAGAATCTGTCCAAGGATAAGACGGTTATCATGATCGCACATCGTCTGTCGACGGTGACAAATGCGGATCAGATCTACGTATTGAAGGACGCAAAGATTGCAGAGTCCGGTACACATGATGCGCTGGCAGCCAAGGATGGCATCTACACACATATGTGGAACGAATATAACAGGTCCGTGAACTGGCAGGTAGGAAAGGCAGGTGCAACCGAATGATCGAGAAATTGAAACATAAATACGCACTGTCCGAAAACGGTGCAAAGAACATGATAAAAGCGTTTGTGGCAGTCACAATCGCGAACCTTGTGCTGATGCTGCCGGTTGGGCTTCTGTATCAGCTTACCTCGTATCTGCTTGATGGCAAGGTGCCGAAAGATAAGCTTGGATTCTTCATCGGCGGAATCGTCGTAGTATTTGTACTTGTAGCAGTTACAACTTATTTCCAATATAATGCAACCTTCTTTTCGACCTATGTCGAAAGTGGTGTGCGTAGACGTGCGCTTGCCGAGAAGCTTCGCCGCCTTCCGCTTTCCTTCTTCGGTAAGAAGGATCTGTCTGATCTGACGAATACAATCATGTCAGATTGTGCATTGCTCGAGACCGGAAGCTCCCACTGGATTCCGGAGCTGATCGGTTCGATGATCTCGACAACGATCATTGTGATTGGTCTGTTGTTCTTCAACTGGAAGATGGCACTTGCCGCTGTATGGGTGATGCCGATTGCATTTATCATCGTAGGGACTTCGAGAAAAGGTCTGAAGTCTGTACAGAAGAAGACAATGACATATAAGCTTTCCTGTCTCGACGGAATTCAGGAGGGACTGGAGACAATCCGTGACCTGCGTTCAAACAACATGACAGAGACATACATGGAAGACTTGAATAAGAAGATCAAAGCCGTAGAGAAAAATGCAATCGTGCTGGAATTCAAGAACGCAGCTTATGTATGCTCGGCACAGATGATCTTAAAGCTCGGCATTGGAACGGTTGCACTGGTTGGCAGTATCCTGCTTGTAAAGGGAAAGATCAATGTACTGACATTGTTCGTGTTCCTGCTTGTTGTAACAAGAATGTATGAGCCTTTGCAGATCGCATTGCAGAACCTGTCCGCTCTGATCAGTCTGGAGCCAAGCTGTGAGCGTATGGATGAGATCTTATCACATGAAGAACAGACCGGCGCAGAGACACTGACGAACAAGGGGTATGATATCGTATTTGACCACGTTGCATTTGCCTATGACAGTGGCGAGCAGGTGCTCTCTGATGTCAGCTTCACGGCAAAGCAGGGGCAGGTAACAGCCCTGATCGGACCATCCGGTGGTGGTAAGACGACTGTATCGAGACTGGCGGCAAGATTCTGGGATATCCGGAAGGGGACTGTCACAGTCGGCGGCATGGATGTATCGAAGATCGAGCCGGAGACATTACTTTCTCTGTATTCCATCGTGTTCCAGGATGTAACACTCTTCAACAACACGGTTATGGAGAACATCCGGATCGGTCGCAAGGATGCAACGGACGAGGAAGTTATGGCAGCAGCCAGGCTTGCAAACTGTACGGAATTTATCGAGAAATTACCGGACAGATGGAACACTATGATCGGTGAAAATGGTTCCGAATTATCCGGTGGTGAACGTCAGCGAATCTCCATCGCGCGTGCATTCTTAAAGGACGCACCAATCATCCTGATGGATGAGGCAACCGCTTCTCTGGATGTGGATAATGAGTCCGTGATTCAGGAGTCCATCTCCAAGCTGATCCGGAATAAGACGGTTCTTATCATCGCGCACCGTATGCGTACGGTTGATGGCGTGGATCAGATTGTCGTCCTGAAAGATGGTGTGGTAGCAGAGCAGGGAACGCCGGACGTTTTGAAGAGGAAAAATGGTATCTACAAGCATATGGTCGATGTGCAGTTAGAGAGCGAACAGTGGAAATATAATAATTAATTGAGTGTTTTGAGAAAGAATCTTCCGGGTTGCGATATCCGGGAGATTTTTTGATGCAAGGGATCTGGTTGGATCATGCCTGGTTTACCAAAATTCAAATAGCAAAACCAGATGAAAAATGGTAAGATAAAAATATGTTTTATTTCGTGAGAAGAAAATCGTATTTTGGGAGGAAAAGAAATATGCAGAATACTTTACAAAAGGCAAATGAATATGTACAGATGCACAGAGTCAAAGCAGATGAACTTCCAGCATTTCATGTAGCGCCGGTCTGCGGTTGGATGAATGATCCGAATGGATTTTCCATGTATCAGGGAAAGGTGCATTTATTCTACCAGCATCATCCTTACAGTACAGAGTGGGGACCGATGCACTGGGGTCATTGTGTGAGCGATGATTTTATAAAGTGGGATTGCCTGCCGGACGCACTGGCACCGGAGGATGTGTTTGACCATGCCGGATGTTTTTCCGGAACTGGGATGGAGTCAGACGCGGGGCATGTGCTTTATTATACAGGAGTAACGGAAAAAGAAATTGACGGCAAGAAGCTGTCTTATCAGGATCAATGTATAGCAATCGGCGATGGAAAAACCTATACAAAGCTAAGATCCAATCCGGTCGTAACCGGAGCGATGCTTCCGGAAGGCTTCAGTAAAGCGGATTTTCGAGATCCGAAAGTCTGGAAAGAGGGCGACATCTATTACATGATCGCAGGCAATCGGACAGAACAGAATGTGCCACAGATCGTACTCTTTTCTTCTGAAAATGGACTGGATTGGAAATACGAATCCGTGTTTGCAAGCAATGCAGATGCACAGCTTGGAATTATGTGGGAATGTCCGGATTTCTTTCATATGGATGGACAGGATGTGCTGGTATTTTCGCCGACGGATATGTGCGCGTCCGGCGAGTTCCATAACGGTCATAATACCGTGTATGTGCTTGGTAAATTTGATAAAGAAAATGGTTGTTTTTGCCTTGACGGGGCAAGTGCACATACGCTGGATGATGGGCTTGATTATTATGCGGCGCAGACGATGGAGACGCCGGATGGAAGACGGATTTTGATTGGCTGGATGCAGTCATGGCATTCTAACATCCGTCCAGACGCTATGGGATGGGCAGGCATGATGACAATTCCACGTGAATTAGAAATCACAGACGGGCGGCTTGTACAAAGACCGGTAAGGGAGATAGAAACGTACCGTCAAAAGCCGGTTTGTTATGAGAACAAAGAAGTGAATGGAAGTTGTGAATTACCGGGGGTTTCCGGACGTATGGTGGATATGACGGTAGAGATTACAGGCGGAGATTATCGCGCATTTACGATTGCATTTGCAAAAAATGAAGAGCATTATACAAGTCTGGAATATCGCAGGGAAAAGCAGACACTGGAGATTGACCGGACATATTCCGGGATGACACGGGATACGATTGCAAGCCGGAAGATCAAACTGAAAAAGCCGAAGGATCACTTGAAACTGCGGTTTATCCTGGATAAATATTCGGCAGAAATCTTTGTGAATGATGGAGATCAAGTGATCAGTACAACATTTTATACCCCGCTTACCGCAGATGAAATCAGGTTTGAAAGTGATGGGACTGCGATCATAAATGTTCAGAAATATGATGTGGTTGTGGAATAATTGAGAGGGAAAACAGATGAGGGATATTGCTACAAAAAAAGAATTTAATGTCTGGGAAAAGGATGTGCAGATTGCGTATATCAAGGAGATGCTTGGGCGGGAGAATATCTACAAGAATGAAAAGAAAGGAGAACATGGTATTCTTTTTTGGGGTAAGGTACACAGTTTTTTATTAAAAGATAAGCTAGGGGAGACATATACAACATTGAGAGTTGATCCGTATAATTTGTGGCAGAAAAATGCTCTCTCAAATCCTCTATTGCGATATATGCGTGGAATCTCGATTATCAATGATTCAGAGATTCTATTGGAAGACTCTAAGATTTATATATTTGAAATTATATTGGAAGAGGTTGAGCCATGGTCGAAAAGGTGGCCGATTGCTTGCAGGTATTATGATGATGTACGGATTATAGATACATGGAAAGACAAGTGTAAGACACTGCGGACTGATTGCCGAAAACTAGAAAAAATGTATGATAGATGTAATGACAAAGTAAAGAAAAAAAAGGAAGAGCTTAGGATTATGGAGAAGGAATACGAGAGAAAACCAAAGGAATTGGAGAAAGAATACGGTGTAAAGCAAAAGGAGCTGGAGAAAGAATACGAGAGGAAACAAAAAGAATTACAGAAAGAATACGAGAAGAAGCAAAAAGAATTAGAAAAAGAATGCGAGAAGAATAAAAAGACGGTTGAGAAAGAATACGATAAATGGAAAAAGAACTTTGATAAGAAATATAAGGCACCAATACAGGAATTATGTGCGGTGGCAGAAAAATATGGTCTGCCAATGGAGGATATCATTAAGAGAACAGAACAAAATGAAATAGCGGAAGCGGTTCCTGTGATGGACGCAGTTTCACTTACAGATTATGTCTGGAGCTATTTATGGGAGAAGAAAAACTTATGGTATGACCGCTCCGTAATAGCGCGGTTTCTTGATAGCCTGCATACGGAACAGCTTACAATCCTGTGGGGAGAACCCGGCTCCGGAAAGACATCACTTCCACAGGCGGTTGCGGAGGCAATCGGAGCGGAATGCAGACCGGTTGCGGTTCAACCTAGCTGGTCGGATAACCATGATCTGTTAGGATATTATAATGCACTTGAGGATCGGTATATTTCGACACCATTTCTAGAAAGTCTGGTTGAGGCAAATCAGCATTCGGACAAGTTGTACCTTGTTATCTTAGATGAGATGAATCTTGCGCATGTGGAATATTATTTCTCAGAGGTGCTGAGTGCGATGACGCGGGATGACCGGACATTGACGCTGTATGGACAGACGCAGAATGTGAATCTGATGCGATTATTAGAACTCGACAAACAAGGGATTACGGAGGAGAACTGTAAAGAGGCGAAGGATATTTGTATGAAACAGTTGTATCCGGGCAAGTTCCGCATTCCGGATAATGTACGTTTTATCGGAACGATCAATATGGATGAGACAACTAAGAATTTAAGTCCGAAGGTGGTAGATCGAAGTTATCCAATCCGTGTCGGAGTGTTGCAAAGTCAGGAGAAAGAAAAATTGCAGGCTATAGTAGATGAACTTCCGACGTATGAGAGATGTATCATCTTTGCAGATAGTTTCTTACCGAAAGAGATGGATTCTTTGAATGGTGAAATGACAGAGAAATTCGAGAAAAAAATGGAAGAAATTCAGAGAAATGCAGAACTGTTTCGGAAGATCAGTGGCGTATCAAATCGGTTTTACCATTATATCAATCAGATTCTTCTATGGAATCAGGATGCGGATGCTGACTGGCTGATCTACGACAAGATTTTATCGGAGGTCCGGATTGACGAGAGTAACCTGGAAGAGGCGGAGCAGGTGGCAGAGGCTCTGAAGCAGAACGATTATCCGTTTACCCAGAAGAAATTGAACGAGATGATTGCAGATGTAAATGGTGAGCAGGCAATTGGGGAAAGTTATTATTGGAGATAAAGCATGATAGAGATAAAACTAGGAACTGCACAATATGATTTCAGTGCGATGGATGAAAACGGCATTGCCCCAATTCGACAGGTGTGGGCTTCTGGCTTTAATGCGCAGCAGGAAAGTCAATTACAAAAGCTGGGTGTACAGCTTGGACCATTTCAGCCGGGTGGAGAGACAAAAGTTGTTTTGTATTCCCATCTGCGTGCGAAGGTGCGGGATAGTGGGGATTCGGAATGGTTTTATCAAAATGAGGATTTGCTGATACATGTAAGTGATGATGACCGGAATCGTGTGTCCGGTGTGACACTTGGCGAGGAAACGGCGTATCAGAAGTTTACTGCGAAAAAGACGGAGGCAGACTGGTATGTGCCTACAAGGCATTGGAAGGTCGTGCGGGGAAAGTATCAGGATGCAGAGAGCAGTCATTATACAGTCGCGGGAACGGAGAAGGTTTATGTTCATTATACAGACGGAACGAAGGACGTGATCTCTGTTACCAGTAAACCGTCGATTGAGGCACAGGATTATCAGGAGATGATCAATGATCTGTATGCAATATCAAGTGAATTGCTGATGGATACCAATGCACATACCAAGGTTTCTATCGGAAATGCCCAGCACAATCAGCTTCAGAATATGCAAAAGCTTATATCACGGATTGAGAACGCCTGGATACGGCTGCGTGGAAATATGGAGCAGGAGCTGACGCCAGAATATGTGAAGATGCCGGTCGATCGGATCAAGAATATGACGATCAAGAGTTTGCTCGAATACCAGTTCACCGGGAATCCGAATGTGCATGCCGTCAAGTATAAGGAGACACGGAATATCTACGAAAACCGGATGATCCTGCAGTTTTTTACCCGGATGGAGGCCTATTTAAAACGGCAGAAAGCAAGTGCACTGCAGAGTATTGCGCATGTGGAATCCGGTTACATGGATGATTTTCAGGAGGCGGGTAGTGACAGAGATAGAGAGAAGCTGAAGAAAATCAGAGAACGCTTGCAGGTGTGGCATTTTGATACGATAAAGAATGAGATTCTAACAAATACTGTTAATCACGCTGAACGGTATCAGATACAACAGGGGGACACCGAAGTTGTTGAAAAAGACAATTTCTTGCTGCCTCTTGAGAATTGGCTTCCTCTTGCGAGACCGGAATGGGATGTCGGTCAGAAGAGACCAAAAGATGTAACTGCTGAAAATGGTATAGACTTAGACTGGCAATATATAAATCTGTTTCTTATGTCTTTAAATAAGGATGATGACAGAGTGCAGAGCGGTGTATATGGAGCGATGTCAAGGAAGCGGGACGAGTTCGGGACTACATGGATTCGTGTGGGTATGAAGAACTATAAACTGATCCGTTTTTTATACTATGTAGCCTCCGAGGCGCAACGGTATGCGGCGAGTAGAAACCTGTGTAATGGCAATGACTGTGTGTGCTTCGATATAAATGGAAGTGTGGAGCTGGTAGATTATAGTAATTTCAATACACATGATCTGCTTATATATATTTCCAAAATAAACACAGTTACAGTCAGGGAGAAGGGGGTAAATGAGACGATGACATTTACCTATTCAGAGAAGGAAGATTATCTTGAATACGGATCGGCGGTTACCAAGATGTTGCTTCGGGATTTTGTAAAGTGTGCGGGTGGTCTGAACGCTATCTCCATTGGACAATTGGTGCATGTCTTAGATGAAAGTGGGAAGAAACAGTGGCAGCAGGAACATGCGGAAGAATTTGTGAAACAGCAGAGCCAGAAGTGGGATGCACTTATTAAAAGGATGGAGAAGCTTGGAGATTCGAAAGAGCTTTCTCATATCCCTTTAAGCAGGGAAAACTTGCGGTGTACAAATATATTTGCTTCGAATTCGAAATATCATGCTATGTATCAGTTGATGAGACAGGCAAGTGAATTTGCGCAGGAGATTTATTATGACGAGACGGATGATATTCCAATTCTCAAATTAGAGCAGTTGTATGAGCGTTGGTGTCTCGTGAAGCTGTTGCATATATTTGTGTCGGATTATGGGTTTGAGTTTTTGGATGAAACAGGAAAAGGAAATAGAAATTCTTCCAAAAAGCAATTGTATAAGTATATTAGCCAACTGTTAAAAAATGGTACTTTCAAGGACTCTGTATTTCGACTGAAAGGACGGTTGTATGATGTATCCAGAAAAATGGAAGATGATGAGATGCAGGTGGATATTTACTATAATCATGAATTTATTCTTGGGGATACCGTTGATTGGCAGCCGGATATACTTCCGGAAGGTGGCAGACCGAAGCAGAAGCTGATTCCGGATTTTTATGTGCGGATGACTTATGGTGGACAGACGAAGCATTTCTGCCTGGACGCAAAGTACCGTACGCGAAATAACTTAACCGGAGAGAATGGAAGCAGACGCTGGTATTCTGATCTTATGACGGTTGCTTTACAGAAATATATAGTGGAATTGTCGCAGGTACAGCCGATCGATGGATCATTTATTCTTCATAGCAATGCGTATAGTTGTGTTGGAAAATGGGTATATCAGGATCGTAATCCGCATGCTTATTGCGGGCAGAGGCTGGAATCCCTGTGGGTGGAGTACAATAAGTATCTGACAGTGCCATCAGATGCCAGAGACATGCTGATTTCGGAGCAGGCGCGCAGATTCTTTACGGAAAATGCACAGGGAGATTTCTTCTATGAGGATGTAGATGGGCCTGTTGTTGATACACGTCAATATATCAATGATAACCGGATTGGCTCATATTATCTTCTTCCAGGGAAGGATATTTATCTTCGTGTGTGGATCACTATGATCATGGAACATTATTTTGGAGTCTATGATGCCATGTGCTGGGATTGTGGACATAGAGTAAAAATAGGGAATATTGCTTATAAGAACACTGAGCATTATGTGGTGAATTGTCCGGAATGTGGTACGGTATGGGTGCGAAATCTCTGTACTCATGATGGGAGACCAATCGGTAAACATATCATCAATTATTATGGAATGGCAGATGGCGGTAATAAGTGGAATCGACTATGCCCGAAGTGTCATGGTGGATGGAAAGAAAAATAGGGAATGAAAAGACAGAAACCGGGAAAAGGAGTTATATATGCGTTATTACATTGCAGATTTACATTTTTGTCATGATAAATTGAATGATCGTATGGACTGCCGCGGCTTTGAGAGCGGTGAAGCTATGAATGAGTATATGATTGCACAGTGGAATTCGCGCGTGCGGAAACAGGATGAGGTTGTGATATTGGGGGATTTTTGCATGTCAAAAAAAGTCGATATAGCGAATGCCATTCTGGAGCGTTTGCATGGGAAAAAGTGTTTGATCATTGGCAATCACGATCATTTTATTTCAAAGCCCGGGTTTGATGCATCCCATTTTGAATGGATTACACATTACAGGGAACTCAATGATAATAATCGTAAGATCATCTTGTGCCATTATCCGGTCATGTGTTACAACGGACAGTACCGCCGGAATGCAAAGGGCGAGCCGAAGACATATATGTTGTACGGGCATGTGCATAATACATATGACGAATATCTGCTCAATGAGTTCCAGAATCAGACACGGGCATGCAGACGTTCGGTGCTTAGTAAGGACGGGAAGGAAGAGGAACTCACAATTCCGTGTCAGATGATTAACTGTTTCTGCATGTTTTCCGACTATGTGCCGCTTACGCTCGATGAATGGATCGAAGTGGATGGGAAGCGGCGGGCAAGCATGAAGCGGGAGAGCGATTGTTAAGAATTTTTTCCCGGCGTCGAATCAATCCGGCTGTACCTAAAGTCACAGCAGGCTGCACCTTCTGCAATCGTCTGTGTCCGGACTAAGCGCATATGCATCATGTCGGCGAGCACATAGTCCATGCGGCAGAGATATTTGGCAAGTTCGAAACAACCCTCATCCCGGCACAGGTTGCAGACACCGCACGTATGATAATCGTAGCCAAGCTCAAAATCATCATTCGCGCCGCCCTCTAAGATGTCAACGACCCAGTCATTTTCGTATTTGCGTTTATGGGAGTCGGCAGACCACTTTTTCCGGGCTGGAAGCTTCTTTGCATCGAGATAGCTGTCTGCATTTCCCACGACCTTATGGAACAACTGATTGGCGGAGAGTCCGTCCTTATACAGGGCATAACATTCCTCCGGGGATAAGGTTGTGTTCCGGTTTAATGCGATGAAATATGCGCCCATGCAGTAGGAACTCATCAGCCGTGATTTGCCGATATCCTTGGCACGCGTCAGGATAGCACGGTATTCCTGTTTGATCGCCTTACTGTCAATCTGCAAATGCTGTCTGTTTGCCTGCTTCATGCAGGAGCTGTGATAAAAATATCCAAATAATTTCTGTGAGAATCCGTACTTCAACTAAATCATCCTTTCTTGGCAAAATCTATCTCAATGACCTGGCACATCTTGGACTTGTCCAGATGCCGGAACACCATGTTCGTTATGAAACCGAAACGCTTATCAAGCGGGCGGTACCCTTCCAGATAGCCGTTGCTCTGTGCGGAGGCAATGTGACTGCTCCAGCCTTTCAACACAGCTACATCGTCAACGCTGAAATAGACACGGATGTCTTTCATCTCGAAGCCTTTGAGCCATACCTTCAACATGCTCTTTAATCCCTTTTTCTTTGTTGCGTCGAAGACGAGCTTCCCACCCGGGAAACGTTCCGCCATCGCCGAGAAGAGCCGCTTCACATCGTCAGTTTTGAAATAATAAAATACACCGGACGCAAAAAACACAATGCCATCCTCCGGGTGAAAATCAATCTGATCAAACCACGAAAGATCATTCAGATCGCAGGTGATGTTCGTCTCGCGTTCGCGGTCTCCAAGCAGTTCATTGCGGGCGGTAATCGCATCCGGGAAATCCAGATTATAGGCGCGTGCCTGTCCGTTATCGACCTGTCGGAATGTTGTATCGAGTCCGCAGCCAAGGTTTACGACGCAGGCTTTCGGATGGTCTTTTAAGTATGTGCGGCATACGCTTGCCATATCAAATTGTCGTGTGGCACCCATGATCGAACCGATCTTTCCAATCTTGCCGCGCATCTGGTCTGATACCTGAAAGTCGACGTGGGAGAAAACCTCCTGACAGTCGTGATCCATGAAGATGTCAGAGTATCTATCCATCGCCTGTTTTCTTCCGTAGAGTGGAATTAAGAGTGTCTCCTGTACGGTTCCTGGTTCAATTTTTATCTTTTCCATAGGTTCCTCCTTGTAATCCAAGTGCCGCTTCAATGCCGTGCATCAGCACATCCATCGCCTCTAAAAATGCCTGCTTCATCTCCTCGGTGAAGCTGTCCTTGCAGGTATCATCGGCGATCATCTCACAGATCATCGAGAACTCAGACAGAGATAGCATATAGCATGTTTTCTCAGATAGCTGATTTTTTGCAAGTCCACGTACATATAATTCATGATAAAAGCGCGTTGCAAATTCGTTGCATCGCGTGATATAAACTTCGCGGAAGTTCCGGATATAAGTTCCGGAATCGTTCTTTAACAGCATGTGGAAGAGCTGCATATCATCCTCTAACAGCTCGAAAGTCCGGATGGATATGCGGGAATAGAATACCTGCATCAGCTGCTCGTCGGACATCGCTGAAAAGTCAATATCCAGCATGGACTCACTCAGTGCCATCAGCTTATTTCCACTCTCTGCGAATATCTCGCCAAACATTTCTTCCTTCCCTGAAAAATGCTTGTATATCGCACCGGGGGTAATGCCCGCCCGCGCAGCGATCTTTCGCATGGACGCTTCCTGATAGCCGCATTCTAAGAAAATCTCTTTCGCACTTTGTAAAATTGTCGCTCTGGTTGCTTTTGTGCTCTCGCGCATAATTGTACTCCTTTTTGGTAAACACTGTTTACTTTATAGCACAGGAGGCGGGGAAATGCAAGGGGGAATGTTGAGTTTATGGAAAGTGATAAAAGCATGTGGCATTGACTTGATAAACAGTACATAACATGATAAAATATCCGAAAATGCGGAAATGGAGAAGCTTTACTTTATGGCTATATATGAAAAAATCTTTAACAGACTCGATGAATTACATATGAGTCAGATTGAATTATCACGAAGAACGGGTATTGCAACTAGCACAATCAGTGACTGGCGAAAGAAAAAAATAAATCCTCAGGCGGACAAATTGATATCTATTTGCAAGGCACTTGATATATCGCTTGTGGAGTTACTTTGCGATGAAGACGAGGAAAGTAAAACATGGACAAATGATTTTGTAACAGATAATCATGAGATAATAGAAATGGTTAATAATTCTTCAGTCGGTATTAAAAGAAGAGTTATTAATTATATGGAACGGATTTTATCTGAGCAACAATTTCTGGGAAACGAAGAGAAAGGGAAAATACAAAGAAATGTTTCGATTATTCAGGATATTGATGGTAATCAGATTGTATTGATAAACGACGTTATTTTCAAGGGTAAAAGATCTGTTGAATGGAAAGACGTTGAAAAATATCTTAGACAATACGTTGGAGAATTTTATCAAATTGCAGACACAAAGGACATAATATATATTGGAGCAGATTTGCCGGATGAGTATGCCGGTTCAAACTATACAAAACATATTAAGGGGGCAGTTGCGAAGGCGAAAGCGAATGCAGTACAGGCTATTCCAGAAATGATAGAAATTGCAACTTCAAAAACATATGAGAATAACAAAAAGGACAAACATCGCAGACAGGCAAAGAATGGTTGGTATCGATATGATTCGCGATTTGCACTGCCTGTATATGGCGATAATGGAGAAATTGAAAGATATAACATTTTTAGTGCAAGGTTGTTAATTAGACATGCATCTTCAGGAAAAATGTATTTGTATGATGTTTTAGAAATAAAAAAAGAAACGAGCAAGTCCTGTCAGGCGTAAGCCCTACCCGGTAAAAAACCCATTTCTTATGTATTGATGATATAACAAAAAATAAAAGTTGTCAATCCGAATATTCGAAAAGAAGCATGACAATCAATAGCTATGTGGCTATAATCAAAAACAGGAAAGAGAGGAATAACGGTATGAAAGTAATAACATTTCACAATCCGGATGAAGAGAATGGTTACTTAAGTAATTGGTATCTGTCCGATTTTACAGTTGGTGATGTAAAATATACTTCAATGGAGCAGTATATGATGCATCAGAAAGCGGTTGTATTTGGAGACAATGAAATCGCAAAGCAGATTCTTGCAATAGATGATGTCGCATATATTAAGGAACTGGGACGAAAGGTGTCAGGTTATATAGATAATGTATGGAATGGCGTTCGCCAGATTATCATTTTTGAAGGACTTATGGCAAAATATTCACAGAATCCGGAGTTGGGAGAGAAGCTGAAAGCAACTGGAAATGCGATCCTTGCAGAGGCAGCAGTGAATGACAGAATCTGGGGAATCGGATTGTCTATGAGTGATCCGAAAAGATTAGATATAAATGAATGGAAAGGACAAAATCTGATGGGATATGCCTTGATGCTGGTAAGGGAGAAATTGTCAAAATGAACATCCAAATCTTCGGCACAAAAAAGTGCAACGATACAAAGAAAGCAGAGCGTTTCTTCAAGGAACGCGGAATTAAATATCAGTTTATCGACATGAAAGAAAAGGGCATGAGCAAAGGTGAGTTCCAGGCTGTGGCAGCTGTCAATGGTGGCATGGAGAATATGATCAATCCGGATTTTAAGGATAAAGATTTGTTGGCATTGATTCAGTACATTGCCCCGGAGGATAAGCTGGACAAGATACTGGAGAATCCGCAGGTGATCAAGATACCGATTGTGCGGAACGGAAAGCAGTCGACACTTGGATATCATCCGGAAATATGGAAGACGTGGTCATAATATGAAACTACATGAAAAAACAACCAAATCAAATGCGATGCTTCATGTCACACTTGCCTGTACCTTGGTGATTGCCATTGTGATATTCTTATTCGCAAAAGGATATGTAGCGGACAAGCTGACCTTTAACATTGTAAGATACATGAGCCAGAGGAAGATTCTGCTATTATATCTGGGCGTCATCAATCTCGTAACGTTTATCCTGTTTGGCATTGACAAATATGCGGCAATTAAGGGGAAATGGAGAATCCCGGTGGCGACTTTGTTAGGATTTTCATTTGCTGGCGGTGCGATCGGTGGTATAATTGCGATGTACTTATTTCATCACAAGACGCAGAAGAATTATTTCGCGGTGGGACTGCCGATGATGATCGTGACACAGATTGTGGTGCTGTTTTATTGTATGAATGCGCCGTGGTAATGTAAGAGGAAATAGATCATGCAAATATTTGTAGATGCCGATGCCTGCCCGGTCGTGCGTATCGTGGAGAAAATCGCAGAAAAATATCATATCCGGACGACACTGCTTTGCGACACGAATCATGTCCTGAACTCTGACTATAGCGAGGTGATCGTGGTTGGTGCCGGAGCAGATGCAGTGGACTACAAGCTGATTAGTCTGTGCCATAAGGGAGATATCGTTGTGTCGCAGGATTATGGAGTCGCGGCGATGGCACTTGGGAAGGGCGCGTATGCGATCCATCAGTCTGGGAAATGGTACACAGACGCGAACATTGATCAGATGCTGATGGAGCGGCATTTGAACAAGAAAGCACGGCGTAGTTCCGGGAAGAATCATATGAAAGGTCCTAGGAAAAGAACCGAGGAAGATGATGTAAGATTTGCAGAATCATTCGAGAAGCTGGTGCTGAAAGGGAAAACTTGGAATTTACAATGAAGCACGCGTATGTGCTCAAAAGACAAAAAGGATAGTGAACGTTATGAGAGAATTAAACGCATATTTTAAAAGCATTATTGATCAGGAGCGGGTATCGGTTGTGATCTGTAACCTACAGCATGAAATTATCTACATGAACCCTGCAGCAATTAAAAATTATGCAAAGCGCGGCGGCGAGGCACTCATAGGGAAAAGTCTGCTTGACTGTCATAACCCGGAATCGAACAAGCGGATTCAACAGGTGGTTGATTGGTTTGCAGCAGACGTGAACCACAATATTGTATATACCAGTTATAATGCAAAGCAGAACAAGGATGTATACATGGTGGCTTTGCGGGACAGTGAGCAGAAATTAATCGGATATTATGAGAAACATGAATATCGTGACCGGGAGACGATGAAGTTTTATGATATGCAGTAGAAGGATTATATAGTTGGGGACATTATTTGCGATTAGGGGGAAGAAAAACAAAGTATTATAAGATAGGAAATTCAACTGCGCGTTTAATGACGAGGGGAAAGTTCTGGTGTACAATGAAGGCAGAAAATGTGAACTTGAAATGACGGGAATGATATCTCGACTTTCAGTCTATATGGAAGGAAGGGACGATATGCATTATGTAATTGGAGATGTTCATGGGTGTTACACAGAGCTTATGGCATTGTTGGATAAAATCGAATCACAGGACGCGGAAGCACAGATCATCTTCGTCGGGGATTGGGTTGATCGTGGAAGCGAACAGAAGCAGGTGCTTGACTGGATGATGGAGCATATTACTGATGATGGGAAGTATCAGAGTGTGCGCGGAAATCATGATGAGGACGCATGGGAATGGTATAAGGGAGAATATGAACCATGGAGAAAATGGAATCCGGAGTGTGAGAAGGAATTATCGCAGCCACCCTATAGTTATTATAATTTCTATGAAGTGGTTCAAAACGAGTATAAGCATGACTTGAAGCAGCTTGAACCGCTTATAGACAAGCTGCATAATCTGCCATACAACAAGCTGGTGGAGGTAGAGTCACGGAATCATAAGAAGGTCAAATACCGGATTGCACACGCATGGCATGAACACCGGGATGATGTATCGAAGTGGTCAAAGATTGAGGCGAATCTGTATGTGCGTAAATACGCGATCGGGAACCGGGACAATCCGGAGGAAATCTATGTGCATGGACATACCCCTACAATCGTTGAGAACTATTATTTTGCTGGAAATCCAAGATTTGAGCGCCCGGGCATGATCAGCTATCGTGAGAATGCCATCAACGTGGATGGTGGCTGCTGCTTCTTGATGCATGATCCATTTCATCCGTGTATGCTGTGCGGAATCTGTCTGGAAACGCTGGAGGAATTCTATTGCGATACACTTGAGAACCGACTGCGGATGGGAATCCGGCATTATCTGGAAGAGCATCCGGACAAAGTGGGAGAAGAAGGGTTCGAGGCAACACTGGAACGTATGGTTCAGGAGAAACGCGTCCGTTATGATAAGGTCGTGGAAGACCGGCATCGAATCAATATATTAAAAAGGCTTGGAGAGAGAGAATAGGAACTGTCTCTTATACACATCTCCGAGCCCACGAGAC